>Ga0224496_10002518_pt1 | contig 10873 bp, 7 predicted proteins | sample SF_Jul11_sed_USG_2_FD_168127 | JGI IMG/M metagenome (GOLD analysis project Ga0224496, IMG submission 168127) | Sediment microbial communities from San Francisco Bay, California, United States - SF_Jul11_sed_USGS_8_1 | ecosystem: Environmental > Aquatic > Marine > Sediment | place: USA... | reverse complement strand
TTGGCAGATGCAAGGACTTCGCCATAACGCAAGGTGCGCTCAAAGAATATCGCCTGCTCCAGCTGGGAGGTCTCCAGCGCAGTGATCTTCTCGATCATGGGAAGGTCTTCTTCTGCTATTGCTGCGATCTCGGTGCCGATCGCCATCATCTTCACGATGCTGAATATTGAGACTATCACCAGCATGGCGATTAGAATCCCCACCATCCCTACCATTTTCGTCTTTAATTTCATCTGACGGATGTCGCTCATACCTTCTCCTTTCATGAATACATAAACTAAAGCTCCGGCAATGCCCATGCCCGCAAGAACAACAAGCCATATAAAACCTGAATCGCCTGATTCGTTGTATGCGGTTGTGTCGCTGTACGAGGAGCTTTTCTTTCTGTCTTTCTTTTCAGATTTACTGGAGCTTCTTTTTTCTCCTCTGCTTGAGGACCTTTCATGCTCGGACGAGACACTGCGGGGATCACCGGAATGGCTTGTCCCAACCAATGCCGCAGCACCAGGAGAAGCAGCGGCAACATGTGAAGCTCCTCCGTCCACATTCACCTCGATTATTGTTCTGCCATTTAGGGGCTGTGTAGGCCGGGCATTGTGGCCCACAGTGGACAGGAAACGCTGTATCTGCTCACCTGACACCTCTACAGGGTCTTTCATTACATACCACTTGACGTTCTCCGAGCACGGAGGAGTTGTCAGCGAACCCTGAAAGTGATAGTAGGACTTGTTGGCAGGCAGAAGCTCATACGCGTTAATGCTGGAGCCCAGCGAGACCTCGTGACCCACGTCAGAGGACATGCCCTCCCATATACTCTGGATCACCGGGTTGTGGCGGCCCTCCTTCATGAATACGCCCACCACGGCCAGGTTCCCGCCTGCGTCCTTGTGGACCAGGTGCGCCTCCATCGCGTAGGGCCGGCCCTTATAGGTGTTCTCGCTCGGGCTGTGGAAATGGAACTGCAGAAGCTGATAGCTGTGCCCACCGATCTCAATGCTGCTGTTAGCAGCATAGTTGCTCTGTATGGCATGGCCGTTGTTGAGCACCTTGAGCGGGGAATTGTTGTAACTGAAGCCCAACCCTCCCGCGTCGGCATTCACCGTTGCGGCGATATCAATGGGCGACTGTGACAGCCCCTTGTCACAGAGCGCGAACTCAGTTGACAGTGAACCCCAGTTCGACGGTCCAGCGGCACCCGAATACTCCCAGTGTGTGCCTTGCCCTGCCGCTCCAGCCATTGCATTTACGGATAACACAAGAACTGCTGCAATTGCCAAAGCGGCTGTTTTAACGAAACTTTTCATGCTACTTCCTCCTTTTCCCTGGTGTCTTGAATTAATTTCTACTTATTTTTATACGAACCGTTAGGTACTAAATCATTCCCGGATGCATAACCTGCTTCGTCCTTCAGATAGCTTTTGTCATAGTGGGCACTTTTGTAGTATTCGCACGTAATGCACGTGGGAAACTTCAATACAAAATCCCCCTGCACCACACCCTCGCACATTGTCCCCGAGACCCTGGCGCATGAGCGGCCGTTGTCGGGGTATGCCGGGCAGACACCAAGCTCATCCGCCCTGTCTCCGCCTCTCTCTCGTCCGCATTTCCTGAATTCCCAACAGTTCATTGTTTCTCCCTTGTACTTGTTCTGAACCCTACTTCATGGGCTCGAAGTCGTCGTCGACACCGTCTCTGCCGCCAGGATACCTTTCCAGCTCCAGGTTGAAGCCCCTAACATTGCCTGACTTGCCGCCATTGCTTCCTTTTGCAGAAGACTTCCGGGCATACTGCGCTGTCCTGGTATCTGGAGCGACATTGAACCGGGCGCCTGAGCCCTTGCGTGCTCCGGCATTAATGTAAAAACCTGAGTCTCCGTTTAACCTGCTGCCAACCAGAGAGATGAGGATTCCCTGCATATTCTCCGAATATGAGGCCATCTCCTCCGCAGTTGAGGCCATTTCTTCAGCGCTTGATGCGTTCTGCTGTATTACGAGATCCAGCTGCTGGATTGCCTTGTTTATCTGCTCGGAGCCGGACTTCTGCTCCGCGCTGGCAGCGCTGATCTCCTGAACGAGCTCAGCGGTCCTCTGGATATTGGGCACTATGGTGCCCAGGAGCTGCCCGGCCCGCTCGGCTATCTCGACGCTACTTGAGGAGAGCTCGCTTATCTGTCCGGAGGCCTTCTGACTGCGCTCCGCAAGCTTCCTGACCTCGGCCGCCACGACAGCAAAGCCCTTGCCATGCTCGCCCGCCCTTGCAGCTTCGATGGCGGCGTTGAGGGCCAGGAGGTTGGTCTGCCGTGCGATCTCCTCGATGATATTGATCTTCTCGGCGATATCCTTCATTGCCTCAACCGTCTGCTTGACGGCCTTGCCTCCGGCAGTGGCATCGCTGGAGGTCTGCATGGCTATCTTTTCTGTGGCCATGGCGTTTTCAGAGTTCTGCATGATATTGGAGGTCATCTGCTCTATGGCGGATGATGCCTCTTCAGCTGCTGATGCCTGCTCTGCCGCACCCTGCGAGAGCTCTTCCGAACTGGAGCTAGTCTGCTGACTCGAGGAGGCCACACTCTCACCTATCAGAAGAACTTCCTTTAAGGCAACGCTTATACTCCGTGAGACAAAAAAGGAGATTAGAGCGCCAAGTACTATCGCGAATGACGTAAAGCTATACATTAGGGTCATCACATTACTCATTGAATCGGTTACGCCTTTCATCTTTTCTGCAGCCTCACTGATTTGAAGGTTTCTAAGTTCATTCATTTGTCCTGTCAGTTTGGATGACACGTCATCAAAATCAGCCATGATCAGGTTTCCTGCCTCGATACCGTTGCTCATATATGCTTCAGCCATATGCCTGCCTGTTTTGTAGTAATCGGCAAAACTGTCTTCCAGACTTTGAATATCCCTGTATCCAGCTTCATTGTTTTCGTTTCTGAACATTTCCCTGAATTTATCAATACCATCCCTAACTTTTTTTGCTGCCTCATCTGCGTCCGAGTATCCATCCACATTGTGGGTAACTGCGACATCCGTAAACCATTGTTGAACTTGTATGACGTTAAAGGCCATTTCGTCAGACAATAATGCGAAAGGGAGTGTTTCATCCGCCATGTGAATGGCCTTTTCTTTAGCACCTACGAGCATCATGGTTGTCAGCAGTGTCAGGGCGAGCATAAGTATCAGGACAGAGCCGAAACCAAGCTTGAGCTTTGTGCCAATTGTCATCTGTTTAAGCATTGTCTCCTCCATGTTCATTAACCTTTATTTAAAATCTTTCTTTTCACTTGAATTACTCACATGAGAGACATTTCTTTTTTTGTATTCTTCTGTATGAGATGGTTAACGTCCAGTATCAGGGCCACAGTGCCGTTGCCGAGGATGGTTCCCCCGGATATTCCTTCAACGTCCCGGTACATGGCCCCAAGGGACTTGATCACGGTCTGTATCTCGCCGATGACCTCGTCCACGAGCACGCCGGTCCTTCTGCCGTTGCCCTCGGTCACCACTACCTGCGAAATTGGCGGAATCCCGCCGCGTATACCGAACTTCTCCCTGAGGTTCACGTAGGGAACAAGGCACTCGCGGACTTCGACAAGGCCATTGACCTCGCCGCTTATATTCTCTACCCTCACCTCAACACACTCCTCTATATTTGTCAGCGGGATGACGTAATTGCCCTCGCCAATCCTGACCAGGAGGCCGTCTATAATGGCCAGGGTAAGGGGGATCTTGAGGATAATGGTGGTGCCCTTGCCCTTCTCGCTCTCTATGGAGATGGAACCTCTGAGGGCCTCTATGTTCTTCTTGACCACGTCCATGCCAACGCCCCTGCCGGATACATTGGATACAGTCTCTGCGGTTGAGAAGCCCGGAGCGAAGATGAGCCTGTACGTGTCCATCTCGGTCAACTCCTGGTCCTTATGCACTAGACCCTTCTCCAGTGCCCTTGCCCTGACCCTCTCGGGGTCTATACCCCTGCCGTCGTCCACTATGCGGATATGTACGTTTCCTCCGGAGTGTTCTGCGGAGATGTAGACCATGCCCCTGGAGGATTTGCCTGCTGCCGTTCTTTCCGCCGGGGTCTCTATGCCGTGGCCTATGGAGTTACGGAGGATGTGAGTGAGCGGGTCGTTGAGGCGCTCTATCACATGTTTATCCAGATCTGTCTCACCGCCGCCGGTTATGAGCTCCACCTCCTTGCCCAGCTCCGCCGACAGGTCCCTCACAAGACGCTTGAAGCGGTTAAAGGTGGCGTTCATCGGGATCATCCTGAGGCCCATGGCATTGTCCCTGAGGGCGTTTGTGAGCCTCTCCACATCCTCGGATATGTAATAGAACTCCGACTCCTCATCCACCGAAGCCGCCTGCCTGAGCCGTGCCTGCACAGTAACAAGCTCTCCCACGAGATCGACCATGGTATCCAGCTTCTCCGCAGGCACCCTGACGCTTGAGGCGGAGGCTTTTGATGCGGCGCTTTTGTCCGGGGCTGGCAAGTTGCCTTCTGCGGTTTCCGTCTCGGAATGCTCCCCTGTCCGCTCTATTGATATGTCGCTGCCGTCCTCCACGAAAAGGAATGCGTCCCTTATAGAGTTTTCGCCCTTATCAGTGGAGAGAACAATATCCCATGCGAGGTAACAATCCAGGGGCTCAAGGTCTTCAAGCAGGGGCAGGTCCTCGGTGAGCACATTTATATCGCAACTCCCCAGGGCCCTGAGGTCCTCAAGTACGGTAAAAATGTTTATTCCCCTCCTGAATATGCCCTGCTCCGGCCTGAATCTGATGTTGTATGTTTTCATCCCGTCCCCATCTACGTTCTCTGCCGTAGCTTGGGGGGGGGCCGGGGAATCGGTAGGGGGGGGTACCTCTTCCCCGGCCTTGGGTAAAAATCTCTTCAATTCCTTTATCAGGTTGTTTGCCCGGGCCTTAAGATCATCGGAAGTATCCTCCATTGCCTCCACCATCGAGGACATGACATCCTTTGCGGAAAAGGCAATCTCTATGAACCTTGGCTCCGGAACCATTCTACCTTTGCGTATCAGGTCAAAGACATCCTCCAGCATATGGGCGAGCATTGCCAGGTTATCGAATCCGAACATGGCTGACGACCCCTTAAGCGTATGCACGGTCCTGAAGACACCCTGCACAATCTCGGCGTTCCCGGGAGACTCTTCAAGGGCAAGAAGTGCGCTCTCGAGCTCGTCCAGATGGTCGGATGCTTCCTCCCTGAATACCTGAAGGCTTCTTTCCCTGATGCTCATAACTCTGAACCCTCTCTGCATGAGCACAGTGCATCCCGGTCAAAACCGGCACTCTCGGCAACTGTAAGGAACTCGTCCACTCCGTCTCCCTCCAGGTATACCCTCTTTGACATCAGGAGGGCGCTCTGGCAGGCCGAGCTGAGAAGCTGTATGATGGCCATATCCGCATCCCTGAAGCTCTCGGCTCTCAGTACGACCTCGGAGGCGCCCGAGATCGCCCTGAGAACGGGAGACTTGAGAGTCTCGGCACGCTCGGTGCTCAGGGTGCCCTTAATGGTCAATATCGCCCGATTGCCGATGATTTCCAGGCTGCAACCCTTGCTATCAATATATTCTTCTGACATTCCGGTTTCACTCCTCTGCTTTTCAGTTTTTGCTTTTTCTCGCTCCCGCCTACCTCAGCAGCCTGTTCACAACTTCTATAAGCTTCTCGGGAGTAAATGGCTTTGTTATCCAGCCGCTGGCGCCCGCATTCCGGCCCTGCTGTCTCATGTCCTCGCAGGACTCTGTGGTCAGCATGATTATTGGCTTGAGTCCGAAGCCTGCTCCGTTACGGAGCCTCTTTATGAGCTCAATGCCATTCATATGCGGCATGTTCAGGTCTGTTATGACCATGTCGACGTCCTGCCCCTTGAGCTTCTCCAGGGCCTCCGTACCGTCGGAGGCAGCTATTACGTCATACCCCGAGTCCTCAAGCGCGAACGAGACCAGTTGCCTCATTGACGGTGAATCGTCCGCTATCAGAATTCTTTTACCCATCTTTGCCCCTCCTGTCCTTACTTTATATTTCTCGCATTCCATAAAATTGTTCCCGCAGTAGTACACCATGTCCGCCACTTTCAGACTGCTGAACTCCGCTCCGAAACATTCCTCATAATTCATGTTCATAAGCGGACAGTTGCTGTAAACCTTATCGCTCATCATCCGGTTACCTCGCTAAAATATTGACCTGCAGATGCATATTTCAAGATGCGTGCCAGAATATTACGGCTGCCAATGAAAAGAAGAAAAGCGGAGGCTGATCAATAAAAGAAGGTGGTGAAACAGGATGTTACAGGATTATTTTATAGAAATGACAAACGGATACAGGGACGGGGACAACAGCACGGAAAGGGTCCGGGCAGTGAGGAGCTTATCATTGATACAGAAGTGTTTCGATACACAAGTGTATCATGAAACAGTCGCGGGTCAGGGTTTTTCTTCGATGCCGTACTCTTCCATCTTCCTGTAGATGGTCGCCCTGCTTATGCCAAGCAGGCGCGCGGCCTTTGCCTTGTTCCAGGCCGACTTCTCAAGGGCCTCTCTTATGTCCGTTGCCTCCCCATCAGCGGATGCCCTGGCCGTCAGACACCTTGATGATGAGTCGCCGGTTGATAGAAAACTCCCGGGCAGGCACTCACGTGTTATCGTCTCGCCCTTGCACTGGATGGCAGCGTGCTCCATGACGTTCTCGAGCTGCCTGATATTGCCCGGCCATTGATGCTTCATAATAATTTCCATGGCATCACTGGAGAGCGATTTGATATCCTTTTTAAGATGTGAATTGAGCCTCCTTATGAAATGATCAACCAGCAGGGGGATGTCCTCGCACCTCTCCCTCAGGGCGGGCATCTGTATCTCTATGACGTTGAGGCGGTAGTAAAGGTCCTCCCTGAACGAACCATCGCCTACCTTTTCAGGAAGGTCCCTGTTGGTGGCGGCAATCACCCGAACGTCCACTTTCCTGGTCCTGTCATCCCCAACGCGCTCGAACTCCCTTTCCTGGAGCACCCTCAGGAGCCTTAGCTGCATCCGGGTAGAGATATCGCCTATCTCGTCAAGGAAAATGGTGCCGCCGTCGGCAGTCTCGAATCTTCCGGCCCTGTCCCTTTGAGCCCCGGTAAAAGCTCCCTTTACGTGCCCGAAAAGCTCGCTCTCCAGCAGGTTGTCCCCTATGGCTGAGCAGTTTACGGCCACGAAGGGACCTTTCTTGCGTATGCCTTCGTTATGGAGGGCCCTGGCCACAAGCTCTTTGCCGGTGCCGCTCTCTCCGGTAATTAGCACTGTGCTCTCAAGGTCCGCAAGGTCACCTATCATGGAGTAGACCTTGCGCATTGAAGGACTGGAGCCAACCATGCAGGCATATTCCGCTCGGTTCGTCCCGACCTCCTCAAGCTGTGCCTGCCGGGTCATGTCGCGAATAACTATTACCGCGCCTATCAGCTTTCCATCAGCGCCAAGAAGCGGAGATGCTGTGAGATTCACCACCTTGTTCCCTGCACCGCAACTGACCCTGAATCGCTCTATGGTTATTTTTCTTTCAAGGACCTCTGCCAGAACCTTCCTGCAGTCGCCGGAGCAGTCCTCGGGAAGGGCTGAGTAGTTCTTGCCTAAGACATCTCCATTGATGCCGCAACCTTTCATGAAGGCATTATTGAATGCGGTTATGTTCATCTCCCTGTCCACCGCAACTATGCCGTCGTGCACGCTCTGGAATATTGCCTCGAGGTTGGAGCGGAACTTCTCGTTCTCATCCGTGAGCCTTTTGTACTTGAGGGCCTTGTCAGCCAGGCGAAGCACCTGCTCCTTGCTGAAGGGCTTTGGTATGTAGTCGTATGCCCCGAGCCTCACGGCCTCCGAGGCGGTCTCTATGGATGGAGATCCGGTCAGCATAATTACGGGGATCCGTAGCCCGCTTTCCCTGGCGGATCGCAGGAAATCGATGCCTGAACGGCCGCCAAGGACTATGTCCGCGAAGATAACATCATATTCAGAGGATCCGATAAGCGAGATGGCGTCTGAGTAGCTCTCGGCCTCGTCAGCCCGGTAGCCGTCATTATTGAGAAACCTTTTCAGGGTAAAGCGGATGCCTTCCTCGTCGTCTATTATGAGCACTCTGCCCTTCACTGCTTACCTCCGACCGGCAGGGTAAAGGTCACTTCCGTATATTCACCTTCCTTGCTTTTGATGTTCAGGTCGCCCCCATGGTCCTTTATTATGCCATGGCATATGCTCAAGCCAAGACCCGTGCCCTTGCCCGCTGGCTTGGAGGTGAAAAATGGGTCCATTGCCCTGTGGATGACAGAGGCCGGCATACCCGTGCCATCGTCGCGCACGCTGAGCCTTACATATGGAACACCATCCGCTGCCGTGACCTCCGCCGATATTTTCACCTTCCTCTTCTCATGGGAGGAAGGGTACATCGCCTTTAGTGCATAGGCCGCATTGCTCAGGAGATTCAAAAACACCTGAGTTATCTGCTGCGGGTTGGCCATTACCTCGGGCAGGTCGGTGGGGAGGTCCATTTGAATGTTAATGCCTTCCTTTCGGAGCTGCGCACCGATAAGGGCGAGGGTGTCAGAGATAATGCCATAAATACTTGAGAGTGATTTCTCTTTCCCTCCCTTCCTGGCAAATGAAAGGAGGCTTTTCACAATGTCAGCTACCCGGTTGCCTTCCTTTATTATCCTTGTGCTGATCTCCTCAAGTTCCGCAGTCTCTCCTACCTCGTCCTTTATTATCTGGGCGTAATTTATTATGCTGCTCATTGGGTTGTTGATCTCGTGCGCCACTCCGGCGGCCAGCTCTCCGAGGGAGGCCAGGTGCCTGGAGCGAAGAGCCTCCTCCTGCGCCTGCTTCACCTCTGTCATGTCAACCCAGCATCCCGCCACATGGCTTATTGTGCCATCAGCCCTCATGACAACCCTGAGGGTGTCGTAGAACCATCTGTAAGTGCCGTCCTTGCAGCGCCACCTGTACTCATGAGAATAGGTACCCTTCTCGAATATGGATTGCCGGGCAGCCAATACCCGCTCCCTGTCGTCCGGATGGATATTGGTGGACCACAATGAAGTGTCCCGCGTAAAGTCTTCCGGTGCATACCCGGTAAGGCTTTTTATGCTGCTGCTTGCGTAGGTGGCGCCCATGTCCCCCTCCGCTCTGAAAGCGTACATGGCCACGGGCATGGAGTCCACCAGAAGAGAAAGAAATTCGTTGGTTGACCTTAAAGCATCCTCCACCTGCTTGCGCTCGGTAATGTCCTGGCATATGCTTATGAGGGCCACGGGGGTCCCTTCCTCGTTCCTCAGGGGCACAGAAGTTATGAGCACAGGGAGGGTGCTCCCGTCCTTTCTTTTGTTGACGCTCTCTCTGACGTACTGCCCCAGCTTTCTGTCATCAGTCTCAGCAAGCTTCTTCCAGGAAGTCTCGGGAGCAAGAAGCCTGGCCTCCTTCCCTATAAGATCTTCCATCTCATAGCCATGCATCATGGCCTCGGCGGGATTGGTGAAGACTATCCTGCCATCCAGGTCCGATATGGTTACGCCCACGTTAACAGTCTCAATGGCCTTCTGAAGCAGGCGGAGGGACTCCTCACTGCGCTTTCTGGTCGTTATGTCATAAACTGCGGTTACGATTCCGATCTTTTCCCTGTTGGGCCCGAGAAGTTCCGAGGCAAGCAGCAATGCGTCAATTACCTCTCCGTCTTTTTTCATGAACCGGACCTCGACCCCATCGGAACTGTGACCAGTTTCATTAAGGAGGCCTCTGAGTATCGACATCAGCCTTTTCGAATCCTCAGGCGGCCAGTGAGGATAAGGCGGGATGCTGCCGATATAATCGTCTTCATCCCAGCCGGTAATCTCGCAATAGGCCCTGTTTACGTGTGTAATGCGTCCTTCCATATCCATGGCTACTATGCCCGAGAGCATGGAGTCTTCAATTGCCTTGCGGAAGAAGTTCTCCTGCCTCAGGGCTTCCTCAGCCTTCTTGCGCTCTGATATGTCCCTGAATATTCCGATGGCCACCTTCCTGCCCTCAAGCTCAAGCACACTTGGGCTTATCTCGACGGGTATCCTGCGGCCGTCGCGGTGCTGCACATGGATATCGCCCGGCACGATATCCATATCCACTGCCTCGCCTCTTTGCATCTGCTCCCTGAACTTTCTTTCGTGTATAGCGGCCTCCTCAGGCGGGTGAAGTTCCGGGACACGCATCCCGGGGATCTCATCCATCGGGATACCAAGCAGCGCCCCGGCCTTCCTGTTCGCATCCAGGATAACGCCGGTCTCCGCATCGAAAAGGAAAATAGCGTCGTTGGCGCCTTCAAACAGCTGCCTGAACCTCTCCTCGGAGGCCCGAAGGGCTGCCTCCGCCTCGTAACGCTCGGTGAAGTCATGTGCCATGAACAGCAGCCCATCGGTTGAAACCGGCACGAAATAGCAGTCAAGGTAAATCTTCTTGTCAAATGTTGAGGTCAGGATCTCCGAACGCTTCTGGGTTTTCTGGTCCTTCAGCGCTTGAACGGCAGCGTCATAAAAACCCGCCCTTTTCCAGGAGACTATCTCCCTCCAGTTCTGTCTCAGGACCTGCTCCCTCGTGGCCCCGATAATAATCCCCATGGCATCGTTTGCGGCTATGCACTGGCCGGATGGATCATAAAGAGTAATGCCGATCGGGGATTCCGATATTATGGTCCGGTACCTTTCCTCAGAGGCGGCCAGTTGAGCCTCGTGCATCTTGCGCTCGGTTATGTCCCTGAAGAAAGCGAAGAACCTGCCGCCTTCGATGTCAAGGTAATTGGAACTCACCTCGATGTCAATGATATCCCCGTTTTTGGCCCTGTGCTGTGCCTCG
>Ga0224496_10002517_pt1 | contig 10881 bp, 5 predicted proteins | sample SF_Jul11_sed_USG_2_FD_168127 | JGI IMG/M metagenome (GOLD analysis project Ga0224496, IMG submission 168127) | Sediment microbial communities from San Francisco Bay, California, United States - SF_Jul11_sed_USGS_8_1 | ecosystem: Environmental > Aquatic > Marine > Sediment | place: USA... | reverse complement strand
GCTCGTCGTGTGGCTGTCCTGAACAGGGAGGTTCAGCCTGACCGACCGGGATCCATTCTTTTTTGCGCCAATGCTGGGAGCGCTCCCAGCCCGTAGATACAAGAGAAAACTCAAACACTTGAAAGAGGAGAAACAGTAATGAGAGCAAACAAATGGACAACGCTGGTGGTGGTCTTCGGACTTCTGCTGGCTGCCTGTGGTGGCGATTCGACCGCCACTACGGCTGGTTCGACCGACGAGCCAACCTCAACCACGGCCGCGGCGGCGCCCGACACCACGGACGCTCCTGACACCCCTGAGCCGAGCGGCGACCGGGTGCAGATCAGGTGGTTCGTGGGACTCGGTGCCGGTTCCGACGCCGACGTCATCCCAGCTCAGGAAGCCGTTGCCGAGGCATTCAACGCTTCCCAAGATGAGATCGAACTAGTACTTGAGATAGTGGACAACGATCAAGCGTTTGGCGTCCTGAACACCCAGCTCGCCGCCGGTGACGCTCCCGATATCGTGGGTCCCGTTGGGATTCGCGGCAGGGACGGGTTCCCGGGTGCCTGGCTAGACCTTCAGCCGCTCGTCGACGCCAATGGCGTTGACTTGTCTGACTTTGACCCGGAACTGGTCAAGTTCTATGAAGTAGAGGGCGAAGGCCTTCTTGGCTTGCCGTTCGGTGTTTTCCCACAGTTCATTTTCTACAACCTTGACCTGTTCGATGAAGCGGGCCTCAACTACCCACCCTCTGCGTATGGTGAACCCTACGTTTGGGCGGATGGAACCGAGGCCGACTGGGACATAGAGACCGTGCGTGAATTGGCGAAGTTGCTCACCGTCGACGCCAGCGGCAATGATGCCACGAGCGGGGACTTCGACCCCAATGCCATCGTGCAGTTCGGATTCGGCAATCAGTGGACCGACATGCGCGGCCTGGCAGCTCTGTTCGGACCGGGGACGCTCGTCGACGACGACGGCAAAGCAATGGTTCCGGACTCGTACCGTGAGGCGATGAAGTGGTACCAGGAGCTGGCGTGGGTAGACAACACGTACCCATTTGCTGACTATGGCGCTTCAGAAGTTTTCGGCGGAACCGACAACTGGTTCAACTCCGGAAACATGGCTATCGACGCTGTGCACCTCTGGTACGCCACGTGCTGCATTGGTGACCTTCAGTCGCCTTGGAATGCCGCTCCGATGCCGTCGGCCAATGGCCAAACGACCGCCAAGCTGCATGCCGACACGTTCGCCATCACCAAGGCCACCGAGCACCCAGAAGAGGCCTTCACGGTTCTTCAGTACCTCATCGGAGATGCCGCCAACGAACTTCTGAAGATCTACGGTGGCATGCCCGCACGCTTGAGCTTGCAGGATACGTTCTTCGACGAACTGGACGAAGGTCAGTTTGCAGGGCAGGACATCAACTGGGATGTGGTGACGGCCAGCCTGGGCTACAACGACAACCCGAACCATGAGGCGGGCTTGCCCAACTCCCAAGAAGCACAGGACTGCTACAACCGGATCACCAACAAGCTGTTTGTTGATGAGTCGTTCGACGTTGACGCAGCCTTTGATCAGCTCGTGATCGATCTTCAGGCCATCTATGACGGTACTGGAGCCTGCACGCTTGAGCAGTAGCTCATAGTGCAGATTGGGGCCCGGGAGACTTCCCGGGCCCCAACATCAACGTCGAGGAGGAAGCTTGTCTACTGTCAACGAAGTCACTGACGAAGCGAGCCGAAAGAGATTTCGGCGAGCCAAGTCCGACTTGGGAGCGCTCGAGCGTAAGAACGGTCGCTATGGATGGATATTCATCTCGCCGTGGCTGATTGGCTTCTTCTTGTTCTATTTGTTGCCAATGGCTGCGTCGGCCTTTTTCTCGATGCTCGACTTTCAACTGTCGGTCCCGGACGAGGCAACATTCATCGGCGCCGACAACTGGCGTCGGGCCCTGTTCAACGATCCAAACGTCTGGCGATCGTGGGTCGTGACACTGCGCTTTGCGGTGATCAACCTACCGCTCGGCCTTGCCGTCGCATTTGGATTCGCTCTGCTTTTGAACTCCGAGTATCTGAGGGGCAAGAACCTCTTCCGCACGCTGTTCTATGCACCGTCGGTTGTTCCGTTCATTGCGGCGACTTTGATCTTCTCCCAGGTTCTCAACTCGCAATCCGGATGGGTCAACCGGATCATTGCGTTGTTCGGTGTGGATGCAGTTGGGATCGACGGTATTCGTTGGTTTGACAACCCGACGCTGATTCCGATCACGTTCACGTTCATCGGAATCTGGGGAGTCGGGAATGCCATCCTTATCAATCTCGCCGGCCTCCAAGGAGTACCGACCAGTCTGTACGAATCAGCCGCGATCGATGGGGCCGGATGGTGGCGTCGCATGTGGAACATCACCATTCCGATGGTTTCGCCGGTCATCTTCTACAACCTGGTCCTTGGACTCGTCGGCTTGCTCCAGTACTTCCTCCAACCGTTCGTTCTGAATGGAACAACTGGCTACCCCGAAGGTGCCACCAACTTTTACATGATCTACTTCTACAAGCAGGCCTTTCAGTTTGCCCAGATGGGATATGGCGCAACGCTGGCCTGGATCCTCTTTTTCGTGGCCTTGGTCTTCACGATAGTTACGTTCGGAACGGCCAGATATTGGGTTTACTACTCGGGAGATTCGACATGAAGCCCATGGTCACTCGTCGTGAGTCAACCGCTTTTGATGAGGCCGCTGCTCGTCTCAAGCGGCGTAGGCTCCTGCGCCAGTGGGTAGTTACGATGGTGGCGCTCGCCCTCGCTTCGGTGTGGCTGATGCCGTTGTTATACGCCGGGGTCACGTCCCTCAAGACCCGCACGCAGGCGGCCGACTCCCCGATTCTGCCGACCGAAATAGCGGTCTTTGAGTACGAAGGACGTGAATACGAGGTGTACGAGGTGCCTGTGGATGGGGGCATCGAAAGCTGGGCGCTGGTCAACAAGGGACGGGAGTCGAGCGAATTCGTGGACCCGAACGACCCCGAGGCCGGTTTGATTCTTTGGGAGGGACGATGGAGAACGTTGGAGCCGGCTCGCTCTATCTCGTTTGCCTGGGGTAATTATCCAGAAGCCTGGGAAAAGATCAACTTCCCAAGGCTGCTGGGATGGACGGTTTTCTATGCCACCATCACGCTGATCGGTGCCGTGTCTTCATCGGCGTTGGTCGCCTACGGATTCGCCCGATTCAAGTTTCGGGGCCGGGGGGTTCTGTTCATGGTGTTGATGGCGACCATCATTCTCCCTCCGGCTGTCACTCAGGTCCCGAGTTATGCGTTCTTTAGTTGGATTGGTTGGACGGGAACATGGCTTCCGTTGATCGTCCCGCAGTTCTTTGCAAACGCTTATAACGTGTTCCTTCTCCGGCAGTATTTCCTGACGATCCCCAACGAGATGGAACAGGCGGCGGCGGTTGACGGCGCTGGACCACTTAAGACCTTCGTCGCGGTCATCCTTCCTCAGGCCATTCCGGCGATGACTGCGGTATCGCTCTTCCACTTCTTCTTCGCCTGGAATGACTTCTTCGGGCCGCTCATCTATCTGGTGAGTAATAGAGATCTTCAGCCGATTTCGGTTGGCCTAACCCTCTTCAACGGCGTGTACGACACGGAACCGCAATTGATCATGGCTGCCTCGTTTATCACGCTGGTGATTCCGCTCGTCATCTTCTTCTTCGCTCAGCGGATCTTCATTCAAGGAATTGTGATTACCGGCGTCGACAAATGACCCGATCGGTTTGGGGGGTATGTCTTATCTTGGTTGTGAGCGCGTGTAGCGGTGGAGTGTCTTCGACTGACTCGAATGAAACAAGTTCGTCGGTTCCACCGGCTAGTGCGCCCGCGACGACCTTGCCTACAGGCTTCTCTGAAGCATTCCACCCCGGGGAGAAGGGCTGGGCGTTGGTGTGGTCGGACGAGTTCGACGGAAGCCAATTAGATCTCACTCGCTGGGATTTCGAAGAGAACTGCTGGGGCGGCGGTAACAACGAACTGCAGTGCTACACGAGCCGCCCGGAGAACGTGTCGGTTGACGGCGGACTGCTCCACATCGTCGCGCGAGAAGAATCGTTCACAGGTCTGGCCGGTCATGAAGATTGGGAAGACTCCACCCCCGGTCAGACAACCCTCCCGTATACGTCGGGCCGGATCCGTACGAAGGGGCAGGGCGACTGGAAGTACGGGAGGATGGAGGTTCGAGCTCGCTTCCCCGAGGGTCAGGGTTTGTGGCCGGCGATCTGGATGCTTCCGACCGATTCGCCTTACGGCGACTGGGCCGCCGGCGGTGAGATCGACATTGCCGAGTCGGTCAACCTCAAGACGATTCGCGCAGCAGAGAATCGGTGGATCCATGGCACGCTGCACTATGGGGGCGTTTGGCCGGGGAACGTCTTCACCGGTCGATCCCTTCCGCTCGACCGACATGAGAATCCGGCCGACGTCTTTCACGTGTACGCCATCGAGTGGGAGGAAGGCGAGATCCGCTGGTTCGTCGACGATCACCACTACGCCACGCAGACCGCTGACGGCTGGTACACGGAGTTTCCCGGCTATGACGGAACGATGGTCATCGGCGACGGGGCCGCTCCGTTTGACCAGGAGTTTCATCTTCTTCTCAATGTGGCGGTAGGTGGAAACTGGCCGGGCCCACCTGACGACAAGACCACGTTTCCACAAGAGATGCTCGTCGACTACGTACGGGTATACGAGTGTTCGACCTCTCCGGACGACGGGATCGGCTGTGGCACATCTTCGTCAGAAGCCGTTCACGTTGAAGGGATCGTACCGACCGAGTCGGTCTTCTCGGGAAGTCTGACCGGGTCGTTTGATCCCGCTGAATTGACCGACACCTTGGCCGTGTTTGATGATGACCGGATCTACCCGTGGGACCTCGATGTCTTCACCGCCAGCGGCGGCGTGCAGCTTGAGCTGATCTCGACGGACGAGGCCGGTCACGGAGACGTCATTCAGGCCACCTTCGAAACTGACGAGGCGGTTCTGTTCTTCCAGTCGGGCGAGACATATGACCTTACGGACTGGTCGGACGGGTTCGTGGAGTTCGACTTGAGACTGATCGAAGCCGGATCCGCATCGTCAGGTTTCATGATGAAAGTCGACTGTGTATTCCCGTGCGGAACGGGTGACTATCCCATCTCGGAGCCGATGGTCGGCGAGTGGGCGTCGTACAAAGTTGCCATCGCCGACCTCTTGAGCCACCCCATCAGCACCCTGGACCTATCGCAAGTAAACACCCCACTTGTGGTGTTTCCGGCCTGGGGAGACCAACGGGGCGTCGTGATGCAAGTCGACAACGTGAGATGGACGAGATAGCTGTGGAACCGATAAGCCGTTCGGGCGGCAAAAGGAGCAACGAAATGAATGTAGGAAGTGCTGGCATTCGCCGGAAGACTGCGCTGCTTGCAGCGCTCTCTTTGGTGACGTCGCTGTTCGTCGTTACACCGACGATCCCGAGTTTCTCGACGACCGATGTCGTGTTCGATGACATGGAACATGGTGATCCGTTCAGCAACGGCTGGTTTTCGTTCAGCGGTTCGGTCGGCGGCGGGGGCATAAACGCCAACGGTGCAGACCTGCCAGCCTCGCTAGGTGGCAGCTTTTCGTTGGAAACCGGCTGGGGATCGGGTGGTACGCCCGGGTTCTACGGCGGTTTCGGGAGAACCAGCCCGAGCGACCTCTCTGGTACCGATCACTTCAACTTCTGGATCAATCCAAACCCCGGTCAGGAGTACACACTCGAGATCAACCTACAGGACGACGATGATGGTGACGGCACGATTACGTCGCCTGAGGACGACGAGTTCCAGTACAACTGCGTGGTCTCCGCCACTGGACCCTGCGCGGTGGCCGGCGGAGGTTGGCAGTTCGTATCCATCCCGCTCGGCGACTTCTTCGATGACAACTCGTTCATTACTGGCGGCAACGGCGTGCTCGACGCCGTGCCCTCCGCGGTTGGCGGGAACGGCGAATTGATCAACGTGATCGTCGCGGTGATCGGTACCGGCTCCGACGTGAACTTCCGGACTGATTATTGGGCTTTCAGCCTCGGCGCGATCGTGCCCGATTTCGGAACCCTCATCGACGACTTCGAGACCGGTGTTGCCCCGGGCACCCCCTGCGCACCCGGTGTCCCGCCGCTTGGTTTCTGCACGTTCAACGGCGCCGGCAGTAGCGTGAGCCTCTCCAATCCTGCCACGCCGCCTGCCCCGGAGCTCGCCGAAGTCGGCACGCCGAACAGCGTGCTGCAGATGGACGTCGACGTGACGTCGTTCGCCGGGTTCATCCACGGGTTCGAGAGTGCTGGTACCTGGGTGAGCCAGGACTGGTCGACGAGTGAAGGCATCTCGCTGTGGATGTATGGAACAGGCTCAGGTACCGACCTGTTCATCGACATCCTCGACAACCGCAAGACTGGCTCGACGACCGACGACGCCGAACGTTTCACGGTCGCATTCGTGGACGATTTCACGGGGTGGCAACTACTCGAGTTCCCGTTCGCGTCGTTCTCCCGCAAAGAGATAGGCAACGGCGCACCAAACGACGGGCTCGGCCTGTTTGAGATGCACGGCTACGCCATCGGCACATTGGGAACCGGCGGCCCGTTGACCTACTACTTCGACGTGGTCGGTCTCTACGGAATCGCCGCCCCGCCGGCGCTCGCCGTCAGCTTCTCCACACAGAACACGTTCATCGACGAGGGTACGACCGGCGAGGTCGCCGTGAAACTCAACCGAGCGATGGGTCCAAACGATCCGGCCCAGGTGAGCATCGACTTCGCAACTGAGCGCTCGAACGCGATCGCTGGCGAAGAGTATGTTCCCACCAGCGGAACGTTGACATTTGTCAATGGTGGCGCGACCGAGCAGACGTTTACGATCGACACCTTCGACGACACCAAGTTCGAAGGCGACGAGCAGATCGTCATTCGTCTCACCAACCCGGTCGACGTCGAGAGAGGCGCCGTCTTTCAGGGTTCGGCGCTGATTAGCGACAACGATCCGTTCGATCCGAAGCTGCTCGACGACTTTGAACAGGGGGCGTACTTGTGGGACACCGTCGGTCCCGTGGCGATCGACGTGGACCGCTCGGTATCAGGCGATGCCGATGCTCGTCCTGGTCAGGATGCAGTGGAGAACGTGCTTGCGGCGCGGGTCCCGCTGAGCGTGGACATCGCCGTCCAGGGTGGAGTCTGTAACTCTGGCTCCGGCGTGATTCCTGTGCACCTCCTGAGCACGGAGGAGTTCGATGCCACAGAGATCGACCATACGACGGTTACCTTCGGGGACGCAACGGAGGTTCACGTCGACCGAAGAACCGGACTTGCCAGGCGGCACGTAGAAGACGTCAACCGCGACGGCCGCAACGATCTCGTCTTCCACTTCCAGTTCGACGAGACGGGGTTTGCTTGCAACCCTGCCGAGATGTCGTTCAACGGCACCATGTTGGACGGTCAGCCTATTACGGCCGGCGGATCCGACGCAGCGTTCTTCCGCGACTTCCCGATCGCGCAGGACTGGACAGGAACGGAAACGCTCGACTTCTGGTACTTCGGAGCCGGTGGCGGCGAAGAGGTCACGGTCACGTTGAAAGACAACCGGGCTGTCGACCCGGGACCTTCCGGTTGGACGCTGGCCTGGAGCGACGAGTTCAATGAGTCGGCCGGCACTCCGCCCAACCCGGCCAACTGGGCCTACGAGATCGGTGATACCACCCCCGACGGCAAAAACGGGTGGGGCAACGAGGAACTCCAGTACTACACCGACGACCCAGACAACGCAGCCACGGACGGCAACGGCAACCTCGTGATCACGCTCGACGAGGCCGACGGCACGCAAGAGTGCTACTACGGCCCATGCGAGTTCGAATCAGCCAGGCTGCTCACGCAGAACAAGGCCGAATTCGCCTACGGGCGTATCGAGTCCCGGTTGCTCGTCCCCGATGGCGGCGACGGGCTGTGGCCGGCCTTTTGGAGCCTCGGAACGGACATCACATACAACCCGTGGCCGGGTGCCGGCGAGATCGACATCATGGAGTATGTCAGCCGTGAGCCGAACGAGATCTTCGGCACGATTCACGGCCCTGGCTACTCGGGTGGTGCGAGCTTCGGTGGAACCAAGACGTTCCCAGGTGGCGTATCCGGCAGCTACCACACGTTCACCGTCGAGTGGGAGCCGGACCTGATCACCTGGTATGTCGACGGTGTGCAATACCACCAGGCCGACCCTTCGGACGTTGCCCCGAATCCGTGGGTGTTCGATAAGCCCTTCTTCCTGCTCCTCAACTTCGCCATTGGAGGTAACTTCGGCGGGACGCCTGATCCCGGAAACGAATACCCGCAGCAGTACGCGATCGACTACGTCAGGGTGTATCAGGGGCCCGACACCGCAGAGCGGTTCGAGTCCACGTTCACCGACGCCGCCGCCGGCTGGCAGCGGGTGTCGATTCCGATATCGAGCTTCATGCGTAGCGCCGATCAACCAGACGGCGCGCCCAACGATGGGCTGGGCCTGGACGCGGTGCATGGCTATGGCTTTGCTCTGCCCAATGGAAACGCCGGCGGAGAAGCCAAAGTCGACCTCGTAGAGCTGATCCCGGTACCGCCGCCCACCGAGCTGGTGGTGACAACGCTTGCCGATAGCGGAGCCGGCTCGCTGCGTGAGGCGCTTGGCCTCATCGCCGACGGCGGGACGATTACGTTCGACCCAAGCCTGGCTGGTAGCACGATCGGGCTCACGTCCGGTCAGCTGGCGGTCGATCGGAATGTCACAATCGACGCGTCGACGGCGCCTGGCATCGTGGTGAGCGGCACCAACAACTCGCGGGTGTTCCAGATCGGTTCGTCGGCGACGGTGGACATGAATGATCTCGTGATCGCCGATGGTGTCGCGGCTCCACAAGGTGGCGGCGTTCTCAATTTCGGGACGCTGAACCTCAATCGGGTAGTCGTACGAGATAACACGGAGAACAGTGGTGGACCGGCGAACTTCCAGTTCGGCGGCGGTGGCATTTACGCCGGTGCCGGAGCCACGCTGAACCTCACAGACAGCACGGTGGCAGACAACGTCAGCCTCAACCAACCCGCCGGTGGTCTCTACGGGTTCTTCGGGAGCACGATCAACATCACCCGCAGCACCGTGTCGGGCAATGTGGCGGCCTCCGACGTGGCCGGCGGGCTCCGGTCCCTGGGCAACGCAACCATCGTCAACAGCACGTTCAGTGGGAACGTCTCCACGGCGTGGCACGGAGGTGGCATCTTCCACACCGACGGGCAGTTGACGGTGACGAACTCCACGTTCAGCGGTAACATCGCGCCAGCCGGGACCGCGTCGGGAATCCTTGTCGCGACGTTCGGCGCTCCGGCCAACGCGACGTTGACGAACAATGTGCTGGAAGGGTTCGCCGGAGCGTTCGCTTGTGCCATTGAAGGTGGTGGCGCCGCGACGATTACCTCGGGCGGGTTCAACGTCATCAGCGATTTCTCGTGTAGTCCGGACGGGACGACGGATCAAGCGGCTACCGATGCGCTCCTCGCCACACTGGCGGACAATGGAGGGTCGACCCTCACTCACGCACTCATAGTCGGCAGTCCGGCGATCGATGCTGGTAGCTCGGCAGCCTGCCCGCCGACCGACCAGCGTGGCGTTACTCGCGACGGCTTGTGCGACGTAGGAGCATTCGAATTCGTTCCGTGATACGCCGCATGGTTTCCCCGCATCCTCCCGGGGATGGGGCCGCAACGCGACTTAAGTCGCAGTTGGGTCCGCGCCGCTACCGTGGTCGTTCTGGAGTCGTGTCCGGAACGACCGTGGTAGTCGTGCTCCTGTCGGCGTGTATTGCCACCACTAATCCGACAGTCGTGCCTGCGGATTCGCCGGCGTCGACATCAACAGCAGCCACAGCCGGAGATCGATACCTGGATCCCCGGGCGCCGGTCGACGAGCGAGTCGCCGACCTATTGAGCCGAATGTCGTTAGACGAGAAACTCGGCCAGATGACCCTGGTCGAAAAGGGTTCCATCAGCCCGGACCAGGTCGCTGAGTACCACATTGGAGCCGTGTTGAGCGGAGGTGGCGGCAGTCCGCGCCCGAACACACCATCGGCGTGGCGCGAGATGGTCGGTGCGTATCAGGCTGCAGCCCTGTCGACTCCACTCGCGATTCCGATGCTGTACGGTGTCGACGCGATCCACGGGCACAATAACCTTCGAAACGCCGTGATCTTTCCCCATAGTGTCGGTCTGGGCGCCGCCGGCGACCCGGAACTTGTGGAAGCGATCGGCCGAGCGACGGCCATCGAGACTGCCGCGACTGGAATTCGCTGGACCTATTCGCCAGTGCTCGCAGTCCCGCAAGATGTGCGCTGGGGCAGAACCTATGAGGCGTTCGGCGAAAACCCGGAACTCGTGTCGTTGCTCGGTGCGGCCATGATTCGTGGGCTGCAGGGTGAGAATCTAACCGACGACACGTCCGTCCTCGCGACTGCGAAACACTTCGTAGGAGATGGCGGCACCGCGTGGGGAACGTCGACTGCAGCTGGTTACCAGATAGACCAGGGAGTCACGCTCGCCCCCGAGGCGGACCTGCGAGCGATTCACCTGATTCCCTATGAGGCGGCTTTCGGGGCAGGGGCGCTGTCCGTGATGGCGTCGTATTCGAATTGGGAGAACGGCAAGGTACACGGCGACCGGTTTCTGCTCACCGAGGTGCTTCGGGGCGACCTCGGATTCGGCGGGTTTGTGGTATCGGACTGGGGGGCGGTCGACCAGGTGATTCCCGGGGACTACTACGGCTCCGTGGTGCAATCGGTCAACGCCGGAATCGATCTCGTCATGGTCCCTTCCGAGTTC
>Ga0224496_10002516_pt1 | contig 10882 bp, 7 predicted proteins | sample SF_Jul11_sed_USG_2_FD_168127 | JGI IMG/M metagenome (GOLD analysis project Ga0224496, IMG submission 168127) | Sediment microbial communities from San Francisco Bay, California, United States - SF_Jul11_sed_USGS_8_1 | ecosystem: Environmental > Aquatic > Marine > Sediment | place: USA... | reverse complement strand
CTCACTTGGCGCGCCAGATGACACATTGCCTGCGGAAATCCAAGGGGAATACGTGACTGGTGCAGTTGCCAGCCAGTTGACTTTGAATATTGCCACAGCTTCAAAGCTAACCACCACCATTGATTTTATCGGTAGAGATCACGAAACCGTAACCGGTGCGGTCGGTTTGAAAACAGGCAACCGGCCTGCGCTTGTTGAATCCGATGCATTTAACACTTCGTCCGATTTTTCACGCATCAAGCTATCGGAAGTGGTGGCAGGTAATGAAGCGCCGACGCCTTTGTTCGCGTTTGTTACGGACGCAACCATCACCATCGATAACTCAGTGAAGGCAAACAAGGCGGTGGGAGTTCTCGGTTCGTGCGGTATGACGGCAGGCACTTTTGTTGTATCTGGAAGCATGACCGCTTATTTCTCGAACGTTACAGCCATTTCGGCGGTTCGTGAAAACAAAGACGTTACTTTCGATTTCGCTATTGTGAAAGATAACGCAGGAATGGTTGTGGACATTCCGCTTATTGCATTGGGCGACGGCAAGGCAAACATCACACAAGATGAGCCGATCACCATTCCATTGTCTGCGGACGCAGCCACGGGCGCAAAAATCGATGCAAATCTGGACCATACGCTTATGTTTTGCTTTTTCGATTACTTGCCAACGGCGGCTGGTTAATTAGTTTTAAGGGGCTGAAAATTTATGTCGATGTATTCGCAATTTGCGACTGACCAAGGATTAGAAAAGAACGGGATTGTTTTGGATTATGGCCACTTTCGGGTAACCATTTCGAGGGCGGGCGGAAGTAACAAGAAGTTCTCGAGACTACTTGAAAGCAAGACCAAGCCGTATCGCAGGCAAATCCAGAATGACAGCATGGACGACACGGTTGCTGAGCGAATTTTGCGCGAAGTTTACGCGGAAACCGTTATCCAGAATTGGGAAACCCAAGAAGGGGATAAGTGGAAAAAAGGCATAGAAAGTAGGGACGGCAAGATTTTGCCATTTTGCAATCAGAACATTTACGACACGTTGACCAATTTGCCAGAATTGTTTGCGGACATTCAAGCGCAGGCAAGCAAGGCGGCATTGTTTAAACAGGCAATACAGGAAGACGACGCAAAAAACTAATTGAGGTTCTGCTTTATGCTTACCAGCACGGGCAGAACGAAGCCAACATAGTAAAGCAATGCGCGCGGGAAGGTTTACCACTTCCCAAGAGCATTCAGAATGCGCCATATCTCCACTTTGGTTTGCAGATTTATCTTAATGCGTTCTTTGAGTTATCAAGTTGCCGGATAAATTCGTTTGAAATTGGCCGTCTTAATTGGTTAATGATTGACGAATATTGCAAGCGGCAAAGGTTTGACGATGAGCAAAGCGAGGACATGCATTACTTCATCCGAAAGATGGACGATGCATACGTCGAGTACCAGCAAAGCAAACAAGGCAAGCAAAGCAAGGGGAAAAAGAAATGAGTCTTGGCGATCTGGAAAAGAAAATGGGCCGGTTGGGGGCTTGCATACAAAGGAACGCTAATCGCAGAGTGGCCGCCATGGCTATTTCTATTATTTCTCAGGAAGCCCAGGAAACCCCCGTCGACACGGGACGCGCACGCGCGAACTGGCAAGCTTCCGTCGGTTTCCCAATTTTTGAATCTATTGAAGCACAACCCCCTGGGGCAGGTGGCAGCACAGCGGGGACCAACCAGGCATTTGCCGAGGCGGAGGCGGCGGCCCGGATTTCGGACTTCAAACCAACTGACCAGAGCATCTTCATAACGCACAACCTTGACTACATTTTGCCATTGAACGAGGGCCACTCAGCACAGAACAATCCGGGCTGGATTGAACGGGCAATAAGAGACGGCGTTGCCGCAGCTAAAAACATCAAGCTAACCGAGTGCAAATAAAATGGTAACTGAAACCGTAATAATTGAGGTAAGCGAGAAGGGCGCGCGGGTTGTAAAACGCAACATCGAGGACATTGGCAAGGTTTCCAAAGAGTCGAATAAATCAGTCGATCTTTTAAAAGGTGCACTCGGCACATTAGCAGCGGCATTTTCTGTTCGGCAACTGGCCAGTCTGGTTGACCAATATACCAACCTGCAGAACCGTTTGAAGTTGGTAACGGACGGGTCCAACCAGTTAAAACAAGCAACAGACCAACTGCTCAACATATCCCAGCGCAGCCGCGCAAGCTTGACCGGCACGGTGGGTTTGTATTCCCGGCTTGCACAGGAATCCAAGCAACTAGGACTAAACCAGAACGAACTGGCAAGGATTACCGAAACAGTCAACAAAGCCATCGTGGTTTCTGGCGCTTCGACAAGTGAGGCGGCGGGTGGCTTGCGACAATTAACCCAGGGCTTGGCTTCGGGCACGTTGCGTGGCGATGAACTGAACTCGGTGCTGGAAAACTTGCCGCGCGTGGCACGTTTGATTTCAGACGAACTCGGGGTAACCGTTGGACAGTTGCGGCAAATGGGGTCCGATGGACTGATTACTTCGCAAAATTTGGTCGACGCTTTTAAAAGTGGCGCGGATATTATTGACGCCGAATTCGCCAAAACATCGTCAACCATTGAGCAAGCTTTCGGAAATTTAACTGACGGGCTTATCGTGTCAGTTGGCCGAATGAACGACGCCGCCGGGGCTTCTCAGGTTTTGGTCGGTGTTATCGACTTCTTGACCGAGAATGTTGACACATTAACAAGGGCGCTGGCCGCCGCAGGCATCGCGCTTTCGGTTCATTTCGCCGCCAAGGGTGTAGCGGTAGCAACCGCAGCGGTTAGGGCGCTCACGGTAGCCATAGCAGCCAATCCGATAGGGGCGATAGCAATCGCGGCGCTTGCGGCGGTATCAGCGTTGGTTGCGTTTAGCGATACGATTACAATCGGCTCCGACAGTCTTGCCACACTTGCCGACGTTGGGCGGGCCGCTTTTGAGGTTATCGGTCCAGCCGTTACAACGGCGCTTTCCACTATTCAGGCTTTCTTCCCCGCTGTTAGTCAGTCGATTCAAGCGATTGTCGGCGATGTTGGGTTTAGCGTTTCTGGCCTGCTTAGATTGTCGGCCTCCGCTGTTGATAAAATCGTCGGATTGTTTAAAGGGCTGGGGGATGCGATCCCGATTGCGTTTAGCAATTTGCCGCGCTCGCTTGAACTGATTTTCGTTCGCAGTTTCAACACGATACTCAAACTTAGTGCAGATGTTACCAACCAAATAATCGAAAACATCAATAAGGTCGCCGGATTTATCGGGCTTCCATTGATTGAGAAAGTAAAGGCGCTGCGGATTCCTTTATCAACTGAAGCGCTGGCGATTGGCGTAGCGATTGATGAAGCAATTAAGCGCGGGATCAATTCCCAGCAAAGCGCGTCGAAAGCTATCGAGGGCATACTTGCAAGAGCAAACGAGATAGCTGCCTCGAGACAGTTTGAAGAGCTAAATGAAAACCTGGTCGAGACTGAAACCAGCGTCCAGGCACTAACCACAGCAACCAAAGACCTGAAAGACGAAGGCGCGGAGTTCGTGGCTAAATTGCAGGAAGAATTGGATGCCATAGGCAAAACCAACGTCGAACTGCAAAAGATGGAAGCTGCAAAACTGGGTGTAAGCCGACAAGCCGACGTACTCATTGATGCAATCGAAGAGCAAACCGCAGCGCAAAAGCTTTTCGATGATGAACTAAAGCGCGGCGCTGACATTACCAGCGATACAAGCACAGCGGCGGAACAGTATGCAGTAGCCCTAGAGGAACTAGACCGACTCTATGCTAAAAACATAATTAGCGCAGAGACTTATGACCGGGCGCTTATCAAACTCGACGAAGATTTTGAAAAGTTAGGAAAGAAAACAAAGAGCGTCTTCGGCGATACCGAGCAATTCGGCATACAGGCAGCACGCAATCTGCAAACCAACTTTGCAAATTTCCTATTTAATCCTTTCGAGGATGGATTGAAGGGGATGCTCAAAGGATTCGTGGATATTTTGCGGAGAATGGCGGCAGAGGTGGTTTCTTCCAGAATTTTGGAAACGTTATTCACTTCTTTCAGCGGGGGCGGCGCTTCGGGTCTTACGCAAAGTTTTGGCGGTTTCTTTTCAAGCTTAACCGGCGGCTCAAAGGGTTCTGTATTTAGCAACAATGGTGGCGCGGGCACGGCTTTCATTGGTGGACCTAACACGGCTATCGGCGGCACAGGAACATCGGTCGGCACGGCGGGGTTTGCATCGACCGCACTGACAACCGCAGCAGCCGGTGCGATTGGGGTTGGTATTGGTCAGAGTATTGCTGGCGAGAGTCGGTTGTTCGGTGTTAATGGTACGGTGGTATCTGCGGTTAGTTCGGGACTTGGCGCGGGGATTGGCGCGATTTTTGGGCAGCCTGCCATCGGGGCCGGAATCGGTGGCGCAATTGGCGGCATCATAACCAAATTGTTTGGCCGTGGACCGCTCAAGCAAAAAGAAACCACGCTGGAACTGAATGCCACGGCGGACCAGATTGCCGGGGCACTGGTTACGCGCTTCAAGGCAAAGGGCGGTCTATTTAGTAGCAGCAAAACTGACAATGTTATCAGCGACATAAACACTGGCGAATTGCTCAACGCCTTCAACGGGTTCCGGGAAAGCGGGATAAGTGGAACGCTTAACGAATTCGCTGTGCAGGCAGGGGAGACGGCGCAGGTTATCGGTCTTTTGGCGAATACTGAAATGGCCAGGTTCAGTGAATTATTGCAAAGCACGGCAGGGCTTTTTGGCGTATCGACGGCTGGCTTGGATACTTTCTCAACCACTTTGAGGGTGGTTGGTGAATCAGGAAAGGCACTGGAAGAGGCCGACATAAACCAACTTTTTGTTGATTTGGCCGATCAAATGACTCGGGCAATTGCTCCGGCTATTGATACGTTGAGCAAGAACGGTGAGGGCGCATTCGAAACCGTGCTGCGGCTGGGTGATCAGTTTGTAACGCTGACCAGGGCGTCCAATGTCCTTGGCTTGACACTTGCGGCAGCAGAGGCGCACGTTAAATCAATGAGTTTGGCGCAGCAAACCGCAATCATTGACGCATTCGGCGGCGTTGATGAATCTTTAAAAGTTATTAACTTTTTCGCGGAAAACTTCTTAAGCGACGCGGAAAAACTCAAGATCGTAACGGAAACAGTCAATCGTGCAATAGCGGTGCTCGGCATTACGGTTGAGAATACAACCAAACAGCAGTTTGGCGAAATGCTGCGGGGATTCCTTGAAATGGGGGCTGCCGGTGCAGAAATGGCGAAAATCATGGTCGCTATCGGACCTTTGTTCTTATCCGCTCGCGCGGAGTTTGAACGATTAGCAGCGGCGGAATTGGAAGTCGCATTTGGGGCAGTGGCAGCCGCAAACGGGCTAAATGCCGTCGCCGGTGGGCTGGTTAATGTTGCACTCCAAGCCGCTAACGCCGCCGCCGCCCAACGGACTACGATTGAAAGCTTGCGTGCTAACGTGGCCAGCGCAAAAGAAAGCCTGACATCGGTTCAGCAGCGGCAATTTGACGCACAAAGAAGCGTGCAAGACCGGCAAGCCCAAAACGATATCCGGGAAGCCGAGGATACACGCAGGAAAGACACAAAAGAAGCACAGCAAGCAAATAGCGAACAAATATCCAGTCTGCAAGATTCAGCGAGCACATTTCGTGAGGCGGTTTCTAAATTCGACAACGCAGCGCGCCGGATTGCTGACTTTAATGACAAGCTAAGCCTGGGCGATTTATCGCCACTAACGCCAAAAGAAAAACTGGACGAAGCGCGGGCGCTCTTTAACCGCACTCGGACAGCCGCTTTTGGTGGCGACGCAGGGGCGCTCGAGAAATTACCGGATGCCGCGACCGAATTTTTGCGCGCTTCCCAGGTTGCCAATGCGTCGAATGCTACTTTTGTGAGTGACTTCAATCTTGTAAAAGATGTTTTGAAAGACGCGGAAGGCATTGCCATCAATGAGCGAGACATTGCCGCCGACCAGCTTTTGGGCATCGAATCACAAATAACCGAACTGCAAAGAGCGAACCAGAACCTAAGCGATATCGCTCAAGCTTCTCAGTCATTCAACAGCGGTCTGCAGGATGTCGGCTTTGGCATTGATGGTGTCAGCGCGAATTTGGGCGGCGTCGATGCTAGTGTTCTCGAAGTTGAGAAAGCAACAGCCAGGGTGGAGGCGGCGGTTCGGGAGTTGACAATAGCGACACTAACCGGACCCGGCAACCCGTTAATCAGTGACGCGGCGATTCGTTCGGTTGTCTTCGACAATACCAGGACCGTCCAAGAAATGGTGGACCTTGCCGTCGAGTTCGGCGTATCGGTTCAGCAAGTCGCCGGGGCCACGGGAATCAGTATTGCGGCAATTAACAAATCAATCGAAGGGCTGGCAGTAACGAACCAGGCGATAAGGGACTTTGTTTTTGCCCCAGGGCGCACGCCGCGCCAAATATACGATGCCGCAACGGCAAACGGCATCACGTCAACCCGGCTCTCGGCCACCACAGGCATTCCGCTTCAAGAGATAAACAACTTCATACGGGATAACAACCTGCAATCGTTCGCCGTTGGCACAGACAGGGTCATGAGCGACGGCATTGCTATGTTGCACAGGGATGAGGCGGTGGTTCCAAGTTCGGTTCCAGGCGAGATTGTGGCACTCAGATCAGAAATAGCCAAGATGATAGAGACCCAGAACCGAAACACGGAGCGGGTTGTTGAGGCGACTTTTATTGCAGCCAGACAAAACGCGCAAGCAGTCAGTCAATCGCACGTGAAGGTTGAAAAGCAGAAAGGATTCAAGAGCCGATCAGTTGGGGGGCTTCGTTAATGGCGCTAACTGCAGAACAGTTTGCCGCTTGGCTGAAGTCTAATGACGCCGCGTTTTGTTTGCTGGCTGACATGGGCGTAAAGACGGACTCGGGAGAAGAAACCCGGTACGTGTCTTCATTGCCGTTTGAGGATTCCGGCACGGTCTATTTGCCCGTTTTAGATCCGTCTTCGGTGAACTATGACGTGAACTTTACCAACGGGCGGTTCCTGACAATTGGCAACATTAGCCTGTTCAATCTGGACGGCTATCTGGACGGCTGGCTTGATGATATTTGGACCAACCGCGCCATCGATATTTTCTTTGGCGATTCCCGCTGGCCCAAGGCGGATTTTATCCAGTTGCTTGCTGGCACGATCCGCGACATCGACAGCCAAGACAACGAAACCATTGACCTGGTCTTCAAAGACAAGCTGGAACGCTTGAACATGGCGCTATCAGATGCCAAGCTTGGCGGCGCAACCAACAACAAAGACCGGCTTATTCCTTGGCTATTTGGCGAAGGGCACAACATCGCGCCGTTGTTTTCAGACCCTACAACGCTTGAGCACACAATAAACAATGGGGTGATTGAAAGAATCATCGAGGTGAGAGACAACGGGCAACCAGTAAGCACAACCGATGACTTAGCCAATGGGCGTTTTGAACTTAATCAGCAGTCTTTCGGCAAAGTGACGGTCGACGCCCAGGGCGACAAGAATGGCGGCGTTTACCGGAAAACAATCGCCGACATTATCGAACGGATTGTGACCGGCTTTGGTTTGGCCGCCAATCGTTTCAGCGCGGGCGATATTGATTCCGCGAACTTCAGCGCATTTAACACCGCAAACCAGCAGCCAATTGGTTTTTATGCCGAATCAAAAGAGAATATACTCAATCTAATCAATGATATAGCGGATAGCGTTGGCGCCAAGCCCATTATAACGCCGCTGGGTAAATTGCAACTTTTTCAACTGACTTTGCCGCCGCCAAGCATAGCAAGAACGATCACAACCAAAGACATAGAAGACGATACCCTGCACATTGTAAGCAGAACCGAGGTACGGGGTGCAGTGCAGATTGGCTACGCGATCAACTGGCAAGTACAAAAGAACCTGGAAACGGTAATCCCTGAAAAGCACAAAGAGACCTTTGAGCGGGAGTATTACACGGTCGTAGCAGAAAACGCCACAACCAAGGCGGACTACCGGCTTGATGCTGAACCCACGCAAAGAGATACATACCTGCTAAAAGAGGCGGACGCACTTGCGGAGGCAAACCGCGAACTGGTCTTTGTGGAGGTTCCCCGCGTGACCTATGGTTTCACAGGCTTGAGCACGTTATTCGATTTGGAATTCGGGCAAGGCGTAATCCTGGAGCACCCACGTTTTGGTTTGGATAGTGGGAAAGAGGGGGTGGTGGTGAGAATTGCGCCAGATTTTGACAGCATGACGACGGAAGTCGAGGTGATTATCTAATGGCAACGATTGAAAACCCGCGCATTGCCTATTTGCAATCTGAATCGCCACGGACCTTGCCGGTTGAGTTATCCACGGACTACACAATCGCAGGCGAAGTTATCGGGAATGTATCCGGCACGGTGAACAATACCGCAGCGACTACGATTGATTTGGGCGCATTGCGATCTATTGATATATGGGACGGGGTTGGTGCTATTGGGTTTGGCACGACTATCGGTGGGCAACCAACCGGCGCTACTTTTAATACCAACCTTTCCCTATCTTCGAGCGGCCAGTTGACCAACTCAGGCGGCGGCACGTCGAATCTCGGGACTGTGACGGCGTTACCTTATGGAAACGTAACAGGACCAAAACCGCCATTGGATGCAGATGCAACACAAGACATTTTAGAAAGTGCGTCCACTTCAATCGTTATCAATAGCGGCTCCCTTTTCAATATTTATGGCTCCGGCAGCGCGGGGGTCTTTATTGGTGCGGGAGGCTTGTTTGGACGCAACTCAGGTGGCGCGACGACCTTTTCAATTCAAGCAAGTAGCGGCGATGTTACTTATGCGGGGGACATTACCGGCGGCGCGAATATCGATATCAGTGGGCAGGCGCGATTCAATGGCAGCGTGTCGTCTGGGGGGAGTATTTATGCAGGGGTTTTCAATAACTCCCTGAATTCATTGTCCGGGGTGTTGGGCTATGGGGGTGGTGGTATCGGTGTTACGGGCACAAGTAGTAGCGTTGGCGTAAATGGCATTTCAACCGGTGGCAGTACGGGCGTGTGGGGCGTGGGTCAAATTGGCGTTTATGGTCAAGGGGTTGGAAGCGGCACTGGTGTTAGGTGCACCACAGGCGGCGGCGGCATCGCACTGGACGTGGTTGGCACCATGCGGATCACTACCCAAACCGTTTCCAACCTTACAGCAGGCAACGCATTAAGTGCCAACAGCGCATCATTTGCAACAACTGCCGGAAATGCAAATGCGTTGGGCGGTGTTGATGATTCTAATTGGTGTCGTGGGATTCTTACTAACTCAGGAACGGCTAATGCGTCAGGCTATGGGTTCAGTTTAACCTCAACGGTTGCGGGTGTAAGAACAAGGGTAACAAGCGCAAATAATATCGTGATTGAGTCATTTTCGGACCCGCGTGGCAAATATGCGATAAAGAGCGAAACCTACGGGCTGGATTTTGTGCGCTTAATGAAGCCGATTGTTTACATGGACGAATATATGCCCGGCGTTTGGAAACACGGGTTCAGTGCGCATGATATGCGCGATATAGTGAAAGACAAAAACGACGCGCTTGCTTACCAACACGGCGACGGCATGGTTGGCACGGATTATATGTGCACGCCGAGTGTTCTTGTAAAAGCGATTCAGGATTTAGACGAGGGGCTTATTCGAGCGCAGGAAACAATCAAGAAATACAAACAAGAAATGGAAACAATACGCGCTGAATTAGTGAATTTACGCAAGCAGATATAATTATTTTTTACCGGATAAAAGGGTCAACCAATGGCGATAACTCGAGCAGAAAACCAAGTCACGTGGCCAACAGCCGCGAACAGTAAATCGGTGGCAAGTGGCGCTAGTGAGACAAGCGAAGAAGTCAACCTGGACGCGGCATGCGTGAATGCACGTATAACGATGAAAGCCGACAACAGCACAACCGCCGCCGCCGATGACCAGATTTATTTTTGGCTGGTCGAGACTTCAGGCGACCCGGATGGAACAGGCGCTGACGAGTTTGGCACGTCGGGACATGCGCATTTGTTGGCAATCCTGGATACCAATATTGAAGACCCGGCCATCAAAACCGTCAACCTGCCATTACCGCAAGACGGTTTGAAAATTATCGCCGAAGGGGCAACCGCAGGCACAACAAACTCAATAACGGTTTCCGCTACGATCACAGAACAAAGAGCATAAAAAATGGCTTTCCGATCATCAACCGGAAATTACTACTCCCTGGCAGATCACCCGGATTTCGTTATTCCAAACGGAAATTGGACGTGCCTTAATGTTATCTACCCAACGGACACAACAACCGGGCAGGATATTTTCAGCACGGCGGAGTGGGGAACTGCGCAGTCGTTTAACACGTACATTTTCGGGGGCGAGTTTGGCGTAAAGGTTCATACTTTGACCGAACCTCTTGTAACTTCGGTTGTTGCAAATCAGTGGACACTAACAGCCGCACGGCGGTCGGGTTCGAACTTTGCCATGCATAGCATCCCGCTTGGTGGCCATACGGTTTCAAGTAGCTCGAATACCGCGATAAGCGCGTCATATAACGCAGCCAACACGATCACTATCGGGCGGCGATCAGATGATGGGACAAACCCGTTTCTAGGCAGAATTTCGGACATTATATGGATTCCCGGCCATGCGGTTTCTAATGGGGATTTGGAGTTAATTGCAAACGGTTTCCCGATCTGGTGCTTCGATTGGGCAGAAAAGATTAGGCTGCATTTTTGGACGCCAACCGCGAACAATAAATATGTAATGGATTTGAGCGGGAACCATTTGTGCACGGCAACCGGCACAACCTTCCTGCAGGGCGTTAATGAAGTCGACCCGCCGCAGATAAAAAGA
>Ga0224496_10002515_pt1 | contig 10886 bp, 9 predicted proteins | sample SF_Jul11_sed_USG_2_FD_168127 | JGI IMG/M metagenome (GOLD analysis project Ga0224496, IMG submission 168127) | Sediment microbial communities from San Francisco Bay, California, United States - SF_Jul11_sed_USGS_8_1 | ecosystem: Environmental > Aquatic > Marine > Sediment | place: USA... | reverse complement strand
GGTCGAAACGGAGACCCCATAGATTTTTTAGGACCCGAGACGATTGAGGCCGGTTGCACACCGACTTTTTCAAGCAGCCCCTGGGCGTTCATGGTTACCATGATGACCCCGATGCTCCCGGTAATGGTAGACGGATGTACAAGGATATGGTCTGCGGCCATGGCCACGTAATACCCGCCTGAGGCACCAATATCCATCATAGCCGCAATGATGGGAACCTCACGTTTCTTCTTAAAGGCTCTCAGTTCATGATACACTAAATCTGACGCAGTGACCGTTCCTCCAGGTGTATTAATTCTGAGCACCACCGCCTTAACGTGGTCATCTTTTTCAGCCTTGGTCAATTCCTCCTTGATCCGTGCAGGAAGACTGGGTTCATCGAAAATACCTGATGACTTGCTGGTGGTCAGCATGCCGGAGATGTCGATCAACAACACCTTCTCGTCCCCTTCACCGGACAAGATAGCTTCCTTCAATTTCCCTCCTCCAGGAAACAGATCGACATGGATGCATCCGCTTACCAGGAATAGCAGGACGATTGCGATACCACGTGCCTTATACATCCTTATGGCCTTTCATCATTTCCACAAATTGTCGGAACAAATAGTTTGAGTCATGGGGCCCAGGGGAGGCTTCTGGATGATACTGAACGGAAAGAATCGGACTATCCAGTCCTACCATCCCTTCACAACATCCATCATTCACGCTTCGATGCGTGATTTCCATGCGGCCAACGGCGGAGTCAAACCGTTGAGACCTCAAACCCGCACAGTCCTCTTCTTTGTGAGGAAGGCCGACAGCAAAATTATGGTTCTGGGAAGTAATTTCGATCTTCCTCGTGCGAAGATCCATAACCGGATGATTGGCTCCATGATGTCCGAAGGCTAATTTATGAGTCTGCAATCCCAGGGATAATCCCAAAATTTGGTGCCCTAAACAAATCCCGAGAAGCGGCTTCCATCCCAATAACTGCGTCACGGTTTTCACGGCATAGGGCACCCCTTCAGGGTCTCCTGGACCATTGGAAAATACGATCCCATCGGGATTGAGCCCACGAATATCCTCAGCCGTCGTTGAAGCGGGCACCACCCGAACCTGACATCCAAAATCGACCAAACTTCGCAAAATATTTTGTTTCACACCAAAATCCATAACTACCACGTTTAATGAAGGCAGAAGTGATTTCTGAGCCGAGATCGAAGGTTCACCGCCTATCGAGTCCATAGCTCTCGTTCCCTCAGTCCAGTCGTAACCATGAGAACAGGTGACCTCACAAACCAAATCCCGCCCGATAAGCGAAGGAATGGATTTCACTTTTTTACGCAACGAGTCGCTATCGAAATTCACATGGGAAATAATTCCCATTTGTGAGCCGTGATCTCGGACATGACAGGTTAGCGCTCGGGTATCCACCCCTTGAATAGCCACAATACGATGTTCAATCAAGTACGCTTCGAAGGTTTGATGGCTTCGCCAATTACTGGGATGCTTCGACGCTTCACGAACAATAAACCCTTCAGCCCAGACTCGACCCGACTCATCATCTTCCGGTGTCACTCCGTAATTGCCTATTTGGGTGGTCGTCATTAACACGATCTGCCCTTTATAGGAAGGATCGGTCAAAATTTCTTGATATCCGGTCATAGCCGTATTAAACACCACCTCCCCGACCGTTTCGCCCTCAAAACCGAGCGCACCTCCCGTAAAAACCGTTCCATCGGCTAACGCCAACACAGCAGGTTTCATCGTCTCTCCTTGATCATCATTCACTCAATCCGCTTATCAATAAAAGTTAGAGTGTGGCCAGGGATGGCCGAAAGAGGACTCGCCGTAACTTGACAATAAACAGGGAAGCCGCGAGACCAAGATTCAGCAAATGTAAGGCCCGCACCACCATATGAAGCCGAAAAAATTGGGCATAGGCTAAATCTTTTTCCTCTTTGCCGATAGCCTCAAAAGCCTGTTCCTGTAAAGCAACAGCTTGAGGACCAAGAACTCCGAGAATGCTGAACGTCACCAGAGCCATTCCAGCGAGGAGCCACCACTCTGAAGCGGATACCGAAAACATCTGAGAGGAATTAGTGCCAAAGGTTCGATGGCGAATCCCGGCAATTGCACCCAACAGAATCAAAATCCCCACATTCATCAGACCATATCCATCAAATACCCGGCGCAGAAAACGCCCAGCCGGCTCCATCCCAAAGGAATTAAACACGGCCGGGATCACCACCGCAATAATGACGATCAATCCACCAACCCATAAGGTTAAAGCACACAGTTCGAAGAGGAAACCCACAACCCCCCAATTCACCCGTTTCGTGATCATGCACTACCTGGCATCATAGACCACCCGGCCACCAACCAGCGTCATCTTCACTTTCCCCTTGACCGTCCAGCCCCCAAATGGCGTGTTCTGACTTTTTGAGTGGAATTGCGTTGGATCCACCACCCATTCTTCCTTGGGATCAAATACCACGACATCCGCAGACTTGCCGGGCTGAAGGCTTCCCACGGGAAGATGAAAGAGCTGAGCGGGGGCTCTGGTCAACTTATCAATCGCCTGCTCAAGGGACAAGACTCCATCATCCACCAATCGTAAGGTCAAAGGGAGGGCTGTCTCAAATCCCACAATACCAAAGGGAGCCGTATCGAATTCCAATTGTTTTTCCTGGAGGGCATGAGGGGCATGATCGGTGGCAATGACATCGATCGTCCCATCAACCAACCCCTGTTTAAGGGCCTGAACATCTTCATCTGTCCTTAGTGGCGGATTCATTTTGGCATTAGAATTATAACAACGGACAGCTTCTTCAGTGATGGAAAAGTGATGAGGACAGACCTCTGCGCTTACCGGCAATCCTTGTCCTTTGGCATGACGGACCAGTTCTACTGAACGGGCCGTGCTCAAATGGGCGAGATGCACATGAACGCCGGTGAGATCCGCCAAAGCCAGATTCCGGGCCACCATCACCTCCTCTGAAGCATCGGGAATACCCGGCATCCCGAGTTCCGTTGACACAATGCCTTCGTTCATACAGCCCCCGTCCGTGAGGTGCAGGTCTTCGCAGTGGTCCACGACAGGAATCCCAAATGCCTTGGCATATTCTAAAGCCCGTCGCATGACTAAACTATTCATCACAGGCCGCCCATCATCCGAAATGGCCACACAGCCGGCATCCACTAGTTCGCCAATATCCGCAAGCTCTTCTCCCTCGGACTTTCTGGTGATCGCACCGATTGGGAAAACCCTCGCCTTACCGGCTTCTTCCCCTTTAGCCAACATAAATTTGGTGATGGATTCATTGTCATTCACCGGCTGCGTATTCGGCATACAACAGATGGACGTAAATCCGCCGGCCACAGCCGAGGCCGCGCCGGTGGCGATGGTTTCTTTATACTCAAAGCCGGGTTCCCGCAAGTGACAATGCAAATCGACAAGTCCTGGAGCCACAATCCAGCCATTGGCCTCAAGGATGATGACTGAAGAATCCTGTCTGATGGGGGTCTTAAGGGGAAAACCGACTTCAACAATTTTCCCATGTTGAATGAGCACATCAGCCCGTCCATTAACCCGCCCGGGGTCAATTACGATTCCACCTTGAATAAGGATGGTGTTGGAGGAGGTGGCTGGTTTCTGCGATGTCTCTTTTACCATTTTAGATCACTCGTTAAGGGTTGAACGTTCACCTGATCCGGACAATAAATACATGAGGGCCATCCGCACAGAGACACCATTGGTCACTTGATCAAGAATGACCGCCGCGACACTATCCGCGACCGACGGAGAAATTTCCACTCCACGGTTTAAGGGTCCAGGATGCATCACAATGGCTTCGGGTTTGGCGAGATTGAGACGTTCGGGTGTCAAACAAAACAGTTTGGCATATTCCCGAATACTGGGAAGTAACGCTCGACTCAGCCGCTCTCGCTGCAACCGCAGCATGATGATCACATCCGCTCCGATTAACGCATCATCTAAACGGTAAAAGACCGTCACGCCAAAATGCTCGATAGAGTCGGGCAGCATGGTTGGTGGGGCAACAACCCTCACCTCTGCTCCCAATTTCGTCAAGGCCAGAATATTTGAGCGGGCGACACGGCTATGTGCGACATCTCCAACAATGACCACCGTCAATCCTTCGACTCGTCCTTTTTTCTCTTTAATGGTAAACATATCCAGAAGAGCCTGCGTGGGATGTTCATGCCACCCGTCCCCGGCATTAATGACGGAGGATCTGACTGAACGGGCCAGATTTTCCGCGGCGCCGGGAGAGGGATGACGCAACACAATAATATCCGCCTGCATCGATTCAATATTCCTGGCGGTATCAATCAACGTTTCTCCTTTTACAATGCTGCTGGTGGAGGGAGAAAAGTTAATCACATCGGCACTGAGGCGTTTGGCCGCCAATTCAAAAGACGTCCGCGTGCGGGTGCTGGGCTCAAAAAATAAGTTCACCACCGTTTTCCCTCGCAATGCCGGGACTTTTTTGATATCCCGCCCCCCAACTTCTTTCAGGGATTCAGCCGTCGTCAGGATAAGCTGGATCTCATCAACCGTTAAGGCCGCGATGGTCAATAAATCTTTACGTTGCAGACCCATAATGACATTACGATGATAAAATAGAGACCCGATCGTCCTGCCCTAATTCCTCAAAAAAGACCTGCACCTTTTCCTCCCGTGCAGTCGGAATGCTTTTTCCCACGTAATTCGCGCGAATAGGAAGCTGCCGATGCCCACGATCGACCAGAACAGCCAGTTGAATCTCCGCAGGCCGGCCTAAATCCATGAGCCCATCCAACGCGGCTCGAATCGTTCGGCCGGTAAAGAGCACGTCATCAACCAGGACGATTTTCATATCGGAAATATTAAACGGAATGGTTGTTTTTCGTATTTCCGGCTGATCCTTTCGAATCGAGAGATCATCCCGGTATAAGGTAATATCCAACTCTCCAAGAGGCACTTCCCGTTTTTCAATCTGCTGAATGCGGGTAGCAAGTCTCTGGGCAAGGAACACGCCTCCTGTGCGAATGCCCACCAGGGCTACTCCATCAATTCCTTTATTTCGCTCAAGAATCTCATGACTAATCCGGCTTAACGCCCTGCCCATTTCCTGAGCATCCATTAAGAGTCGTTCTTGTGGTTGTAGAGAAATAGTCATGCCATCTCACCCGCATCACACTTCAGGAAGACAAAAAAAACCCTTCTCAGGAAGACATGAGAAGGGTACGGACATTTCGGCCAAATTGACGGCCACCATCATTGTGCTCTCCTTACCCACCTCACCGGATGGGTCTTAAAGGTTTCCCCATACTATTCGCGAAATGTCCCACTGTCAAGATCGGAAAATGCCTAAGAATGTCACCCCAAAGCATCCGCTGTGCGAAAAAACCCTCTCCTAATTGCACCTGATTTTTCAACTAAAATTAGAATTTTTGAACGATCCAGGCCGTCAACTCAGAGTTAAGCCAGCCATAAGGAAGAATGGTTTGGTGAATGCGAAAGGTGGGCAAGGATTCCCCCTGTTCGGCATGAAGCACTTCTAAACTTCGGCGCTGAAAAATTTCTCCAAGCATTGTGGGCCCGGCGACACATCCGATACCTCCCGGAGAAAGATGATTGCCTAAAAACTCCGCCCACTGCTCTAGGTGGATGGAATGCTCATAATCTGAAAAGGGTATCCAGAGATAGATGAAATCAAATGTGGGTAATTGTCCGGCCATAATCCGCTCATCAAATTGTAAAAATTGAATATTCCGGATCCAGGCTAATCGATTGACTCTGTTGAGGGTATTCCAAATCTGTTGCGCATGCCTTTGGGAAAATTCCGGCCAGGTATACCAAATAGTATAGTGTTGAGGGCCATCCCATTTCAGGCAGGAGCCCAGTGCCGCCTCACAATGTGAAAGTAAAACCCGCTTCGCACTACCTCTCTTTCTCAAAATTTCAGGATGCTCCTCCAGAAAGTCATCCAGGAAATCAAACACAAACGGTTGGCTTTCCTTTTCACCAATTTCCTCCTGGGTATCCGGGTAGAGGAGGACAGTAGAAAAAGCTTGAGCAGGAGTGAGTATGGGAGGTTCATGAGGGAAGCAATCCCGCCATGAAGAAAGAGGTGGTTGCCATTGGGGGAGCTTGTCCGGTTTAGACAGTTGCCAGGATGGCCGGACCCTATACTCGTTCACCTGTAGACCATCATAGAGAAGGAGTTCTTGATTACTGACAAGAGCTCCACGACTATCTGGCGCGGAGCGCCCGGATTCAGGGACAGCTAAAAAAGGCAACCCAGCAGTATCAGCCCAGGATGTGACTTTTTGAAGGGAATGATTTTGAACGGTAATGCCCAACCGTTGGTCTTCATCCAGATACCGGACAGGATAGTGCGGAGACGGATACCACTGGACTTCTTGAGAACGGTCCGGGTTTAAAAATACCTCATGAGAAGATTCGGCAGTATGGATCGACGGCGTAAAAAACGCGCTAAATAAACGAAAGGCACCTTCTGAGGGGTAAACCGGAATTCCCCGGTACCGCAAAGGGAACGGGACCTGCTGGTTTTGGTCATCATATAGGCCGCGAATCAACTCAAACGTCGCACTCCCCGTTCCAGGAAGAAGCGATAAGAATAACTCAACGACCGGTAGGTAATCGATGCGAGCCCATTGCATACGACTCATGCAGGACATAAACTTGGCGTGCTCAAACGATCCATCCCGTAATACATAAAAGGCATCTTTCACTTGCCGGATAGTGGCCAGACCATGGTCCTGAAGGTCCAGATCTTCGTCGCGATAAAAAAACCGCATCGTCTCCATGTCGCATTTCATAGACTGTGCCGCCATGTGCCGCAAATCATCCTTGGTGATCCGCTCCCACCCTGGCCTGCGAGTTAGATCTAACGAAATTGTATTCACCAGGCCCCCTGGGGTAATGCCCACCCATTGGTCCCAATCTAAGCGAAGCCGCGCTGAGAGAAGAGAAGGGAGTCCGGCCTCTCCTTCCTCCCACAGGCATTCATGCAAAGGCTGGCCATCCGGATCAGCCAGAAGCACACGCCGGCCATGACGGCCGTACAACACAAAATGGCCCGTAGACTGTTCAATAATCCGCCCACCCGCCGCTTCCCACCCGTCCTTATAGATGTGATTAGCAGGAAAACGCAGGCCTTGAGGATGCTGCAATGCGCCTTGAATGTTCATGGTGAAACATTGAGTAGCCCGGAAATCATAGGACCTCTTGGCGGAAAAGACTTTTGCGAAATCTTTGGTGGAGGAAGTTGATTGGGAAACGGCATCCAGCCGCTCGAGACATTACTCCCGGATTTGGCCGGAGCCATAGACGACAAATTTGGAACAGGTTAAGTCTTCTAAGCCCATGGGGCCCCTCGCATGAATACGGGTCGTGCTAATGCCAATTTCGGCACCCAACCCGAATTCATAGCCATCGTTCAAGCGGGTAGATGCATTCACCATCACCGCGCTGGAATCAACCTCCCGCAAGAACCGTAGGGCCCGGTCATAGTCGTTTGTAACAATGGATTCAGTATGGCGGGACCCAAATTGGTCAATATGGTCCATCGCTCCCTCCATATCCTTCACAACTTTGATGGCCACGATTAAGGATAAAAATTCTTTTCCAAAATCGTCATCCTGAGCAGGCTTGGCCTGAGGGAGAATCTGGCAGGTCTTCGGACATCCACGCATTTCGACACCGGCTTCAACATATTGCTCCGCCAAGGGCGGCAAGAATTTTTTGGCGACTTTCTCATGCACTAAGAGGGTTTCCATGGCATTACAGGTGGAACATCGCTGAACCTTGGCGTTAAAACTGATTCGTTGGGCCATGGCCAGATCCACGTCGGAATCCACATAAATGTGACAAACCCCTTTGTCGTGTTTAATCACGGGAATGGTGGCGTGGCGAGTCACAGTCTGCATCAGAGCATCGCCGCCACGAGGGATAATGAGATCGATATACCGGTCGCTTTTAAGCAGGGCAAGCACCACTTCGCGATCAGTCTTGTCGATAAAGGTAATAGCCCCTTCCGGAATGCCCGCCTTTTGGGCAGCCTCTCCTAGAATCCTGGCGAGAGCCAGATTGGAATGATGCGCTTCGGACCCTCCCCTCAACACGCATACATTGCCGGATTTGAGACAAAGGGCTGCGGCATCGGCGGTTACATTTGGGCGAGATTCATAAATAATCCCGATCACCCCAATCGGAACGCGCACACGACCGACTCTCATGCCATTGGGCCGTTGCCAGATACCCATCGATTCCCCGACTGGATCCCGCAATTGAGCGATCTCGCGGATTTGCTTTGCCATGTCGGCAATTCTGGATGGCGTCAAGCGGAGCCGATCCGCCATAGCCGCTCGCGAGTCATCTCCTTCAAAAGCTGAAAGGTCTTTTTGATTGGCTTCAAGAATCGCTTCCTCGCCGGCCTCTAACCCATCGGCCATGGCCATTAAGGCAGCATTCTTTTTCATGGCAATCATCCCACTCAACGGGCGGGCAGCTTTTTTTGCTTGTTGAAGCAAGGGGTCCAGGTATTCCTCTGGAGTGACCTCTTCCGTTTCCTCTGAAAATTCAAGCTCATCTTGAGATTTGATTGTTTGCATATTCTTGCCTTTTTCAATCTTCATAGGAGCCTGTGGTGAATCAATTAAGTGACAATAAAAATGTGCAGAATAGAATAGTGAAGGAGAATACCTTGCAATCACAAAAACCGTCAAGGAAACGTTGAAGAGATGGTGTGCCCAGTAATCTGAATAGACCTACACAATGCTTTGCTGCTTTGGTCGAGAGCAAAAAATCTCATGCCTTTCTCTGCCATCTCACGAACAGTGCATTTGAACCCGCATAGTATCAAAGGTAGCAGTCTATTTTTCGATGAATGGTGATTTGCCGAAAGTCTTGATTGAGGCAGAAGTGAAAATAATGGATGTTGCTGTCGAGTAAAATACAACAAGAGGCTGACAGGTCAAAAACCCACGGCGCTTCTTCCATATGGTAAAATATAATTCATAGATCAAGACTGGAGTCACACCATGATGGTTTCTAAAGTAGTCAGCGCTTCACCCGTTGTAATGGCATCCATCTTCAGTATGCTCGTTCATCTAAGTCCAATAGGAAATGTGAATGTCGTGGCAGCCTTAAACGCGGACGAAGTATTGACTGCGGGTGACCCTGCGCCCGCTGATAATCCGACTGCAGAAAGTTCTCTCGAGTTACGAAGAACGCCTGGATGGGGAAAAAGACTCTTAGGTGAAACGATTTACAATCCAAATAATTTCCAAGAGGGTCTCTCCCAATCCCAAAGCAGTCCTTTTCTTCACCTGAAATCTCCAGGGAAATTACCAGGCATTGAATTCGGAGTCGAAATGCACAGCCTCCAGGCACTTCAATCGGTCGTCCCGCCAGAGAGTTTCCCGAAGGGATTAGATCTCAAACAGGAACAAGGCCTCCTCCTGCCGCCCTCCATCAATGCCCCTGACTACAATGCCGGATTTCTCCGCTTCACCTGGTAATGAAGCGGCTTGTCACCCATCATCCTCACGGTTCAAATCAATTTAAAGCAATCTTTAATCAATCCCAAAAATGAGAGATGTCATGATAAAAATGCTACACCTGATTGGTATCGCAAGCCTGTTCATCTATGGATGCGCCGAGGTCCATTACGTAAAATCTGGCGCTACTGGAGCGGATCTTGAAGCAGATAGACTGGAGTGCCAGAATCAAGTTCTCATGTCCCCAAGCAGCCCTGCCATAGCCAGTGGTCAAATGGGAAAACCCGGGGTCAGGGAAGGAATTAACACCCAATCGGCCAATCAGTCGGCGAAACGCGATCTTGACCAATGCTTGCAGTCCAAAGGATGGCGAACGGAAACCAAATAACATAGCCATTAAATCCATCCTGAGGTTGAAGCGTAGCTGTAACCCGTCTCCTCTCTTTAAACTTCCTTCCGTTAAACAATTAGTCAGTATTTTCCCCCATTGCTCCGAAGGCAAACTTTGACTTGCCACCTCAATACTCCAAGAAATCGATAGCAAGAAAAAAGAAGCTGTTTCTGGCTTTCGTAGACCTCAGCTTGAATAGGATGAATGTTGAAAAAGCATGTCCTGAGTCTAACCAAAGGGTCCGCAGGCCGCATGTTCCCGCCTCGTAGGACCTTCTTTTCCACCTGTAAGCTTGTTCTCCTTGCTCTGTGAAACCTTGCTATAAACAAACTTTTTCAAGAATTTCCTCTGATCTTCTGACAATTGGTGAATCATGGGAAATGTCAAATGGGTACATTCGAAACAAAATTAGGATATCAAACGGTACACAAGGCGTAGAGAGGCCTAAGTGCCAGCCTCTCGAAACAGACCTTTTCCCCTCGCTAATGCTGATAGCATTGATTAGGGAGTTTTGTGAATTCCAGGAAAGCCATTGACAAGAAATGGCTACCGCAATTTGTTGGAAAAGGAAGTAGTCTTTATGTTATAAAATCATTTTGAAGGTATTGGTTTTACGCTTGTGCCGAGGTAGCTCAGTTGGTAGAGCACAGCCCTGAAAAGGCTGGTGTCCGCAGTTCGATTCTGCGCCTCGGCACCACGAAACTGAAAAACGCTTCAGGTGTTTTGCTGGTAATCGCATGAAGCTCTTTCACCTACCTCCCTCAACAGACTTTTTTCATTCCCCTCGGTCTTTATTGCGACTTGGGGTCTGCCTGGTGTTTTTGATCTTTCAACCGCTCTTCGCAGCCGGGGGGGAGGATTCACAGTTAGCCCAAGCCGTATTTCAACCGCCTCCTTCCCCAAAGACCAGAACAGTTGTTGCGGATCTCCTGATGGTCGATGGAGCATTTTACGTAATCCGGGGGATCGGGGAGAAATTCGGATT
>Ga0224496_10002514_pt1 | contig 10888 bp, 11 predicted proteins | sample SF_Jul11_sed_USG_2_FD_168127 | JGI IMG/M metagenome (GOLD analysis project Ga0224496, IMG submission 168127) | Sediment microbial communities from San Francisco Bay, California, United States - SF_Jul11_sed_USGS_8_1 | ecosystem: Environmental > Aquatic > Marine > Sediment | place: USA... | reverse complement strand
AGCGGCTGGAAGAGAAATAGGTGGATAGACTGATAGGTGGATAGGCGCATAGGTGGATAGGTGGGTAGGCTGTAGACTTTTAGCTAACAGCTAACAGCTAACAGCTAACAGCTAACAGCTAACAGCTAACAGCCTATCCACCTACAGCCTACAGCCTACAGCCTACAGCCTACAGTCTAACAGCCTACAGTCTAACAGCCTACAGCCGAATAGCCTAAACAAGGATCTCCCTTGAAGCCCGAAACCCGACGCCTGTTCCATAAACTGCACCGCTGGGGCGGCCTGCTGCTGGCCGGCGCGGTGTTTTTCTACTGCCTTACCGGCCTGCTGCTCAACCACCGGCAGGCCTTTGACTACTTCACCGTCAAGGAGAGCCGCACCGTGGCGGTGCCGGTCACCGACACTGCGGTGCTGGAAGGGTTTCTGGCCACCTACAAGCAGCAGATCAACCGGCCCGACGACCCCACCGTGGTCCGCATCCGCAAGGACCGGACCATCGAGTTCCTCTACGGCTCGCACGGCAAGACCACCTATGTGATCCGGCCCGGCGAGGGGCGGATGGAGATCGTCGACAAACATCCGCTGGAGCCGTGGAGCCTGCTCAACGACCTCCACAAGGCCGGGAAGACCGGCCCGGTCTGGCTGGGGCTGGCCGATGCTGTGGCTCTGCTGCTGGTGGGGGTTACCATCACCGGCCTGCTGGTGATCCGCTACCGGCGGCTCGATTTGTTGCTCCTGGCCGGCGGCATGCTGCTTCTTGTTGTCGGCGCCTGGCTGGCTTGAAAACGGAAACGGGAAAAGGAAATGACCTCAGTTTCGGCACCACACGACACCGGCCGCGCCGTTATCCTGGCCGCCTTGCTGCTGCTGGCCCTGGCTGCGGCGGTGGTGGTCTCCACCGGCATGGGGTTTATCCAGATCACCCCGGCCGAGGTGGTGCGGGTGGTGGCGGCCCGGCTCTCCGGCGACCAGGCCCTGCTTGCCGGTTTTGATCCGGTGTTCCCGTACGTGATCATGGATGTGCGGTTGCCGCGGATCCTCACCGCCGCCCTGGTGGGCGGGGGGCTGGCGGTCTGCGGGGTGGTCTTCCAGGGCATTCTGCTCAATCCGCTCGCCGACCCGTACACCCTGGGGATCTCCTCGGGCGCGGCCTTTGGCGCCTCGCTGGCCCTGGTGTTGAACCTCACCCTGCTGGGGCCGGGGTCGGTGCCGCTGTTCGCCTTTGTCGGCGCGCTGGCGACCTTGGCGGTGGTGCTTTATCTGTCCTCCTTTGACGGCCAGATGTCCGCCAACACCCTGATTCTTTCCGGGGTCATTGTCGGCGCCATTCTCGCCGCCGGGATCAGTTTTATGAAGTACCTGGCCGATGAGCAGGTGGCGATGATCATCTACTGGCTGATGGGCAGCTTCGCCTCCAAGAGCTGGCTTGACGTGGGGCTCGCCCTGGCCGCGCTGCTCAGCGGCCTCGCGGTGGCGGTCTACTATGGCCGCGATTTGAACATCATGTCCCTGGGGGGCCGCTCCTCCGATTCCCTGGGGGTGGAGACGGCCCGGGTGCGTAAGATTTTGCTCGTCGCGGCCTCGCTCACCGCCGCGGTTTGTGTGTCGGTTTCCGGGATCATTGGCTTCATCGGCCTGATCGTTCCGCACCTGATGCGCTTCCTGGTGGGGCCGGACAATCGGCGACTGGCGGTGCTTTCGGCCCTGGCCGGCGCGCTCCTGCTGCTCATCGCCGATACCGTCACCCGGGCGGTGCTGCCAGCCGAGGTGCCCATCGGCGTGCTCACCGCGCTTATCGGCGGGCCGTTTTTCTGTTATATCTTTCGGCGTCGGCAGCGGGGCATGATGCATGGCTGAACACTTCGTGCTCGACGGCGTCGCCTATGCCTACGGCGACAAAAGGGCCGTGGACGGGGTGAGCCTCACCCTCACTCCCGGTCGTTTCTACGGCCTGGTGGGGCCCAACGGCTGTGGCAAGTCGACTCTGCTCGATCTGTTGATGGCCAACCGGCGACCGGCCGCAGGCACCATCCAGTTGGGCGGCCGCCCCCTGGCTGCCTACGGCCGCCGTGAACTGGCCCGCCGGCTTGCCCTGGTGCCGCAGGATTTCACCATCCATTTTGCCTTCACGGTGCTTGAGGTGGTGTTGATGGGCCGGCACCCCTACCTGCCCCGGTTCGGTTCGGTGTCGGCCGAGGATCTGGCCATTGCCGAGGCGGCCATGGCGGCCATCGGCATCGAGAGCTTCCGTGACCGTTATGTCACCGAGCTGTCCGGCGGCGAGAAACAACGGGTGGTGGTGGCCCGGGCCCTGGCCCAGGACACCCCGGTGCTGATGCTCGACGAGGCGACCTCGAACCTCGACATCGGTCACACCCTGGAGATCTTCCAGGTGGCGCGGGCTCGGGTGCGGGAACGGAATGATACGGTGATCGCGGTGGTCCACAACTTGAACCTCGCCGCCGCCTATTGCGACGAGCTGATTTTCATGAACCAGGGGCGGCTGGCGGCCTGCGGCCCCACCGCTGAAATCCTTACTCCGGCAACCATCCGTGAGGTCTTCGGGGTGGAGAGCCGGGTGGCCCGGGATGCATTCAGCGGTGCCCTGCAGGTTTCCTTTCGCTATGGGAGTTGAGATGCGACGTCTTTTGTACTGTTGTCTGCTGTTCATTCTGGCCATGGTTACAGCCAATGCGGCCAATATGGCGCAGGCGGCCACGCTCACCGACGCGGCCGGCCGGCTGATCGAGGTGGAAAAGCCCTTCACCCGGATCATCTCCCTCTACGCCGCCCACACCGAAAACCTTTTCCGGCTGGGGCTTGACCGCGAGATCGTCGGTGTTTCCCGCAGCGAGGACTATCCGCCTGCGGCCCTCGGCAAGGAGGTTTTCGACTATCGGGGTGACCCTGAGAAATTTCTTGCCGCCCGGCCCGACCTGGTGTTGATCCGGCCGATGATCGAGCGCAGCAAGCCCGGCCTGGTGGCAAAACTCATTGCCGCCGGGATCACCGTGGTCTCGCTGCAGCCGGTGGATATCGACGAAACCTTTGCCTACTGGCGGGATCTGGGCGTGCTCACTGGCCGGGAGGCTGCGGCCGAGGCCATGGTGGGGGAGTTTGAGGCCGAAATCGTCAAGGTGGTCGCCAAGGTGGCGAAGATTCCACCCTCGGCCAGGAAGCGGGTCTACTTCGAGTCCATCCACCGCAAGATGAAGACCTTTGCCCCCACCAGCATGGCGGTCTACGCCCTTACCACGGCGGGCGGCATCAACGTGGCCGACGACGCCCGGCAGGTGCGGGCCACCAATATCGCCGCCTATGGCAAGGAGCATATCCTGGCCAAGGCGGCAGACATTGACGTCTTTCTTGCCCAGAAGGGGGCGATGAACCGCATCGACCGTGATGCAATCGTCAACGAACCGGGCTTTGCGGCCATCAAGGCGGTGCGCGAGGGGCAAATTCACCTCATCGACGAGCATCTCGTTTCCCGGCCCACCATGCGGCTCATCAAGGGGATCCGGGAGATCGGCGGGATTTTGTACCCCCAGGTGTTCGGCAAGTGAGGCCGGCAATTAGCTATTGGCCATTGGCGGTTAGCGATTAGCTTTTTAAAACTTAAAACTTAAAACTTAAAACTTAACAGCCAACAGCCAACCCACGGAGCAAAATCCTTGGCGCAGCCGATTCAAAAAATACCGGGCATCGTGGTGGCAGGCACCCACAGCGGCTCCGGCAAGACCACCGTCACCCTGGGGCTGATGGCGGCCCTGGCCCGGCGGGGTCTGGCGGTGCAACCTTTCAAGTGCGGGCCGGACTTCATCGACCCCACCCTGCATGAACTCGTCACCGGCCACCGGTCGCGGAATCTCGATCTGTGGATGAGCGGCGCCGCCTTTGTCCGCGACTGTTTCGGTCGTCACGGCGCCAAGGCCGACATCGCGGTGGTGGAAGGGGTGATGGGCTGCTTTGACGGCGGTGTGGCGAGCAGCGCCGCCCTGGCCAAGGCGCTTTCCCTGCCGCTGGTGCTGGTGGTGGATGTCCGCTCCATGGCCGAGAGTGTCGCCGCCCTGGTCCGGGGCTTTGAAACCCTGGACCAGGAGTTGCGCCTGGCCGGGGTGATTCTGAACCGGGTGGGCAGCCCCCGGCACCTGGAATTGCTCACCGGGGCGTTGGCAGAGTGTTGCCAGGCGGAAGTGTTGGGGTATCTGCCCCGGGAGGCGCGGTTTACCATTCCCGACCGCCACCTGGGGCTCCACATGGGCGAGGAAGCGCCGCTGGCCCCCGAGGCGCTGGCCGAACTCGCTGATACGGTGGCCACCCATGTCGATCTTGATCGGCTGTTGCATCTCGCCGGCACGGCGGGACCGGAAAGATACTCAAACGACATCGGTAAGCACTTGCAGGGTGCCGGAGATGCGCGGCATCGTCCTGTGAGCTATACATCACCGGTATGCGAACAGGGCGATAACAAAGCAGATTCGGTGCCCTGTGAGTGCTTATCAAAGATTCGTGTCGGGGTGGCCCGGGACCGGGCCTTCTGTTTCTATTATGAAGACAACCTGGATCTGCTGCGGGCGGCCGGCGCCGAGCTGGTGGAGTTCAGCCCCCTGGCGGATACGGCATTGCCTCCCGGGCTCGCCGGGATCTACCTGGGCGGCGGCTATCCCGAGCTCCATGCCGGGCGGCTCGCCGCCAACACCCCCATGCGCGAGGCGATTCGGGGTTGGTCCGAAGCGGGCCGGCCGCTCTATGCCGAGTGCGGCGGGTTCATGTATCTCTGCCAGGGGATCGTCGACCTCGATGGCGTTGCCCACCCCATGGCCGGGGTCTTTCCGGTGCAGGCGCGGATGAAGAAGGGGCGGTCGAGCCTGGGCTACCGCGAGGCGACCCTGATGACGGAGGCGCTCTTCGGCCCTGCGGGCACGGTGCTGCGGGGGCATGAGTTCCACTACTCCTTCATCGACCCCATGCCCGGGGAGGTGGAACGGGTCTATCGGCTCGGCGATGACCAGGAAGAGGGCTACCGGATAGAAAACACCCTGGGCGGCTACCTGCATCTGCACTGGGGGGGGACGCCTGAAGCGGCGGCGTCTTTTGTCCGCTGTTGTGGCGAGGAGAAATGACATGGAAGTAGTGCTGCAAAACGTCAAGCCCGAGGAGATCGAGGCCGAGAGCTTCCGGATCATCGAGTCGGAGCTGGGGCCCACCAACTTCAGCCCGGCCGAGTTCGCCGTGGCGCGACGGGTGATCCACGCCACCGGTGACTTCAGTTTTGCCGAAAACCTGCGTTTCCATCCCCTGGCCATCACCGCAGGTCTGGCCGCCATCCGGGCCGGCAAGAATATCCTCACCGACGTCAACATGTCGGCGGTGGGGGTGAGCAAGGGGATCCTGGCCCGCTGGGGCGGCCAGGTCTTCTGCGAGGTGAGCGACCCGGAGGTGGCGGCCGAGGCGAGGGAGAAAAAACTGACCCGCTCCGAGGTGGCCATTGCTCGGGCCCGGGAAAAAAACATCGGCATCGTCGCCATCGGCAACGCCCCCACCGCGCTCCTCAGGGTGATGGAGCTGATCGACCGGGGCGAGTGGGCCCCGGACCTGGTGATCGGCGTGCCGGTGGGGTTTGTCAACGCCGCCGAGTCCAAGGCGCTGCTGGTCGGGAAGGAGTACCCCTTCATCACCGCCTTGGGCCGTAAGGGCGGCAGCCCGGTGGCGGCGGCCATGGTCAACGCCCTGTTGCGGCTGGCGGCGGCGGAGTAAGGCGATGGCGCGGCGGCTCCGTTCCGGCTATACCACCGGTGCCTGCGCGGCGGCGGCGGCCAAGGCGGCCGTGCTGGCCCTGGTGAGCGGTGCAACCGTCGAGGGGGTGGAGATCCCCTTTCCGGACGGCAGCCGGGTTGTTTTTGAACTCTGCCGTTGCCAGCAGACAGGTGGCGGCGACGACCGTGAGGCCCTGGCCTCGGTGGTCAAGGACGCCGGCGACGACCCGGATGTCACCAACGGCGCCGAGATCGTCGCCATTGCCCGGTGGCGGGCTCCCGGCGAGCCGCTGGACGACTGCTCCGTCCTCCTCGACCAGGAGACCCAAACCGTCCTCCGGGGTGGCGAGGGGGTGGGCATGGTCACCAAGCCGGGGTTGGCGGTGGCGGTAGGGGAGCCTGCCATCAACCCGGTGCCGCGCCAGATGATCGCCCGGGCGGTGGCCGAGGTGCCGGCGGCCGCGGCCGGTGCCGGCGGGCTCCTGATCACCGTTTCGGTGCCGGCCGGCCTGGAGCTGGCCGCCAAGACCCTCAACCACCGGCTGGGGATCGTTGGCGGGCTTTCCATCCTCGGCACCACCGGCATTGTCCGGCCGGTGTCGGCCGAGGCGTGGACCGCCACCATCGACGCCTCCATGAGCGTGGCCCGCGAGGCCGGGCTTGACGAGATCGTGCTCGCCACCGGCCGGACCTCGGAGCGGGGCGCCCAGGGGCTGCTGGCGCTGCCCGACGAGGCCTACGCGATGATGGGCGATTATCTGGAGTTTTCCCTTGTGGCCGCGGCCCGCCACGGCTTTGCGCGGATCCATCTCAGCGCCATGTGGGCCAAGGTGGTCAAGGCGGCCATGGGCATCCCCCAGACCCATGTCCGCCACGGCGCCCTGGAGGCTGGGGAGGCGGTGGCTTTCATGCAGACGCTGGGCGTGGAGGAACAGGTTATAAAGAAAATGGCCGGGGTCAACACCGCCCGTGAGATCTATGAGAGGTTGACGGTCTTGCGCAGAGCCGATATCATCGCCGCGGTCTGCGCGGCCGCCAAACGGTATGCGGAACAGACCTCGGGGCTGCCGGTGACCCTCTATCTGGTCGACGCGACCGGCAAGGTGGTGGCCCATGTCTGAACTCCGTCTCGTCGGCATCGGTCCGGGCGCGGCACTCGACGACGAGGCGCGGCAGCTCGTTGGCGGCTGCTGCTGCGTGGTCGTCTCCAGTCGCCACCGCCCCCTGGTGGCGGAGCTGGGAATTGAGATCCTGCCCATCGCCCCGGTGGGTGAGGCCCTGGCGGCCATCGAGGCGCGGCTGGCCCAGGGCGACGTGGCGGTGCTGGCCAGTGGGGATCCGCTCTTCTTCGGCATCGGCCGGACGCTCATCGCCCGCTTTGGCAGCGAGCGGCTCACGGTGCGGCCGGCGCTCTCCTCGCTGCAGCTCGCCTGCAGCCGCTTCAAGGTGCCATGGGATGATCTCCGCTGCCTCAGCCTCCACGGCCGCGACGGCGGGGACCTGGCCCGGCGGCTCATGGCCCATGACCAGGTGTTCTGTTTCACCGACCGGATCAACTCGCCGGACCGGGTGGCCCGGGCGCTGCTCGACCGTTGCCAGGCCATGGCGGACCAGCAGCTGGCCTGGGATTACCGGATCTGGGTGGCCGAGAACCTGGGGCTGGCCGACGAGCGGCTCACCCAGGGGAGCCTGGCGGAGATCGCCGCTGGCAGTTTCACCGACCTGAACGTCATGCTGCTCGCCCGACCTGCGCGGCCGGCCGCTACCGAGGTGCTCTTTGGCCTTGCCGAGGCTGAGATCCAACACAGCCGGGGGCTGATCACCAAGAACGAGGTGCGGGCGGCCAGCCTGCACGCCCTGCGGCTGCCGCGTCGGGGGGTGCTCTGGGACGTGGGGGCCGGCAGCGGCTCGGTGGGGCTCGAAGCGGCGCGGCTCTGTCCCGAGCTTGCGGTCTACGCCGTGGAGCGCAACCCCGAGGAGCTGGCCAATATCCGCGCCAACTGTAGAGCGTACGGGGTGGTAAACCTCATCGTGGTGGCCGGCGAGGCACCCGCGGCCCTGGCCGAACTGCCCGCGCCCGACCGGGTCTTTGTCGGCGGCAGCGGCGGCCGGCTTGCCGAGATCATCGCCACAGCCGCTCCGCGGTTGTCAGAGGGCGGCCGGCTGGTGGTGAACGGCGTGATCGCCAGCACCAAAAACGAAGCACCCGCACTGCTCCACACCCAGGGGCTGGCGGTGACTATCAGCGAGATAGCGGTGCAGCGGCGCCGTTACCCGCAGGAAGATATAATAAAAATGAATTCCATAGCCATCATGGTGGGAGAGAGATGACAGGACAGTTTTACGTAATCGGGGTGGGTCCGGGGGACCCGGAACTGATGACCCTCAAGGCGGCGCGGTTGCTGGAGAAATGCCCGGTATGGTTCGTGCCCAAGGCGCACCGGGACGGCGACAGCACGGCGCTTTCGATCCTGGCAGGCTCCGTTGCCACCGCCGACAAGGAGATCCTGGAGCTTCACTTCCCCATGAAGAAGATCCGCATGGGCGAGGAGCCCGACCCCGAGGTGGCAACGGCCTGGCGGGCGGCGGCCGAGGCGATCCTCGAAAAACTCCGGGCCGGCATCGACGTGGCCTTCCCCACCCTGGGCGACCCGGCCATCTACAGCACCGGTTTCTACGTCTGCGACACCCTGCTCAAAATCGCCCCGGAGCTGCCGGTGGCCATCGTGCCCGGCGTTTCCTCCATCGGCGCCTCGGCGGCGGCGGTGGGCCAGCCCCTCTGCCTGGGCGACGACCGGATGGTGGTGATCCCGGCCACCTTTGAAAACGGGCGGCTCCGCGAAACCCTGGAGCAGTTCGACACCGTGGTGCTGATGAAGGTCCACCGGGTGATGGACAAGGTGGTGGGACTGCTCACCGAGCTCGACCTGCTCGATCGGGCGGTGCTGGTGGAGCGATCGAGCCGCAGCGACCAGCGGGTGCGCCGGGACCTGGCGGCGGCGGCCAGGGACGAACTCCATTATTTTTCCACCATCATCGTGAGGAAGTGAGATGTCGCAGGTAAATTCCATCCACTTCGTCGGCGCAGGCCCCGGGGACCCCGAGCTGATCACCGTCAAGGGCCGCCGGCTGCTCACCGAGGCCGACCTGGTGGTCTTTGCCGGCAGCCTGGTACCCAGGGCGCTGGTAGAAGGGCTCACCGCCGAGGTGCACGACTCAGCACCGCTCCATCTCGACGAGATCATCACCCTCATGGCCGACGGTTGGCGGGAAGGGAAAAGGGTGGTGCGGCTCCACACCGGTGATCCGGCCATCTACGGTGCCATCCGGGAGCAAATGGAGGCCCTGGACCGGCTGGCCATCCCCTACGAGGTGGTGCCCGGGGTGAGTTCGGCCACCGCCACCGCCGCGGCCCTCAAGGCGGAGCTCACCCTGCCCGAGGTATCCCAGACGGTGATCATCACCCGGCGGGCCGGCCGCACCCCGGTGCCGGTGGGGCAGGAGCTGCCGGGCCTGGCCCGCCACCAGGCCACCATGCTCATCCTGCTCAGCGTCGGCATGATCGAGGCGGTGGTGGCGGATCTCCTTGAAGGCGGCTACCGGTCTGCCACCCCGGTGGCGGTGGTGGAAAAGGTGAGCTGGCCGGAGGAGCGGATCATCACCGGCACCCTTGGTGATATCGCCGCCAAGGTCACGGCGGCCGGGATCACCAAGACCGCCATCATCGCGGTGGGCGAGGCCTTTGGCCGTGCGGAGCTTCACGCGGTCTCCAAGCTCTACGACAAGGATTTCGACCATGGCTGCCGCCAGGGCTGAAGCCCCGCGCATCGGTTGCCTGGCGGTCACCGACGGCGGCCGGCGGCTGGCCGCCGGTATCGCCCGGGGGCTTCCCAACGGGGTTTTGGTCCCAGAGCGCACCGGCCTTGCCGACTTGCTTCCCGGTCTGTGGCAGGAGTACGACGGCCTGGTCATGGTCATGGCCGCCGGCATCGTGGTACGTCTCATCGCGCCCCTTGTCGAGAACAAGAAAACAGACCCGGCGGTGGTGGTGGTGGACGAGGCGGGACGGTTTGCCATCAGCCTCCTCTCGGGCCACCTGGGCGGCGCCAACGAACTCGCCCGGCGGGTGGCCGCCATCACCGGCGGCGAGCCGGTGATCACCACCGCCTCCGACACCCTGGGGCACACCGCCCTCGATCTCTGGGCCCGGGACCAGGGACTGCTGGCCGCGGAGGGTGAGCAGCTCACCCGGGCCAGCGCCAGGCTGGTCAACCACGGACGGCTGCGCGTCTACAGCGAGGTGGCGGTGGCATCCTTGCCCCCCGACTTCGAGCTGGTGGGCGCGCCGGCCGACGCCGACTGCATCGTCAGCCACCGGTTGGGGCCCTGGCCCGAGGGGGTGTGCATCCTCAGGCCCCGTGATTTGGTGGTGGGCATCGGCTGCAACCGCGGCACCAGCCAGGAGCAGATCGAGGCGGCAGTGGCCGAGGCCTTTGCGGCCCACGGCTTTTCGGAGCAGGCCATCCGCAACCTGGCCTCCATCGATCTCAAACAGGATGAACCGGGGCTCCTGGCCTTTGCCCAGGCGCGGGAGCTGCGTATCGATTTTTATGATAAGGACGCCTTGAACGGTGTTGCCGGAGTGAGCACCTCGCTGGCCGTGCTGCGCGCCACCGGTGCTCGGGGTGTAGCCGAACCAGCGGCGCTGTTGAGCGCCGGAACAGACAATCTCTTAGTCAGGAAGATGAAATGGAAGGATGTAACCATAGCGGTGGCCCAGGCACCCTCTACGTTGTCGGCACCGGCCCAGGAGGCCTGAACCATATCACCCCGGCGGCCTGCAAGGCCATCGCGGCCTCGGAGGTGGTGGTGGGGTACCAGACCTATCTCGATCTGATCCCCGAGCTGCTGGCCGGTAAAGAGGTGGTCTCCTCGCAGATGATGAAGGAGGTGGACCGGGCCCGCCAGTGTCTGGATCTGGCGGCAACGGGGAAGAACGTCGCCCTGGTTTCAGGGGGAGATCCGGGTATCTACGCCATGGCCGGGCTGGTCTTCGAGATGGCCCGGGAGCGGGGGGGCGGGGTGAAGATCGAGGTGGTGCCTGGGATCGCGGCCCTCAACGCCTGCGCCGC
>Ga0224496_10002513_pt1 | contig 10888 bp, 9 predicted proteins | sample SF_Jul11_sed_USG_2_FD_168127 | JGI IMG/M metagenome (GOLD analysis project Ga0224496, IMG submission 168127) | Sediment microbial communities from San Francisco Bay, California, United States - SF_Jul11_sed_USGS_8_1 | ecosystem: Environmental > Aquatic > Marine > Sediment | place: USA... | reverse complement strand
AGTCGTGCCATCGACCAGCCGGACCGGACGCCCCCGCCAACGCCATACCTCGGGAGCCTGTGTGGTGATCCGTCGCCCTGTCTGGCGCACCAGTGTCGAGAGCATCTCCATGGGCAAGCGTTGTCGCGCACGACAATACGCGCCGGTATGCGTACTGCACGGCGGCAGACCTCTGGCCAAGCGTTTGACCGCCGTGTCGTTCACAGCTTTCTGGCACGAGCGATCCGCACTGAGTGCCTGCGCGAGAAACATCGACAGCGTCTCGGTTGGCGGGAACACCCGTTCCCGATGCGGCGGTACCAGCGGCTCAACTTCGGTCAGCAACTCAGACCGTGTCAGCAGGTTGAAGAACGTGTGCGCATCGCTGTTGTGGACGTGACGACGAATCCGCTGTTGTTGCTGTGCGCACGGGCTACGCTTCGGATGCATTCAGCTTCGCTCCTCGGGTGAGAGATGGTGGGTTGGCAACCCCACCGTATCACTCGAGGCAGCTGTTTTGTACGTCGCATTCGCCACTGAGCCTTTAAGTAAGTGCCATTCGTGTCAGACGCCATTGTTTCATCGCGCGCCGCTCAAAACGAACGGTAGAGGGGATGTAACGGTGTCGGGACTCTTTTCTTACGAGCCTTTCGGTCTTCCGTATGAAACGCGGGAGAGTCGGTTCTTGACTTTACACTCAGACAACCACGGTGATTGATAAAGGAGTGCGCGTTCTAGCCCCCCCACCTGCCTGCGTTGAACGTATCACGATTCCACCTTCGCCCGATCGGCGGCGCGCCAGAGATACCACGAGGCGGCAGTGCGATAGGGTTTCCAGCGCTCGCCATGTCGCAGCACTTCTGTCGGCGTCGGCATCTCACGAAGGCCGTAGGCGATCCGAAAGCCATTGCGCACGCCGAAGTCATCGACCGGCAAGACATCCGGCCGCCCCAGCTTGAAGATCAACAGCATCTCGACCGTCCAGCGCCCGATGCCTCGCACGGCGATCAGTCGCTCGACAATTGCGTCATCGTCAAGCCCACGAATCACGCGGTTCGTCGGCACCGTACCGTCCAAGGTTTTCGCCGCAAGATCCCGCAAGGCGGCAATCTTGGGATGTGAAAATCCGGCCTGTCTGATGGCCTCGCTCTTCATGGCCAGCAATTCAATAGGCTTGGGGAAACGCCGCCCAGGAAAAAGCGCGATAAACCGTTTCAGGATGCTCTCAGCAGCCTTGTCATGCAGCTGTTGATAGGCGATCGCGCGAGCCAACGACTCGAACGGCGTCCGCCGATTTCTCGGCATGAGCGTGAACGGGCCGGCTGCGCGAATTAATCGGCGCATGACAGGATCGACGCGCGCAAGATGTTGTGCCGCCTGGCTATCTGTTCGCAACCTGTTCCCAGCCTGCGCTATTCACGACAATTCGTCGCAAAACCTCCTGGACACCTGTTCCTCGTGAAGCGTATCTCGTACCTCGTATCTCGCAAGGAAAGATGTAGTCCCACTCCTTCCGTCCTGCGCTTCACGCTTCACGCCCTAGAGCGGCAAGGGCTGACCCCATTCTCCAAAGAACACAAAGGTGGAGACGTGGTCGCGCTCGCGAGCCGCCTGCTCACGCTGCCTGAGCCGGTCCGGCAAGATGCTTGGATCGCCCGGATACCCGACGGCGATCATCGCGACCGGATCGTACCCGGACGGAATCTTGAGGTCAGCTCGCGCCTTCTCCGCGTCGAAGCCGGCCATCGGATGCGCGGCGAGTTCGAGCGCCGTAGCCTGGAGCAAGAGGTTTTCCGTTGCCATACCGGTGTCGTGCAGGGCATGCCGATTCGGCTTGCCGCTCTCCTCGAAGTTCAGGCGCGCTACGGACAGGACCAACAGCGGCGCGCGGGAGGCCCATGTGCGGTTGCCTTCGACGAGACACGCGAGCAGCCGGTCGTACGCCGTCCGCTGTTCCTTGCCCGCCACGATAAACCGCCAGGGCTGCTCGTTGTTCGATGAGGGCGCCCATCGGACAGCTTCAAATAGAATTCTGAGCTTGTCGGCTTCGATTGGCCGCGCATCGAACGCGCGCGGGCTCCAGCGGCGAGCGAGCAGCTCATGAATCGGGGATTGAACAGGCGCCGGTTTCTCCATCAACCGCCTACTCTTTCTTGTTGCCGGCCTGTTCCATATCCGGAGACCAGCCTCCGCCGAGTGCTTTGTACAGTTGAACCACCGAGACCAGATGCAATCGTCGCGTGGCGGTCATACCGAGTTCGGCTTCGAACAGATTGCGCCGAGCCACAAGGACTTCGAGGTAATTGGCCAACCCGCCTTTATATCGAAGTTCGGCAAGCTTGAGCGCCGATTGCAGCGCCGTCACTTGTTGTTGTTGGGCCTCGTTCTGCGTTCGAGTCGTGCGCACCGCAACCAGCGCGTCTTCCACCTCACGAAAGGCCGTCAGCACCGACTGCTGGTATTGGGCGACCACCTGTCGGCTTTGAGCTTCAACCGCTTCCTGCTGGAACCCCAACACTTGCGCACTCAGCACGGGACCGGCCAACGCGGCGCCCAGCACGCCGAACGAAGACGCATCGGTAAAGAGCAAAGACAATTCGGGATGCGCCACACCCAGCAATCCGGTCAAGGTAATTTTGGGGAATCGCTCAGCCTTCGCCACGCCGATACGAGCCGTGGACGCCGCCAACTGTTGCTCAGCCGCCAAGAGGTCAGGCCGACGCTGCAGCAGCTCGGACGGAAGACCGGGCGGCACTTCCGGCGGCATGGGTTGCTCTGCCAACGCGATGCCGCGAGGAACAGTGAAAGGTTGCCGGCCTATCAGCACACTCAGGTAATTCTCCGCCTGCACCATCTGTCGCTCCAATTCGGCAATGCGCGCGGCGGCATGTGCGCGCTCGGCTTCGAACTGATCCAAGTCGAGCCGGGAACTCATTCCCTGCTTCAGACGTGCCTGCGAAATGCGAACGGATTCTTCCCATGACTGCAAGGTCCGTTTCCCGATGTCGAGTTGCGTATCGAACTGAAGCAGATTGAAATACGCCTCGCCCACGGCGCTGACCAACTGAATGGCCAAGGCGCGGCGGTTCTCCTCTTTGGAGAGCAGATCGGCGCGAGCCGCCTCGTTGGATCGTCTGACACGGCCCCAGAGATCGACCTCCCAGGACAGATTACCCAAGAAATAATAATTGAACGGGCTGGCAAACCCGGGAAACAAGAAATTCGCCTTGCGGCCGGCCGGCATGCTCGTGGCCATCGTCACTCCAGGCATATAGTCCGACTTGGCGAGCATCGTGCGCGCCTGAAACTCTTCGATGGTCGCAACGGCGCGCTGCATATCTTTGTTCTCTGCAAGGGCCAGCCGGATGAGCTGCTGCAACTGCTCATCGCGCAAAAGATCCCACCAGGCCAGATTGGCCAGCGACGGCAGATCCGGCTGGCCGTCGGCCATGCGGAAACGATCCTCCACCTCGATCTTGGGCCGTTCATAATCAGGCCCCATCGCGCAGGACAACAAAAGCAACGAGGAGAGGATGGCAACGATAGCTCTCACAGTGATGCTCCCCCCTCCGTCGAAGGACGAGGCGCGGGCAATTGGCCCGCCTCCGCCGCCGGTTGAGTCCTGCGCCCGCCAAGCTTTCTCAGCAATACGAAAAACAGCGGAACGAAGAAGATCGCCAAAAACGTGGCGGCAAACATGCCGCCGAGCACGCCAGTCCCGATCGACTGGCGGCTGGCTGCGCCGGCGCCCGACGCAATCACCAAGGGAAACATCCCGAAGATGAAGGCCATCGACGTCATAATGATCGGCCGGAACCGCAACCGCGCCGCTTCGATCGCCGCTTCCATCAACGGGCGGCCCGCCTCGTATCTGGTGTTGGCGAACTCGACGATCAGGATCGCGTTCTTGGCCGACAAGCCAATCAACGTGACCAGACCGATCTGGAAATAGATTTCGTTCTCGAACCCCCTCAGCCAGACAGCGGAGATGGCCCCGAAAATCGCGAAGGGCACCGCCAAAATGACGGCGAACGGAACGACCCAGCTCTCAAACTGTGCCGCCAGCACCAGGAACACCATCAAGAGCCCGATGGCGAAGACCTGGCCCGATTGCCCGCCGACCCGGCGCTCTTGAAACGAAATATTGCTCCAATCGATTCCATATCCCTGGGGAATCAGCACTTCCTGCGCCGCCCGCTCCAACGCCTCAAGCGCTTGCCCTGAACTGAATCCCGGCGCCGCGGCCCCCAACACAAAGGCAGTGTTGAACCCATTGAAGTGATTCACCGGGTCCGGCCCGCTCCGGAACTCCGTCGTCACGACCGTATCGAGGGGAATCATCTTGGGGCCCTGGTCGCTCTTGGCCCGCACATAAATTTTTGACAAATCCTGCGGCGTCGCCCGGTATTCCGCCTCCGCCTCCGTTTGCACATGGTAGACGCGGCCGAACTTCACGAAGTCGTTGATGTACATGGCGCCGAAGTAGGCCTGCATCGTATCGAACACCTCGGAGATCGAGACGCCCAACGCCTTGGCCCGCTCCCGATTCACATGGGCATAGAGGCGCGGAGCGGTCACGCGGAAATTCGTGCCCACTTGGCCGATCGCCGGGTCCTGCTTGGCCCGCTCAATGAACTGCTGAGAGACCATCGCGAACTTCTTGAAATCCCCGCCACTCGGATCTTGCAGTTGCGCGGAAAATCCTCCGACTGACCCCACGCCGCGAATCGCCGGCGCATTGAAGGCCAACAGAAAGGCTTCAGGAATCTTTGCAAACTCGCCATAGGCCATGCCGACCAGCGACTTTGCGTGAGATTGCGGATCAGTCCGCTCATGCCACAGTTTGAGAGGCACGAACATCGTGGCGGCATTGGGGCCTCTGGTGCCGAAAACAAAATTCATCCCCGACAGGGCGTCCGTCGAATGCACCGCGGGAACACTTTGGAAAAACCGTTCGATCCGTTCGAGCACCGCGTCGGTCCGCTGCTTCGAGGCGCCGTCCGGCAGCTGGGCAACGACGATGAAGTAGCCTTGGTCCTCTTCCGGCAAAAAACTCTTGGGCAGCGATTGGAACAGCCAGACCGACACCACAAGGAGCAAGCCGAATATCGCCATGACCCGCACCGGTCTGACTAAAATTCCGCCGACCGCCTTCGTATAGCCGCGCTGCGTGTGCCCGAACAGCCGGTCGAACAAGCCCCAGAACCGGTTTCGTTCACCATGCTGCGGCTTCAGCACCACGGCGCAGAGCGCGGGGCTCAACGTCAGCGCCACGAATCCCGAGACCGTCACTGAAATCGCAATGGTTGCCGCGAATTGTTTATAGAGCGCCCCGGTGATGCCACCGATAAAACCGACCGGCACGAAGACCGACACCAGGACCAGCACGATCGCGATCACCGGCGCCGTCACTTCGCTCATGGCCCGCTTGGCCGCTTCCTTGGCCGAGATCCGGTCCTCCCGCATGTGCCGTTCGACATTCTCCACCACCACGATGGCGTCGTCGACCACGATTCCGATCGCCAACACCATGCCAAACAGCGTAATCGTATTGATCGAGAAACCGAGCGCGTAGAGGCCGATGAATGTGCCGATGAGCGACACCGGCACAGCCACGGTTGGGATGATCGTCGCCCGCCAGGACTGCAAGAACAAATAGACGACCAGGATCACGAGCACCATCGCTTCCATCAGCGTCTTCACGACCTCTTTGATGGAGGATTCGATAAACCGCGTCGTGTCGTAGGGAACGTCATAGGATACGCTGGCTGGAAAATTCTTCGCGAGTTCGTCCATTTTTTCGCGCGTCTGCCGCACAGTGTCGAGCGCGTTCGCTCCAGGCGAGAGGAAGGTCAGGATGAAGGTCGTGGGCTTACTGTTCCAGCGGCCTTCGAGGGCGTACGACTGCGCGCCCAGCTCGATCCGAGCCACGTCCTTGAGCCGAACGGTTGAGCCGTCTGGCGTCGCGCGTACGATCAGCTCCTCAAAATCCTTGACGTCCGTCAGGCGGCCTTGGGTAATGATGGGGATCGTCAGCTCGGTTCCTTTCGGAGCCGGCTCCCGGCCGATCGTGCCGGCCGGATAGTCCCGGTTCTGGTCTCGGACCACGCTCGCGATGTCGCTCGGCATCAGGCCCAGCTTGGCCATCTGCAAGGGGTTCAGGATGATCCGCATGCTGTAGTTCTGCTGCCCGAAGACCAGCGCGTCGCCGACGCCCTTCACCCGCTTCAAATCGTCCACCAGCCTGAGAATTGCGTAGTTCGAAAGAAACACGGCATCGTGCCTCGGATCGGTCGATTTGAGCGCGATGACGGCCACAAGGTCGGGAGACAGTTTTTTGACCGAAATCCCTTGGCGGACCACGTCCGGGGGGAGCTGGGGCTCAGCCAGCTTTTCGCGATTCTGCGTCTGCATCTGGGCAATGTCCGGATCAGTGCCGATCTCGAAGGTGAGCTTGATCGAGACGTGTCCGTCATTGCTGCTGGTGGATTCGAAGTAGAGCAGATTGTCTACGCCAGGCAGGGTGACTTCGATCGGACGGGCGACGGCCTCAGCCGCCACTTCGGCGCTCGCGCCGGGATAATCCGCGTCGATCTGCACCACCGGCGGCGTGATTTCTGGGAACTGCGCGATCGGCAGGAACTGCATGGACAGCAGCCCCATCACGACAATGATGATGGAGACTACCGACGCTAAGATCGGCCGGTCGATGAAGATGTGCGAGATCACTCGCTATCCCTGCCCAGGAGTTCGTGGAGGAGCCGGTTGATCGGCCGGCAGCTCGATCGGCACGGCCTTCACCGGCGCACCGGGGCCGATCTTCATCAATCCATTGACGACGACGCGATCGCCGGCTTTCAGCCCGTCATCGATAAGCCATTGCGTGCCTTTCCAATCGGAAGCAACCACGTCGCGCATCTCGACCTTCTCCTCGCTGTTGACGATGAAGACAAACGGGCCGGCAGGACCTTGCAACACGGCCCGCTGCGGCACCAGCACCGCCTCGGTCTTCACATCCCCCTTGAAGCGGACTTTCACGAACTGGCCAGGCAACAACGTCCGCTTGGGATTGGGAAACGTGATCCTGACTTGCCGGGCGCCCGTTTCGGTCCGCAGGCCCGGCTCCAACAGATCCAGCACGCCTTCATGCGGATACTCCGTGCCGTCCATCAGGGTGAGCGCGCCGCGGAGCTTGTACATGCCGGGATGCTGGATGCGCTTGGCCTCGATGTCCCGGCGGCGTCTCAAGATGATCGTCTCGGGAATACTGACCTCCACATACATCGGATCGACACGATGGACCACGGTCAAGAGATCCGTTTGAGCCGACACGAGCCGGCCTTCGTAATAGCGGCTCCGTTCGATAAGCCCATCGATGGGAGCGGTAATCAGCGTATTATCGAGATCGAATTGCGCCTTCATGAGTGTAGCCTTGGCGCCTTGAAACTCGGCTTCCGCGGCCAGGTCTCCGGCCACCGCATCATCGACATCCTTCTGGCTGACAGCCTGTTCGGCCAGCAGCGGTTTGACACGCGCGAGATCCTGCTTAGCCTGGACCAATCTCGCTTCTGCTTGCGCAATCTTCGCCTTCGCGCTGGCCGCTGCGGCTTGGAAGGGAACCGGATCGATTTGGTACAGCTGATCGCCCTGCTTGACGTCCCGCCCTTCCCGGTACAAGACCGCTTTGAGAATACCGGTCACCTGCGGGCGAATTTCGACCGACCGTGACGCTTCCGCCTGGCCGATGAACTCCGGCTCATCCGGCACTCGTTGCGTGGCAATGGTGATTACTTCGACTTGCGGCACCTGCTGCGCCGGCATCGATCCGGCTTCCTGTTTGCAGCCGACTGCAAGGGCCAGGGAGACGCCTGCCAGTGGAACCATGAGATAGAAAGATTGCTTCATCATATATGTTCGCCGTTCACCTCCAGAAAATAACTGGACAGTGTACCTTGTTGCGCTTCCCATTCTCCACTATGAAACCCTGGGAACCCTGCCGCGCAGCCTTTCAGGGGAAGACCCTGCGGTTCTGCGATGTACTGTTCGCCTGTTGCTCCATCGCATCACGAACACCGCCTCTCGACGCGATTGATCTCCTCAGACCCCCCACGCTCCCCTGTGATCTCCTCCACGATGCACCGATTCAAACAGCCGGTGGCGTGAAGCCTCGCACCTTCCTGCCACAGCCTGTCTAGCAGCGCCTTCCCCATGGCATCGATGAATGTCACGCCAGACAAATCGACGACGGCATTCTCCCGTTGATTTCCTGTCAACTTGTGCCAATAGCCATTGAGTTCCTCCACCCATGGGCCCGCTAGGCGCCCTTCAAGGATGAGTGAGATGGAGCCTGTCGCTGAACCGCATTGTCCGGTAATCTTTAACAATTCCTGTTCCCTTCCCCCCACTCACATGAATCCACTACGTGACAATATCTGTCCCCCAGGGGTTATCCACAAGGAACAGCCATCGCCCATCTGCCTGCCGCCGCAAGATGCTGGAGGATCGCCCACCGAGTTGCACGGCAGTTCCCATAGGATCGATTCCTTTCAGGTTCCATCGGGCGCAGTACTGCGCGACATCACCTGCTTGCACGACCTGTTGCGCTTCGATAGTTAGTGTTGGGTTCAGTGCCATGAAACCTTCCAATGCCTGACGTATTCCAGCAGTCCCGTTTACGACAACGCCGGGCTTCATCACGAACGAAGCACCTGGCTCAAACAGGGCCGCAGCCGATTCAAGATCGCAGGCATTCATGGCCGTGACGAGTCTCGTGATCACATCTAACGGGCCGGGTTCTTCCATCGGTGGTCCTCTCTGGACGGCGATTGGCCATCCTCTATTCGGTCAGTGGCTGCTCACCGTGCCTGACTTTACTGTCTCCGAAGGATGGCATAGAAGGCCGGCACCATTACCACGTCGCCCGTCGGGAGAGTATGTACGGTCCGAATATGACTCGGCCCGGTTTTCAGAAGCGTAAACCGATCCGATGGGAACAATGATGCCAAGTTATCTTCGTGTAACATGCCTGGCGTAATCTGATGCTGAAACACCCGCGCAAGGCCGGGAGGCGGCCCATACTCCGCAATGAGCTTGGCAAAAAATGGCTCTGCCGCGGATGAGAGTTCGACCAAATACAGTACCCCCTTCTTTCCCAGCAATCGCTCAATCGATTGGACCGCCACCGCGTGATCAGCGGGCGACAGCTGATGCAGCACCGCACGCATGTAGATGTTGGCGTCGCCGATCTCGTCGTGCAGGCGTTGCGCATCGTCCGGACGCAACACATCAAGAAGCCGGTACGAGACATTTATAGCGCCATTGGTTTTGCCGGCCAGTTCGACGGCTGCAGGGGCGATTTCCGTACCGATGACCCCCGCAAAGTGCTTTGCCAGGAAGCGCGTCTGAGTTCCGTTACCACAGCCCAGATCAATTACTGGGAGTTGGGGATCGAAATGCTCACGGAACAGCGCTAAGTCTTGCTGGGCTGCATGAGCGGGATCAGCATCCCAGAAAACTTCACCGGGAGCCCCGCTCAGCGAACCCCAAAATCCCTCCCATGATGTCAAATACCGATTCGATGATGTCATCCCTGCATCCCCTTTCGTTGAGTACCCTCATTCGCAGAATGCTGAAAAGTCCGCCAGCTTTGTTCTCGCGTCGCTGGACGGCCATTTTGAGCATCCTGTATGGCTATTTGATGTCGCCTCACACATCGAGATTCGTGATAGCTTGAGAAGTCCAAGGACATTTTCCCGCAGCCTGTTAGAAGCACTCGCCGCCGTCCCTGCTCGCATGTCTCCGCGAAGCGCACCGCTTTCACCGCTTAGCTCAGACCCGGGCGAAATACTTTCCCACCTGCACCCGGCGATTCTGCAGGATAACCGGGTCGATAACCTCACCACATTGCACACACCGCCTAGCCTGACAGTCCGGATGACCAGCATCACCCGTCAGGTCGGAGCACTGCTCGACAACCATAAGACCTTCACACCGACAACACCGTGTCTGCCCGGCAAATGGCCCTCCCGCTGCAGGGCTCTCTCTTTTCAGATCTTTCCCCTGAAACATCACTGCCCTAGCCATGGTCAGCCTCCCTTCTTTCACCGTTTGCAGATCCAACATGGCAACTCGCGTTCCAGCAGCGTTCACACGCGACATGAACAACTGAAGTCACTGAAACTAAAAGTAGATTGAGTGCCATCACCGAAGAGTCGTTGTGGCGAGTATGCCGAGGTGCCGACGGCGATCTGCCGAAATGACGGCACGGTGCCGAACGCTCGGCACAGACGGACTATAGGGTCTCAAAAGGGGCTGTGTGCTAAGCAGAGCGAGAAATACCCAGCTTGTGCATCTTGGACTGGAGGGTCGTTCGTTTCATGCCCAATTTTGCCGCGGCGCCGGCAGCCCCACCGATCACCCCTCTCGACTCGCGAAGGGCCTTGAGAATATGCTCGCGCTCGGCTTGTTCAAGCGTCGCGGTCTTTGCGTTCGCCGCATGAGCCGGCATCCCTTTCAATTCGGCAAGCGACACGAACAGATCCGGTCCTTGAGTCAAAATGACCGCTCGCTCAATGAAATTCTCCAGTTCCCGCACGTTACCGGGCCAATGATAGGCCTGCAGCGCTTTCATCGCTTCCGATGGGATCGTCTCGATGCGCTTCTTCATCCGTCGGGAAAACTTCTGGGCAAAGTGCCGGACCAGCAAGGGAATATCCTCCGGGCGGTCCCGCAGGGGAGGGACCGTCATCGGAAAGACTTTCAGCCGGTAATACAGGTCACTGCGAAATCTCTGCTCCTCTACCATCCGAGCAAGGTCGCGATTGGTTGCGGCGATGACTCGCGCATCCACGCGAATCGTCCTGGTACTCCCCAATCGTTCAAACTCCTGCTCTTGGAGGACTCGGAGCAA
>Ga0224496_10002512_pt1 | contig 10892 bp, 7 predicted proteins | sample SF_Jul11_sed_USG_2_FD_168127 | JGI IMG/M metagenome (GOLD analysis project Ga0224496, IMG submission 168127) | Sediment microbial communities from San Francisco Bay, California, United States - SF_Jul11_sed_USGS_8_1 | ecosystem: Environmental > Aquatic > Marine > Sediment | place: USA... | reverse complement strand
GCCATAACGGCCCCGGTGCTGGCGGTGTTGACCATTGAGCGGCCCAAGCTGATCACCCAGATCGGCGGCCGTCTGAAAGACCGGGAGTTCCCCCTGCTCGATCTGGGCATTGCCGCCAGCCATTTCTGTTTGCAGGCCACCGAACTGGGCCTTGGCACCTGCATGCTCGGCTGGTTCGACGAATCGACCGTCCGGCGGTTGCTGCATATCCCCCGTTCGACCCGGGTCGGTCTGCTGATCACCCTGGGCTATGCGGAGGCCGACGATCCGCTTCGTAAGAAGATTCGCAAGCCCCGGGCCGAGATGAGCAGCTTTAATCGTTATTGAACCGTTAAGCCGCGGAGCAGTCGGGACCGGCCAACATGATTGAGGGCTCTCCCGGCGATGGCGGGTTGACGAGTTGCTTGGAAGTCGGGTAAGGATCATTTAGAGGGAAGGGATGGCATCACACCCAAGAAAGGAGGAAGGGATGATCAGACAACATGTAGGCGGATCGTTTTTGTCCAGGTTGGTGCTTGCCTTTGGTGCGTTATGCCTGTTGGGCGGGTGTGGAGGCGGCGATGAGGGTTCCGGCCAATTCGCCTGCCAGTATGAGGAACGGACAACCGACGGCTGCGACGGTTACGGGTTCGGCGCCTGGGAGTCGGAGTGCACCTCCTTTAATGCCGATGACTACTGGATCTCCGCCCAGGAGGTCTGCAGCAATATCACCGACGGCGGGGTCCATTGCGAGGCCGGGTGTTGCGTCGACTTTGAATTCCGCAACGTGGTGCTTACCTCGGGCAGTTGCCCGTAAGGGCGGCGGCCGGGCTCAGCCTTGGCCCGCCAGCTGACCGCAGGCCGCCTGAATGTCGGCGCCGCGGCTTTGGCGGACCAAGGCCCGGTAGCCGGCCCGGGCAAGAATGGCGCGAAATTCCTCAATGGTCGCCGCGTCCGGGCGTTCATAGGGCAGGGTGGCCGACTCGTTGTAAGGCAGGAGATTGATCCGGCACGGAAGGCCCTCTAGAATTTCGGCCAGCCGGTGGGCGTCGCGCGGCGAGTCGTTGATGTTCTTGATCAGGATATACTCGATAAAGATTACCCGTTTGTTGCCCAGGGGATAGGCCCGGCAGGCGGCCAGTAATTCCGCCAGCGGCCAGGTCTGGTTCACCGGCATCAACAGGTCGCGCACCGTGTCGTCGGCGCCGTGCAGGGAGATGGCCAGGTTGACCCGGATGTCCTTGCCCAGGGCGTGGATTTTGGGTACCAGGCCGCAGGTCGAGACCGTGACCCGCCGTTCGGAAAAACCCAGCCCCTGTTCATCCATCAGGATGCGCAGGGCGGTGAGCAGATGGTCGTAATTGGCCAGGGGCTCGCCCATGCCCATGAACACCAGGTTGTTGATCAACAGCCGCGGGTTGATCTTTGCGGCCCCGTTGTCCTGCATCTCCGCCAGCACCGCCAGCACCTGCCCGACCATCTCGGCGGGCAGCAGATTGCGCTTGAACCCCAGTCCGCCGGTGAGGCAAAATCGACACCCCATGGCGCAGCCGACCTGGGAGGACAGACAAAGGGTGTGGCGACCGTTGCCGGGGATCAGCACGCTTTCGATCAGGGCATCGTCGGCCAGCCGGAAGGCATACTTGGTCGTGCCGTCCCGCGATGCTTCCCGTTTGGCAATTTCCAGGCGACTGATGACCGTTTGCGCGGCCAACCGCTGCCGGAATTCCTGTTTGATGGTGGCCAGATCGGCCAGGTCGTGACTACCGGGCCGCTGTAGCCAGGCAAAAACCCGGGAGGCCGCGGCGGCCGGCAGGCCCAGGGTCGGCAACCGGTCAGCCAGCTGGCTCCGGGTGAGATTTTTCAGATCGATCCTGGCAACCGTCATGCCTTGCGGGGGTCCCTTACTCCGCCATATCCTGGCCGCCGAGGAATTCGGCGAAGGAGATGGCCTTGTAACCGGCCGGCGGTTGAAATTCGGCGGCGGCAATCTTTTTTTGTTCAAGCCGCACCACCTCGCTGTCGGTTCTGGTCTGGCCATGGGCGTGGCTGACGCTTTTCAGCGGCCAACCCTTTTTCATCAAGGCCTGATATTCCGGGTTGGTTTCCGGCCCGAGGTCGACGGCCCCGGTCATGGCGCCCATCTTCTTGGTGCAGGCCTCGAAGTCCTGCATCATGCCGGCCAGCGGCTGCCATTCCTTTTGCAGGGCGGCGGCATCGGCGAGCCAGATCTCCTCGGCCAACTCGTTGTTGACCATGATTTTGTACTTGGTGGTCGCCTGACCGAGCATGGTGGTGGTGGAGTCCTTGATCACCTTGACCGTTGGTGGCGCCGCCGTCTTGGCTTGGCTGCCCATCATCTGCCGCATCATCTGGCGATACTCCGGCGGCACGTTCTGCATGGCCATGTCGATCATGGCGGTGGCGGCCTGGCAGAACTGGTCAACCGTACCGGCGGCATATTGCCGTCGTTCCGCATCAACCATGATCAGCTGCCCGGCCTTGGCGTCCATGATAACTCCGCCGCCCGCCTCGTGATTTTTGAGGCGTCCGTCTTGCACGTAGGTGGTGGCCCCGCCCGTGTCGACAATCAGCCAGCCGGCCTGAGTCGGCAGTGCCGAGGAAATAAGGCTGGCGCCGAGCAAGGCTTGCCCGAATAACAAATGTTTTTTTGTCATATCACGTCCTCCTGATTGCTTGCGGTCTTGGATGACCCTCCGTTAAACTGCCATTATAACCGTGCCGCAATGGAAACACCAGGCGGTGATTTGCCTCCCCGGATGGAAACGGGTTACGGATAAGCCGGCCGGAAATTTCCTCAAGTCCTCTCCGGATACCCTGGTGCCTCTTTTTCCGGCGGGCGCCGTTCTGCCCATCGGGGCGGACGGTAATATCGATTTCGCCGCCCCGGCCGGGGTGATTTCTTTCCCGGAGGGGGTCTGGGGCGAGCCGGTGCAGAAGGACAAAGAGACCGGGCTTGAGTTGGCCGGCCTTTGCCAAGGGTTTGCAACCCACCGGCTTCGATCCGCCCTTGGCTATAGGTACCTGCGGGAAAAGGCCGAGGAGTATAAGAACTTCGGCCCCGGCATCCTGGATGGCAGCCAGTTGGTACAGGGCGGCGCCCTGATCGATGTGACCAGTACGGATACGTCTATATCTCCAATAATACCAGGGAGGTTATCTACGGCTCCCTGCAGGACGAATGGGGGCTGGCCGAAAATTGGGAACTGGTCGCCGGGCTGCGCTACGATTATTATTCTGATTTCGGCGACACGTTCAACCCGCGCCTGGCCCTGGTCTGGGAGACCCGGGACGATCTGACCACCAAGCTCCTCTATGGCCGGGCCTTCCGGCCCCCGTCCTTTAATGAACTGTACGTCCAGAATAATCCATCCAATAAAGGCAATGACGATCTTGATCCCGAGGCCATTCAAACCGTGGAGTTTGTCGTCGACTACCAGCCCCTGGCCACGCTGCATCTCAGGGCAAACCTGTTTTACTATGAAATTGAAGACCTGATCGAGTTGGTCCGGGATCCCGGCCAAGCCACCCTGACCTCGCAGAACAGCAAGAATCAGACGGGCCAGGGCCTTGAGCTGGAAGCCGAACTCTTGGCCACCAAGACGCTTCTGCTGAAGGGCAACCTGGCCTATCAGGACTCCGAGGATGCGGATACCGGTGAGACGATTCCGGATGCCCCTCGCTGGCAGGCGTATTTTAACGCCCACTGGGCCTTTGGGCCGGATTGGTCGCTGGCTGGCCAATACCACTGGATTGCGGACCGGGCCCGGGCGGCTGGTGATCTCCGGGAGGAGATTCCGGACAACCATATTGTCAATCTCACTGCTCGCCGCGCCCATATTCTGCGCAACTGGGAGTTGGCCCTGGCGGTGCGCAATCTGTTCGACGAGGATGTCCGGGAGCCGAGCGCGGCGGTGATCCCCAATGATTATCCCATGGAGGAACGCAGCCTCTGGGCGGAGCTCCGGCGGCAATTTTAAGGGTTTTCCGGGGCGCCAGGGCAATTTGTGCCTGGCGCCCCGGTTGTTTCTCGCATCATTGTGGCCGCGGAATCCGGCAGGGTTTACTCGGTGGCCGCAATATTCGTAGCGCCTCGGCTTGGCGCAATCCCCCAAACAACATGTTGCAACAAAAACGTAACATTGTTGTCGTTCGCGAAAACTACCAATTAACAATTTTGTAACTTATCGTGACGGGACGCCCTGTAGCGAGTTTCTCGGGATTTCTTTGCAATCTAGGGGGTTATGTCTTGTTGGCGGCGATTGTTGTCGGTTGGCACGCCGCTTGTAATACAAGATTGCAACAAACGGTTTTTCATTATCTCGCAGAGTTCAACTTAGCAGGAGGGAGAACGACATGAAAAAAATAGAGGCGATCATCAAGCCGTTCAAGCTGGATGACCTGAAGGCGGCCTTTGCCGAGTTGGGGGTTCAAGGCATGACCGTGACCGAGGTGAAGGGCTTCGGGCGGCAGAAGGGCCACAAGGAGGTTTATCGCGGCGCGGAGTATCAGGTGGATTTTATCCCGAAAATTAAGGTGGAGGTGGTCACCGAAACGGAGAATGTCGACCGAATCGTCGCGGCCATCATGGCCAGCGTCAAGACCGGCAAGATCGGTGACGGCAAGATTTTCGTCCTGCCCGTGGAGGCGATCACGCGGATCAGAACCGGTGAAAAAGATAACGACGCAATCTAAGGATATTTTCGTTGAGACTTTGGAGTTAAGGAGGATGCAAACAATGTTTAACCGGAAGCTGTTGCTCACATTACTATTGCTGGTTCTGCCCGCCACGGCCTGGGCCGCGGAGGAAGCCGCCCCGACGATTCTCTCCAACGCCGATGCCATCAAGGGCGTGCAGACCAACCTGGATTATGTCTGGACCCTGGTGGCCGCGGCCCTGGTCTTTTTCATGCAGGCCGGCTTTGCCATGGTGGAGGCCGGTTTCACCCGGGCCAAAAACGCGGTGAACATCATGATGAAGAACCTGATGGATTTTTCCATGGGCTCGCTGTTTTTCTGGGCCATCGGGTTCGGCCTGATGTTCGGCGCCAACAACGGCGGCTGGTTCGGCACCGATGGCTTTTTTCTCAGTGATTTCAAGGCCGGTGGCGATCCCTGGGTGCTGGCCTTCTGGATGTTTCAGTGCGTGTTCGCCGCCACCGCCGCCACCATTGTTTCCGGGGCCATGGCCGAGCGCACTAAGTTCACCAGCTATCTGATCTATTCGGCCACCCTGTGCGCGGTGATCTATCCGATCTTTGGTTCCTGGGCCTGGGGCAGCCTGTTCCACGGTGGCGGCTGGCTGGAAGGGCTCGGCTTCATCGATTTCGCCGGCTCCACGGTGGTGCATTCCATCGGCGGCTGGGCCGCCCTGGCCGGCGCCATTGTCCTGGGGCCCCGGATCGGCAAATACGGAAAGGACGGCAAGGTAAAGGCCATTCCAGGTCACAACATCCCCTTGGCCGCCGCCGGGGTGTTCATCCTGTGGTTGGGCTGGTTCGGCTTTAACCCCGGCTCCACCACCGCCGGAAACACGGATATCGCCATGATCTTTGTCAATACCAACCTGGCCGCCGCCGCCGGCGCGGTCGTGGCCATGCTCACCTCCTGGGTGATTTTCAAGAAGCCGGAGATCGGCATGAGCCTGAACGGCGCCCTGGCCGGTCTGGTGGGGATTACCGCCGGTTGCGCCAATGTTTCACCCACCAGCTCCATTCTGATCGGCGCGGTGGCCGGGGTTCTGGTGGTACTTTCCGTCCTGTTCTTCGACCGCATTAAAGTCGATGATCCGGTGGGCGCGGTGTCGGTGCATGGCGTTTGCGGTGCTTGGGGTACCCTGGCCGCTGGTCTGTTCAATATCGAGGGGGTTACCGCCAAACTGATCGGCGTGCAGCTCGCCGGGATCGGCACCGCCTTTGTCTGGGCCTTTGGTTGCGCCTTCATCCTCTTCAAACTGCTCGATCTGACCGTCGGGCTGCGGGTGGATGCCGACGAGGAGCTGGAAGGCCTGGATATCAACGAACATGGTGGTCATGCCTACAACGACTTCCAGGTGATCAACTGATTGTTTGGGCCGCGTTGTTATGGTTCCGCAACGTGGCCCAAGGTTATATCTGGATAATTGGCTTGATTTACAGGGCATTTGTTCCATACACTTGAAAAATTAACGTCGGATTAATCTGACCAACTCTTGAGCTTGACAAGAAAGGAGACAGCGATGAAGGAAGGAATGAAAGGATGGTTGATGGCGGGAATCATGGCCGGCGCCCTGGTGGCCCCTGGCCTGGCGGTCACGGTCAATGCCGAGGACAAACCCGAGGCCGATCTCAGCGTGGCGGCATACAGCCAGTATATCTGGCGCGGTTTTGCCTTCAGCAAGGATTCCCTGGTGTTGCAGCCCTCGATGACCGTGGGCTACAAGGGCTTTGGTTTCAATCTCTGGGGCAATCTTGACACCGATCAGTACGGCATGGATTCCGAGTCGTTCAACTGGAACGAGACCGATTTGACCCTCTCATACGATGGCGCGGTGGGCAAGGTGGCATACTCGGCCGGCTACATCTACTATGATCTGGATGGAATTGAAGACACCGCCGAGGTTTACCTGGGCGTCAGCCTCGATACCCTGCTGGCCCCCAGTTTTACCGTGTATTACGACATCGCCAATGTGCCGGGTTGGTATGCCAAGCTGGGGGTTTCCCACTCCATTGCCATGGGCGAGAAGCTCTCCCTGGACCTGGGGGCCTCGGTCGGTTACCTGGATGACGACGCCGATTACAGCGAATTGCACGACGGCGTTGTTTCGGCCGCCATGCCCTTTGCGGTTGGCGACTACCTGACCGTCACCCCGGAGCTCTATGTTTCCATGGCCCTGTCCAGCAAGGCCGAGGATCTGTTGAACGGCGCCAACCTGGGCGCCATTGGCGAGGATGAGTCCACCTTTGTCTATGGTGGGGTCTCGGCCAGTTTTGCTTTCTAAGTCCTTCTGAGCGGCGCTTGCCGTTTCTCTCCCCAAGGGGGTCGACGGGTTTGCCGTCGGCCCCCTTTTTTGCTCAAGGCAGGGGGTCGGTCACCGGTCCCGACACATTGGCGTCGGCCTGAAGGTTGACCGCCGTATCCTGGGCCACGAAATAGAAGTCATAGGTGGTGCCGGTGGTCAGCCCGGTCACCGTGCAGGCGGCGGAGACACCGCCGGTCATGGCCACCGAGCCCCGGGTGCCCTGGTTATTGGCATCGCTGCCGTTTTTGACCTCCAGGGCGCTAGGGGCTTGGGCGCCGTTGGTGATGGCCGCGCAATAGCCGGTGCCGTCCTCGTTAATCGTGGCGGTGCCGGTCCAGGAGGTGACCGTACTGGCAGAAAAAGCCAGGGCCACGGTAGTGGTGGGCGGGGTCAGATCCGGGGTGATGGCGCTAACCGGCCCGGAGGCGATGGTCATCAGATTCGACACGCTGTCCTCGGCCGCGAAGTAGAAGTCGTACGAGGTTGCCTGGCTAAGCCCGGTGACCGTGCAGGCGTAAGTGTTGGCTGCGGTGGGCATGGCCACCGTCCCCCGGGTGCCGACGATGCCGCCGCCGCTGCCATCCTTGATCTGGGCCGAAGTGGGGGCGGCGCTGCCACCGGGCACCGCCGCGCAGTAGCCGGTGCCGGCCTCGTTTAATGAGGCGGAGCCGGTCCAGGAGCTGCCGGTCACATTGCTGACCTCGGCCCAGGCCACGTCAACCGCGGGCGGGGTCACGTCCGGGGTGGTGACGGGTCCCGTCTTGACGGCCGCGGCCATCAGGTTGGGCACCCCGTCCTCGGCCACGAAGTAAAAGTCATAGCTGGTGACTTCGGTGAGGCCGGTGACCGTGCAGTTGTAAGTCTGGGCCGGATCGGCCATCACCACGCTGCCGCCGGTTCCGACAATGGCGCCGCCGCTGCCCGCCTGGACATAGGTGGCCAGGGGCGCGGCACTGCCGACGGGCACCGCCACGCAGTAGCCGGTGCCGGCCTCGTTTAGCGAGGCGTAGCCGGTCCAGCTGGTGCCGGCGGTGTTGCTCTGCTGAGCCCAGGCCACGTCGATGGTGGGCGCCGATACATCCGGGGTGGTGGCGCTCACCGGCCCGACGGCCGCATCCATCAGGTTTAAAACCCCATCCTCGGCCGCAAAGTAGAAGTCATAGGAAACCCCTTCGGTCAGCCCGGTGACCGTACAATTATAGGTGGTGGCCGGGGTGGGCATGGCAACCGACCCCCGGATGCCGACGATCCCATCGCCGCTGCCCGCTTTGATCGCGGCCGGAGTCGGTGCCGCGCTGCCGTTCGGCACGGCGGCGCAGTAGCCGGTGCCGGTCTCGTCGATGGAGGCGGAACCGGTCCAGCTGGTGCCGACCACATTGCTTACTTCGCTCCAGGCCACGTCGATCGCCGGCGGGGTCACGTCCGGGGTGGTGGCGCTGATCGGTCCGGAGACCGCAGCCATCAGGTTGGGCACCCCATCCTCGGCCACGAAGTAGAAGTTGTAGGCGGTGATCTCGCTAAGGTTGGTCACCGTGCAGTTGTAAGTCAGGGCCGGATCGGCCATGACCACCGTGCCGCCGGTGCCGACAATGGCGCCGCCGCTACCCGCCTTGACCTGGGACGGGGTGGGGGCCACGCCGCCGCCGGGCACGGCCACGCAGTAGCCCGTGCCCACCTCGTTCAGCGAGGCGTAGCCGGTCCAGGAGGTGCCGGCCAGATTGCTCTGCTGGGCCCAGGGGACGTCGACCGTGGGCGCATTGACGTCCGGGGTGGTGGCGGTAAGCCCGGCGGCGGCCACTGTCTCGTCGGAGTGCAGGTTGGCGGATTCGTCCTCGGCCGCGAAGTAGAAGTCGTAGGCCGTGGCCTCGGTCAGGCCGGTCACCGTGCAATTATAGGTGGTGGCCGGGTTGGCCATCACCACCATGCCCCGGATGCCGAGAATCCCGCCGCCGCTGCCGGCCTTCACCTCGGCCGCCGTGGGCGCGACACTGCCGCTGGCAACGGCCACGCAGTAGCCGGTTCCCACCTCGTTTAATGAGGCGGCGCCGATCCAGGAGGTGCCCGCGACATTGCTTACTTCGCTCCAGGCCACGTCCACCGCGGGCGGGGTCACGTCCGGGGTGGACGTGGGCACCGGTCCGGAGACCACGAGCGTAAGGTTGCCGACTCCATCCTCGGCCGCGAAGTAGAAGTCGTAGGCCGTGGCCTCGGTCAGGCCGGTTACCGTGCAGTTATAGGTCAGGGCCGGGTTGGCCATGGTCACCGTACCGGCGATGCCGACCATGGCGCCACCGCTGCCCGCCTTGAGCTGGGCCGGGGTGGGCGCGGCGCCGCCGCCGGGGACCGCGCCGCAGTAACCGGTTCCAACCTCGTTGATCGAGGCGAAGCCGGTCCAGGAAATCCCGGCCACATTGCTCTGTTGCGCCCAGGCCACGTCGACGTCCGGTGGCGTGTTGTCCAGCAACGAGGCGGTCACCTTGGAGGCCCCGGCCAGGATATTGCCCTGCAGGTTGCCGAAGATGTCCTCGGCGACAAAGTAGAAATCATAGGTGGTGCCCTGCACCAGCCCGCTTATCGTGCAGATCTCGGTGGCCTCGGCGATCATGGTCACGGTGCCGCCGGTGCCCACCTGGTTGGCATTGTTGTCGCCTTTAACCTCGGCCGCGGTGGGGGTCGGTGAACCGGTGACCAGGGCGGTGCAGAAACCAAAGGCCAGCTCGTCAACCGTGGCGGAGCCGGTCCAGGTGGAAGTGGTCTTGCCGGACTCGCTGAAGGCGGTCAGCATCTCGGGGGCGGTTTTGTCGCGACTGTAGGGATCCTTCAGGGTGACATCGTCGGCGGTTATACCCGACAGGTTGAAGTCTCCCGCCAGGAATTGGTCGGCCAACAATTCAAGATTGTTGGTAAACTGCGGTGGGGTCACCGCCAGGTTATTGGGCAGCATGGCGATTCCGGCCTCGCCGTCCAGGGTGCCGTCGGCCAGATCCGCGCCGATATTCTCGGCCAGCTCCAGGACGATTTTCGGGGCCAGGCCGCTGTTTTTGATCTGCTGGGACAGGGCGGCAATGGCGGCGCCATAGTTGGTGGCATCGGCCCCGGCCTGGGCGTTTTCATCGGCGCTGCCCAGGTCGACCGGCATGACCCGGGTGATGTCGAGGTCGGCCAGGCCGAACTGCTCGCCGATATCCGCATTGCCCTGGGCGATGGCGGTTGACAGGTAGGCGCCGTTGGCCACCAGTTTGCGGGCCTCGGTGGCCGCCGCCCAGGTCAGCGGGGTGATCGCCACCTCATCGCCCAATCGCAGGCCGTCGGCCAGCATGACACTCATCTCCAGGCCGGTGAGGTCCACGGTCGCCCCGGAGGCGTCGTCAATATAGGTTCCGCCGGCCACCACCAGCTCAATGGCCTCGAAAAATTCCTGTTGCAGGGTAAAGTAGCCCAAGGCGTCGGTGGTGGCGGTGGCCAGGCTGCTACGCCGCGAGGCGTCGCCCCGGAGTTCATAAACCGTCACCGCGCCCGCGACCACCGGCCCCTTGAAGGCGCGGCCGGTGATCACTTCCGCCGCCGGTTCCAGGGTCAGGTGGTCGGCATTGAGGCCCGAGAGGTTTTCGGCGCTGTCGAGAAATTCATCGGCCAGAGCCTCGATATCCCCGAGAAAATCGACCGGGCTGACCGTCAGGGTGTTGGCCAGCGGCGCCCCGCCGGCCAGCCCGTCCAGTTCACCGTCAATGAGATCCTCGCCGAGATTGTCTGCCAGAGCCAGGAGATTTTCCGGCGCGATGCCGTTGTCCTCCAGAAATTGCGACAGGGCGGCAATCGCGGCGGCGTAGAGCGAGGCCTGGTCGGTGGGGAGGGCGTTTTCCGTTGCATCGGTTAGGTCGTGGGGGAGGGT
>Ga0224496_10002511_pt1 | contig 10898 bp, 9 predicted proteins | sample SF_Jul11_sed_USG_2_FD_168127 | JGI IMG/M metagenome (GOLD analysis project Ga0224496, IMG submission 168127) | Sediment microbial communities from San Francisco Bay, California, United States - SF_Jul11_sed_USGS_8_1 | ecosystem: Environmental > Aquatic > Marine > Sediment | place: USA... | reverse complement strand
CTCCAGCCATGTTGCGCTGGAGAGGTTCACCAGGTCACCGATATATTTGTCGGACAACTCGTGCTCATCCTCACCCTCATCGACGCATACCATCTCCATGCTGACTCCACCAGAATTCACCTCCGCGGCCACCATGTCCACTTCCGTACGCTCAAATGGATTGTGGTATTCGCCGTTCACCTGCAAGCCGGGACCCATTTCGTCGAATTCTATGACCAGTACTTTCGGGGTGAACACCTCCCCCTGGCTTCCGCTGAACCGCCGGTTAACGCCGCCATCTCTTTTTGTAACGGGCTCCCACGATGAACGGTGGGTCGGGGGGGCTATTTCGCGCATGAAAAACACAATAATGGCCGCCATGGCCACTCCGGCCAAGAAGAGGAGGTAGTCGTCCATTGTTTTCTTGGCTGGAGGGAGGGCTAGCTGACCCCCAGCTCCTTGATGAGTCGGCTCAAGTATGTCCGTTGGATATCCAGCATTTCGGCGGTCCTGGTCTTGTTTCCCTTGTTAAACGTCAGCGACTTGACGATGAACTCCTTTTTGAAGTTGTCCACCGCGTCCTTGAGGGTAGAACCCACCTGGATTGTATTATTGCGGAACTGGGTGATCTCCGACGGCAGATCCTCCAGGCGGATATGGTCCGCCTCGGTCATGATTACCGCCCTCTCGATGGTGTTCTGCAGCTGCCGCACATTGCCGGGCCAGGAATAGTTTGCTATGGCGGTGAGCGCTTCAGGCGTGAATCCCTTTATCTTCTGGTTCAGCTCACTTGAGAAAGACTTTAGAAAATTCTCCGCCAGCACGATGACGTCTTCTCCCCTCTCCCGCAACGGGGGAAGCTCTATGCGGATGACGTTGAGCCGGTAGAAGAGGTCCTCCCGGAATAATTTTTCCTCCACCATCTTTTCCAGGTTCTTGTTGGTGGCGGCCACCACACGCACGTCCACATGTATCGGGGTCTGGCCTCCAAGCCGGAAGAAGGTCCCCTCCTGCAGCACCCTCAACAGCTTCACCTGCATGGCGGGAGAGGTTTCGCCGATCTCATCCAGGAATATGGTGGAACCATCCGCCGCCTCGAAAAGCCCAGGCTTGCGGGAATCCGCCCCGGTGAAAGCGCCTTTTTCATGGCCAAAAAGCTCCCGCTCCAAAAGGGTCTCCGGCAAGGCGCCGCAATTCACCAACACCTGGGGCTTGGCCGCCCTTGGAGAAAGGTTGTGCACCAGCCTGGCGAAAAGCTCCTTGCCGATGCCGGATTCGCCAGTGATCATCACCGTGGCCTTGGAATTGGCTACCTTGGCGCAATCCTCGATCGCTTTTTTAATGATCTGCGATTCACCGATGATCTTATGCTTGGAGCCCATGGTTTCCTTGAGGAATCTGTTTTCCTTGGCCACCTCCTCATACTCCCCGGCCTTCACCAATAGCCCGGTGGCCAGATCGGAAAAAGACTTCAGTCGGGAGAGGTCATCGTCGTCCATGGGGGCGTTGTCTGTATGGTCTATAACTTCCAGCACGCCGAGAACCGTGCCATTCATCAGCAAGGGAGCACAGGCTATGGAGTTGGTGGCCAGCCCCACCGAATCGGCGACCCTGGAGGACCAGCGAGGATCACGGCTGACATCCGGTACCAGGATAGCCTCACCCCGCTCGGCTACCCAGCCCACTATCCCCTCACCCTTGGAAATCTCGAATTGCTTGATTTCCGTCCCCTTTTCTCCTATACAGGTGTGGAATACCAGTTTGTTCCTTTTCTTATCCACACGCAGCAAGCTGGCTGCCTTGGCGTTCATCACCTTCATGGTGGCCAGGACTATCAGGCTCAGCAGGTTGTTGGTGTCCGCCACCGACGAGACCATCTGGGTAAGATCCCGGATAAGGTCGGATTTTTCTTCCACTTCTCTTCACCCATTATAGTTCTTTCGATCGCGTTAGTATAACTTGGGTATACGTCATTGTCAAAAAAAAGGAAACGATGGAGGCGGGTGGGTATGGATTTGTGGAGCATGGATGTGCCCTTGAGGTCACATCCCCAGTTTGAGCAGGGTTTCGGCCGCTTCCCTTTGGGCGGAGGAAATCTTCTGCGGAGCTGTAACTCGCAATATTACATAAAGATCCCCTTTTACATTGGAATTAAGTTTCCAGATGCCCTCTCCTTTGATCCTGATTTTTTTTCCAGGGTTCGCGCCAGGTTCTACCTTTATTGTTCGCTCTCCATCCGGGGTCTGGACCAAGATTTCTCCCCCCAGGATGAAAGTGGAGTATTTGACTGGAGCTTCCACTGTCAGGTCGGCGCCGTTTCGTGTAAAGATCGGGCTATCCTCCACAGTGATTCCAATATAGAGGTCGCCGGGAGGCGCCCCTCTGGCCCCTGCCCCTCCCTGGCCCTTGACCCTCAGTTTTTTGCCGGTCTCGATGCCGCGGGGGATTTTCACATCCACGGTTTTGGTGGTCCCTTCGGCGGTGAAGGAAAGCGTCCGTTGCGAGCCTTGCGCGGCCTCCATGAATGGAATGGTAAGGGCGAAGGAGTAGTCGCGCCCCTTCATGACTTCGCCTCCCTGGAAGATGTCCTGGAAGCTGAATCCACCTGCTCCACTCCTGGCGGAGCCATGTCTTCCGAAGAAGGAGCCGAAGATGTCATCACCCAGGCCGAACTCGCGGAAGATGTCCTGGAAGTTGGCGCCGCCGAATATGTCGTCCTGGCTAAAGCGTTGGCGGAAGGCGTTGTGACCGAACCTGTCGTACTGGGCGCGTTTCTCTTTGTCGGAAAGCACGGCGTATGCCTCACTCACCTTTTTGAACATATCCTCGGAGGCCTTGTCTCCCTGGTTCCTGTCGGGATGGTATTTCTTCGCTTTGTTGCGATAGGCTTTTTTCACCTCCGCCGCGCTGGAGCTTCTGCCCACGCCCAGGATTTCGTAATAGTCTTCGCCCATGGTTTCCTTTCTGGTTCAGGCGCAAATCGGCCCGGCCGTATCTTCCGTTGAAGTTATGGGATTGCCGATCCCGCAAGTCAAGGCGCGGTCACCTGCTTCTTTTCACTCCCACCCTGGGGCAGGCGTCCTTCAGGGGGCATATGGAGCAGATGGGCGACACTGGTTTGCACACATTCTGGCCGAAGGTCACCAGGAGGTTGTTGATCTCTATCCAGTGTCTTTTCGGCAGCTTCTCCCTTAAGGCCATCTCCGTACGGTCCGGGGTACTGGTGGTCACATACCCCCATATATTGCAGATGCGGTGGACGTGGGTGTCAACGCAGATTCCTGGCCGCCCATGTCCTTCGGTCATAACCAGGTTGGCGGTTTTTCGTCCAACCCCCCTTATCTTCAACAGTTCCTCTATCGTGCAGGGTGTCTGGCCTCCATAGTCGTCGACGATAACCCGGCAGGCGTTTCGGATCACCCCGGCCTTTGTCCGGTAGAATCCCACGGGGTAGATCAATTCTTCGATCCGGGCCTCCTCCATGGCGCTTATGGCTTCCGGAGTGTCTGCCATTGCGAAAAGCCTGGCCGAGGCCTGGCGGGTCTGTTCGTCGCGGGTGCGCAGCGAAAGTATGCAGCTTATCAGGACCTTGAAAGCGGGGCGGCTGGCCTGGCGGCCATAGGTGGTCACCACGGGCTCCTGGTACTTCGGTAATTCCTTCTGGATAAGGTTCAGGGCCTTTGAAATATCGAAGAGGGCGTCATTCACCTTGATTTTTGCGCGAGTCCGCTTCTTCTCCGCCATCGGGGCCTAGTAGCCGCGCCATATGGAAAGAAGCTGGTTCACCCGGGGAATAAAGTCGGTTCTCACCAGGGATTTGTGGACAAAGTCGCCCGCGCCCATCCGAAAAGCCTTGTTGCGGGTCTCCGGTTTTTCGTCGGAAGTGAGAACCATGATGGGAGTTTTTCCCTTGGTCTTCGATTGACGCGCGCTCTCCAGGAAGGAGAACCCGTCGAATATAGGCATCAAAAGATCGATCACCACAAGGTGGAAGTCGTCCCTCTCGAATATCTCCAGGCCCTCCTGGCCGTTCTCCGCCAAAGTGGAATCACATTCCGCCCGGCTTAGCATATCCGCCAGGATGGTTCTGGTGATAACGTCGTCGTCCACCACCAATACTTTCGGCCGCTGGCTGGAGAAGCGCATGGTGAAGAGAGCCCCCTGGCCAGGATTGGAGGCCACTTCCAGCGTTCCTCCATTGGCGACCATGATATCGTTGCTGAAAGGAAGGCCCAACCCGGTGCCGATCTCGCCGGCGGCGCCCACGCCGGTGGTTTTCACCTCATGTTTGAACAGGTTGTCCATGAATTCCGGTTCCACGCCGCTTCCCGTGTCCTTCACGGCCAAAGCCGCCTTGGAGCCATGGGCAAGGGAGATGGTTATCCGGTCCCCCCTGTCGCAGAATTTCACGGAGTTGGATACCAGGTTATTGGTCACCTGGGCCAGCAGAGAGAAATCGCCATAAACCCTCTGGCCGGGGGGGATTTCATCGACCAGGGCAATATTTTTCTTCTCCGCCATGAATCGATTGTTTTCGATGGCCGTTTTCGAGAGGATTTGCATGTCGAAAAAAGAGGACCGGACTCTAAGCTGGCCCGTGTGCAGCCGGGTAAGGTTTAACAGGTCGTCGATCATCGCCATCATCCGCTCGCCACTTTCGATCAGGGAGACCATTATTTCCCTGCGCCCCTCCTCCAGGGGATTTTTCTTGTCTGCGGCCAACATTTTTAAAACCGATATTATGGAGCCGAATGGCGATCGCAGGTCGTGGGAGACCATGGTCACGAACTGGTCCTTTAACCGGGTGGCCTCTTCGGCGATATTCCGTTCATTATTAGCCTTTTCCACAGCCCGGCCCAGCTCGCTGATCAGCTTCTTCCTTTCGTCCTCCGCCCTCTTTCTTTCGGTTATGTCGCTGAACATGGTCATGACGGTGGTCATTCCCTGGTAGACAAAAGGAGCGCTGATCACCTCCACATCCAGAATCTCGCCGTTTATCTTGACGAATTTCATCTCGTGCATGGGCACGTTCTTCCCCTCCTGGGAAACATCCCGCAGCCGCTCCTTGGCAAGGCTCATGAAATCGGGATGAACGAAATCGAGCACATTCATTCCCACAAACTCGGTCAAGCTGTGGCCCCCGATCAGATTCACCCCCATATCGTTGGCGTACACCACCTTGCCGCCGGAATGGACAACCACCGCGTAGGGGGAGAGCTCCACCAGCAGACGATATCTCTCCTCGCTCTCCTGCAGCTTATCCTGCATCTTTTTGCGGTCCGTGGTGTCTGTCAGGTATCCCTGATAATTGGTTATGGTCCCACCCGCGTCCCGGACCGTGACGGTGAAATCGTCCACCCACCGCTCTTTTCCATCGGCGGATACTATCCGGTACACCTGGGAAAAGGAGTCCGACTTCATTCGGGCGTGTGTCTTCACCTCGTCCATAACTCTTTTCAAGTCCTTCACGCTCACCATTTGGGCGAAAAGCATCTTCCCCTCCGCAAGATCCTCCTGGGTATAGCCGAACTGGGTCACGTTCGGGGAAACATATTCCACAGGCCATCCTTCCTCGGCCCTCCACAAGAAGAGGACCACCGGCCCACCCACGAAGATATCTCTCTCCTGCCTCAGTTTTTGCTCGGCCAAATTTCGCTCCGCTACCTCCAGAAGAAGCTTTTCATTGAGCCGCTCAACTTTTAGTTTCTCCTCGTTCCGTTCAAAATCCAGATAAATGGATCTTTCCGTGGTGTGATAAACGCTCCGAGCCACCACGGTGAGGGCTCCAATGAACACGAAGCACATGACGCCCATACTGATGTGGACGGTGTCCATCTGGAGCATGAACCGTATGGCAATAGGGGTCCCCACGAAAATGGCATACACCAAAAAAGCCTCGAACACAGCCGAATCCACCACCACCGCGCCGACAGCCATCCCCCCCAGCACAAACACCAGGAAAACCTGGTGTAAAGGTGAGTGGGGCGGGAACATAAGAAGCGCCGATGAACCCCACACAGCGCCCATCACCATAAGCATGGCCAGCATCCGCATTTGCCACATACGGAAGTTATCCCTGGTTATCAGGGTGGAATGGAATCTGAGAATCAATATGTATCTAAGGCCGGTGGAGAGCCACACCGCCGCCACCCAGCCCAGGATCAAAGAAGAGTCCACCTCGCCCCACATCACTATGGCCACCAGGGCGCTGTTCATCAGGTTTGCCAAAACACCGGCCAGGCTGCGCCCGAATAGAACTTTGGTCTGCTGCATCTGGGCTTCGGTGGTGAAATCCCGCATTCGGAGCGCTCCCGACTTGCTCATTTCCCCCGGTTCGACGCTAATGTCTGACATGGTACGCCTTGGTCAGCCGCTTTTCCGCACAGGTGCGGAAGCCAGTGATTTCCATATGTTTTCCTGTTGCCACTTCATCAGCATATCGTATCCCTCAAAGAGCCTCTCCAACGCCTTGAACTCCCGTGTGTGAAACCGCACCGCGCCATCCGCGCTCACTTTTGGAGGTACTATCTTGTGCAACATTTCGTGGTAGACCACGTACTCCACAAACTCAACGGGTACCCGGGCGCAATCCAAGGCTGGGTGGATGGTGACCAGATCCCGGTCCCGGTCATATGTTCCATATCGGATGGACCGGCGCCTGGCCCGTTTCGGCCTGGGGTTGGGGTGTTTCCCCCACATAATCCTGGTTTTCAATGGTCCGGAAAAATAACGGCGCCATACCTTGGCGGCGATGGGGCCAAGATCGTATACCGCGCCTTTTGTCCGCAGACAGGCGCCGCCCCCACGCCGGGGTGTCAAGGCCGGGGCTCTTTCGTGAATAAAACTCTTCACCACCGCCGGCAACCGCCCGCCGCCGGATATGAACAGGCCCAGTTGGCGAATGGTTTCGCTGTCGGCAAAATTGAAAATCCTCGATACCCTCGCCCTGGCCGGGGTTCGGTTTCGATCCACACTCACCACGGTCCCACGGTTATTGGTGAGGATCACCTCAAAATCCGCGCCGAGATGATCTTGAAGTTGTCTCAAGGTAAAGCTTTCAAACAAGTCTCCCTGAGGCTCCATTAGTTTACACAATCCAATTCAATATGTTTATAATTCAGTGAACGCGGAAACAAGTAAAGTATCAAGCGTCGACAATGTGAAATTTTAACCCCGATTCAACCTGAAAACAATGGGTTCCCGAAGTATCGGCGGCTTGGGTTGCCCCGAGGGACGGTTTTGGTAAAACGAATCGGGGAGGGGCGCATGTGAGGTTTTGGACAGGCATCCTCTCCCATCATGGCGCAAGGCGCCTCCCATGAAGGTAAATGGGCGATGCTTATTTTTGGAATGCGGCTGACAAGGATCAATTATGGATAGCGGCCAGAGCGAGATTCAATCACTGTTTTCCAGAGGGGAGGAGTACCATCGCTTCGGTCTTTTCGATGAGGCGGTGGAGATTTTCAGCGAAGTGATCCATATGGATCCTCAGGCAAGCCATGCCCACAACGCCATGGGTAAGGTTCTCTCCGACCTTGGGCGATGGAAAGAAGCGCTGGAAAGCTTTAACGCCGCCATCGTGATCAATCCCGCATACGCCGACGCGCTGTTCAACAGAGGAGGCGAAAACCTGGACCTGGGCCGATATATGGAGGCGATGGCCGATTTCTCCGAGGCTGCGCGTCACGACCCGTCCATGGCCAAGGCCCAGTACAATTGCGGTTTGGCAAACCTGGCCCTGGGCTATTTTGTGGAAGCACAGGAGAGCTTTTCAGCTGCGATCAAGATAGACTCCACCTTGCCCCAGGCGTTCCTCAACATGGGGATGGCGCGGCTTGGACTAAATAATCCCCATCAGGCCCTGGAGGATTTCGATGAGGCCGTCAGGCTGGCGCCTTATGATATTGGGGCATACCACAACAGGGCATGTGCTTTTCTGGCCTTGGGACGTATGGAGGAAGCCATCGAGGACTACACCACATTCATCCAGCGCGCAGGCCCGCTGCTGCAAAGCTTTGTCCAGGACGACCTAAAACTGATCCAGGATATCAAAAACGGCGCCTTGCCCAAAGATGCGTTGGATCCGCCGAAACCTATCACCACGCCCAAAATAGAACAGACGCACAGGGAAGCCACCCTTTTTGTAGACATCTGCGGCTCCACCAAGCTTGTCAACACATACGGCGGATTCCATTTCCACTCCCTGCTCAGTGTGCTCGAAAGGATTTTCGACGGACATGCGACACCCGGCGGGTGCGTGTACCGCAAGGGGCTGGGCGACGGGTTCATGGCCATATTCAGCGGCTGCCAGGGCGCCATTACGGCATGTGTCAGAACGCTGGAGGAGCTGACCAGACACAACAACCATGCCCGCGAAAGCCATCAGCTCCAGGTGCGGATAGGGGTGGATTTCGGGGAAACCGCCGTCAGCCGCAACGAAGACAGGTTCGGCATACCTGTGAATGTGGCCAAGAGGATCGAGGGTGTAATGGCCGGAGATTTCCTGGACCTCAAAATCCCCACCGACAAGTTTCCCGTGGAAAACCGGATTTTCATCTCCTACACTGTATACAAATCGCTGGAGACTCTCCCAGCTTTCATTATGAGCAAAATCGGCGTTGCCGCTTTGCGCGGTCTGGACAGGATTCGGCATGAAATATACCTTGTCGACTGGCGCAAAACCGTGGAGCAGATGAAACAATGAACCGAAAACAACCCCAGGAATGGACCCGGCTGGGGAACGTGTCGCCGAAAAGGATTTTCGAAGCCAGGCTGCAGGCGCATTACGCCAGTCAGATCGTGGCCGCCTTCGGCGCCGCTTATGTGGCCAGGACTGAGGATATGTCCCACATGGGGATGACTTGGGGTGGCGGACGGCGCGCCTTCATATCCGGCTCCGCCTCCGGCGCCAGGACCCTGCGGCTGGCCCTGGATCTGGACCGATTCGAACTGTATGCCCTGGAGCCTGGAAGCGAGTTTATAGGAGTGCTGGACAGGTTCAACCTCAAGGGAATGACCTTCCCGGACGCGTCGAAGTGGCTGCGCAAGACCAGCGCAAAATTCGGGTTCGATCCGGAACTTATAAAGATCGATTTTGAGGGGCTGCTGGACCACCCCCTGGCGGGCGGCGGGGAGTTCACATACGATGGCGGAGAGGAGGACCTGGTGGAACTGGGGAAGTATTTCTCTAATGCGGAATACATTCTCCGGCGGGTATGCTCCTCCACCATCGATTGCTCCTCCACCTATGTCTGGTCCGCACTGCTGGATATCAACGTAATGTACGCCATGGAGGAAACCGTTGACAAAGGCTATACCCTGGGCATGGGCCTCATTCCGGGAGATAAATATCTGGCCGAGCCCTATTTCTATGTGAACAGGTACCCCGACCTGGCCGCAGACAGCTTGCCGGAGCCTCCTGCCCCTGGCGCCTGGAGAACCAGGGACTGGACCGGGTTGACCCTGGCCGCGTCGCAAATCGTGAAGTTCCACACCACCCAGGAACAACTGCAATTGGTGGAGAGATTCCTCAAATCCTCCACCAGTATTTTACAGAATTTATAGAAGCCCAAAACTCAAATCAGCGTCATCGCCGGGTATAGGAACGGCGCAACGCCGGCAAGCTGGCCAGCCGCCTTCTCCATCGCTTCGCGCGAGGAGTGAAGCGCCATCAACGTGGGCCCGCTGCCGGACATGACCACTCGCCTGGGTCGCGGCTCGGTGTTTTCCATGGCGGTCTTCAGCCTTGCCAGGCTCTCGTATTTTTCCAGCGCCCACGGCTCCAGGTCGTTGCGCATATGCATGGCCACCCGTTGCGGATCACCACCCTGGATATCGTCGAGGATCACACCGATCCCGGATATCGAGCCAAAATGGAATGTGGAGCCATTATAAGCGTCGGCCGCTCTTATCCCGAATCCGGGATTGGCAAGCAGGACAGGGATGGAGCGCTTCGGTTTCAGTGGCGAGATTCTCTCCCCGATCCCCTCCACATAGGCCATGGCGCCCCCAAGGAAAAAGGGGACATCCGCACCCAGCTTCAAGGCGATGGCCGCCAGCTCCTCTGACGCCAGGTCGACGCCCCACATTTTGTTGAGCGCCGCGAGCGCCACCGCCGCATTGGAGCTCCCCCCCCCCAGGCCCGCGGCCACAGGTATCCTTTTGATGATTTCGATCGTGGCGCCTTTCCCCACACCGGACGCATGCCTTAAAGCCAGGGCGGCGCGGGCGGCAAGATTGGTCTGGTCGCAGGGCACTGCAGGATGGGAGCATGTCACAAGCACATCCTCACTATCCGAGGCGGCGATGATCAGGGTATCGGCCAGGTCCACCTTGGCGAATACCGAGGAGAGCAAATGATAGCCGTCATCCCGCCTGCCAGTCACCTTTAATGTAAGGTTCACCTTGGCACATGCTTCAATAGAGATGGTCATCAGGCAAGCTTACCACAGGAGCGCCGGGGGCCGTCACGGCATGGGCATGGCTGATAAAAGTCATGAGAGATTTGGCGCACCTGGTTTATAGTCAGGGTATGCAATCATAGGAGTAGCAGATGAGTCTTGTAAACGAGGATATGGTAATCAACGACGTGGTGCGGCAATATCCGCAGACCATGAAGGTGTTCAACGACCACAAAGTGGATTCCTGCTGTGGCGGAGGACAGAGCATAAAGGTGACGGCGGCGGTCTCCAATTCGGATTTGGCCGCCCTGATGCGCGACCTGAACCAAGCCGTGAAAGAGGGAGCGGCCAAATGAGCGGCAAGCAGACGGAGTGGAAACAGGATTTCTTTTTACAAGTGGAGCCGATCCTGATGAAGGATCCGCTGGCCTGGACGCTGGGCGCGGTGGAGGATGGCGCCGCCATGGAATATCGGTTCGAAGATTGCGTGCGGCTGGCTGGTCATGCGTGTGTGTCGGT
>Ga0224496_10002510_pt1 | contig 10899 bp, 11 predicted proteins | sample SF_Jul11_sed_USG_2_FD_168127 | JGI IMG/M metagenome (GOLD analysis project Ga0224496, IMG submission 168127) | Sediment microbial communities from San Francisco Bay, California, United States - SF_Jul11_sed_USGS_8_1 | ecosystem: Environmental > Aquatic > Marine > Sediment | place: USA... | reverse complement strand
CCATGAGTATTGGCGGGGCAAATAGTTGCCTTGCTGTTGCATGATTACAACCAAATTCAAAAATGGTTGAATATTCCCTCAACTTGTGAGAGTATGCTCATATTAAATCAGGAGGGGTTTTGAATAACCTGAAGTTATTTGTTGATCTGTCACCTGTGCGTTCGGGGTGTTAACAGGCCTTAAGGTTACATACAGGATTTATACATGTTGCCCGCCACCCTTGTCGGAGCATCTTCTGAAGTCACCGACGCGCGATTACGCCGTCTACACGAATACTGGAATGCCAAGAGAGGCGCCCGGCCTGCGCCAACACGCCGCGAGATCGACCCCGTGGAAATCCCCGACCTTCTTGGTTTCGTGAACATATTCGAGGTGCAAAACGACCCCCGTGACTACAAGGTTCGCTTGAACGGCACCGAAGTTGCGGAAATGCTGGGCCAGGAAATTACTGGAAGATTCTGTTCCACCGTGCTTTCCGGCCCGGACGCCACCAATTGCAAGACCGCCTTCGACCTATGCGTGGATCGGCGCCAACCCATGATCGTCGAAACCTCGTTGGCATTTTGCGGCAAGCCCTATATGGCCCAAACGGTAATTGTCCTGCCGCTCAGCAGCGATGGCGAGCAGATAGACATGATTATTACGGCTCATTCCTATTATGCACTCGCCTCGGCCGAAGAACCGACCGACCTCGACACCCCCCGCCGCGCCGTCGAAAACTAGCCGACATACCTAATGCGCCTCGGCCCAGTTATCCGCCACGCCGGCATCGACGACCAGCGGAACAGTTAGCGCCAGGGCCGGGCCGGCGGCGGATTCCATGATTTTGCGGACCACGTCCACGGTTTTTTCCACCTGGCCTTCCGGCACGTCGAACAGCAGTTCGTCGTGGACCTGCAGCATCATCACGGCGTCCAGTTTCGCATCGGCCAGCGCCTGGGGCATGCGGATCATGGCGCGCTTGATGATGTCGGCGGCACTGCCCTGGATCGGCGCGTTGATCGCCTGGCGTTCGGCGAAATTACGGCGCATGGGGTTCTTGTCGGCAATGGTCGGCATGTGGATGCGCCGCCCGTAGAGGGTTTCGACATATCCCTGTTTGCGGCATTCCGCCTTCGTTTCTTCCATATAGTCGTGGATGCCGGGATATTTCTCGAAATAGGCATCGATGTAGGCCTTCGCCTCGCTGTTGCCGATGCCAAGCTGGCGGGCCAGCCCGAAGGCGCTGATGCCGTAAATGATGCCGAAATTGATTGCCTTGGCCTGACGGCGAATCATCGGGTCCATGCCCTCGACCGGAACGCCGAATACCTGGCTGGCCGTCATGGCATGGATGTCCTGCCCATCGCGGAAGGCGTCGACCAGCACGTCGATCCCGGCCATATGGGCGAGGATGCGCAGTTCGATCTGGCTGTAATCCAGCGAAACCAGCTTGCAGCCCTCTGCGGCGATGAAGGCCTGGCGGATCTTGCGGCCTTCCTCGGTACGCACCGGGATGTTCTGCAGGTTCGGATCGGTCGATGACAGGCGCCCCGTGGCGGCCGCGGCCATCGCAAAGGACGTGTGGACGCGCCCCGTATCCGGGTTGATCTGTTCCACCAGCGCATCGGAATAGGTGCTTTTCAACTTGGCAAGCTGGCGCCAGTCCAGCACGCGCGCGGGCAGATCGTGCCCCTGCGCGGCCAGGTCTTCCAGCACGTCGGCGCCGGTGGCGTAGGCGCCGGTCTTGCCCTTTTTGCCGCCGTCCAGCCCCATCTTGTCGAACAGGATTTCACCGAGTTGCTTGGGCGAACCGACATTGAATTCCTCGCCGGCGAGCTTGTGGATTTCGTCCTCGAAGCCCGCCATGCGCTGGGTGAAGTCGCGACTCAGCCCCCGCAGCGCCTCGGGATCGACGCGCACGCCGGCGCGCTCCATTTTTGCCAACACGGGAATCAGCGGCCGCTCGATGGTCTCGTAGACCGTGACCATATGCTCGTCGAGCAGGCGGGGTTTCAGTGCCCGGTGCAGGCGCAGCGTGATGTCCGCATCCTCGGCCGCGTAATCCAGCGCCTTGTCCAGCGGCACATGGTCGAAGGTAACCTGCGCCTTGCCGACCCCCGCGACCTCCTTGAACTTGATGGTATCGTGGCCGAGATGCAGTTCCGCCAGCGCGTCCATCCCATGGCCATGCAATCCGCCATCCAGCACGTAGGACAGCAGCATGGTGTCGTCCACCGGCGAAACCTCGATGCCATAGCGCGACAGTACTAGCGAGTCATATTTGATGTTCTGGCCGATCTTCAGCGTGCCGGCATCTTCCAGCATGGGCTTCAGCAGTTCCAGCGCCCGTTTCAGCGGAATCTGTTCGGGCGCGCCATCGCCGCCATCGCCACCGCCATCGCCGAAATCCAGCGCGCCCTGGGCCGCCTGCCCCTTGTGGCCCAGCGGGATATAGCAGGCGCGGCCGGGCTCGATACACATGGAAACGCCCACAAGCTCGGCCCGCATGGCATCCAGCGAGGTGGTCTCGGTATCCACCGCGACCGCGCCGGCCGCGGTTGCTTCGGCGATCCAGGCGACAAGCGCCGTTTCGTCCTGCACCAGTTCATAGTCGGTCTTGGCCGCTGCCGCCGGCGCTGTGGCGGCCCCGCCAGGGGCTGCGTCGGGTTTGGCCGAAGGCGTGCCGCCATTGGCGATATGCGTCGCCTCGACCCGCGCGATCACCGACTTGAAACCCTGTTCGCGCAGGAAGGCGATCAGGGTGTCATGGTCCGGTTTCTTTACATCGAAACTGTCCAGTTCATGTTCCACCGGCACATCGTCCTTCAGACGCACCAGCTGACGCGAAATCCGGGCGAGTTCGGCAAATTCGATCAGGTTCTCGCGACGTTTCGGCTGTTTGATCTCGCCGGCGCGCGCCAGCAGCGTATCCAGGTCGCCATATTCCTCGATCAACTGCGCCGCCGTCTTGATGCCGATGCCCGGCACGCCGGGAACATTGTCGGACGAATCGCCGGCCAGCGCCTGGATATCCACCACATGCTCGGGGCCGAGGCCGAATTTTTCGACCACGCCGGCCGCGTCGATCATGCGGTTCTTCATGGCGTCGAACATGATCACCTTGTCGCCGACAAGCTGCATCAGGTCCTTGTCCGACGATACGACGGTAACCTCCGCGCCCAGCGCCACGGCCTGTTTCGCATAGGTGGCGATCAGGTCGTCCGCCTCGAACCCCTCCATCTGGACGGCGGGCAGGTTGAAGGCCTTCACCGCCTCGTGGATCAGGGCGAATTGCGGAATCAGCTCATCGGGTGCAGGTGGGCGGTGCGCCTTGTATTCGGGATAGATGTCGTTGCGGAAATTCACCCGCTTGGCATCGAAGATGATGGCGATATGGTCGGCGTCGGTCTCGCTCAACAGTTTCATCAGCATGGTGACGAAGCCATAGACCGCGTTGACCGGCGTGCCGTCCGGCCGCGTCATCGGCGGCAGGCCGTGAAAAGCCCGAAAAATGAATCCGGACCCGTCGACGAGATAGACATGCTTGGGAGGGGGTGAGTCGCTCATGCCCGCAACATGCCGGATGGCGCGGCGGGCGGCAAGTGGGTTAGGCGCCGATTTTCCCCTCGCGGCTCAATGCCCGCCGGCGGCTTCCGTCTCGCCTTCCTTCATGGCGAATCGCTTGCCACAATAGGGACAGTCGATTTCGCGCTTGTCGCCCATGTTCAGATAAACGCGCGGGTGGCCCAGCGCGCCTTTTTCACCCTCGCAAACGACCTTGGATTTACTGACTTCGACGATTTCGACCGGTTCCATCGCTGCGCTTACCTTCATATGTTATCATGGCGGGCCCGGGCGGCGGACCGTTGACCCCGGGGACCGCCGGATGATACCCAATGCGGCCCGACAATCAACCGTCCTTGTCGTTTATACAAGGCGAATCATATCGGATCATTTATGACGAACACATTGCCCGATTACGCCGTGGAAGTCCGCGGCCTGACAAAATACTACAAGACCGGCGGAAAACAGGCGGCCAAGGCGGCGCTGGACAATGTAGACCTGGCGATTCCGCGCGGTTCGCTGTTCGGATTGCTGGGGCCGAACGGGGCGGGCAAATCGACGCTGATCAATATTCTGGCCGGTCTGGTCGTCAAGACGTCCGGCACGGCCAGCATCTGGGGCATCGACATCGACCGCGACGCGCGAAATGCCCGCGCGGCGATCGGCGTGGTGCCGCAGGAGCTGAACATCGATCCGTTCTTCACGCCGCGTCAGCTGCTGGATTTGCAGGCCGGGCTTTATGGGGTGCCGGCGGGCCAGCGCCGCACCATGGAAATTCTGAGGGCGTTGCGCCTGGAAGATAAGGCCGAGGCCTATGCGCGCACGCTATCGGGAGGCATGCGCCGCCGGCTGCTGGTCGGCAAGGCGCTGGTCCATCAGCCCCCGGTACTGGTGCTGGACGAACCCACCGCCGGCGTCGATGTGGAACTGCGCCGCCAACTGTGGGATTATGTGGTGGAATTGAACAAGCGCGGCGTGACCGTTCTGCTGACCACCCATTATCTGGAAGAGGCCGAGGAACTCTGCGACCATATCGCGATCATCAACCACGGCAAGGTGGTGGCCCACGATAACAAGAAGGCGCTGCTCGGCCGCCTCGACGCCAAGGCGGTAAACATTACGCTGGCGGCCGAGCTGTCCGAACTTCCGCCCGCGCTTGCAGCCTATTCGGCGGAACTGACCGCACCCAACGCGGTTACCATCCATTACCAGCCCAGCCGCGTCCATATCGGGGAAATCCTCGACGCGTTACGCGGCGGCGGCCTCGATATCGTCGACCTGACCACCGAGGAAACCGACCTGGAGGATATCTTCCTGCAGCTTACCCGGGACGAGACCTCCGACGCGGCCTGAGGCATGAGGAGCACCATCCCCCTGCTGCTCGCCGCACTGTTTTTGGCGGCCGGGTGTGCGCCCACCGTCACCGTCATGGGGCCGCCGGTCACCGAGGCCATGCTGGCCGACGACCATATCCTCACGACCGACGCGGCAAGGCTGCCGCTGAGAATATGGAAGCCCGCGGGGACGCCAACCGCCGCGCTGGTCGCCCTGCACGGTTTCAACGATTATTCGAAAAGCTTCGAGGACCCCGGGGAATTCTGGGCGGAAAAAGGCCTTGTCACTTATGCCTACGACCAGCGTGGCTTTGGCGAGGCCCCGGACCATGGGCTCTGGGCCGGGACCGAAACCCTGGTCGAGGATCTGCGCGTTGCGGTGCGGCTGATACGGGAACGTCATCCGGGGATACCGGTTTATCTGGTCGGCGAAAGCATGGGTGGAGCGATTATTCTGACCGCGCTTGGGACCGATAATCCACCAATTGTGAATGGCGTGGTGCTTGCTGCGCCGGCGGTGCGTGGCTGGCGCGCCATTCCCTGGTATCAGCGGGCCGCGCTGGGCCTGGTCGCCCACACCGTTCCATGGGTCACCGCCACCGGGCGCGGTTTCAAGGTACGCCCATCCGACAATATCGAAATGTTGCGCGGGCTGGGTCGCGATCCGCTGGTCATCAAGGCGACGCGTTTCGATTCCATTTATGGGCTGGTTACGGTGATGGACGAGGCGCTGGAAGCCGCGCCGCGCCTTTCGGTGCCGGCGCTGGTGATGTATGGCAAGATCGAAGATCTGGTCCCGCGCAAGGGCCGCGAAGTGTTGCTCGGCGCACTTCCGGCGGATGGCGACTGGCGGCTGGCGGAATATTCCAAGGGCTACCATATGCTTTTGCGAGATCTGAACGCCGCAATCGTATTGACCGATATTGTCGCCTGGTCGACCGACCCGACGGCCCCCTTACCCTCGGGCGAGGAACGGCCAGACCGCAAACTGGGTCCGCCGCCCCGAAAAGATTAATTGAAAAGGGGAGTAGAAACCGGGAAAGCTTTCGGTTAATGTGCGCTCCGTTCACTTACAGAGCGCCCGTAGCTCAGCTGGATAGAGTACAAGATTCCGAATCTTGGGGTCGCAGGTTCGAGTCCTGCCGGGCGCGCCATTCTTTCAGACAGATAATGCCACCCGGAATCCCGTAAGCCGTCAGTCGGCGGGGATCAGCCTGAATTCGTGGCTTTCGTCGTCCAACCAATAAAGCGCGCCCTCGGCTACCGAGAACCACGCCCCTTCCAGCCTGAGGCCGCGAGTCTTCATGGCCTCGCGCACGAAGGGGAAGGTCTTCAGGTTTTCCAGTGACAGCAGGATGGCTGCGCGCTCCAGGCTGCGCCGCTGATCGGCCTCGGAATCGCGATGGCTGGTCATCAAGACTTCATCGCGGGCAGGGGCGGCGATCTCTACCCAGGGGCCGACGAAATAGCTGGCCGGTTTGCCATGCCCGGCCTCCATGCAGGCCTGAATGCCCCCGCAATCGCCATGTCCCATCACCACGATCTGGTCGACTTTCAAATTTTCTACCGCGAATTCCAGTGCCGCCGAGGTGCCATGATGGAAGGTATCGTTGGAAAAGGGCGGCACCAGGTTGGCGACATTGCGCACCACGAATAACTCGCCCGGACCGGCCGAAAAGATCGTGGCCGGATCGACCCGGCTGTCACAACAGGCGACAATCATGCTATTGGGCCGCTGTCCGGCGGCAAGTCGGCGATAGGCCGCGACCTGCGAGGCGTAGGCATCGTTCCGGAATTGACGGTAACCGTCAATCAAGCGTTCACGTGGGGTCATGGGCGTTATTCCCGCTATTGCCTGCGAAGATGTCTCGCGGACAGGTAATGCCTGTGGACCCACCGGTCAAGACAATGAGGGCACGGGGCGCCTCAATGGCCCAAAAACGTCCGCCCAGGTGATTCGCTCATAGCCGTATCGCCCCGTTTGAATCTTTCAGCAGATAGGTTCCGGATTCCTCGATCCAGCGCAAATCCTCTATCCGCGACTGGCCGGCCGCGGTTCCATAAAAACCGGCACCCGTGGCCAGCAGCGCGGGCACATGCAAAAGGCGAATGAAAGCCAAGGCAACTCCTTCCCGGTTCTTGTTGTTTCCCGGGAGGGATTACTCGCGTTCATATATTAACAATCGGTAAGGATGAAGACTTTCTCTACAGAAAGTAGCGGGTTGTCGCTTCCCCGGTTCAGCCCTCGTTCGTGATGTCCTCGGCCACGGTATCGTCAACCTCGGCGATGGCGTCGAGGTCGGCCTGGATGCTTTCCGGCGCGCGATCGGCGAAGGGAATGGTGACCAGTTGCGCGATACGCTTTTCCAGCTTGTCGCAAACTTTCGCGAACGCCTCGCGCACCGCCGGTTCGTCGCCATGCGCCGAGGCCGGGTCGGGCAGCCCCCAATGCAGCCGCAAGGGAACGCCCGGCAATACGGGGCAAACCTCGTTGGCGACCTTATCGCAAACGGTGATGACAATGTCCATCACAGGCGCATGCGCATTGCCGAATTCGTCCCAGCTTTTGCTGCGCAACCCATGCGAAGGCACATCACGCGCCGCCAGCATTTCAAGGGCCAGAGGATGCGGTTCCCCGGCAGGGCTGCTGCCGGCGCTGAACGCCGTAAACATGCCATCGGACCAATGGCGAAGCAACGCCTCGGCCATAATGCTCCGGGCCGAGTTGCCGGTACAAAGAAACAGAACGTTCTGCATCGCGTGGTCTCCAAAATCCCACAGACGTTATACAGCCTAATTACGAACAAGAAGTTTCCAAGTTGCATAAAAGCAAAAGGGGTTACGTATTCGTTTTGTTCACTGTAATGTCGTGCCATGCATGGTGAATTGCAGAGAGATATTGTGCCTGACGGCTTGGCGGGGAACATCGCCCGCGGGGTGATGCGTGCGTTCAGCGATATGGGGTGGTCCTGCCTTGCGGAACTGCCATTGGGTAATGGTCGGCGAGTCGATGTAATGGCACTGGACCATGGCGGATTGCTGGCGGTCGTCGAGGTGAAGTCCTCGCTGGCCGATTACCGGTCTGACAATAAATGGCGGGAATATCTGCCTTATTGCGATGCATTTTATTTTGCCGTGGCCGAGGATTTCGACCGATCCGCGCTGCCCGGGGATGTAGGTATTATGGTCGCCGACCGCTACGGCGCGGCTATCGTCGCCCCTTCGCCGGAATTCAAGATGGCCCCGGTCCGCCGCAAGGCCCTGACGCTGCGTTTCGCCCGCGCGGCCGCCCGGCGGCTAATGCGCCTGAACGACACCGGGTATTCCTGAAGTCTTACGCCTGTAGAAAATCTCTCTTCTCGCCTTCCAGGGCGAGCGCGGTCAGTTTGCCGTCGTAGCAGGCGCCGGTGTCTATGCCGATGCGGTTTGGGCGGACTTCCGGAAAACTGCAGGGAGTGTGCCCATGCACTACCAGGAAGTCGTGGTTTTCGTCGGAGTCCAGAAACCTGTTGCGGATCCATAGCATGTCGGCGGCGGTCTGGTCTTTCAATGCCCGGCCGGGCCGGATGCCAGCATGGACGAACAAATAGTCGCCCTCGACATGATAAAGATCGAGCGATTCCATGAAACACCGATGGCTTTCCGGCAGGTTTTTAATCAGCGCGACGCGTAATGCTTCCGAATCGGGTCGCCACAGGCTGCGGCCGCGTGCTTCAACGCCATAGACCCTTAAGGTGTCCAGCCCACCATTGTGGAACCAGCCCGACGAGTTGTCGCCGGTAGCGATGAAATGCAGCAGAAATTCCTCGTGATTGCCTTTCAAAAAAACTTTCTCGAAGCCGGGCAGCGGGTCGCCGGATATCAACCGTTCGATCACGCCGGCGCTATCGGGGCCGCGATCGATATAATCGCCCAGGTAGATCACTACCTTGCGTTCGGCCTCGCGCGTTCGCGCGTCGGCGCGGATCATTGCGTGCAGCAGGTCCAGCTTGTCGCTCTCGCCATGGATATCGCCGATCGCGTATATCACGCTGCCGGACGGTACCGATGGCGCGCCCATGTTGCTGGCGGCGTTCAACTGCGCGGCGCGTATTTCGCCAGGATGCGTTGCAGGGTCCGGCGATGCATCTTCAGCCGCCGTGCGGTTTCCGAAACATTGCGTCCGCATTGCTCATAGACCCGCTGGATATGTTCCCAACGCACCCGATCGGCCGACATTGGATCTTCCGGCGGCGGCGGCAACGCGCGTTCCCTCTCGGTCAGGGCCGCCATGATCGCGTCGGCGTCGGCCGGTTTCGCCAGATAATCCACCGCGCCGGCCTTTACCGCGGCCACCGCGGTGGCGATGTTGCCGTAACCGGTCAACATAACGATGCGCATGTCCTCGCACGCTTCGCGCAGGGCCTCGACGACCTCCAGCCCGTTCCCATCGGCGAGCCTTAAATCGACTACGGCATAACCCGGCGGTTTGGATTTGGCCGCGGCCAACCCTTCGGCCACACTGGCCGCTGTCGCGACATTAAATCCACGATCTTCCATGGCGCGCGCCAGTCGATTGCGTAACGGCGCGTCGTCATCAACTATCAGCAGGTCCATTTTCTCGTCATTATTATCCATCTACCCTCACCAGCCGGTCACCGGCTAGTCCCCCGAATCATCATTTTCAATAGCTTCAAGCATAGCGCGCGGCCAGCGTATGACAACCTCCGCCCCGTCGTTGTTGCCAAATGACATAGTGGCGCCGGTTCGCTCCAGCAGCGTTTGCGCGATAAATATCCCCAAGCCCATATGACCTTCCTCACCGCGACGGCTGGAAACATAGGGCTCACCAATTACCGCCAGCAGGTCTTGGGCGAATCCCGGCCCGTCGTCAAGGATGCTGATTTCCGACTCTTCGGCAGACCAGGTAACGGTAACCTCCACCTTGGCATGGGCGAATTGCACAGCATTCTGTATCAATGTTCCGACCGCCAGCAGAATTTCCGGACTGCACGCAATTTCCGGTTCGGAGGATTCGTCCTTGGGATCGCATTCGATATCCAGTTCGATATTGCCGCGGCTGCCGTCATGCGGTTTGGCGGCTTCTTCGATCAGCGCGGACAAGGGGACATGCTTGAAGGGCAAGCTGCCCATTTTGCCGGGATGCCGGGACAGTTCGGCCAGAATATCGCGACAGCGATTGGATTGGCTGATCAGAAGTTGAACGTCTTCGGCGAATTGACTGTCGGAAGGCGCCGCGCGGGCCAATTCACCCGCCACCACGGCGATGGTCGCCAGGGGCGAACCCAATTCATGCGCCGCCGCCGCCGCCAGTCCGCCTACCGCCGCAAATCGCTGTTCGCGGGCCAGCGCCTGGCGTGTCGCCGCGAAGGCTTCCGACATGCTGCGGGCTTCTTCCGCGACCGACCAGACATACGCCGATATGAAAACCGCCGCTACAGACAGGCCCGTCCAAAGGCCCAATACATAGGTTAGCGGTTGGACGAAGGATCCCGGCGGATCCCAGGGCAAGGGCAGATGCCAAAAGCTCAGCGCGCTAATGCTCGCGATCGCCAATCCGACCAGCGTGGCCGTCGCGTTGCGCGACAGGATGGTGGCCGAAACGGTCACCGGCGCCAGGATCAGAATTATGAAGGGATTGTGCAACCCGCCTGTCAGGAACAGCAACGCCGCCAGTTGCAACAGATCGAAACCCAGCACCAGGGCTGTTTCCCGGTCGCCCAGCCGTGCCCTTGGCGCGCGCCTTGCCGCCAGCCAGCCGTTGGACGCGGCCGACACCCCAATCGCCGTGGCGCAGGCGAGAACCGGCAATTCGTATCCCATGCCGAACCGAACCAGCAGTATCGCCATCGCCTGACCGCCGATCGCGATCCAGCGAATCAGAATCAGGGTACCGACCCGCAGCCGCCCCATCCGCGCAATCGCCGACCGCCGCCGGTCACTGAAGCTTGCCGCTTGCGATCTGAATTTTTTGCCGTACATCATCAAATAAGACCTCGCCCACTCGTGAAGAGCAAGG
>Ga0224496_10002507_pt1 | contig 10906 bp, 11 predicted proteins | sample SF_Jul11_sed_USG_2_FD_168127 | JGI IMG/M metagenome (GOLD analysis project Ga0224496, IMG submission 168127) | Sediment microbial communities from San Francisco Bay, California, United States - SF_Jul11_sed_USGS_8_1 | ecosystem: Environmental > Aquatic > Marine > Sediment | place: USA... | reverse complement strand
AGGTTCTCGACTGCCCAGCGGTGCACGATCGTGCCCCACATGTCGATGAGCCAGACGTTGCGCCCGTACATCGGCGCGAACAGCGTATAGCCGTTCGCCGCGCGTGCCGGCTCGTAGTGGGTGACCCCATGGATGCTGCGCATGCCGGCGCTCACCAGGCCTCCTCGTACAGTTGTCGCGCCTCGGGCTCGCCGAAGGCGCGTGGGTTGGTCGCGGTGCAGTGATCTTCGGCGGCGTGCGGCGCGAGCGCGGGGAGCGCCTCGCGCGGCACGCCGAGCTCGCGCAGCTGCCGCGGCAGGCCGAGCTCCTCGACTAGCCGCGCGAACGCGTCCGCGACCTCGGCGGTCGACGTGAGCCCGATGGCGCGCGCGAGCGCGCCGAGCCGGGGCCGGCAGGCCTCGTAGTTGAAGCGCAGCACCGGCGCGAGGAACAGCGCGTTCAGCGTGCCATGGTGCAGCTGCGCGTCGCCCAGGGCGCCGAGCGGATGCGACAGCGAATGCACCGCGCCGAGGCTCTTCTGGAACGCGAGCCCGCCCATCAGTGCGCAGTACATCATCTGCTCGCGGGCTTCGAGGTCGGCGCCGTCGGCCACGGCCCTGCGGATCGCGTGCCAGCCGCGCGCGAGGCCTTCCAGCGCGATCGCGTCGGCCACCGCGTTGACGCGCGTGCTGAGGTAGGTCTCGACGCAATGCGAGATCGCGTCCATGCCGGTGGCGGCCGTGAGCCGCGGCGGCATGCTCAGCGTGAGCTCCGGGTCGCAGACCGCGGCGCGCGGCAGGAGCCAGCGGCTCAGAAAACCGAGCTTGCGCCCCGAGTCGAGCCGCAGCAGGGCCGCGCGCCCGACTTCGCTGCCGCTGCCGGCCGTCGTCGGCACAGCGACGAGCGGCGGCGCGGGCGCGCGGATGCGCGCGCTGCCGCCATTCAGGATCGCGTACTGTGCGAGCGGCGGCTCGTGCACCGTCATCATCGCCACGAGCTTCGCCAGGTCGATCGACGCCCCGCCGCCCAGCGCGACCACGCTGTCGCAGCCCGCACCGCAGAACTGCACCAGGCACTGCTGCAGACTCGCTTCGCTCGGGTTGGTTTGCGTACCGGCGTACTGCTCGGCGGCGACGAGGCCGAGCTTCGCCGTCAGTCCGAGCCCGGCGAGGTTCGCGTCGGTGACGACGAGCGGGCGCTCGCAGCCAAGTGCGCGAGGAGCGCCGGCACCTCGCGGGCCGCGCCACGCCCGAACCAGATGTCGGTGACGTAGGAGATGTCCGGCGCGCGCATCGCTCGGGCGGCCTCGCTCATCGGTAGTTCATGAATACCGGGCTGGCCCAGGCGAGGTGGCCGTTCTTCTGCCGCGCGCGCAGGTACGCGTGCGAGCGCCCGGCGGGCAGCTCGAGCGTGCAGCGGCCCTCGAGCGCCGAGGCCGCGCGCGGCACCACCCGGTGCCACTGGTAGCCTTCCTTCGGGAACGGGCCGGTGAACAGGTTGGCCGAGCCGCGCGCGAGCTCGCCGAGCGTGTACGCGCTCTCCTGCGCCGCGGGCTCGGTGAGGGCGAGCTTCAGCACCGTGTCCGCGCCGCCCTCGATCTCCAGCACCACGCTCTGGTTGGGGTTCTCGCGGTAGGCGTTCTTGCGCGCCGTGTAGGAGCGGATGGCGAGTCCGGCGGCACCCTGGCGCTCGAAGCGGTGGCGGCGCTGCTCGTCGAAGGGCATCGACTGCAGGCAGGGGAAGAAGCGCGCGATGCGGCCGTTCTCCACCTGCACCTGCATCGCCCAGTCGCAGACGCGATCGAGCGCGAGCGCGCCCCACGGCCCCCAGCCCCATTCCAGCCGCACCTGCACGGTAGGCGAGAGCGCGGCCGCCTCCTCCGCGTAGGCCCGATGCACCACGCGCCCGTCCTGGATCAGCTCGACCACATCGAGCTCGTCGCGGCCCCGTACTGCGAACGCGACCTCGGCCTTCTTGCCCACTTCCACGCTCGCGCCCATGGGCGCGCCCTCGACCGTGAAATCGAGCTCGATGCGGTCGCCCGTGAGCGCATAGGTGCGGCGCGCGCGGATCGCCTCGAAGATGGCCTCGCGCGTAAAGTCCGTGGCGAGCGCTGCCATCAGCCCTTCGCCGTAGGCGCCGGGAAAGCCGGCGTGGTCGTCGGAAGAGCCGACGAAGCCGAAGCGCAGGCCCGCCTCCAGCGCGGCGCGCGCGGTGTTGGCCGTCTCGCGCCCGCCCATGGAATGGGTGAAATACGGAAAAGGGCCGCGATCGTCCTCCGAGTTGCCGTGCTCGGAATAGATCTCGACCACCGGCGTGCACATCTCGTGAAAGCATTCCCAGTTCACGCCGCGCCGGCCCTTCGGGTAGGCGAGGTGATGCGGGATCATCAGCGCGCGCTCCTCGATGCAGAAGCGCCGCAGCCGCTCGGGATCCGGGGCGTAGTGCAGCGGCCGGTGATCGCCCGGGAACACCACGCACTGGTCGCCCCAGCGCGAGGAATGCCACTCGAAGCCGAGGAAGGCGCAGAACTCGCCATCGCGGTTGCCGCCTGCGATCACGTCCTGCACGCGCGGCCAGGTGTCCTTCAGGCGCTTGAAGCCGTCGATCCAGTGGCGCTCGCGCCCGCCCTCCATCGACGGCATGTCGTGCCAGCTGGAGTGCCCGGTGAAGGCGAAGAAATCCAGGTGCGTGCGCGCCACCTCGAGCGAGCGCTCGATCGAGCCGACGCCGTAGCCGTGGGCGTTGTGATTGTGGATATCGCCGTAGAGGATGCGATAGCCGCTCATCCCAGCCAGCGTCCCAGGTTGGCGCGCACGAAGTCGTCGTCGTTGAGCTCGGGATACGCGGCAACCACCCGGTCGATCTCCTCGGCCTGGCCGGGCGAGAGCGTCTCTTTCGGGTCGAGGCACCAGATGCCCTCGAGCAGCCCCTGGCGGCGCAGCACCTCGTGGCAGCCGGGGATGCAGCCGGCGAACTCGTGCGCCACGTCGAAGAACGCGCCGTTGGCGTCGGTCACGCGCGCATCGAGCGCGATCAGCTCGGCATCCACCCGCCCCGCCTCCACCGCTTCGTGGATGCGCCCCAGCTGCTCGACGGCACGCTTGGTCCACACGCTCCAGTGCCCGAGCAGCCCGCCGCGGATGCGCAGCGTCACGTCGTGGCCGTCGCGGCGCAGCCGGAAGGGTGCCGCCAAGTCGAGCACGATGTGGTCGTCGTTGCCGGTGTAGAGGGTGATGCGCTCCTCGGCGCGCGCCGCCAGCACCCCGCGCAGCACGTCGAGCGTACGGTAGCGGTTGAAGGGCGCGATCTTGATCGCCACCACGTTGTCGATGGCGGCGAAGCGCCGCCAGAACTCGAACGGCAGCTCGGGGCCGCCCACCGCCTTCTGCAGGTAAAAGCCCACCAGCGGGATCTCCGCGGCCACCGCCGCGCAGTGCGCGACCAGCTCGTCGATGCCGGCGGTCTTCATCGGCGCGAGCGACAGCAGCCCCGCCGAATAGCCCAGGCTGCGCGCGAGCACGGCCTCCTTTCGCGCCTGGTCGGTGCGCCCCGACAGCCCGGCGATCATGACGAGCGGCCGCTGCGCCCAGCCGGCGGCCTCCTGCATGGCGATGCGCAGGACCGGCTCGTAGAGCCCGGCTTCGCGGATCGCGAACTGCGTCGCGTGCACGCCCACTGCCAGGCCGCCCGAGCCGGCGTCGAGGTAGTAGCGCGCGAGCGCGCGCTGGCGGCGCTCGTCGAGCTTGCGCGCGGCGGTGAGCGCGAGCGGATGCGCCGGGATCACGGTGCCGCGGCGCAGGATCGCGAGCACCTCGGGGGAAAGCTGTCGCCAGTGCAGCGCCATGGCTTCAGTACTTCCCGTCGCGCACTTCGAAGTGCGTTTCCTTGCCCAGGCTGGGGCCGCCGCGCGCCACCCAGTCGGCGGTCCAGTCGAGCATCACTTCGAGCGGCACGCGCGGCGCGCCGAGCAGCGCTTGAGCCGCGCTCGTGTCGACGATCCAGGCGCTGTCGGCTTCGCGGCCCGAAAGGTGCACCGTGCGCCCCAGGCGCTTGCCGAACTCCCCCGCGAGCCAGCGCACGCTGGTCTTCTGCGGTCCGGTGATGTTGATCGGGCTCGCCGGCGTCGTGCAGTGCGCGAGCAGGCGCAGCGCCTGCTCGTTGGCGTCGCCCTGCCAGATGACGTTGACGTGCCCCATGGTGACGTCGAGCGTACGGCCCGCCGCCACGCTGGAAGCGATGTCGTGCAGTACGCCGTAGCGCATGTCGATGGCGTAGGACAGGCGCACCAGCCGCCCGGGCGTGCCCCAGCGGCGCGAGCCGAAGACGAACATCTGCTCGCGCCCGACGCACGACCAGGCGTAGTCGCCGGCCGGCGGCTGCGCTGGCGTGGACTCGGTGGCGCCGTTGCCGCTCACCGCGGCGTACGGGTACACGCAGATGGTGGAGAAAGCGACGATGCGCGAGGCGCGGAAAGTCTCGGCGACCATCAACGGCACGCCCGCATTCATCGCCCAGGTGAGCTCCGGGTTGCCCACCGCGCCGAACTTGTAGCCGGCCATGTAGACGACGTTGGGCACGCGCGGCAGCCGCTCGAGCGCGGCGCGGTCGAGCAGGTCGCAGGCGATGCATTCGATGCCCGCGGCCTCGAGCTTCTCGCGCAGGCCCTTCTCGGTGAAGCGCGCCACGCCGATGACGCGCTTGCCCGGCGCCGCGCGCTTGGCCATGCGCGCGAGCGTCGGGCCCATCTTGCCGCCGACGCCGAGCACCATCAGGTCGCCCGGCACGCGCCCGAGGTCCGCCTCGAGCACGGGAGTCGGCGCGGTCATGAAGTCCTCCAGCGCCGCGACATCGGGAAAGCTCTCTGGCAACGCCGGGGCGGCCTTGTCGTTCATGGCTTGAGGTATCCGAGGACCACGTCGATCATGTGCGCCATGCGCGCCTCGCGATAGCGCGGCGCCATCAGGTCGCGGCCGAAGATCGCCGACAAAGTGTGGCGATTCGACAGGTAGAAGTAGCCCAGGCCGGCGATGGTGATGTAGAGCTGCATCGGGTCGACGCCGCGGCGGAAAACCCCCGCTCTCGCGCCGCGCTCGAGCAGCCGCCCGATCAGCTCGAGCTGGCGCGAATGCAGGCCCGCGACGAGCTTCGAGCGCGCGAGGTGCCGGCCGCGGTGCAGGTTCTCGCTGTTCAGCAGCGTGATGAACTCGGGATGCGCAAGCTGGAAGCCCCAGGTGAAGCGCACCAGCGAGCGCACCGCCTCGCGCGCATCGACCTGGTCGAGCTCCAGGCTCTCCTCGGCCTCGCGGATCATGCGGTAGGCGCGCTCGAGCACCGCGAGGAACAGCGCGTCCTTGCTGGTGAAGTAGTAATAGAGCATGCGCACGTTGACGCCCGCCTGCGCCGCGATGCGATCGACGCGCGCGCCGCCCAGGCCGTAGCGCGCGAACTCGGCCGCCGCCGCCTCGAGCACCAGCGCGCGCGTCTTCTCCGCGTCTCTGACGGGCGGGCGCTTCAGGCGGCGCGCGGCGGCGGGGGCGGCGCGCCGCGCGGTTGCGGAACGGGCGGGCATGGGCGTCGAGGCCTAATTCAGGAAGTTATTAATTAAGCCCGACGCCGTGCGCCGCTGTCAAGGCGTTGACAGCGCGCGCCGCGCGTTGCTAGCATGTTAAGCGATCACTTAATTTTGTCCGGGAGCGCGCGTGAACACCGATTTCCTCATCGTCGGCGCCGGCCACAACGGCCTCGCCTGCGCCGCCTATCTCGCGCGCACCGGGGCGCGCGTGCTCGTGCTCGAGCGCCAGGCCCGGGTGGGCGGCGCCTGCCACACCGAGGAAGTCACGCTGCCGGGGTTCAAGCACAACATCTGCTCGGTGGTGCACACCCACATCCCCTCCAGCCCGGTGTACCGCGATCTCGAGCTCGAGCGGCACGGCGTGCGCTACGTCTACCCAGAGCACCTGCGCGGCACGATCTTCCCCGGCCACCGCAGCATCGTGATGTACCGCGACGCCGAGCGCATGGCCGCCGAGCTGGCGCGGTTCTCGGCGCGCGACGCGCAGACCTTCACCCAGCTGGTCCAGGACTACGGCGAGTTCATCGAGTCGTCGGTCCATCCCCTCATGTACTCGCCGCCCCTGCCGCCCTCGGTGCAAAGCGCCGAGCTGGAGAAGTCGGAGGTCGGGAACACGCTGCTGCAATGGCAGATGAGCTCGCCCGTGCAGTTGCTGAACGAGTTGTTCGAGAGCGACGAGGTGAAGGTGCACTTCCTGGCGCGGCTCACGGTGCTCGGGTTCGCGCCGGACCAGTTCGGCCTGGGCTGGATCTGCCTGCTACGCATCCTGACCGGCGAGGCGCCGATCTGCGTCGGCGGCTCGCAGCAGCTCGCCGAAGGGCTGCGCCGCGCGCTCGAGGCGCACGGCGGCGCGGTGCGCACCGGCGTAAGCGTGAAGCGCATCCTGCTGCGCGGCAACCGGGCGACCGGGGTCGAAACGGCTGAGGGCGAGCGCATCGAGGCCGCGCGCGCCGTGATCACCAACGTCGAGCCGAAGAAGACCTTTCTCGGCATGGTGGGCGAAGAGCACCTGCCTGCGGCGTTCGCCAGCCGCGTAAAGAACTACCATGCGCAGGGGCGCTCGCTGTTCGTGCTGCACCTCGCGCTCTCCGAACCGCCGCGCTACCGCGCCGCGGAATCGAACGCGCCGGTCAACACGGCGTTCAGCCAGGAGATGTTCGGCGGCGACGTGACCGCGCAGGTGCGCGCCTACCAGGATATCCGCCTGGGCCGCCCGCCCCGCAGCGAAATGCTGCAGATCACGCTGCCGACGCTGTTCGATCCGTCGCAGGCGCCGGCGGGCAAGCACACGGCGGTGGTCTGGCAGTACGCCCCCTACCAGGTGGACCCCGCCGGCCCGCAGGGCTGGAAGGACTTGCGCGAGGACTATGCAGCGCAGGTGCTCGATCTCTGGCGCGGGTATGCGCCGAACATCACCCGCGACAAGATCCTGGCGATGAAGATCCAGGATCCGACCGACACCGAGCGCGGCAACGACAACCTGGTCAACGGCGTCGACGTGGTGGGCGACATGTCGCCGGACCAGATGGGTTACTTCCGGCCCTTCGCCGGCTGGTCGCACTACCGCACGCCGCTCGAAGGCCTGTACATGTGCGGCGGCTACTGCCACCCGGGCGGCGGCGTGCACGCCGGCGCGGGCCACAACGCCGCGGGCGTGATCGCGGAGGATTTCAAGCTGAACAAGTGGTGGGACTGATGCCGCGGCGCGAGGCCCGCTTCTCGGTGAGCGCCCCGCCCGAGGCCCTGTGGCGCTTCATTCGCGATTTCGAATCATTGTGCACCTGCATTCCGGGCGTCGAGGGCCTGCAGCGCGTCGATGACCGGACCGCGCAGTTCACGGTCGAGGAAAAAGTCGGCGTGGTGCCCTTGCGCGTCGCGCTGACCGCCCGCATCGATAACGAGGATCCGCCGCGCGGCCTGCACGCGGTCGCCCGCGCCGAGCATCTCGACATCGACATCGACGTCCGGCTGGCGCCCATCGAATCGGGCACCGAGCTGACGACGCTGTTCCAGGTTGCCGGGCGGGGCCCGCTCAAGCCGGTCGTCGACCGCCTGTTCGAGCGCCGGGCCACCGAGCGCGCCGCGCAGTTCGCCGAGTGCCTCGCGCGGCGCTTCGGCCGCGAGCCGCCCGCGGCCACGGAGGTCCGCGCGCGTGTTTCCTGGTGGCGACGGCTCTGGCGGCGTCTCGTCTACTCGATTCCCAGCAGCCGATAGATGCGCCGCGTGTACTCGCCGAAGCGCTCGTGCGTCTTCATGTCGAGCGTGCGCGGGTAGGGCAGGTCGATGCCGAAGTTGTCGGCCATCTTGGCCGGTCCCGCGGTCAGCACCACCACGCGCGTGCCCAGGAACACGGCCTCCGAGATGCCGTGGGTGACAAAGACGATGGTCTTCTTCGACTCCTTCCAGATGCGCAGCAGCTCGAGGTTCATCTTCTCGCGCGTGAGCGCGTCGAGCGCGCCGAAGGGCTCATCCATCAGCACCAGCTTCGGATCGTGCACCAGCGCGCGCGCAATGGCGGCGCGCTGCTGCATGCCGCCGGAGAGCTCATAAGGGTACTTGTCCTCGCTGCCGCGGAGGCCGACGAGCGCGAGCAGGTCCTTCGCCCGCTCGCGCGCCGCGGCCATCGGCAGCCCGAGGATCTCGGCCGGCAGCAGCACGTTCTGCAGGACGCGGCGCCACTTGAGGAGCAGCGGCGCCTGGAACACCATGCCCACGTCGCGCGACGGGTCGAACGCATGCTCGGCCGAGCCGACCTTCACCTCGCCGCCGTCGTGCCCGTGCAGCCCGGCGAGGATCTTGAGCAGCGTCGACTTGCCGCAGCCCGAGGGCCCGACCAGCGACACCAGGTCCCCGGGCATCACGTCGAAGGTGGCGTCGGAGATGGCGAGGTGCTCCGCCTTGCCGCTGCGGTAGATCTTCTTCACCCCGCGCAGCTGGATGAAGGGCTGGGTCATTCGAGCCGGGCGTCCTTCACCACCAGCAGGCGCTCCAGGGCGAGCACGATGCCGTAGAGCAGCATCCCCAGCAGCGTGATCAGCAGCACGGCCATGAACATGGCGGGGGTGTCCAGCGTCACTTGCACCTGCAGCATCAGGTAGCCCAGGCCCCGGTCGGAGCCCAGGAACTCGCCGACGATGGCTCCCGCCACCGCCAGGATCGCCGCCACCTTCATGCCCGAGAAGATGTAGGGCAGCGCGCCCGGCAATTGCACCTTCGAGAACAGCTGCCAGCGCGAGCCGCGCAGCGAGCGCACGAGGTCGAGCAACTCCGGCTCGATCTCGCGCAGCCCGCGCGCCGTGGTGAGCAGGATCGGGAACACGCAGATCGAGAACGCCATGATGGTGTTGGGGAACACGCCGTACTTGAACCAGACGATGATCAGGGGCCCGAGCGCCACCTTGGGGATCATGTTGAGCGACACGAGCAGCGGCATGAAGAACGCCTCCAGCGCCTTCGACCAGGTGAACAGGAGCGCGAGCCCCACCCCGACCACCAGCGCGAGGAAGTAGCCGCCGAAGATCTCGGTGCCGGTGACCAGCATGTTGGCCCACCAGTCGTAGTTGGGCTCAAGGAGCGCGTTCAACGTCGCGCCCGGCGAGGGCATGACAAAGCGCGGCACGTCGCCCAGGCGCACGAACAGGTACCAGGCGGCGATCAGCGCCACGTGCGCGAGCACCGCCAGGGTGAAGCGTTGCAGGTTCTCGGACATGCGTCCCCCGGAGGATCGAGTAGGCCCTCGGCGCAATTTTAACCGTGCGGTTAACCGGCCAGCCATTGACGCTGCCGTCGCGCCATGGCTAACATCGCGCGCATCGACTGCAGGAGGAGGATTCCATGCGCAGACTGCTGTTCGCGGCGCTCGCCGCCGCCCTCGCCGCGCCGGCCGCGGCGCAAACCAAGCTCGACTTCATCCTCAATTGGGTGCCGGGCGGCGACCACGCGCCGTACTACTACGCCAAGGCGCAGGGCTGGTACGCCAAGGAAGGCATCGATCTCAACCTCGAGCCGGGCAAGGGCTCCATGCTCGCCGCGCAGAAGGTCGGCGCCGGCGCCAACCCGATCGGGCTCGCGGACATGGGCAACGTGCTGATCGCGCGCGGCAAGGGCGCGAACCTGGTCGGCGTGTACAACGTCTACGCCAACTCGCCGCAGGGCCTGTACTGGAAAAAGAGCTCGGGCATCAAGGGCATCAAGGACTTCGCCGGCAAGAAGATCGGCAACCCGGCCGCCGACGGCGCGCGCCCGATGTGGCCCGCGCTCGCCAAGGCGAACGGCGTCGACCCCAAGTCGGTGACCTGGGTGAACGTGGACGCCAACGCCAAGCTCGCCGCACTGAAGGCGGGCTCGATCGACGTCACCACTTCGTTCTACAACATCCACCACATCTTCAAGCGCGAGCTCGGCGACGACATGGGCTTCGTCGCCTGGCGCGACGTCGGCCTCAACCCGTACGGCAACTCGGTGGTGGTGAACGCCGAGTTCCTGGAGAAGAACCGCGCGCTGATCGGCAAGTTCGTGGGAGTGACGCAGCGCGCCTTCGCCGCGTGCGTCAAGGATCCGAAGCCCTGCGTGCAGGCGCTGGTCGACGCCAACGGCGCCCTCAAGTTCGACAACGAGCTCACCAACTGGGGCCTGGTGGAAGTGCTGATGAGCGACAAGTTCTCGCGCGAGGTCGCGCTGGGCTGGCACGACCCGGCGCGCATGCAGGCGGACTACGAGCTGGTGCGCGACTACGTCGGCATCGACCAGCCCTTCGACATCAAGACCGCCTACACCAACGAGTTCCTCGACCGCTCGATCCGGATGACGAAGTAGCCGGGGCCGGCCGGCACGCCCCGGCCGGCCGCCTTTCTTGACGGATGCCCTCCGGTCGGCCAACAATCCGGCAGGAGAAGCGAAAGCGCCCGCCGAGGCGCCGCGAGGCGGTGTCCACAACGAGGAGGGGTCCATCGTACCGGTTGCCGGACAGGCGTTGCTGCGCGTCGAGGGCGTGGGGGTGCACTTCGGCGGCATCGTCGCGCTCGATGGCGTCAGCTTCGATGTCGAGCCGGGCCGCATCGTCGGCCTGATCGGCCCGAACGGCGCGGGCAAGACGACGCTGTTCAATTGCCTGTCGCGCCTGTACGAGTGCGGCAGCGGCGACATCCTGTTCAACGGCGCCTCGCTCCTGCGGACCCCAAAACACGGCATCGCCGCGCTCGGCATCGGCCGCACCTTCCAGAACCTCGCGCTGTTCCGGACCATGACGGTGCTGGACAACGTCATGATCGGGCACCACTGCCGTACCCGGAGCGGCTTTTTGGTCAACGCGCTGCGCCCTGGGTCGCGAACGAGGAGCACGCCACGCTGGAG
>Ga0224496_10002506_pt1 | contig 10909 bp, 8 predicted proteins | sample SF_Jul11_sed_USG_2_FD_168127 | JGI IMG/M metagenome (GOLD analysis project Ga0224496, IMG submission 168127) | Sediment microbial communities from San Francisco Bay, California, United States - SF_Jul11_sed_USGS_8_1 | ecosystem: Environmental > Aquatic > Marine > Sediment | place: USA... | reverse complement strand
AATTCCCGCGAAGGAAGCTTCGGCAAAACCATAGGCGAAACGCAGACCTTCCGGCCCTGCCACAACGCCGTGTTCAGCATTGCCCGGAACATAGATCGCAACACCTGCCGCGATTGAATGCGCAACGCCATCTATCGTCACCACTCCGTTGCCGGACATACCGATATAGAATTCCGCAGGTACATGTCGGTGGGGATGCAGCGTGCCATGGGCTTCGAACTCGGCCATGCCCAGTACGAACTCACTGGTGGGAGTCCGATCGCCAGAGATGAGCGTTTTCCAGGTGACCGTCCCAAATGCGGGGTCTGTTCCGCCCTCAACAGCCAAGGCTGCACTGTCGATAGCAAAACCCACACCCGGCACAGCCGACGGGGCATTGGCAGCCGTCGCGGCAGTTTCGGCACCAATCATATGGGGCACGGTCGCATCCGGGATATGGGCAAATGTGGGCATCTTCAAAGACTCCAGATCAGTGTTTGCACGATCACTCTTGCGCAGTTCACCTATATTGGGCAATGCTCAAAAAACTTATTGGATTATACGCTGAGGTTATGATGAGTTCCCGGCTTCCTGCTTTCTCAGGGCTGACGGCCTTTTACGCGGCTGTCAGGAATGGCACGCTGACTGGGGCGGCAAGGTCGCTGAATGTGTCACAGCCCGCCATCAGCCGACGCATCGCCCAGCTGGAGGCAGATCTTGGCTGCGCGTTGTTCGACCGGAGCCATAAGCCAGTACAACTGACTGATTCAGGAAGAGAATTGGCTACGGCATTGCGCAGCGGGTTTGATCTGATCGAGACGGCGACAGACCGGATCAGACGCGCGGCAAAGGGACGTGTGGTCACTGTGTCCGGCCCGTCTGGTTTTGTCGCCTTCTGGCTGATCCCACGGCTTGGGCAATTGCAGGAGGCCTGCCCAGGTACCATCATACGTATCATAAGCATGGAGCATGGTGAACCCGGGCGCATCGGCGATGTAACCGTCCGGTTCGGCGCGCAAGATCCATCCGCCCAGCAAGAGATCAAGATCCTTGGCGAAGAAGTTTTTCCCGCGGCCAGTCCGCTTTATCTGTCGCGCATCCAAACGCCACTGACACCTGACGAATTCAGCAACAAGGCGCTGCTGACGATGGAAGGATCGCGGCGCTACTGGTACGATTGGCCCAGTTGGTTCGACGCCATCGGCAGGCCGATGCCACCTGCCGCCCAGTTCATCGATTTCAACGCCTATGCCATGGTCATAAATGCGGCCCTTGCCGGACAGGGCATTTGCCTTTGCTGGTCCGGCTTGCTGGATACTTTTCTCGATTCAGGTGCGCTGGTGAGGTTGACGCATCTGTCGGCGGCATCGGACCGCGGCTATTTCATGTCACTGCGCGATGGCGGCGCCGCGAGACCCGAGGCCATCGCAGTATTGAACTGGATCGCCCAAAGCGGGGCAACACCAGCCCCAACTGCTGCGGGACGCCTTGGCGAGCAACATTGACGGGTACCGCGCCGCTTTGATATGCCGAGCGCTGCGGGTTCCACGCGCCTGCAGGTTAGTACCAGGTTCCAGATGTCCCAACAGTCGTTGCCCGCGCATTCGGCGCATGCCTATGACGCTGCTGCAATTCGTGTGGCAAGCGGCGCCAATCTGGGCGATACGATTGCCGCCGCCGAAGATTGCGAAATCGGCGATGTCTACCGTCTGGACCCGCAAGCCAGCTCTCTCTCACTCTTGCTCCTCCCCGCCAGACATGAAGAACGCTGCCAGATTCTGGCGGATGGGTCCGACATTGGAATGCCGGGCGATCGGCTTGAACTGCTGTCGCTTCTGACGCTCATGGCGCCTGACGGCGACAAACTGGATATTTTGTTCGTTCGCCATGAAGAAAGCGGGGCGGATTTCGCGATGCCCCTGTCGCCGATGGTAGCGCGGGTCGACTACACGCTTTTGGCCGCGCAAACTGATTTCAGCGATATCCGCATCGCTGACATTATCCACGCATCCTTTGCCTCAGGTACAATGGTCACCCTACCCGGTGGCGCCCAGACTGCGATCGAAGCATTGCAACCCGGCGATCAGGTATTGACGCGCGATCATGGACCGCAACCGATCCGATGGATCGGCAAGGCAACCCTGCGCGCCAAAGGGTCATTCGCGCCGGTGGTGATCAGCGCAGGCACCTTGGGCAATCTGGGCGATCTGGTTGTCAGCCCGCATCACCGGATATTCATCTACCAACGCGGACAGCAGCGACTTGGTGGCACTGCAGAGCTGCTTGCCCAAGCAAGATATCTGGTCGACGATAACGTTGTTTTTCGCCGGGAAGGTGGATTTGTCGATTACTACAGCCTGCTTTTCGATCAACACGAAATCATCTATGCCGAAGGCATCCCTGCTGAAAGCCTGATGGTCAATCAGACGACGGTCAACCTTTTACCGGAGGAGCTGGCGGAAGACATCAAAACCCGCTTTCCCGGACTTTCGCAGCTACAACATTTTGGCACCGAAGCGCGGCGCGAGGAGCTTGATGCCGCCAGCCGTGAGGGGATTTTCAAACGCGGCAAACGCAGCTGAGCAACATTGTCGTGTTTCCCACAGGTCACGGCCCGTACTGACAAGCCGAGTTGTCTACAGGGATACGCGCGATTGCTCTTGCCGCGCGTCCGCCTTATAGGGGCGCATCATGACCAATCGACCACCATTGCCGCCCCAGATTGCCCGCCGCCGGACCTTTGCGATCATCTCGCATCCCGACGCCGGCAAGACCACCTTGACCGAAAAATTCCTGCTGTTCGGCGGCGCCATCCAGATGGCCGGGCAAGTCCGGGCCAAGGGTGAGGCACGGCGTACACGGTCGGATTTCATGAAACTGGAACAGGATCGGGGCATATCCGTTTCCGCCTCGGCCATGTCCTTTGAGTTTGGTCCCTATCTCTTCAATCTGGTTGACACCCCCGGCCACTCGGATTTCTCCGAGGACACTTACCGGACGCTCACGGCGGTTGATGCCGCTGTCATGGTTATTGACGGGGCAAAGGGCGTGGAAAGCCAGACGCGGAAACTGTTTGAAGTTTGCCGTCTGCGCGATCTTCCGATCCTGACGTTCTGCAATAAGATGGACCGTGAAAGCCGCGACACCTTTGAGATTATCGACGAGATTCAGGAAAACCTTGCCATCGACGTGACCCCAGCCAGCTGGCCCATCGGACAGGGACGCGATTTCCTTGGTTGCTATGACATCCTGCACGACCGGCTGGAACTGATGGACCGGGCCGACAGGAACCGTGTTGCTGAATCCATCAAGATCAACGGGCTGAACGACCCCAAACTTGCGGATCATGTGCCTGCCGACCTTCTTGCAAAGCTTCGCGAAGAGGTTGAAATGGCACGTGAACTACTACCCGCCTTCAACCGCCAATCCGTTCTGGAAGGGCATATGACACCGATCTGGTTTGGTTCTGCGATCAACTCATTCGGGGTCAAGGAACTGATGACCGGCATTGGTGACTATGGGCCAGAACCACAGCCACAACGCGCCAACGAAAGGGTCATCGCACCCGAGGAACCCAAGGTAACCGGTTTTGTCTTCAAGGTTCAGGCCAACATGGACCCCAAGCACCGCGACCGCGTGGCTTTCGTGCGGCTTGCATCAGGCCATTTCACCCGTGGCATGAAACTGCTGCATGTGCGTTCAAAGAAATCGATGGCCATTTCCAACCCGGTTCTTTTTCTGGCGGCAGACAGGGAACTGGCCGAAGAGGCATGGGCAGGCGACATCATCGGCATTCCCAATCACGGGCAACTTCGGATCGGTGATGCATTGACCGAAGGCGAAGCCTTACGCTTCACGGGCATTCCGTCATTTGCGCCGGAACTGTTGCAGACTGTGCGGGCGGGCGACCCGCTGAAAGCCAAACATCTGGAAAAAGCCCTGATGCAGTTTGCCGAAGAGGGTGCGGCCAAGGTCTTCAAGCCTGCCATCGGATCGGGATTCATTGTCGGGGTCGTCGGCCCGCTGCAATTCGACGTGCTGGCCAGTCGTATCGAGATTGAGTATTCCCTGCCCGTCCGCTTTGAATCTTCGCAATTCACTTCTGCCCGTTGGGTCAACGGCCCAAAGCCAGAAGTCGAAAAATTCGTCAGTATCAACAAGGGTCATATCGCAATCGACAACGATGGCGACACGGTCTTTTTGACCCGTCTTCAATGGGATATCGACCGGATCGAGCGCGACTATCCATCGCTGAAACTGACGGCAACAAAGGAAATGATGGTCTGAACGGTCAGGTCACCCGGAAAACCTCATTTTCACCTGTTCAGCCTCGTTTCGCCTGAGTTCTCGCGCGCGCCGGCGACGGGCGCAATAATCGCGCATACGGCGCGAGAACGTTTTTGAAAGTGCTTCGGCCTCTCGGCCCGCCCGTATATCCGATCCGAATTCCTCCACCCCATGCAACACAGGTGCAGGGTTAAGAAAGCCCGGGCGAATAAGGTCGAAACCCATCCCAGTGGCGTCGCCGAACAGGTAGTGGTCCACCGGCACCAGCATCTGTGGAAACCGGCCCAGCACCGTCCGCGCGGCCTCTGCCGAAATGACATAGGCGCAGGTTCCCAGAAACGAAGATCGCAGAAGGTAAATGGCGCTTGCAGCCGCCCCTGTTAAATTTCCCAGCGGCTCACCCAAGGGAAAGCGGCGACTTTGTTGGGGGCCTGGCCAGTGTTCAAGCTTTAGAACCCCTAACTGATGACGTGTTAGCAGACCATGCAGATCACCCGCGGCAAGGACACGGAAGGCATCTGACAAAATCGCGTCATCCTCCAGCACGATCGCCGCCTCTGCACCGCTTTCCAGCAGCAACTCCCAGACATACCTATGCGTTAGCGAACAACAGATATCGCCCAAAGTCGCTGGAAAATCCCGTGACAACCGCCCTGACCCGAAAGCTTCCCGGGCAGAGCTTTCACAAACGGACTGCCGATCAATGGCTTCTATTCGCTGCCATGGTAAATCCAACCGGTCAAGCTGGCCGCCAATGCTCGCCAGCCTTTCTGGCGCCCGGGCGAGGTTAATAACATAGATCGGCAATCCCACGCGTTTCTCACAGCTCTTAGGTCGGCGGTAACGCTAACGCTGGCGCCCCCTTCTGGCAATTGTCGCACAACATGTTCGGCACTGACAGCGCCATTCCGCTTTCATGGGAAACGAAACAGTGGATGCCACATATTCACCAATCCACCCGAATCAGATCCATTTAATCCCGCCTAATTGCCGGGCTTTGAGCAAGCCGAGTGTCTTTTCAGACGAGTATCTTGACTTTTTGATCAACTTAAGGCCGAAAAACACGCCGATTGTCGCGCAACCAGAAATAGTATTCTCGGAATTGTCTTTCTGTCTCCACGAAAGCAAAAACCGGCGGTTTGCCTCAAAATTGTCTCATTTGGCCCGAGTATTAACGCAATGTGAACAACAATTCTGAGGCTGCCACAATGAATGTTCCGATCAAAATCCTGGCGGTGGCAGCCGTTCTGGTCTCGGCAGGACCGGGTCATTCAGCCCAATTCGACATTGCCACAACCCTGCCCCACCAGTTGGAATACAGCCCAACATCTTTTGCCGAGCAGACATCCGCTTCGTTGAATTTCGCATCTGTCGAAAGCAGTATAAACGTTCTGCCCCAGTTGGCCCGCTATCAAAAAACTGAACAGGGCGCATATCCCGTCAGTTCCATAAAGATCACACATAATGTGGCACCGCGGTCCGGCATCGGCGTCCGCGATCAGTTTGGAGGAATGCTTTCCAACGGACCGGTCGTCATGCACGCCAATGCAGGGGGCGGAATATGACTGGCCTTAAGAACAAGCGCCATGATGTGCATTCACCGCAGCCAACACGAAAGGAACTGCCATAGATTCAACCGTCAAATAAACTAACATCCAAACATACACCCAAATACACCCAAACCAATGTCTCGCCCGCGTCCCAACGCGGGCGAGACGCTTTTGGGGCCGGAGCTTTAGGCAGAATGCACTACGCGTTGACGGCAGCGCGCATATGCAGTAGGCCCAATCAGCCCGCATTCGGCGGGCCTCGCCGGGACGCCCGGAATATAGCGTCCCTTTTTCCTTGCGGCCTGAAGCCGCAAAATTATGGACGTACATGACAAAGTTTTCCGACCTGAAACTGGACCCCAAGGTCCTGCAAGCCATTGCCGATACCGGCTATGAAACCCCCACACCCATCCAGGCAGGTGCCATACCGCCTGCGCTTGAAGGTAAGGATGTTCTGGGCATCGCCCAGACCGGCACCGGCAAGACGGCCAGTTTCGTACTGCCGATGATCACCCTTCTGGGTCGTGGTCGCGCCCGTGCGCGCATGCCACGCTCGCTCGTGCTCGCTCCGACGCGGGAACTGGCCGCGCAGGTGGCCGAGAATTTCGACAATTACGCCAAGTATACCAAATTGACCAAGGCGCTGCTGATCGGCGGCGTTTCCTTTGGTGAGCAAGACAAGCTGATCGATCGCGGTGTTGACGTGCTGATTGCCACGCCGGGTCGGCTGCTCGATCATTTCGAACGCGGTAAATTGCTGCTTACCGGCGTGCAGATCATGGTCGTCGACGAAGCGGACCGCATGCTGGACATGGGCTTCATCCCCGATATCGAGCGTATTTTCCAGCTAACACCCTTCACCCGCCAGACGCTGTTCTTTTCCGCCACCATGGCGCCTGAGATTGAGCGTATCACCAACACTTTCCTCCATGCTCCCGCCCGCGTCGAAGTGGCCCGTCAGGCAACGGCATCGGAAACAATCGAACAACGTCTTATCGAAATCACGCCAACGCGCCGCGATCAGTCCGCAAAGCAAAAGCGTGAACTCCTTCGCGCCATAATCAAGGCCGAGGGTGACGCCTGCACCAACGCCATCCTCTTTTGCAACCGCAAGACAGAAGTGGATATTCTGGCCAAGTCGCTGAAATCCCATGGGTTAGATGCGGCACCCATTCACGGCGATCTGGATCAGAGCCAGCGGACACGAACACTGGACGGTTTTCGCGATGGAACTTTGCGCTTTCTTGTGGCGTCGGATGTGGCTGCGCGCGGACTCGATATCCCCGCGGTCTCGCACGTCTTCAATTTTGACGTGCCCTCGCATGCCGAAGATTACGTCCACCGCATCGGGCGCACCGGGCGCGCTGGCCGAAAGGGTTGTGCGATCACCCTTTCCACACCTGCCGATCAGAAATACCTGGACGCGATCGAGGCGCTGCTGAAAAAACCGCTTCCCCGCGTCGCTGCGCCTGAGAGCTTTGCCGTTTCCGAAGCGTCGCAGCGCCCCGCGCGAAAAACGGACGAGCGCAAGAAGGCCGAACGACCTGCACGCAGTTCATCGCGTTCGCGCACCCGTGAAGAAAAGCCCAGCCCGGCCCAGGAAAATCCCGTCGTTGCGCAAGAGCGCATCGTGGAATCGGCCGCCGTCGAGCCGAAGCCAGACAATCAGCACGAACGGCCTGCAAAAGAAAAACCGCGCAGCCGCGCGCCCAAACACGACAGGCGTGGCGACACATCCGGTCCTGTCGTCGGAATGGGCGATCATGTCCCTGACTTCCTTTTGCGCGCCGTGCCACGCGGCAAGGCATCGACCGACAGCTAAGGCTGGTAGCAATGCAGGCGGCTGATCCTATTGCGGGGTCACCCCTCGCATGGATCAGCGCTTTGGTTTTTTGCAGCTATCGCTGCATTCTTTGGCGTTCAGCAATGAAGAGGCTTGATGGAGCGGGCGGCGGGAATCGAACCCGCGTCATCAGCTTGGAAGGCTGAGGTCTTACCATTACACAACGCCCGCTCAGCGAAGCATGACGTATTTCATACATGTTCCGGGGTCAAGGGATGACCAGCAACTCATCGTCAAACCGCAATCCTGATCAGGACATTTGACGCCGAAAAACGCCCACCTGCCCGCACAGGATGGCTGAGCGGACCGCCCGCCCTTGCACAGGCATCAAAACCGCTCGACTAGCCTGGCGGTTTTTTGTGTTAACATGCCGCCAGCCAAGGAGATCGACAATGATAGCAGGGACACATGCAGTGCTTTGGGTCAGGCAGGGCGGTGGAGGCAATGACGCATGCCGCTTTGCAAATGCCGAGGGCGGATATCTGATCGATGGGTCGGCGACAGACGCCGCGTGGAATGTGCTGCGGTACCGCGTTCGTGCCCGCGGCGACGGAACGACGCGGCGCGCGCGCATTGGGGCGAAATCCCGCATATTCGTTCATCGCGGGACCGATGACACCTGGACGTTGAATGGGGTGCCTGTACCCGCAGTCAGCGGTGCCAAGGATATCGATTTCGGTTTCACGCCGGCAACGATGACTTTGCCCATCCGTCGCTTGAAGCTCGGCGTTGGGGAAAAAGCCGAGGTTTTGGCGGCAAGGCTCGATCTGGAAAGCGAACAGTTGATACCGCTCCGGCTGGTTTATCGCCGCACCGCTTCGGATAGATATGAATGCGAGAACACGGAAACCGGCACCACAGCGATGCTCAAGGTAGACAATGAAGGTATCGTGAAAGAATACAAAGGATCTTGGAAAGCGCAGACCTGATCCCGTTTGGGCGCGCATCTCCATCGCCGCGCGTTAGGCGGCTGAAGAACAGGTGCGGTTGAAACCCCTACATAGTCAGCGCAGCCGGGCGGCAGGCGCGGCACGGTTTGTTGCGGGTCAAATCGGGCGGGAGAGCGTGTAGGGTGGGTTCTGAACCCACAGGCTGCTCAGTCTCGATCACTTACCCATTCGTGTGCCAAAAATGATTCCACACTCCTAGGCGTCAAATTCCTAACTCCGATTGTCTGCTTTACCTTAGCCGCTTTCTTCCCAATCTGATAGATTTCTTGTTCGAGAACTTCAACACTATTAAGCTTCAATCGAATTGATACAATTGACCCTTCAATATTCGCAGGAGTGTGGCGTAACTTTCCACCATTTTCAACAAAAATGGCGTGCTTTCCTGAGGCAACTCCAAACCACCCGAACTTTCCTGCGAGCTGAGATGCAAAATAAAGCCCAAATCCAGAATTGTCCCAAACGGATTTCTGATGACTCTTTTTCTTTTTATGCTTCCTTGCCTTTCCTGAAACACCCGGCATTATACTGAACATAAGCGCCTCTCGATCAGAGAGTCCGGAAAAATCCGAATCGTTGCTTAATGACTTGGAAAAACCGACACCTCTGTCAGAAATACATATCTCAACTAGATCTCTCGAGGGCCAATACTGCGCGCAAAACGCTGCGCGATCCACGCAAGCGTGTTCAAAAACGTTCCTAAATATCTCCCGAAAAGAGTCAGCCAAAACCTTCTCCAGCGCGGGTGATTTTCGTTGCGAAACCACATGGGCAATTTCGTTACATTTTTCTTGGATCGCATCACCAATCTCTATTCCGCTCTTAGACACCAAATTCTCTAGATCACCACGCTCCAGACGACTCAACGGAAAGTAGTTTTTTCCACCAAATGCCCCTTGGGGAAACGGATTTCCCTTTAGGTTTAATGCTTCCGAAAACCCCAAGTTGTTTGCGTAACTATGCCGTCTTAATCCTATATAAGAAATTTTCTCTTCAGAAAAAATTCGTGATCGATGCCTGCAAGTTTCTGCCAAAAACATCATGCTAGTCGGCGTAAAAGTTGACACGTGTTGTGTGTGAAAAGTTAACGCATTTGATCTCTCAATATTCATTACGTCTACGGAATAACTCGCTAAATCTAGAAACTGAACACTATAGGGAAATTTAGAAACCGTAGCCACGCTTCCAACCTGTCTAGTAGACGCCCGCCGATTGGATATTGAGCGGTCTACCTCTAACCCGCCTACCCGCTCCAACTGTATGGTATCCTAGTTGTCACCCCGAAGAAAGCGGTGCAGGGCCAGCCCGCGAAGGCTTTCGCGGGCGTTCAGCACTGAAAACGCTTCACTGGAGCGTTTTCTCCCCGGCCAAGGCCGGGGCCGCGCCTCACCCATCCATCTTCAGCACAGCCAATGCCCCACCCCCACCGCGTGAGCACGCGTTTGGCTTCGCCAATCGCTTTCGCCCACCCGCTCCTGAAAACGGACAGCTTAGCTGTCCATTTTCAGAGCGTTAATAAACGCGCTCTGCGGAATCTCCACCTTGCCAAACTGGCGCATCTTCTTCTTACCAGCTTTCTGCTTTTCCAAGAGCTTCTTCTTCCGCGTCATGTCGCCGCCGTAGCATTTGGCAGTCACGTCCTTGCGCATGGCCGAGAGCGTTTCGCGGGCGATGACGCGGGCGCCGATGGCGGCCTGGATGGGGATCTTGAACATGTGGCGCGGGATCAGTTCCTTCAGCTTTTCGACCATGACGCGGCCGCGCGCCTCGGCCCGGTCGCGGTGGACCATGATCGACAGCGCATCGACGGGTTCCTCATTGACGAGGATCGACATCTTGACCAGAAAATCCTCGCGGTAGCCCATCATCTGGTAATCGAAGCTGGCATAGCCCTTGGTCACTGATTTGAGGCGGTCGTAGAAGTCGAAAACCACTTCGGCCAGCGGCAGGTCATAGACGACCATGGCGCGGCTGCCGGCATAGGTCAGGTCCATCTGGATGCCGCGCCGGTCCTGGCAAAGCTTCAGCACATCGCCCAAATAGTCGTCGGGGACCATGATCGTGGCCTTGATGCGCGGCTCTTCAATATGGTCCACATGCGTCAGGTCGGGCATGTCGGCGGGGTTGTGGAGTTCGCGCACGGTGCCGTCACGCATGTGCAGGTGGAAAACCACCGAAGGGGCGGTGGTGATCAGATCAAGGTCATACTCACGTTCCAGCCGGTCGCGGATCACCTCAAGGTGCAAAAGCCCGAGGAACCCGCAGCGAAAGCCAAAGCCGAGCGCGGCGGAAGTTTCCATTTC
>Ga0224496_10002504_pt1 | contig 10917 bp, 10 predicted proteins | sample SF_Jul11_sed_USG_2_FD_168127 | JGI IMG/M metagenome (GOLD analysis project Ga0224496, IMG submission 168127) | Sediment microbial communities from San Francisco Bay, California, United States - SF_Jul11_sed_USGS_8_1 | ecosystem: Environmental > Aquatic > Marine > Sediment | place: USA... | reverse complement strand
GATACAGCAAACTGGTAGACATGTTGAAAAAGCCTCGTCATTAAAATCCGATAACGATTTCAAATTCTTTTTCACTGTCTTGCAACATTTATTTTATCTAACATGTACGCACTTGCCGGATGAACCGAATTTTTGTATAGAATAAAAGTATTCCATACTTTAGCAAGCCGCAAAAATGAGAATTTGCAGAAAATCATAGGATTTCATCGGTTAACAGTTTATTACAAGGCCAATACTTTTTGGGTTAAAAGTATAAAAATAGTTGCCAAGGCTGTTGGTAACCTGAATAATCCTAGAATCCTCAGTTGGGTGGTGTTTAGCGTGCGTTGTTGTTTCTTTTTAGCAAGGCGCAATTCGTTGTAATAACTCGTTATTACAACGAATTGCAACGTAGTAAAAAGAAACAAAGGCGTGCTATAAGCACCACAGCGTTGCTTAGCTTAAAGGTGAGTGTCATATTGAAAATATTAGGCTTCTTTTTATGAGATTTCTTATTACTGTAGCGTTCAACTGAGGATTTTAGGATAATCAACCAGCATACTTGGAATAAGAGATGATACCGACAGACGTCGAAGTTATTGATAGAGCGATTTGTTTTCAAGGTTTTTTTCGCCTGGAGCGCTATCGTTTGCGGTATCGTTTATTTAACGGTGACTGGAGTCGCCCAGTAGTGCGAGAATTGTTTGAACGTGGACATGCTGCCGCTGTCTTACCTTATGATCCGATCAGAGATGAAATTATTTTGATTGAACAATTCCGGATTGGTGCAATAGCTGCGCCAGGCGGTCCATGGTTAATGGAAATCGTCGCTGGTATCATTGAAGAAAATGAGTTGGCGGCTGATGTGGTTAAACGAGAGAGTCTAGAAGAGGCGGATTGTGAAATTGCTGATCTTATTCCATTGTATGATTATCTGGTGAGCCCGGGTGGTACGACGGAGCGCATTGCTTTATTTTGTGGCAAGGTAAATGCGACGCATGCAGGTGGCATACATGGCGTCATTGAGGAGGGTGAAGACATCAAGGTGCATGTCATCACCCTGGAAGCAGCTTTGTTGCTATTAAAAGCAGGCAAGATTAATTCGGCCAGTGCGATTATCGCATTGCAATGGCTGGCTTTGAACCGGGATCACGTGCGTAAATTATGGTTATCGGAAAAACAATCATCAGCATAATTGCTTGTTGTTTTAATTTTTGTCGGATTCTTGCGTGCGGCATCATTACGCTGGTTATATTTTTTGGGTCATCGCCACTCGTTGCGCAAGGGAGTGATCATGCGCTTTGGTTAACGATTGATGGCGCTATTGGTCCAGCCAGCCATGATTATTTGAAGCGTAGTTTTGACAAAGCCGTAGAGCAAAATGCGCAGGTTATTATCATTCAGATGGATACCCCGGGTGGTTTGGATGCATCCATGCGCGATATTATTCGCGATATTATCGCTTCGCCTGTTCCTGTTATTAGTTTTGTATCACCAAGCGGGGCGCGCGCTGCGAGTGCTGGAACGTATATTCTTTATGCGAGTCATATAGCGGCGATGGCGCCAGCGACCAATCTGGGTGCTGCAACGCCGGTCCAAATCACTGGATTTCCGGGTGGTGACGCCTTTGATAAAGATCCAGAAAGTGGTTATGACCAGAAGCAAGCGCCGCAAGACCCGATGACGAGCAAGATTATTAATGATGCGGTTGCTTATATTCGTGGGCTTGCGCAGATGCGCGGGCGTAATGCCGACTGGGCGGAACAGGCAGTGCGTGAAGCCGCCAGTTTGACAGCGGAAGAAGCGGTATCCGAAGGTGTCATTGACTTGATAGCAACCAGTATCCCAGATTTGTTGTCCAAAATTGATGGGCGAGCCGTTAATGTACTGGGGCAGGAGAAAACACTGTCAACTAAAAATATAACAGTGCAGCGTCTTGAGCAGGATTGGCGCACGCGTTTGCTGGCAGTAATTACCGATCCGAACGTGGCTTATATTTTGATGTTGCTTGGTATTTACGCGTTGATTTTTGAATTTTCCAATCCAGGCACTATTTTTTCTGGCGTTGTTGGCGCGGTTTGTTTGTTGTTGGCCTTGTTTGCGTTTCAGGTTCTGCCAATTAATTATGCGGGGCTTGCGCTGATTTTGCTCGGTATTGCTTTTATGCTGGGTGAGGTGTTTGTGCCTAGTTTTGGCGCGCTTGGAATTGGCGGTGTTATTGCCTTTGTGATTGGATCCGTAATGCTGCTTGATACAGGGGTGCCGGGGTATGGCGTTTCTATCCCACTGATTGCAACCTTTGCATTATTGTCAGCAGCATTTTTCATGCTGATATTGGGCATGGCGATAAAAGCCCGGCAACGACCGGTCGTTAGTGGCATGGAGCAGCTTATTGATGGCGCCGGAAAAGTGCTGGAAGACTTTGACAGCCGAGGTTGGATTAGAATTCATGGCGAACGTTGGGAGGCTCAAACCGATACGCCGCTCAAATATGGTCAGAAAGTTCGTGTAACTGCAGTGAATGGCTTGGTTCTGATGGTAAAGCCATATTCAAATCATTCGGAGCAAACAAAGGAGGGTTAAGATGGATCTGGTAACCGTAACATTTTTTATTTTAACGATCATCATTCTCTTCCTGGCAAGCGCCTTAAGGGTGCTGCGTGAATATCAACGTGGCGTGATATTTCAGTTAGGACGTTTCTGGAAGGTTAAAGGCCCTGGGCTCATTATTGTGATACCCGTTATCCAAACAATGGTGCGTGTTGATTTGCGTACTATTGTCATGGATGTGCCAAGCCAGGATGTTATCTCGCGCGACAATGTTTCAGTGAAAGTCAATGCCGTACTTTATTTTCGCGTCATTGATCCTGAACGGGCCATTATTCAAGTTGAGGATTTTGATGCCGCAACCAGTCAATTGGCGCAGACTACGTTGCGTTCAGTGCTTGGCCAGCACGAATTGGATGAAATGCTGGCCAGCCGTGAAAAACTCAATAGCGATATTCAGAAAATTCTTGATGAACAAACCGATGCATGGGGCATCAAAGTGGCTAATGTTGAAATTAAGCATGTTGATCTCAACGAAACGATGATTCGCGCCATTGCCAAGCAAGCGGAGGCGGAACGCGAACGACGCGCGAAAGTCATTCATGCCGAAGGCGAGCTGCAAGCATCGCAGCATTTATTGGAAGCATCGCAAGTGTTGGCTAAACAGCCGCAAGCATTACAGTTGCGTTATCTGCAAACGCTCACAGAAATTGCGGGCGAAAAGAATTCGACTATCGTATTTCCGCTGCCGATGGAGCTGATTACGCCGCTGCAGAAGATTCTTGAAAAGCAGGCGGACAAATAAGGCACATTTTTTTTCTAAATAAGACCACTTGTGTTTACCGATGACTGATTCTTCCCTTCCTGTTCTTTCGCAGCTCGAAACTCGTATTCTTGGTGTGCTGGCTGAGAAGCAGTACACGGTACCGGATAGCTATCCATTAACACTGAATTCGTTGATTCTGGGTTGTAACCAAAAAACCAGTCGTAATCCGCTATTGGATGTGTCCCAGTCTGAGGTGCTGGAAGCTTTGGATAGTTTGCGGCATCTATCCTTAGTGATCGAAACAAGTGGGGGGCGGGTTGCGCGTTATGAGCATAATATTCAAGCGGTATTGCGTATTCCGGAGCAATCGGTGGTGTTGCTTGCGACACTGATGCTGCGTGGACCGCAAACGGCCGGTGAGTTACGCACCAACAGTGAGAGATTGTATCGATTTGCCGATATATCGTCGGTAGAGAGTTTTTTGAGGGAGTTGGCTGAGCGTACGCTGGGTGCGTTGGTCATGGAACTGCCACGCCAGCCAGGTATGCGCGAAAATCGCTGGATACATTTGCTTTCTGATGTGCCGGTGTTAGACCAACCAATCGAATCGGTATCACTAGAAACTAATGCCACTGAAAAGACGGCTGTCAATGAACTTGTTGAGCTTAAGGTTGATGTTGCCAGGCTTGAGGCCGAAGTCCGCATGTTACGTAAAATTGTCGATAATCTTTGCGTGCAGCTTGGCGTAAGTACTGACAATTAAGTCTGGTTTGTAAAAGCAAATGATGCTTCTTTTTTGATACTGTTATTTTACGGCAAAATTCTCGTAGTTCCTTGTTATTGCCGATAAGCGGACTCTAGCGATCGGCTATAAGTCCCTGTATTGGATGTTCTTGTTTAATACTTCACCAAACCCCTTATTTGTTGTCTCTTTGTTGATACAAAATAAATAATGTAGAAACAATCGGTTGCTATCAAAAAACGCCTGTCTGTCAACAAGCAGCGACAATCTAACTTCTTGGGCTTAATAAGGGATGCTGTAATTATCAGATTTTATTGGATAAATAATCTCGGCATAAATATTGCTTAATTACTTAGCACTTGGCATGAAAACCGGAGAAGTATAATTCTGTTGCCAACTGGAATAAGAATAACAATTCACATTAAATGAGGTTCGATAGATTTCACAATCGACCTAACCCACCTATGTTTAAAACAAAAGAATGGAAAATTTGCTACCTTTCTGAAATTATAGGGTGCTATAAAGATGTACAGATTATCTTTAGAAACCTTCCTTGTAAAATTAATGCGTCAAGTGGCAGAAAAAAATATCCCTATAATGATTTTGGTTGCGAGCTATATGAAGCATTGGTTGGCCAAAAGCTTGGTGATTTTCCTCAAATAAAAAGACGGTTCGAATTGGATGGTGTAATTCACGAAACAATAGCATTAAAAGATTATCTCAACATAGAGGTGGAGCTTATTACATTAAAGAGGGTCATTGATGATGAAACGTTTTATTACGAGGTAGGAGAGGCGATGACTGATGCACTCTCAAAAGCAGGTATAAAGGTATGAGTAAGTCATGTGAGACATAAGGTAAGGCTGCTGTATGTAGAAGAATTGGTTTGTATGCGCTATGTGTACTTTTAGTTGTGAAACGTGTGGACAGAATACGCTAATTTTGATATAAGACTTTTAATGTTAGCAAGAAAAGATGGGGCGGCAAACTAACCTTTTCTAAGATTATGGGATATCTTTGAAAATACTGACACTGTTTGAGCTACTTAAGTAATGGTTATTATTCTTATTATCATAAGTAATCTCATATAATAAAGATAGATTATTTGGAAAAGTTTTCACAGGATATAATATCAATATTTGCTTTACATCTTAGTCCTGTCCTTAGTCAATCAGTGTTTTGCTCGCAGTAATTTTAAGAGGTTTTATGCATTTATGCGAATTTTTTAAATAAATTTCTATTTCCTAACAATAATATTAGGGCAAATGTCTTATAATCTACTATTTGAATTAGGATAAATAGCCTATATAAAAGATGGCATATCTCCCTTTTTTTTGTTTTGCTTAGATTTTATAATTTCACATAACCTACTTTATTTTACGATCCCAAATTTATAATTTTTTACTGAGGAGCTTTTATGCCTATTACAAGTGCACAAAAAAATGACATTTTAGGAGTTGTTGCAGGTCTTTTTAACGCGTCACCGGGTAACGAATTTCTAAGAGATTTTTCAACGTTAGTTGAGGGTGGAACAACAGTAGCACAACTGGCGGATACAATAGCGGCCACGACTGCATTTACCAGCGGTATCATGGGTGGCAAAACGACCACAGCTGCACAGGTTACGGAAATGATGAGTCACTATGGTCTGGTTGCAGATGGCGTGGCTGGCAGCCCAGCATCACAAGCTGAAGCTTTTTTTACCAGTAGTATCAATGCGGGTGTCGGATTTGGTGCGATTGCTGTTCAAGCAACAGCTTTTTTGTTAGGGCCTGCGGTTCCCGCAGCATTTACTCAAACGGCAAATTTATTTAAAAATAAGATAGCGGTTGCAGATGCCCATTCTGCAGCCATTTTTTCGCAAAACTTGGATACGTTGCAAGCACCGATGTTTAATGTTGATGGCGCTAGTTTGTGGACACAACAGCAAGTTACTGACTATTTGGTGGCTGAAAAAATTCTGTTCGTAGTGAATACCAGCTCTGTAACATTGAATGGTCCTTTACCCGGCCCCGTTGGTGCAATTGGTGTTCCAGATGCTTTTACAGTCAATATCGTCAGTGCTAGTGGCGCATTAGATATTGGTTCTGGTTTTTCAGTGACGCCACTGGATGCTGCTGGCACCTTTGCTGGTGGCAATGCTGAATCATTTACACTTAGTGCAACAGGCGATGTTAATGCCCGTGAAATCATAGCGAACGGTATTGAGAGTCTCATCATTTCATCAACGGCTGAGTTAGCAGTAAGATTCATTGCGCCTGATGCAGATGTCATAACAATCATCGGTAATGGTAACGTTGACCTAGAAGAAAATGCGAGTACGATGGACGAAATGACCATTGGCAAGGTGTCCGCGATTAATGCAGGCGGCTCAACGGGTAATATTACGATAAACTTTGCAGCGCATGCACAAAGTGTTACCTACACTGGCTCTAGTGGTAGCGATTTATATGCCGGAAGCAGCCAGGGAGATATTATTACGGGTGGTAAGGGTGGTGACTTTTTCATCCTTGAGGTGGCTAAAGCAGCACAAGACGTCTTGGTAGTGAATGCGGGTGATGCAAGAATCACAGATACCACAGGTGATGGCAAGATTGCTATTCTCGATGAAGCTGGCTTTGAAATGGTGGACAATTTCACAGTAGGTGCTGCAGCTACTGCTGACCGTTTTGATGTGAGCTCCCTTGCCTTTACAGGGGTTCAGCAAGGAATTGTCAATGTGGCTGCTAAAGTGCCTACTTTTGATGTTGATCTTACCAGTATTCCCGATCTATTCCTTGATACAGTGGGTGATCGTGGCGTAGCTTTTTCAGAGATTCAACTCCCATTACAACCTGGTGAATCTCAAACTGTTATGTTCATTGATGAAAATAAGGATGGCAACTTCACTGCAGCAGATGATATTTTGATTGAGGTGATGGGCGCGGGTGCGTTAGTCGCAGGAAACTTTATCTTTTAATCGCGACAGGAAAAGGTTTCTAGCGCCAGACCTCGGTCTCGGAGCACAAAAAAACCAAAACCCTGCCCCTTTTAAAGGGAGCAGGGTATCGTAACATTTTTTGCTAGCATCTGAAACCGATGTTCCTCCACCTTGTATCATTTTAGAATATAAATCCAAGTTCTTTTGTTGATACCGTTGCATGGAAACGGTTAGCTTCGTTTGCTAAGTTCAATAAAATTTTTATGCTCAGGCCCGATATAATTGGCTGAGGGTCGAATGATTTTATTATCTAACCTTTGCTCAATAAAATGCGCGGCCCAGCCACTGGTGCGCGCTAATGCGAATAGGGGGGTAAACATTTTTGTTGGTATGTTCATCATGTGGTAGCTGACCGCGGAAAACCAGTCCAGATTGGGAAACATTCTTTTTTCCTGCCACATGATGGCTTCTATTCTGGCAGCAATATTAAATAATTTTGAATTATTGGCTTCCACTGCCAACTCTTTTGCCAATTCCTTGATTATTTTATTGCGCGGGTCTGCGATGGTATAAACCGGGTGGCCAAAACCAATAATAATTTCTTTGTTCGCCAAACGGCGTTGTAAATCTTGCTCAGCTTCATCAGGACTGTCGTAACGTTGCATTATTTCAAACGCCGCTTCATTTGCACCACCATGTTTAGCACCGCGCAGTGCGCAAATCCCGCCAGTGATCGCTGAAAAGAAATCGGCGCCGGTTCCTGCAATTACACGTGCAGCAAAAGTTGAGGCATTAAATTCATGCTCGGCATAAAGAATCAACGAGATATGCATTGCCTTAATCCAATTTTTTGATGGTTGCTTGCCATGGAGTAGGTGAAGAAAATGCCCGCCTATTGATCCATCATTAGTGGCTAATACAATGCGTTGCTTGTTATGTGAATATTGATACCAGTAAAGCAATATAGAGCCCAGGCAAGCAAGACAACGATCAGCCTGATGTCGAATACTTCCAATTGACGGATCTTTTTCTTCAGGGAATGTTGTTCCAAGCGCTGAAACACCTGTCCGGATAACATCCATTGGGTGTGCTGATGCTGGAATTGCTTCCAAGGCCGCGCGGACAATATCGGGTAAATCACGCAATCCTCTTAGTTTTGTTTTGTATGCGGATAATTCCAGTGGAGTAGGTAACTTGTCATGAATGAGCAGATAAGCGACCTCTTCAAATTCACAGTTATTAGCCAAATCATGTATGTTATAACCACGATAAAACAAACTGTCACCTGTTTTGCCAACCGTGCAAATAGCAGTATTACCAACTTTGATACCTGACAGTAATACTGATTTTTTGATACCGGGGTTGGTCGTCATAGTGATCCTGTTCATTCGTTATCATCATGCAGCGTGTTATCAAATGATGGATTTAGCTTTTGTTCATAGCTGCGATAGTCAAGATAATCATATAGTTCATCGCGTGTTTGCATGATATTGATGACACTTTTTTGTGTCCCTTCGTGGCGTATTGTTTGATACACTTTGAGCGCTGCCGCATTCATCGCACGAAATGCGGAAAGTGGGTATAGCGCCATGGAAACATTGGCTGCTGCCAGTTCATCGACTGTATAGGGCGGTGTTTTACCAAATTCGGTAATATTTGCCAGTATCGGTACTTTTAAGGTATCCGTAAATTGCTGGTATGTCTCAAGTTCAGTAGCGGCTTCAGGAAAGATCATATCAGCGCCTGCCTCAACATATGCGCAAGCCCGGTCAATGGCCGATTGTAATCCTTCAGACGCCAACCCGTCGGTACGCGCCATGATAATAAAATTAGGGTCTGTCCTGGCGTCAACCGCCGCTTTGATTCGGTCAACCATTTCGTTTACGCTGACGATTTCTTTACCTGATAGATGGCCGCAGCGTTTTATTTGTGATTGGTCTTCAATATGTATTGCCGCTGCGCCGGACTTAATCATTGACTTCACTGTGCGAGCAATATTCAAGTTGCTGCCGAAACCGGTGTCTGTATCGACCAGCAATGGGGTATCCGTGATATCGGTAATACGGCCAACATCAGTCAGCACATCATTTAATGTGGTGATGGCGAGATCAGGTACACCCAAGGAACCTGCGGCTACGCCACCACCGGAAAGGTACAGTGCTTTGAAACCAACATGCTCAGCCATGCGTGCGGTGTACGCATTAATGCAACCGGCAATTTGTAAAGGTTTCTCGGTAGTTAAGGCACTGCGAAAACGGAAACCAGCAGAGAAGTTATTCACTACACTATGGACGTAACCGAGAATTATCCAAGTAAATGCTTAATTGTGTCACGCTCTTCCAGTAATTCCTGGTAGCTGATTTGCATTTTTTCCCGACTAATATTACTTATCTCCAAGCCTTTGACAATTTGGAACATACCGGCGTTACAAGTGACTGGGAAACTATAGATTACGCCTTCCGGAATATGATAACTGCCATCTGATAGTATCCCCATGGATGTCCAGTCATTTTCACGCGTACCAAACAGCCAGTCATGCATATGATTTATAATGGCATTGGCTGCACTTGCAGCACTTGATTTTCCATTACGCGCTGTAATTATTGCCATTCCGCGGTTTTGGACATTCGGAACAAACTCATTTTCTATCCATGCTGGGTCATTAATTAGTGATGAAACTTTCTGATTGTCAATTAATGCATGGCTTAAATCAGGGTATTGCGTATTGGAATGGTTGCCCCATACAATCATTTTACGGATCAGAGAAACAGGCTGTACTAGCTTATGGGCCACTTGTGACAAGGCACGGTTATGATCTAGCCGCAACATTGCCGAAAAGTTTTCAGGCTTCAAGCTGGGCGCATTTTTCATGGCGATAAAAGCATTGGTATTGGCAGGATTTCCCACAACCAGCGCCTTCACATCACGGCTAGCGACTTCATCGAGCACCTTTCCCTGTTCTGAGAAGATCGGGCCGTTTGCTGTCAGCAAATCTTTACGTTCCATATTCTTGGTGCGCGGACGCGCGCCAACCAGAATAGCGATATCAACATCCCGAAATGCAATTCTAAGATTATCAGTGCTAATAACATCAGTTAGCAAAGGAAAAGCACAATCGAGCAACTCCATGACAATTCCAGCAAAAATAGACTGTACTTCCGTGATATCAAATAATTGCAGGATAATAGGTTGATCCTTGCCAAGCATGTCACCGGCTGCAATGCGAAAAAGGAGGCTGTAACCAATCTGGCCTGTAGCGCCAGTGACAGCAATACGAATGGGCGGTTTCATTTTTTTCTAATCCTAGAAAAGCTAACAATAAATAAGCCGCGGTCGTTGGCGGCAATATGATGAAATTATTGTTAAATTATACTTGTACTCTGAATATTACGATAGAGCGCACACTTACAGATTGTTTGAAATTAGCGTAATCTGCCGAAAAGAGCCCAATTAATTTTGTTAAAAATATGCTTTTTGATCAAAGTGGGCAAAAGATTTGATTTCAGCGTGCAGCACAAAGGACGGGTTGTCCGGACTAATTTTCTTTTTCCTTTTCTAATTCCAAGATATGGTTATATAGCTTAGTAAATTCTCGTTTGGATGGTTTGTTGAATAACGGATCGTTTTGAATTTTTACCTTGTTCTCGATTTCTTTCCATTCATCCGGGCTGAATAATTTGTCCATGAGTGGATAAATGAATTCATTTTCTTTTTCCAAATGGCCGCGTTGTAGTGAAATATATTGGCGTGCGCTATCGACCAACTTGTTTGCCGGGACGATGCAGTCATCTGCTGCTGCACGAAACAATCGGTTGACTTTCTCGGTTTCTTGGATAATCTTGTCGTGTTCCTTTTCGAGTTTTTTGATAAGTTTGCTTTCCTTAACTTTTTTGGCAAGCAATTGATTGAAAATGATGTCTTCGGCTGGATGGTGCCATTTGTCAGGATATTCGCCGTATCATT
>Ga0224496_10002503_pt1 | contig 10917 bp, 7 predicted proteins | sample SF_Jul11_sed_USG_2_FD_168127 | JGI IMG/M metagenome (GOLD analysis project Ga0224496, IMG submission 168127) | Sediment microbial communities from San Francisco Bay, California, United States - SF_Jul11_sed_USGS_8_1 | ecosystem: Environmental > Aquatic > Marine > Sediment | place: USA... | reverse complement strand
CATAAAGCCCGATAACTTCGGCGAAATTCGCAGGAAGGTCGGCATTATCCAGTCCGAAGAAATCCTCGCGCAGTTTGCGGAGGTCGTACGCAAGCGCATGCACCCGCGCGATGTGGCGGGACGCTTCGAGGGTACGTCGGTCATGGTGTTGCTCGAGCGTGGCAGTGCCCGTGACGCACAGGTCTGGGGTAAACAGCTTATTGACCATCTCGCGAAGGTGACCTTCGAGGTCGGCGATACATCGACCCAAATGACGTGCACGGTAGGCGCGTGCGGCGCCAACGAAGTCTTCAGCAACCTCGAGCAGTTTGTGGCTGCCACCGTGAGAGCCTATGAGCTCGGCAAGGAAGCCGGCGGCAACACCTCGTTCCTGAGCGAGGCAGCAGACGAAGATACCAAGCAGCGGGAGTTCGATGCGATCTGGGTCAAGCACCTCAAGGCCGCGCTGATGGACAATCGCTTCCGTCTCGCGCAATTGCCCATCGCCGGACTGCGCAGCGACTCGATCCAGATGTACGACCTGCTCGTGCGCATGATTGACGAACAGAACAATTCGGTACTGCCTTCCGAGTTCATCCCGGCGGCCGAACGCAACAACATGATGAAGAATATCGATCGCTGGATGCTGACGGCGGCCATGGACTTCTGCACAGCCAACGATGCCGATCGTGTATTTGTACGCCTCTCGAAGCAGTCGATCACGGATCCCACGACGGCGGCCTGGATACAACAGAAGCTCGATGAAAGCGGTTTTGATTGCTCGCGCCTCGTTGTACAAATTCCCGAACGCGATGCCGCGAAACATATCAAGCACACCGTGGAACTCGTGAAGCATACGCGCAAGCTCGGTATCGGTTTCGCGCTCGAGCACTACGGTGTCGACCAGGCGCGCTTCCAGATCCTCGACCTGCTGAAGCCCGACTACATCAAGATCGATGGCGAGCTCATGCACACGTTGATGACCGACGAATCCATGCAGAGCGCAGTGGGCAGGATCGTCAAGGCCGCGCTGGCCCGCAAGATCAAGACGATTGCCGAACGCGTCGAAAACGCCAACGCCATGGCCGTTCTGTTCCAGCTTGGCCTGGACTTCATGCAGGGTCACTATGTCCACGAGCCCGAAGTCGTGCTGCAGAATACGGACAGCGGCGTGAGAAATACGCTGGACGACCTGACTGCCGCGCACGCCACCTGAGCTTGCAAGAAGTGTGACGTGCGTCACACAGTGCTGCTGGACCTGTGCGCTAACAACTCATACCCCACAGAAACTAGAATAGGCCCCTGGCAACAACTGCACGAGAATCCTAGACTGCGTATGGCAAGATCACCGGGGTACCTGAAGTGAATAAAACTGTCTATCCGTACAACAACAGGGAACGCGTTGCGACACGCGCTATCCTGCCACTCGTCGCACTTGGCGGCGGCCTTGCCGCAACACCGGCTGCTGCGCTGGAACTGGGTGAACTGACCGTTCAGTCAAGTCTCGGCCAGCCACTGCGCGCAAGCATCGCATACGCGCTTGCGCCCAACGAGATGCTGAGCAACACCTGCGTCTCGATCGGCGGTGGCCGCTCTACCGGCGGTCTTCCCGGCATCGGCCGGAGCAGCATCAGCATTACGGACAGCGCTATCCTGATCGCCGGCGAAAGCGTCGTTCGCGAGCCCATGCTCGGCACGCGCGTGACGATCAATTGTCCCTATACGCCAAACCTCAGCCGCGAATACATGCTGTTCGTCGACCCCGCGACAGTCACGCCGGCTGCGGCTGTAGCCGCTACGGCTCCGGTCGTCGAAGTTGCCCCACAACCGGCAGCACGCTCCGCACCCCGCCGCGCGAGGCCGGCGCCAGCCGATACCACGCCCATTGGCCAGTCGACGCGTTACCAGGTCAAAGCCGGTGAAACCCTCGGCGAAATCGTTGCACGTATCGAAAACCGCTCGATGAGCCTGTGGCCCGCGGTAAACACCATATTCATGGCTAATCCGGACGCGTTCATCGATAACGATCCGAACAAGCTCAAGGCAGGCAGCTGGCTGACGATTCCGAGTTTCGATGGCTCGGCGCCTGTTGTTGCCGATACGACGCCCGCCGCCGTAACCGACGTTGCGGAGGGCTCCGTCTACGAGCCGCCGATTCTTGACGACATCACGGAGACCGTCGTCGACGAGACACCGGCGACTGCCACCCTTGGCGATTTGCGCCCGGGCGATGTCGTCATGGAATCCGACAATCCGTTTGTCGAGCCCGCAACCACGGTCGGCATTCCCGACACCGCGCTGGAGGGCCCGACGACGACTTCCACCTCCCCCAATGTCACCACGGCGACCATTGCCACCGATGCCAGCGATGAATCGACCTCGATACTGGCGTGGCTTATCGGTGGTGGTATCGCCATCCTCGCATTGCTCGTCCTGTTTGGACGCCGCGTCCGCAACCGCTTCGGTGCGGCACCCGCAGGTGCCATAGCGGCAACCGCGGCGGGTTACGACGATAGCCAGGATGCCTATGGTTACGATATCGAGGACGACTCGCCCACCGAGGAGAACCTCGCGCTCGACGCCGACCTCGTCCTTGGCACGGGCCTCTCGCAGGGCACGGACATGGATATCGCGCAAGACTTCGGTTTTGGCGCAACAACCGAGCTCGACATCGAATTGCCGTTCGAGCCGGAGCCGGAAGTCGACAATACCGGCATCCTGTCGGCCGCGACCAACAGGATGGAGTCCATTCTCGAGAGCGAAATACTCCCCGAGGACGATGACTACGACATGTCGGTTATCATGGATGCCACGAAGATGCCGCAGCATGAGGAAGTGACCGAGCGGGATCTCCAGGCCATCGAAGTCGACAGGGGCGACGACACCCAGATTACCGATACCTACACGATTACCAACGAAGTCGACTATGACATCCTGGAACGCGACTACGAAGATGAGCTGACAGCAACGCAGGCTCTAAATCTCGAGATTGAGCGCGCCGCGGCTGAACTGAATGAGAATCTTGGCGGGACATCCGCGGACGACGCGACCGAAGCGATGCCACTGGCTACCGTGATTGAAATCGACTCTACGGCGGAAATGCCGGTTCAGGGCAGCGATGAAACCGTTGCAATGGCGGAAGTCGACCCGGACCAGACAGCGGCCGTCACGGTCAATATGTCAGCCGACGACAAGACCAGCGAGATGCCGGTGGCGAACGACGACGAAACCGTTGAGATGGAAGTCTCAGGCGGCAAGTCCCGCTAAGCCCCTGGCAGGTCAGCGCCCTGGCCCCGGGGATGCCTACTCTACGCCGGCCAGGCGCTCGACCTTGCGCCATCCTTTCGGCAGCAGCGTGCCGCGAAGCGCCCGGTCGCCGTAGTAGTCATCGAGGTCACTCCACTTGATGGTCATCTTGCGCGTTCCCGTGTAAACCTCGAGGTGCCCGTCTTCAGGCACGACGGCTGCAGCGACCATCTTCTCCGCGCCGCTCTTGTATTTCGGTCCCGGAATATTGATGAGCTTGTTGCCTTTGCCCTTGGCGAGTTCTGGCAGCTCTTCCATTTCGAACAACAGCAACCTGCCTATCGAACTGACAGCCGCAATAAGGCATTCCCTGTCCTTTGGCACCGGCGCCGGCACAACGACCTTGCCACCCGTGGGGACGCGCAACACGGCCTTGCCCGCCTTGTTGCGTGAAACGAGATCCGTGAGCGTCGCGATAAACCCGTAGCCGGCATCACTGGCAAGCAGGTACTTTTGCTCCTCGTCGCCAATCATCGCCCCGCAGAACGCGGCGCCATCCGGTGGCTTGAAACGACTCGACAGCGGCTCGCCCTGCCCGCGTGCCGACGGTAACGTGCCCGCCATGACGCTGTATACGCGCCCCGTGCTGTCTATGAACATGGCGAGCTGGTTGCTGCGGCCCTGCGCGCACGCCAGGAAGTTGTCGCCGGATCGGTAACTCAGTGTGGCCGGGTCTATCTCGTGCCCTTTCGCGGCGCGTGCGTAACCTGCCTGTGACAGGACCACGGTAACTGGTTCGCTGGCGACCAGTTGCGTTTCGTCGAGCGCCTGCGCTGCTTCGCGCTCGACAATCTCGGTACGGCGCTCGTCGCCGTAGGCCTCTGCGTCCTCGAGAATTTCCTTCTTGATGAGCGTCTTCAGGCGCGCCGCGCTTTTGAGCGTCTTCTCGAGCAGCTCGCGTTCCTGCTCCAGTTCGTCCTGCTCACCCTTGATCCTGAACTCCTCAAGCTTCGCGAGATTGCGCAGGCGGAGATTGAGAATCGCTTCCGCCTGGATATCCGACAGCTTGAAGCGTTTCATAAGAACAGGTTTCGGCTCGTCTTCCTCGCGGATAATCGCGATGACCTCGTCGATATTCAGGTAGGCGACCAGCAGGCCGTCCAGGATATGCAGCCGGTCGTTAACGATCTGCAAACGGTGGCCCAGGCGATTCTTGACGGTGTCCTTGCGGAACGTCAGCCACTCTTTCAGCATCTCGACCAGGTTGAACATGCGCGGTCGGCCGTCCAGGCCGATAATGTTCATGTTGACGCGCAGCGTGCGCTCCAGCGATGTGGTCGAAAACAGGTGCGACATCAGCTGTTCGACATCCACGCCCCGTTTCTTGCTGATGACGAGTCGCGTAGGATCCTCGTGATCCGACTCGTCGCGCAGGTCGTCGACCTGCGGCAACTTCTTGGCGCGCATCTGCGCGGCAATCTGTTCCTGGATCTTGGCACCGGAAATCTGGTACGGCAGCGACGTAATCACGATGTCGGTGCCTTCCATCTTGTAGGCCGCCCGCAGCCGCAGGGTCCCGTTGCCGGTCGTGTAGATTTCGACAATGTCATCCTGCGAGGACACGAGCTCACCGCCCGTCGGGAAGTCCGGCCCCTTGATGTGCTTCATGATCTGGGGCACCGTCGCCTTAGGATTCTCCAGCAGGTGCACGAGCGCACTGGCGACTTCGTTGAGGTTATGCGGGGGCACGTCCGTCGACATGCCGACGGCAATCCCGGTCGTGCCATTGAGCAACAGGTTCGGCAGGCGCGCCGGCAATACCACCGGTTCCTTGAGCGTGCCGTCGAAATTCGGCGCCCAGTCGACCGTGCCCTGCCCGAGTTCCTGCAACAGGCTCTTGGCGTACGGGGCGAGGCGCGATTCGGTGTAGCGCATGGCCGCAAACGACTTCGGATCGTCCGTTGACCCCCAGTTGCCCTGGCCGATAACAATCGGGTACCGGTACGAAAAGCTCTGCGCCATCAACACCATGGCTTCGTAGCAGGCGGAATCGCCATGCGGGTGGAACTTGCCAATCACATCGCCGACCGTCCGTGCCGATTTCTTCGGCTTCGAAGATGCCGACAGGCCGAGTTCGCTCATCGCGTAGATAATGCGTCGCTGGACAGGCTTGAGGCCGTCGCCGATCTGCGGCAGAGCGCGATCGAGAATGACGTACATCGAGTAGTCGAGGTAAGCCCGCTCCGTGTATTCCTTGAGTGGTTGCTGCTCAACCCCGTCGAGGTTGAGGCTGTTCTGCATCGTTGTCATATGTCTGCCAGGTTGCCCTTGGTTTCAAGCCAGGTGCGGCGGTCCTTGGAGCGTTTCTTGGCGAGCAGCATGTCCATCAGCTGATCGGTCTTGTCGTGCCCGCTGACGGTGAGCTGCACGAGGCGCCGGGTGTCGCGGTTCATCGTCGTCTCGCGCAACTGCTCCGGATCCATTTCACCGAGGCCCTTGAAGCGCGTAACGGTAATCTTGCCTTTCTTCTTCTCGGCTTCGATGCGGTCGAGGATGCCCGTCCTCTCCCCCTCATCGAGCGCGTAATACACTTCCTTGCCCACATCGATGCGATACAGCGGCGGCATGGCAACGTACACGTGGCCGGCCAGGATCAGCTCGCGGAAATGGCGCAGGAACAGCGCACACAGCAAAGTCGCGATATGCAGACCGTCCGAATCCGCATCGGCGAGGATGCAGATCTTGTGATACCGCAGGCCCTCGATATTGTCGGCACCCGGATCGACACCGAGAGCCACCGAGATGTCGTGGACCTCGGCCGATGCGAGGATTTCACCCGTGTCGACCTCCCAGGTGTTCAGGATCTTGCCGCGCAGCGGCATGATCGCCTGTGTCCTGCGATCACGTGCCTGCTTCGCGGAGCCGCCCGCCGAGTCGCCCTCGACGAGGAAAAGCTCGCAGAGCTCCGGTTCCTGCGACGTGCAGTCGGCCAGCTTTCCTGGCAGCGCCGGACCGGACACGATTTTCTTGCGTACGACCTTCTTCGCCGACTTGAGGCGCTTCTGCGCCTTGGTGATCGCGAGCTGTGCGATCTGATCGCCCGTTTCAGGGTGCTGGTTCAGCCACAGCGAGAAATTGTCCTTGATCACGCCCGCAACGAATGCGGCGGATTCGCGCGAGGACAGTCGCTCCTTGGTCTGTCCGGAGAACTGTGGGTCTTCGAGCTTGGTGCTCAGTACGAAACTCAGGCCGTCCCAGACGTCTTCCGGCGCGATGGCCACGCCGCGCGGCAACAGGTTTCTGAAATCGCAGAATTCGCGCAAGGCATTGGTGAGCCCGGTGCGCAGGCCGTTGACATGGGTGCCGCCCTGCGCTGTCGGAATCAGGTTGACGTAGCTTTCGGTGACCGACGGTCCGCCATCGCTTGTCCAGGCCAGCGCCCAGTCAACGGCCTCGTTATTGCCTGTGAGACTCCCGGAGAACGGCACGGCGGGCAATGTCTCCCCGCCACCGATTTCTTCGAGAAGGTATTGCTCGAGACCACCCGAGTATTGCCACTCGAACTTCTCTTTCGGTTTCTCGACCTTCAGGCTGACCATGAGTCCGGGACAAAGAACAGCCTTGGCCTTCAAGGCATGTGCCAGGCTCTTTATCGAGATCTTGGTTGTATCGAAATACTGCGCGTCGGGCCAGAACCGAATCGTGGTACCCGTATTGGCCTTGCCAACCGTGCCCACGACTTCGAGTTTGCCGCGCTTCTTGCCGCCGACGAAGGACATGTTGTATTCCTTGCCGCCGCGGCGAATCCACACTTCGAGGTTCTTCGACAGCGCGTTGACGACCGAAACACCCACACCGTGCAGACCGCCCGAATACTGGTAGTTCGCATTCGAGAATTTTCCACCCGCGTGCAGGCGCGTCAGGATAAGTTCGACGCCCGGGATCTTCTCTTTCGGGTGCTTGTCGACGGGCATGCCGCGGCCGTCGTCGCTGACTTCGACTGAGCCATCTTTGTAGATCGTGACATCGATTTTCTTGCAGTAACCCGCAAGCGCTTCGTCGACGGAGTTATCGACAACTTCGTGCGCCAGGTGATTCGGCCGCGAGGTGTCGGTGTACATGCCCGGGCGGCGCCGGACAGGTTCGAGTCCGCTGAGGACTTCGATGTCCGCAGCGTCATATCGTTTAGTCATCGATGAGAACGCAAGATAATAGAGTGCCAGATTGTGCCCGGCGGAATTCTAGCGTTAATCGAGATCGTTGACGAGAGATTCGCGGATATTGGCTGGAACAGGGCTGATTTCAACGCGGTAGTTGTCGTGATCGATGCCCGCTACGAGTGCCGCGCCATTCTTCAGCGCGGCAACCTGTTCCGGCTGCAATTCGAAACGCAGGAAATGCACGGCGGAGGTTTTCTCCTCATTGTCGCGCTCCAGGTCCTCGTCTGCGATCGGGTAGACCCGGTCGAAATCGGCAACCTGCACATACACCCGGTCTTCGATGCCCACCAGCCGCGAGAGCATCTGCTGGCGTTCCGCGACGTCCGGGAATTCAATCATGAACGTCGCCTTCCAGTTGCTGCCGTCCGGGATCAGTGGATTGTAGGCATCGAGTTCCTCGTTGATACCGTCGGCCTCGAAAATCCTCTCGATACGCAACATCTCCTGTACCTGGTACTGCATGGTCAGGCGGTCTTCGAAGTACAGGGTCGCATTGGTACCCAGCATCAGCCGGCGGTCTTTCTTGTGCGCCATGACTTTCTCGCGAAACTCAGGGCGAAGTTCGGCGTATTGCTCGAGGCTGTACAGGTGGTTGCGGGTCAGTTTTTGCATGTATCAGATTCCGTAAGCCTTACGCAGAAGGCTCATTGGATTGTTGGCATCGTGACCATCGAGGTCCTGCACGATCTGCTCGGCCGCCATCGGGCAATCACTGGTGAAATGGTCAGCGCCGCTTTTCTTAACCTTATTGACCACCGGTCGTGCAATCTTCTTCGAAATGTCATGGAACTCTTTCTTGACCGCATAGGTACCGTCGTGGCCCGAGCACCGTTCAATAACTTCGATACTGGTGTCCGGTACCAACTGCAACGCGTCCCGCGTCTTCAGGCCAATATTCTGGACACGCAGATGACAGGGCACCTGGTAGGTCACCTTCCCCAGCGAGTTCCGGAAATCGGTGTTCAGCAAGCCCTCTTTGTGCCGCAGCATCAGGTACTCGAACGGGTCGTACATGGCGTCGCGTACCTTGATGACCTCGGGGTCGTCCGGGAACATGAGCGGCAGCTCCTGCTTGAACATCAATGTGCATGACGGAATCGGCGTCACGATATCCCAGCCCTCATCGACCATCGCGGCAAGAATCGGGACATTCACGTCCTTGGCCCTGGCAACAGACTCGAGGTCGCCAAGTTCAAGTTTCGGCATGCCGCAACAGACTTCCTTGCTGGCCATCCGCATGGCGATGCCGTTGTGCTCGAAGACCGCAACGAGATCTTCGTTCACGGCCGGGTGATTACGATTGCAGTAGCAGGTTGTATACAGCGCAACCTTGCCAGTCGTCCCAGCGGCGGGTTTCGCGTCGGCCGTGGCTGCGTCCTGCAATCTCGAGAGGCGCTTGCGCGCGGTGCTCGAATGATACGGCGGCACGGGTGCGTCCCTGTGTACGCCGAGCGTCTTCTCCAACAGGGCTCGTCCCGTTTTGCTGCGGTTGGTCGCGTTGACGGCGTTCACGACAACGGGGATGCCCGCGAGCTTGCCCACCTTGTCCGTCGCGCTCAGAATCCTGTCGCGCGTCGATGCGCCTTCCTTCCTGAAACGCGCCGCCTTGGCGCGGAGCATCAGGTGCGGGAAATCGACGTTCCATTCGTGCGGCGGTACATACGGACACTTGGTCATGTAGCACATGTCGCAGAGGTAGCAATGGTCGACGACCTGCCAGTAGTCTTGCTTGGCAACGCCATCGACTTCCATCGTGTCGGATTCGTCGACCAGGTCGAACAGCGTCGGGAAGGAATTGCAGAGATTGAAACAACGGCGACAGCCGTGACAGATGTCGAATACCCTCTCGAGTTCATCGAACAGGGCCTTGTCGTCGTAGAAATCTTTCGAGCGCCAGTCCAGTGGATGGCGCGTCGGCGCCTCGAGGCTACCCTCGCGTCGTGATTCGCTCATGTGCGTGGAAGCCGGACCTTGCGGCCCGGCTCCTCCTTGAATACTAGTCGTCGAGCGTGTCCAGGGCTTTCTGGAAACGATTGGCATGTGAGCGCTCGGCCTTCGCCAGCGTCTCGAACCAGTCGGCAATCTCTTCGAAATCCTCGTCGCGCGCTTCCTTGGCCATGCCCGGATACATGTCGGTGTATTCGTGCGTTTCGCCTGCAATCGACGCTGCGAGGTTTTGCGCGGTGGTACCGATCGGCAGACCCGTCGCAGGATCACCGACTTCCTCGAGGTACTCGAGGTGACCGTGTGCGTGGCCCGTCTCGCCTTCGGCCGTGGAGCGGAATACAGCCGCTACGTCGTTGTAGCCTTCCACGTCAGCTTTCGCTGCGAAATACAGGTAGCGGCGGTTAGCCTGGGATTCACCGGCAAATGCGTCTTTCAGATTGCCTTCAGTCTTGCTGCCTTTCAGTGACATTTTTGTTCCTCTCGTTTGAGAATTGTTATCAATTAGACTGGGTCTAAGCGTCTTGGTAATGTATGCGGGCTACCCGTTATTGTCAATTGTGGTTTCTCAGGATGCATTGACGACCGCGAGACGGCGCGGTAGCGTTGCCACGCACTCAAAACAACCGGATTCCATCGATGAACTCTGCCACAACATTTGATCTCGAAAAGTCGCTAGCCGATCTCGAAGAACTCGTCGAGGAACTGGAATCCGGGGACCTGCCGCTCGAAAAGGCGATGAAGAAATTCGAAGAAGGCATCAAGCTCACACGCGGCTGCCAGACCGCGCTCAAGGAAGCAGAGCAGAAAGTAGAAATCCTGCTCAAGAGCGCGGGCGGCGAAGACCTCGAGGAATTCGAGGTCGACCCGCAGTAATTACTCCGCCATCAGGGTTTTGAGGGCCAGGACCGTGGACTCCACGCCGGCCTTCACCGATGGTTCCGGCGAGATCTTGAACAATGGCGAGTGATGGCTCGGCACCGGTGGACCGCCTGCCGCCTCTCTGTCGAAATCTTCCTGCGGTGTCCCGCCGACCGACCAGTACACGCTCGAAATCTCGGGGTCCAGGGTAAAGAACGGGAAGTCCTCGGCACCCATGCCCTTCGTCGGGATGTCTACAACCCGGTTGTCGCCCATGCCTTCGACCCAGGCGGCGCGCAGGCGCCGTACCAGCGACGCATCGTTCACGACAGGCGGCACACTCTCGTTCGAGATAATGACCTCGGGAAGCTTGTCTTCCGGCAAACCGGCAACCCGCCCCATGTTCTCGGCGATGCGCACGATACCGTCCAGCAGGATCTTGCGTGTCTCCTCGCTGGTATTGCGAACGGTGAGCTGCAGCTGAGCGCGATCGGAAATGATGTTGTGCTTTGTGCCGGAATGAAAGGAACCGACGGTCACGACGCCCGGGTCGCGTGGCGACAACTCGCGTGAAACCAGGGTCTGCAGGGCGAGCACGATCTGGCTGCCGAGCACGATCGGGTCCCTGCCGCGATGCGGGCTGGCACCGTGAGCACCCACGCCATGA
>Ga0224496_10002501_pt1 | contig 10920 bp, 7 predicted proteins | sample SF_Jul11_sed_USG_2_FD_168127 | JGI IMG/M metagenome (GOLD analysis project Ga0224496, IMG submission 168127) | Sediment microbial communities from San Francisco Bay, California, United States - SF_Jul11_sed_USGS_8_1 | ecosystem: Environmental > Aquatic > Marine > Sediment | place: USA... | reverse complement strand
GACTTCTAATTGAATCTGTTTTGTGGCTTCGTAATAAACATAGTTACCTGCAGCGCCGCCGACAGAGTCCAGTGATTCTACGAGCGGTACACCCGCAGCAAACATGGTGGAAAGGGTTCGTGACCAGCGTGCAATGGTGGCTTTGCGAATAACATCGCCAAAAATAGGTAATTTCAGTAACAGCCTATCCATCATTCGCTGCATTGAAGTGGAACGTTTCCATGCATAGAAAAAACCATAAAATCCGCCACCGATTACACCGAATATTGCCCACCAATAATCTACGAAAAAGTCAGACATGGCCATAACCACCAGTGTTGGTGTGGGTAAATCCGCCCCAAATCCCTCAAACAAATCCTTGAATGCAGGGATCACAAAAATCATAATGACAGCGGTAATAACAAATGCAACCACGATGATTGAAATGGGGTAAAACAAAGCGGACTTAATCTTACCTTTTATCGCTTGAATTTTTTCTTTGTATGTTGCTAGACGGTCCAACAAACTGTCAAGGATACCCGCAGCTTCTCCCGCTGCAACCAGGTTGCAAAATAATGCATCAAAAAAAAGTGGATATTTGCGGAACGCATCAGCCAGATTATTCCCTGTTTCAACGTCACCTTTAATATCCATTAATAATTTAGCAACCGCTCGATTACTATGTCCTTTGCCAACAATATCAAAGGCCTGTAGTAATGGAACGCCGGATTTCATCATGGTGGCAAGCTGACGAGTGAATAACGTAATATCTTTATCAGTAATTTTGCCACCGGATTGGATCTTTTTTATTTTGGTAACTCTAATGCCTTGTCGTCGCAGCGTTGATTTAATAACGACCGTACCTGCTGCGCGCATTTCACCTCTAACTAACTTTCCAGATTTATCCTTGCCTTCCCATGAATAACTAATTTCTTTAATCTTTTTATCTGATTTTGCTGTTACCGCCGCCATGTTGACTCCTTGATTGCCATGGATATTTAATATCTCTTGCTGTAACGGCATTATTTCGTGATTTACTTAGCAATAATTGTTATTTATTCCATTACTAAATTGGGTTTAATTCCCAAGTTGATGATGCATTGAAACGTTTCTTATTCCTTCAAAAACAGTTGGGTAATATAATTTTATATGTAACTCATGCTTCATTCTGATATTCGTGAGTCGCCTTGACTCATCCATATAAGACAGCATGCTGGGTGATATTAATTCATTTGCTTGATTGCGTTTTATACGAGGTGGGCGTGGTAAATTGAAATGATCTGCGACTAAATCAAAATATTCTCCCATTTTTAGATGGGAATCATCACAAGCATGATAAATTCTACCGTGTTTTGCATAATGAAGTGCTGAGTAAATAATGCGGGCAAGGTCATTGGCATGTATATGGTTGGTATAACTATCATCTTCTGGTGTTAATCTAGGGGTTCGATTATGTAAACGTTTCAGTGGAAGCCGGTCGGCGGCATAAATTCCAGGTACGCGTAGAATTGATACGTTTACATGACTACGTTTTCCCCAGTTACGTATTTGCCGTTCAGCATCAATTCGACGCAGTGCGCGTTCAGTGCCGGGATTAACCGGATGGGCTTCATTGATCAAAGCACCATTGCAGTCGCCATATACGCCGCTGGTGCTGATATAGACCAGTCGTTGTGGTAGAATTAAAGATTGCTTTTTAGGTCGTCGTGCCAATGCTGCCAGTAGATTGGCAGTACGTGTATCACGAATTCCGTGATTAGGTGGAGGGGCGAGGTGCAGTATCATTTGCGCGGTTCCTGCCAGTTTATTAAGTGTTTTAGGGTGATCAAGATCTCCTGAGAGCGGGATAATCCCGTGCAATCGCAACTTATCAAAATTTGTTGAATTACGACATAAGCCCATTAAACGGTAATGTGTGTTTAACAAAGGCGCTGTGCGGAGTGCAATATCACCGCAACCAATGATTAGTAGTGTTTTTTTCATGGTAAGTAATTTCTTTAACAGCTAACTTATTTTCGTTTAAATTAATGTCGCACCAAGTCATTATTAAACCGAGTGAACATATTTTTAATGTGAGACCGGGAGAAACAATTTTACAGGCTGCGTTGCGCGAGGGTTTTTCGCTTCCGTATGGTTGTCGAAATGGATCGTGTGGCGCATGTAAAGGAAAAATCATACAAGGCACAGTCGATTTTGGCCAGCATGATGAAGAGACTTTGACAGAGAAAGAAAAACAGATCGGAATGGCATTATTTTGCTGTGCCTTGCCATTGTCCGATCTTGTCATTGAATGTCATGAGATCGATGCAATTACAGATATTGATATAAAAACATTGCCATGCCGCGTACAAAAACTCGAACGTGTTGCTCCCGACGTCATGATTATTTCACTTAAACTTCCATCTAATCAAAGGCTTCAATTTCTTGCCGGCCAGTATATAGACATTTTATTAAAAGACGGGGAACGACGCAGTTTTTCATTGGCTAATGCGCCCTATGACGATGAATTTTTGCAACTGCACGCGCGCAACTATCCCGGCGGTGTTTTTGCCAAGCATGTGTTTACTGAGATGAAAGAAAAAGATATCTTGCGCTTCGAAGGACCCTTTGGTTCTTTCTTTTTGCGTGACACGCCATCATCAGAGACACCAATAATATTTGTCGCCAGCGGCACCGGATTTGCACCCGTAAAAAGTATTCTTGAACAAGTTTTTCACACTAAAAATAATTTTCTTCTCAAGAAAAGAATTACCCTTTATTGGGGTGTTCGGACTAAAGCAGATCTGTATATGGTGGACTTAGTCAATAAATGGCAACAAAAACATGATAACTTTACTTTCATACCGGTATTATCCGATGCTTTACCAAACGATGAATGGCTTGGCAGAGAAGGTTTTGTACACCAAGCTGTGTTGCAAGATTTTGATAGTTTGACCGATCATCAAGTGTACGCTTGTGGTTCACCATTGATGGTAAAAGCAGCATTTGCTGATTTTACCAGTCTACGAAATTTGCCAAAAGACCAATTTTTTTCAGATATTTTCACGCCTTCATCCGGTGAAGTGAAGCCCTGAGAATTGCTTTAATGATAAACCAAGTCCTTTGCTTTGTTATATTGATCCATTGCCAGTTCATTTTTTCCTAGCTTTTCATGTAATTGAGCCAAGGTAAGATGAGCAGCGTGACTCGGCTCTACAGACAGACTCGCTTCTAAATAATTTTGTGCTTTACCCCATAATTCGCAGTGTGCACACAACTTACCCAGGGTTAATAATAAATCGGCGTTATTTGGTTGAGATTTGAGCCACACCTCAGCTTTTTCAATTTGTCTACTGACATGGTATTCCAGACATTCGGCATAGAGTGTAATTAATTCAGAATTCCATTCTGTAGGAATACTATGTTCAATAATCTCATGTGCCGTGGCGCAATTTCCTAATGCTATATAAGCTCGAGAGGCAGCAATAGCCAATTTGCTGTCTGTTTTTTCTTCTGCTGATAAATGGTGCCAATATTTATTTAGCGAGGGAAGATCAGACGCATATTTATTAATATTTTCGATATGGGCATGATGTCTTATTTCCTTAATTATTGTCTTATTAACAGGTCGGCGTTTTACCAGTAAATCTGTTAGTTCTAAGACGGCATCCCAGTTTCCAGCTTGCTGTTGCGCTTCTAGTTCTAATTGGAGTACGGCAGTGTGTTGCCGTCCACCTGTCGAGTACAACGATTGTAAGGTATCAAGCGTTTCTTTGTGATGGCCTTGGTCAAGTAATAATTCAGCCTGAGTTACAAGCCGTAATGCTCTTTCATCAGGTGCATCTTTTGCAGCAATCTTAAGATATTCATCTCGCTGTGAAAATTCTTCAAGTTTATGTGCTGATCGCGCCGCAATGATGGCATTGATTGCTTTGATTGAAGGTGAATCCGAGTTTTTTAAAGCAATAGGTGCCGTTTTTTTTGCGTTGGTATAATTGCCTTCAAAAAAAGATCTGAGACCTGTCGCCATCATGACATCCGCTTTTTTCTGGCGATGCCGTTTGTTAAAACCAAAAATTCTCAATAATAGCCGCACAGCAATATAGAATACAAAGAAAGCCACGATTAGCACCATAACAAATATATTAAGTGCCAACTCGATCTGGTAAGGCTGCATAACTAATAGAATGTAGCCATTGTTGTATTTGGCGGCAAGTACTACGGCTACTGCCGCAGCGGATAGTGCCAATAACCATAGAATAAGTCTCATTTATTCTCCTCGTCGCGCTTGATTCGATAATTATGTATTTCTTCTAGGCTTGCAGAAACGTTCGGTAATTCATATCCGATTTCGTTATCCTGCAATTGTGTCAGTGCTTGAATCATGTCAGTTACAGATCCAGAATTTTTATCAAAGTACTGGTTAATCCAATTAATAGCTACTTGCAGATCTGCGTTGAAACGGTCGTTGTCATGGGAAAGTAGCGAAAATCGCATTAATAAAAACTTCAACCTAAGGTTCTCACGTAAAAAATAAACCTGTGATGGAGATAGTAATTCGATTACTGGTCTACTTACCTTTTGCACATGAACAAATGATTTTGCGTCTTGCCACATTTCATCGATGAATTTAAACCATGAACCATCGCCAATTAGCATCTTCTCAGGTGTAATGTCGATGTCCACTTCTGTTAGGCTAGTATCCATTATCAGAGGCATTGTATCAATTTTTGCAACGAGATCATCTAGCTGTGAAATAATTGCCTTAGTATCTATTGACGATGTTGCCTCCAGATTTTCAATGTCTTGTGTGAGGCTGTTGTTTAAAGAAGATAACGCCTCATTTTCAATTTCTTGTACAAGTGACTGCGCTTTCAGCAATGCACTTAGCGCAGCCTTGACGTTTCCACCGAGGTTCAAATGCAAATGAGCAAAAATAATTTGTTGTTCTATATTTTCCAGTGCTGCACTGGAAGGATCATTTAGAGATTCTTCAGAAATATCGTCAAACGCTTCCTGAATTTTTTGTGATTCGGCCAGTCTGGCTTCATATTGACTTAATCGTTCTTCGGCAGTCTGTTGTGTGGCAACCACGTCAGCCATTAACGCACGTTTTTTTTGGCCCAGTGCATCAATTTCATCAAAAAAGGTGTTGATAGACTGTTGTGTTTTTACAAATTGACTGTTGATTTTTGGCCATTGCCAGATGGTTAAAGCAACAATTATGATCACTATAAACAGTGGTAATAGTCGACGCGGTGGTTTTTCAGTATGTTGGGTTTCACTAGTCATGTTAGAGTTATCCCTGGCTTTTAATTCCCTGAAAATAGTCCTGCAGCCCTTGCAGTAAGCCTTTATCGCCAGCAGCTGTGGTTACCACAAGGGTGAGTCCGAGCTTTTTCGCAGTTTGGGCAATCCGTTGATGTGCAGTAAATAACGGCGTTATTTTTAGTAATTGTTGGCCAAGTTCCCCTATCATGTCAAATAAATTATGTAATCCTTCACTGCTGGTAATCGTAACTGCATGAAGATGATTGGTTGCCCAAGTGGTTAATAGCGGCGTTGCATCAATATCCGGCTTTCCACGGTGATAACATGCTGCATATTCCACAATAGCGCCACGTTTGACTAATGTATTACCAAGTAGCTGGCGCCCGTCATTACCACGAAAAATGACCACGCGTTTATCTTCCATGTGCTGTAGTTCAGCGCATTTTAGCAACGCCTCACTATCAAAACGACTGGTTGGAACGATAATATGTTTAATACCAAAAGATTGTAATGTTTCAGCACTTCCCTTACCAACGGCAGCGATTTCCAGGTCGGGCGGGAGTGTCCGCCTAGCATTGATCAGTGACATTGCTTTGCTGACAGCATTTGGACTCACAAAAACCGCTAAATCAAATGAGCCCAACCGGTCAATTAATGCCATCAATGGCTGCAAGTCTTCAATGTCGGTAATTTCCAAAACCGGAAACAGGACAGGATTACCGCCTAATGCATGAATTCCATCCGCAAGGTGATGCGATTGATGCACTGGGCGAGTAACCAGAATGTTAATTCCCGTTAAAGGTTTTTCGGTAGACAAGTTATCCTCAAGTTTGTAGCAATGTAGCTAGAATTTCATCGGCACCTTGTTTTTTCAAATTTTGCGCTAATTGCTCACCCATTTTTTGGCCCGTTTCCGGTTCACCGTTTGCCGCTTCACTAATCATACGTTTACCATCAGGGGTTGCAACAAATCCTTGTAGATGTAGTTTTCCATTAATAATTTCAGCAAAACCACCCAGTGGTACCTGGCAGCTCCCACCCAGTAAACGGCTCATTGCGCGTTCAGCTTCTACACATTGTGCAGTTTCAGTATGATGTAATGGCCGCAAAAGCTGTGCCAGCTCGGGACGATCGGCACGACATTCAATACCCAGCGCGCCTTGGCCTACTGCTGGTAAACTTGATTCAGTACTGAGCAACATGGTGATTCGCTCAGATAATTCCAGTCGTTTCAAACCTGCTGCTGCCAGGATAATGGCTGCATATTGTCCTTCGTCAAGTTTACGCAACCGTGTTTGTACATTTCCACGCAGTGGTTGAATCTTTAAATGCGGAAACTGCGCTCGTAATTGACTTTCACGACGCAGGCTGGATGTGCCAACAATACTGTCAGCCGGGAGTGTTTTAAGGCTGGCATATTGATTTGAAACAAATGCATCACGGGGATCTTCACGCTCGGTAATGGCTGCCAGCATAAATCCGTCTGGAATATTCATTGGCATATCTTTCATGGAATGAACCGCGATATCAGCACGGCCATCCGCCAATGCCTCCTCCAGTTCCTTAATAAATAGACCTTTGCCGCCAATCTTAGAAAGTGTTTTATCCAGTATTTGATCGCCTCGTGTCGTCATGCCAAGTATGCTGATCTCGGTTTGCGGGTATAATTCGCTCAATTGCTGCTTGATAAATTTGGCTTGCCACATGGCGAGCAGACTTTCACGCGAAGCTATAATAATTTTCTGGGGGATAACTAATGAACTGGACATTGATTTTAAAATGAAAAGATTACAAAAATTCTCGATAGTGACTATTTTAGCATGGCCGGTGCCAGCCTTGGCTGTGGTGTATGCGAGTTTTCCAAGTTTATATATTCCAGGCGAAATTGCATAATGTGTACCGTTACACCTGAAAATAACTATTCCGAGAATGATCCAATTGCCGATAAGGATTTGCCGCTGCGCGAGGATATTCGCTTTTTGGGACGTATGCTGGGCGATACGATACGCGAGCAGGAGGGTGAAGCGATTTTTGAATTAGTTGAAAATATTCGCCAAACTGCGATCCGTTTCCATCGTGAACAGGATCCAAAAGCACGCCACGAGCTCGATAACATACTTACTCGATTAAGTAATAAAGCGATTGTGCCAGTAATGCGTGCTTTCAGTTACTTTTCGTTGCTTTGTAACATTGCCGAAGATATCCATCACAATCGTCGTCGTCGTGCACATTTATGCGCGGGCTCTCCACCACAGCCTGGTGGCGTAACTTTGGCACTGGAACGAGTTTTTAACAGTGGTATTGATCACGCGGTATTGACTAAGTTTTTTGCTAAAGCAATGGTATCGCCTGTACTGACAGCGCATCCGACTGAAGTTCAACGAAGAAGTATCCTCGACTGCCAATTAAACATTGAGCGATTATTAAGAGAACGTGATCGTACGCAATTGACGCCTAATGAAAAACGCCACAATGAGGAAGCAATGCGTGCGGCTATTGAAATCTTATGGCAAACCCGCATGTTGCGTTCCGTTCGCTTATCAGTTCATGATGAGATCGAAAATGGCTTGATTTATTATAACTATACCTTTTTTAGCGAAATTCCTTATATCTACGCAAAAATTGAAAGTTTACTGGAACGTTACATGGGGGAAAACGCGACGCCTGTTTCATCTTTTCTGCGAATGGGCAGTTGGATTGGCAGTGATCGTGATGGGAACCCCTTTGTTACCCATCAGGTGATGTTGCATGCCGCTGAACGCCAGTCATCGACAGCTTTGGCATTTTACATCAACGAGGTGGATAAGATTGGGCGCACCATGAGCCTAGCGGAGCGTTTGGTAAATGTGAGCAATGAATTGGAAGAATTGGCGGCAGCGTCAACCGATATACCAGTAAGCCGTATTGATGAACCCTATCGGCGTGCTTTACGCGGCATTTTTGCGCGCTTAGTCGCGACCAATAAGCGGCTTGGCCACGCTGTGTCACAACGAGATCCGATGGAACAATCTGCTGAACCATACGTGGATAGTGCCGAGTTTATTCATGATCTCGATGTGGTGATCAATTCATTAAAACAGCACAAATCAGACTGGCTTGCGCGAGGTGCCTTGCGTAATCTGCGACGAGCTGCGGATGTTTTTGGTTTTCACTTGGCTTCATTGGACATGCGCCAACATAGCAAAGTCCATGAACAAGTGGTCACTGAATTATTTGAGCTGGGTACGCACCGAAAGGATTATCTTAAACTGACAACTGCCGAACGGATTGAATGGTTACTGTCGGAAATAAGCAGCCCGCGACCATTGCGCTCCCCATATCTTGAATATTCCAAGCATACACAAAGCGAGTTAAGAATTTTGCAAATGGCGGCTGAAATTCATCGACGTTTTGGGCGGGCAGCCTTGCCAAACTATATTATTTCCATGACGACGAGCGTTATCGATGTTCTGGAGCTTGCGTTACTGTTAAAAGAAGTTGGCTTATTGCAGGCAGGTGAAATCCCGCATTTAGGGCTAAATATTATTCCACTTTTTGAAACAATTGCAGACTTACGTAGTTGTAGTGCGATCATGGATAAATTATTTTCAATGCCATATTATCGCAAATTACTGTATTCGCGGGGGAATGCCCAAGAAGTAATGTTGGGTTATTCTGATAGTAATAAGGATGGTGGATTTCTGACCTCTAACTGGGAAATTTACAAAGCAGAAATTGAGTTGACCAAAGTTTTTGCTAAACATAACGTTGAGCTGCGGTTGTTTCATGGCCGTGGTGGTACGGTTGGACGTGGTGGTGGTCCAAGCTATCAGGGGATTTTGGCGCAACCACCAGGCAGTGTGAATGGTCAGATACGCGTTACCGAACAAGGTGAAGTCATTACAAGTAAATATGCAGAACCAGAAATTGGACGGCGTAATCTTGAAACACTGGTAGCTGCAACGATTGAAGCGACATTATTAGGCCATGATCCGATCGACGAAAATGAGTCAAGTTACTATGAGGCTATGGAAACGTTAGCATCCGAATCATTTTCAGCATATCAAAATCTGGTTTTTGAAACCCCTGGTTTTTTGCAGTACTTTCAGGAATCGACGCCAATCCGGGAAATAGATGGACTTCATATTGGCAGCCGACCATCTTCACGGAAAAAATCAGATAAAATTGAGGATTTACGCGCTATTCCCTGGGTTTTTAGCTGGAGTCTTAATCGGGCCATGATTCCAGGTTGGTACGGTTTTGGCCATGCAGTGGAAGCATTTATTCAACGCGAAGATCAAGGCTTGATGTTGCTACAGGAAATGCATCGTACCTGGCCGTTTATGCAAACGCTGCTATCCAATATGGATATGGTGCTGGCAAAATCCGATATGGCGATTGCTTCACGGTATGCCGAACTGGTTTCCGATATTAAACTGCGCGAGCATGTTTTTGGCCGAATCCGGGAAGAATGGGATCGTTGCGTAAAATGGTTATTTGCCATAACTGGCCGTACCGAGTTATTACAGGAAAACCCAACACTAGCCCGAAGTATTCATAATCGTACCCCGTATATTGACCCGTTTAATCACCTTCAAGTGGAATTATTGCGCCGCTATCGTTCTGGAGACGATGGTGAAGAAGTGAAACGTGCCATTCATTTGACCATTAATGGCGTGACTGCCGGACTGCGTAATAGTGGCTAGGAGGCTGTCTGAGAATAGAATGAACTTCTCCTCGCTACGACCATTATTCTCGGACAGCCTCCTGTATGCAGTGCATGACCCTCTGTTAACTGAGATTTATTATTAGAAGGAATAAAGTTTTGTCAAAATCTATAGGTATTGATTTAGGAACAACTAACTCGGTATTCGCTGTAAGAAAATTACATACTGAAATTCTGAAGAATGCCGAAGGGGATTTGATTACACCGTCTTGTGTTACTTTGAAAAAGAGTCAGATTCCATTATCTAGACCAAAGTTTATTGTTGGAAAACATGCATTGGAATGGATGAAACAAGAACCGCAAAACACAGTGGTATCGGTCAAACGACTAATGGGAAGAAGCTTCAATGATTCTGGGGTTCATGAGATGATTGCAGATCATCGATTACGATACCAAATTGCACAACAAACGAAAGGCGCACAAAATAGTCTAGCCATTATGCTGGCGGGTAAAGAATATACGCCAGAGGAGATATCTGCCAAAATATTAGAGAAATGTCGTCTTGATGCAGAAACGGTACTGGAAGATGAAGTGGAATATGCGGTGATAACGGTACCCGCTTATTTTAATGATAAACAGAAACATGCCACCAGGATTGCTGCAATCTTAGCTGGTCTGAAAGTACGCAGACTCCTCCCGGAACCTACTGCTGCTGCCATTTCATTCGGGGTAGATGCTGTTAAGGATGATGAAGCTAAAACCATTCTTGTTTTTGATTTTGGCGGTGGCACTTTTGACTTGTCGGTGCTAACTATTAGCGGGGGACAATTTATTGAGCAGGGAAAAGGCGGAGATATGTGGCTTGGGGGTAGTGAGATTGACAGCCTTCTTTCTGACTATGTGTTAAACGAAATCACCAAAGAAAACCAGATTCAAGATATGGCAGTATTGCTGGAAGCTCAGAGCGAGAAGCAGCAGAATCTTTTTTTGGGTGAATTGAGAGAGCAGGTAGAAAAGGCAAAAATCCGATTGAGTATAGAAGAAGA
>Ga0224496_10002500_pt1 | contig 10923 bp, 9 predicted proteins | sample SF_Jul11_sed_USG_2_FD_168127 | JGI IMG/M metagenome (GOLD analysis project Ga0224496, IMG submission 168127) | Sediment microbial communities from San Francisco Bay, California, United States - SF_Jul11_sed_USGS_8_1 | ecosystem: Environmental > Aquatic > Marine > Sediment | place: USA... | reverse complement strand
ACAATCGCGCTATCGACCACCATACCCACTGAGAAAGCCAATCCAGCCAGACTGATCACGTTGATATTCCGGCCAAACACCTGGAGGCAAATGAAAGTGCTGAGTACACTGATGGGAATGGAGACCACAATCACCAATGCAGAGCGGATACTCCCAAGAAACAGTAGCAATACCCCGAATGCTAAAAAACTGCCCAGAAAAAGATTGCCGCTCACCAGAGAAATCGCACTTTCGATATAGTAACGCTGATCAGAGAGTCTTCTAAGCTCTATCCCGCGTGGTTTGAGCTTGACCTGATTGAGTTGCTGTATTAATTCGATTGCCTTATCGGTCACCTCCAGAATGTTTGCCCCCTGTTCCTGGTAAAGCGGGATCACCATTGAGGGCTGACCGTTTTGCAGGACCTTCGCACTGGACTCCTTATGACCAATCTTAATTTCAGCCAAATCCCTGAGGTAGAGCTTTTGTCCGTTAAACTTCTTGATGATCAGATTGCCCAGATCATTGATGCCTCGGTATTTAGACAGGGTGCGGATGATATACTTCCTTTTACCCTCATCTATGCTTCCGCCGGAGATATCGACGTTTTCCTTCCTGATCTGGCTGATGATTTGAGATAAACTGATCTTAAAAGACGCCAACTTCTCGGTGTCCAGTTTAATCTGCGCTTCTTTAGCCCTGCCTCCGTAGACTCGGGCCTCGCTGACGCCGCGGATCTTTTCGAATTCCGCGACTATTTCGTCTTCGGCGAACTGCTGGTATTGGTCGATCGGAATGGGATTGCCGTCGATCGCTCTCAGTTGCATCCACATCACAGGAGAGGAATTGCTCCCGGAGGTAATGACGCGGGGCCTCATGGCATTCTCTGGGTAGCTTGAAACCTGATCAAGCTCATTGGATATTCTTAAGATCGCATCGTTAAGATCGGTACCGATGGCAAATTCCAGAATAATCCGCCCCTGACCGGAGGAAGACTCACATGAAATCCTCTCTAACCCGGGGAGTCGGCGCAGGGCATTTTCCTGCTTGATGACAATTTCTTTTTCGACCTCGTAGGGACTCGCACCCGGCCAGAGAGTCTGGACGGTGAGCATGGGGGTCTGGACATCGGGAGTTAGTTGTATGGGGATTCTAAATAGGGAAGTCAATCCGGCGATGATTAAAAAAACGGCAATCGCGCCCACCAGAGCCGGTTTTTCCAAAAAGAATCGGATCAAAGCCATCTTTTAATAGTCGATTTGATTAACGCGCGGTTTTGACCTCAACCGGGGTACCTGGAAAAAGCCGTTCGTTTCCACGGACGATCACCTGGTCGCCTTCCTTGATCCCATCTGCCTGAATGATGACCTTGTCTTTCTGACTGCCGTTGACCTGAACCGGAACGATTTTGGACAAACCTTTCTCGACGAGGACAACGTAGGTTTTACGGGCCTTGCGGACAACCGCGTCTCTGGAAATCAGGAGTTGGTCACTTGGTAGACCGATGGGAAGGTATACTTCGGCCAAAAGACCGCTGATCGGATCGGCTCCGGGATTGGGAAAGATGATTTTCACCAGAAAGTTGCCCGTGGATTCCTCCACATGGTGTGATACCGCCGTGATCCTGCCATCTAAGCTTAGACCCGTCTCCTTGACAACCGCTTCAACCGGGCTTTGGATGATCACTTTCCCGGCGTATCTTCCAGGCACGCCCAACTCCACCTCGAAATTCTGATAGTTCACGATGACATAAAGGTTTTGCGAGGGTGTCACCCATTGGCCTCTCTCTACGTTCGAGTCAATGATCTGCCCGTCAAACGGCGCCTTGACTTGAAAGCTATCCAACACATTCGTCAGTTTTTGAACCTCGTTCTTTCTTTTATCAACGATGACTCTTTGAAGCGAGTAGTTCGCCAAATCATCATCCAGTTGCTGAGCGGTGGCAAGCTTCTTCTTAGTCAGTCCTCTGGTCCTGATCCAGCGTTTTTTGAGTTGCTTTAGGGTGATTAGGGATTCTTTCAAGGTAACATCCGCATTGATCAGATTGGATTTTATGATAGGATTGGCCACCTCCGCGAGAAGTTCCCCCTTTTCAACCAAATCCCCCTTCGTCTTGTTGATGTTTTTAATCCTTCCAGAATCATCTACCGAGAGGTATTCCATTAAATGGGGTTTGATTACCGCGACCAGAATGGAAGTCTGGCTGATTTTCCGCGCTTCGACCGACTCAACATAAACGGGTGCCGGAGGCCTTTTATCGCTTTTTGCCTGAGAAAACAAATCTGGAACAAACCAGAGAGTTAATATCAGGATCAGACAAATGATGGAACTTATTTTTTTATTCAATTCTCCTTTCTTCATCCAAGTCAGCTTTTTAATTGGTTTTAAGCTACTATTTTGATCTTACAGGCTGTTTGCGGGGAAGATCAAACCCTTTGCAAAATCGGATTTTTTGATTGGAATTTATTACGCTTCACTATAAAATATGAAAAATAACCATTTCTTTTGCTCTTTCCATAAAAAAGCATCTATCATTCTAAATTAAAAGTAAAATGAATTATAATCCATTGATAAGGCAGCTATTTGACAAGGAAACCTCAACCTACACCTACCTGGTCACCGATCCAAAAACCAACCGGGGCGTTTTGATCGACCCCGTCTTGGAACAGGCCCAGAGGGACCTCACTCTGATAAAGGAATTGGAGATCGATTTGAGATATATTCTGGAGTCCCATGTCCATGCCGATCATATTACTGCGGCGGGAGTGATTAGAAATCAAACGGGAGCGCAAATCGTTTTTGGGGAGCCGGCTAAGGTCAGTTGTGCGGACATCCCGCTTAAGGACGGAGATACTTTGAGTTTCGGAGAACTTCAGATAAAAGCTCTGGCGACACCCGGACACACGGATGGCTGCACCAGTTATCTAATAAATGGGTCTGTTTATACCGGAGACGCTCTTTTAATCCGGGGATGCGGCAGAACCGACTTCCAGCAGGGATCAGCAGAGACTCTTTATCGATCAGTCCATGATAAATTATTTAAACTTGATGATCAGACGTGCGTTTACCCTGCGCATGACTATCTGGGGAGATGCTCTTCTACCATTGGCGAGGAAAAAAAATTCAACCCTAGGCTGGGCGGAGGAAAAACTATAGACGAGTTTATCAAGATCATGAACGAGCTGAATCTCGCCAAACCAAAAAGGATTGATGAGGCCGTTCCAGCAAACCTCAAATGCGGTCTGTGAGCCTAGATGCCGCAACAGATCCGTTATCGCGTTAACTAAACGACTCTGTCCCCGTTTCAAAGCGAACATAACCCATCGATTTTAACCAGATACAGGAGCGAATATGAACATTGACGAACTTTTATCTAAGATTAAACCGATAAGCGAAAAAGAGGCGCAGTCCTTTATGGAGCAGCGAAAAACAGAGGATTTTCAGCTGGTGGATGTGAGACAGCCCGCGGAGTATGAAACAGGTCACCTCCCAGGAGCCCAACTCGTGCCCTTGGGGCTTCTGACCATGGGCGGCGGTGGACTGGACCCGAAAAAACCGACCATCGTCTATTGCCGGTCGGGGAAAAGAAGTTTCGCGGCTGCCCAGTGGCTCGCCGGTCAGGGTTTCTCCGAGATCTACGATATCGGCAGCAACATCACTTCTTGGCTTGGCATTCAGGTGGCGGTTCCTTTTGAGCTTAACTTGCATATGATCGATCCCAAGGCCGAGTTTCCTGATGTCTACTGTATGGCTTTCGCCATGGAAGAGGGATTGCAGCGTTTTTATCTGGCTCTGGAGAATATCGAAAGCAGGATCGATTTAAAAAACATCTACCGAAAACTGGCCGACTTCGAGGATCTGCACAAGGATAGGTTGGCGGAGGAGTATAAGAGCGAACATGCAAATGTCGATCTTAAGGCTTATCTGAGAGAAAACCCTCATTTAATCGAAGGTGGCGAGAGGAACGCCAAAACCATCGGGAAATATCTCTCGGAACTGAACAGCAAACTTGACATCTTCTCATTTAGCATCGGGATTGAGGCGCAATCGATGGATCTCTATTTTCGCATGGCCTCGGTCAGCCCTAAACCTGAAGTAAGAAAACTTTTGTTGGAAATGGTCGATGAGGAAAGGTCTCACCTGAACTTTTTATCTAAGGAACTGGATGCGCTTTTAGAGGAAAATAAGATTGATCCTGCTTAAATTTGTCTTTTAAAAACCGAATCGACTCGACAAAGGAATTAGGTCTCTGATTTACTAGCCAAAGCTTTGGTAGATTCAGATAACCAAAAGAGATTCAAACAAGAAAGGATCAACAGAGTGGACATGAAAAAAAAAATCGTCGTCGCTATCAGCGGGGCCAGTGGAGTCGTATACGGGATCGAGTTTTTAAAGCTTTTAAAAGAATCCGCCCAGGCCGAGACCCACTTGATCCTTACTGAAAGTGGTATCACGACTATCGGGATCGAAACCGGTCATGACATTGAGCAGATCCGGCAGATGGCTGACTTTTGCTACGATAACCACGATCTCACCGCAAGAATCGCCAGCGGATCTTTCCTCTTCGACGCGGTGGTCGTCATCCCCTGTAGCATCAAGTCCCTTTCCATGATCGTCAACAGCATCAACGAGAACCTCCTGACCAGAGCCGCTGACGTGAGTCTTAAGGAAAAAAGAAAGCTGGTATTGGTGGTAAGAGAAACACCCCTGCATACCGGGCATTTAAGGTTGATGCTCAGCGCGTCTGAATTGGGAGCGCATATCCTGCCCCCCATTCCCGCTTTTTATCACCATCCCCAAAGCATAAGCGATCTGATTCACCACAACATCGGTAAAATATTCGATTATTTAGCTATCGACCATCAGCTTTATAAGCGCTGGGACCCGGGAGGATAAGTCTCTTCAGTGAATTTAATACGCTTTATTTTTTAAGGCTTGGGGAAAATCAGACTCAACGTGGTTCCGTGATTATCGGGAAAGCTTTCGATATCTTTTGATTTAACCTCGACCTCACCCTCAAAAGCTTCCATTAATTTCTTCAAAAGGGGCATACCAAATCCGGTTCCCGTTTCTTCATTGGTGCCCTGTCTCGTTGTCGGTTTCTCGATGCTAAAAAGATCCTTGACGATCTCCGGCGGGATTCCAATCCCGTAATCCCTGATTAAAAGGATGATCTTATTACCCTCCTGCCTGCAATTCACATCGATTTTATCACCGGAGTATGAAAACTTGATGGCGTTGGTAAAGACATTGTTCAAGACGGAGTTGATCAGGCTGATGGGTTCTCCTTTGTTGATGACCGGCTGATTAAAATGTATCTTTATCTCGATGTTTTTCTCTTTCCATAAATGCTTTAGAAAAAACAGGGATTTATTTAGCATTACCAAAAGATCAAGATCTTGCATGACGAGCTTGTTTTTCCCCTCTTCAATGCCGATATAATCCCGGACACCCATTTCGAAACATTTAACGATCACTTCCGGATCGGTCTGAGCGGTTAAGAAAATATACGGGATCTCCTCTAGATTGAGATCCTCATTAATTTTATTACTGGACTGAAAACCGTCCATTTCTGGCATCATCATATCCAGCTAGATTAAATCCACCCTGTTAGAATTTAGGACTTCCAACGCCTCAAGACCGTTTAAGGCCGTCAGGATTTCATAACCCTCACCAAGCACACCATTAGGACATCCAGGTTGATCGGTTCATCGTCAACTAACAAAACAACCGCTTTTTCCACTCCAGTTTCCATCATAAGCAACTGCCTCCCCGCGTCATAATTCACGTTAAAATCATGACAAACCATAGGGTTTCTATATCTGACTTTTTCTTTTTTTGATAAACCCTTTGAGTTCATCTTCCTGAACCCTGTTCTTCCCGTTTTCAGATAACCATCTAATCAGACTGTCTGCGTAACGCTCGATAATCGGTTCCCTTGGAGTGTTTTTTTTAAATATTTCAGGTTGATTAAAAATAAAAAAATCCAGGGTTTTGGAGTCCTGGGTCATTAAGGTGGTGATTTGCTCCAGGTCATAATCATTTTTTCGGTAAACCTTAAAAAACAGGTCCGCCAGACAAAACGACGGGTCGCTTTCGATTCGGTCTTTGATGTATTTCTCGATCAATTCCAGGAACTGCTTTTCTTTTTTAGCCGCGGAATCTTTTTTTTTGGATAAATCCAGATAATATTGGTGAATTAGCGCGAAGGAAACGAAATATGACCAGCCCGTCTCGAAATTTTTTACCGCTTTTTTTTGATCCTGGTTCTTCATGTCATACAACCCCAATAGTCGCTTGCCCACCTGGACGGTATGAAGCAAATCCAAAAAAATCTCTTTTCTGAAATCGACCCAGGTAAACAGACTTTTCAGTTTAGTATATTCCGGTAGTTTCTCATAGCTGTACTTATAATTGTCTTGCATCGATTTTAAGCCCTGAATTAGCCACTGGCTTGTCTCGAAAAGCTTTTGGTAGACGTTGTTGGTGTATTGTCCCTGAATTTTTTCAACCATTTTCTGGTTATTTTTCACCTTAGGGTAGTTCTTCAATATCCCTTTTTCCCATATCCAGAGGGGGAACTGTTTTTTTTGACTTTCTTGATTTTTGGTAAGCCTGGCTCCTTCGAATAAATACAGCTTAACAAACCCTTTTTTCCGAATCCGGTTGGAGCGCTCAGTTAAAGTCTTGATCCATAAATCCGAGACCGGATAGTCCAGGGTGGTCTCCTGGTTGACCGGCAGCATGAACTCTCTGCACTGGATAATTTCCTCCAGATAATTCACGACCATCAACAACCGCTCTTCCAAGGCATGGTAATAAGTCCAGTCACCTTTTTCCTTTAGGAACTGGAAATTCAAAAGCTCATGAGGCAGGACCACGGTGACTTGAGCCAAGTGCTCCGTAATGCGTTCGGTCAAGACCTGATAAAATTCACGCGGATCTTTTTTTAGCCATTCGAGTTGATCTGAAAAATTATCCCTGATCAACTTTTGGTCCTGCTCATTTACCTTTTCCTTATTTTGGATGATTTTTTTCAGGAACTCTTTTTTGCCCACTTCCCTGGCCTTGGCGGTTCTTACCGAAAGAGCCGAGGCCGTTTGGTCGAATCTGTCCATAAGCGGATCTGAAAACCGGTCCAAAAGTCGGCTGAAACGGGTTATTTCGTCCAGATCGAAAGTCGCTGTCTCCAATGACTCCATCGCCAGTTTGTACTGAGGTCTGGTAGGAATATTCTCCTCGAAGAAGAGCTTGCCGAACAGCTTGGAGCAAAGTAGCCGAACGGTCTTGATAACGGTTTCCGCGCTTTCCGTTTTTTCAGGGACAATCAGGTTGACGCGGGGGAAACCCGTTTCAAAAGTGATCTTCGAGGCTGGCAAGACTAGTTTTTGGCTTAAATAATCGGGATTCTCCTCCACCCAGCTAAGGGGTGTATAAAACTGAACTTCCGGGATTTCACGCTTTAAAACGAGTTGATAGCGCTTTGCGTTGTTAAAGACTTCATTGACCAGGATATTTATGGCCCTTTTCGTATTATTTTCAAACTCGCCGAAAAAATGTACCTGGATGGGAAATTCACGGTCTCCGGCTTCATCATCGAATACTTCAAGTTTTTCAAGAAATTCCTTTTTGAACTTTGGATCAAAACGGCCATCGATGAAATCATCGCTAACCGTACCAAAAGTCGTCTTTATTTTATCCCGGTAACTGCCCATTATTATTTTTTCATTTGAAAGGGATTGCCTAACTCAGCGGCGATTTCTTTTTCCAGGAGGCTGAAAAATTCAGATCCTGTCTTATCGCAAATCCAGTTCTCATCTTTGGCGATATAGTTGAAATGGTAACCTTTCGACCGGGTCGCGAGCCAAATCTGGCTGGTCGCCATCTGGCGGTTTATTACGAACTGGGTTTTGTTCGCGAACTGGATCTTGATATTATCAGAGCTTAAATCCGCCTCCGCTTCATCCGGGTCGATTTCATCGAATGATTTAAAGATAAGATTGAACAGACTTTGGGTGACTTTTTGAAATTCGTCTTGAGTCATATTTTTTTTAGTGGATTTGATAACGCAATATAACGTCTTTTTAGGGGTTTATACCAGATAATTATTGCTAGGATAATTAAGTGCTTTAATTTTATCAAATTAAAAGGTAAAAAAATAAAAAAACAGCCTTTTAAAAACCAGACAAGATTAACCAAGTTTACGGCATGAATCAAAGTTATTTTCTATACGGCAATCAAATCCTTGAGCTTGAAGAAAAAACCAAAGCTATCATTGAATCGATACAAAAAGAGGGTGACGACCCCGTCAGTGTCCTTCGGTTCAACAGCAACGATTTCACCAAGGATGACCCGCACAAAGCCAACAGCCTTATTGTCGACCTTAAAAATACCTGCGAAACCGTCAGTTTTTTCCCTGTCAAAAACATCATCGTCATCAAGGACATTCAGGATATGGTTTCCCGCAAATCACCACAGCAAGCCCTTGAGAAACAATTGAGCGATATCCGCCTGATTCGGACGCAGAAGGAAGATCAATTCTACTGGATCGATCAGGATAGCCTAACCGACCGAGTCGATACGCATCAGCAGATCACCGCGAAACAGATCGTTGAGGAAATCTATCCCTTGGAAGGCTCGCTTACCTACCTTAAGCTGGTGTCCACCTGGGAAAAAAGAATGATCTATATCCAGAAACAAAACGAAATGGAAGCTATTGAGGTCGAGGATTTCCTGATTAAAAAAGTTAAAAAAAATCTGGTTTTTCATATACCCAAGAATCATCCACCCTTAGAAAAAGCCAAGGATTCCACCTTCACCGAACTCATCAAACAGTATCTCGTCTCGCCACCTGAGCAGGTCTTTATAATCTTAACCGCCAATATCAAAAGTCCAAAAGAGATCAACCAGAGTCTTTACCAGCTTATTCAAAAACACGCTCAGGAAATAAAGACACTTGTGTCCAACGATAATTTCAAACCCGTTCCCTGGGTCATCGAAAGGGCAAAGGAGAAAAAATTGAATTTCGATCGGACATCCGCTGAAGTTTTGATCGAACTTGCGGGGTCTGACCTCTTTATCTTAAACGAGGAGATTAACAAACTCTCCATTTTATTGCCGGATGATCAGGCGGTCACCCCGGAATTGTTGCTTGACTCGACCAGCCACTCCAAGAGATTCAGTATCTTCCGCATCGCCGAATTTCTAACCCAGCGTGACTTGAAAAACACGCTTGAGTATCTTGAGGAAATGCTGGGGCACCATATTTTAGATCCTTTACCCATTTTCGGAATGATCAGCTCCCAGTTCAGAAAACTTCTTAAAATCGCTTGTCTGTTAAATGGGGGCCACTTGGAAAAGGATATCCTCAATAGACTAAAACTCAATCATTACTTTGGGAAAATCGCCATCGGTCAGGCAAGAACTTTTTCCTTAAAGGAACTCGAAAATATCGTCGTTCAGATCACGAGACAGGACCTGATGATTAAATATCATTCCAAGGATGCCTTGATCATTCTTGAAAATCTGTGTTTTCAAATATGCCAGGGAAACCTTGGCAAACAAAACTTCCTGAAGAGACACTGGCTACCGGAAATATAAACCGCCGGGTCTAAAACGCCTCAGTAATCGTTCAGCCTCCTTTTCATGACCCTAGCTGCACCTTTCAGATTGATTTCCAATAACCCTTTGGTTCTGCTGTTGTTTTTTCTGGCGACATCTTTTAGCTTTATACTCGGACATGAGGCCTGGTGGCTTTTTCAGTTGATGTCGCAGTGCCTGCTCTTGGCTTTAGCCCTCATTTTCCCGCGCTTAAGGTTAACGGCTCTTCTGTTGATGAGTTTTCTTCTATTCAACTCTGTATTTTGGTTCATTCCCTCAGTCAGCCAGAAGTCAGAATGTTTAGATAATAATATCAGCATTACAGGAAACGTAAAAAACAGTTCCTTTGAAAATAGAGACTCAATCAAGCTTATCAGGGCGGTGATTAATTGCGGCAAGGCTCAGGTAAAAAGGCCTTTCGTTAAAATTGATCTTGGGAGCGCTGAATTGAAAGGCTGGTTTATACCCGGCGATGAAATCGAGGTCAGCCGGCTGAATGTCGATTCACTAGACCTTTTCGGAACCCGACTCACAATCAGCAAGAGGTCCCGCGTCAAGAACCTCCGATATGCCCAAGCGACCCTCAACCGCGGCTCTCTCTTGTTGTTTATCCAAAAAAAGGCCGATTACCACTTAAGTCCTTTTTCCTCCGCCCTGTTTAAGTCACTGGTCACTGCCGACAAGAGCGGATTTGACAAATCGGTCAAGACCGGGTTTCAGGAACTGGGCATCTCCCATCTTTTCGCGATTTCCGGTCTTCATATCGGAATGATTTATCTTTGGCTGGTCTTTATTTTTTCAAAGGCGGGGATTTTATTTAAAAATTTTCGCATGGGTAGTCACTACCCTTTTTTCGCGGATTTGTTGAGTATCATCCTGATTTATTATTATCTGAAAGTCATCGGTATGCCTCTGACGGCTCTGCGGTCCCTGATCATGCTCAGCTGGTGGGTCCTGGTGCGTCATTTTCTTCCCTGGCAATCCTTATGGTTCGTTCTATTGGGAACGGCTTGCGTGATTTTGATCGATCAACCGACAGCGATCGCCTCGCTTTCTTTTCAGCTTTCCTTTATTGCCGTTACAGGAATCCTGACGATCCTTCCTTTTCTTCCCAATTCCGATATGAATGACTCCCTTCATCAAAAGATTACAAAGTATTTTATTTCAACCCTCTTGATCAGTTCCTGGCTCTTTATTCTCATGCTTCCCCTCTCCAGCCAAATCAACCAAAGCCATTCTCTTTTCTCGGCCCCCAGCAACCTGCTTCATATCTTCTTTATGAGTCTATGCTACCTCCCCCTAGCTCTGGCCGTTATGGGGCTTTTGACGCTCAGCTATCCCTTC
>Ga0224496_10002499_pt1 | contig 10929 bp, 7 predicted proteins | sample SF_Jul11_sed_USG_2_FD_168127 | JGI IMG/M metagenome (GOLD analysis project Ga0224496, IMG submission 168127) | Sediment microbial communities from San Francisco Bay, California, United States - SF_Jul11_sed_USGS_8_1 | ecosystem: Environmental > Aquatic > Marine > Sediment | place: USA... | reverse complement strand
ATTCCACATCCTTCCGCCAAGACCTTTTGAATTTTTTCGAGACTTGGGCGTTCATCGTTGGATTCGCCATATTTTTCCATAAGGACTTGTTGCAGCCCAGCTAATGCTTCTTGGCATTGTTGGACCTGTTCTAATAGGGCTAGACAATGTGGCAACGGTGTGGTCTGAACGGCCTTATTAATTTGCTCTATGGTCATTTTTTTCTCAGCAATGGCCGCTGCTTTTTCCTTGGGATTTTTCCTACCCAAATTTTCGACCTCTTGAGCTTCTTCCCAATGCAGAAGAGAATAGGCGTCACCTTCCGGGGACCGAATAAACGAAATACCACGAATGGCAAAGGGAAGATTTTTCTCCTCATTCATCCAATCAATCGGCCCGGCTCGAAAAGAAAAGTCTCCCTCTTCAATTATGGGGTAGACAGAATCCCAAAATGCGACATGTAAATCCTTAAGGAGAAGGAGGCCATCTCTCAACCCACTAAATCCTTCCTCTTTGATGAGCGCCTCCAAGAGCCACACCGCTACCTGTAAATCTTTTGTTTCAGTTGATAGGGCTTTAGTCGCAATCGTCATGACCTTCTTCCAATCGGCCGTTTTGACCGGGCCTTTCTCCTCCCAATCACCCTTCGGAAGATTATCATCTTGCCGTCGCGCTTCTTTTATTTCGTCATACCGAGTGTACCGGACCTCTACTCCAGAGGGATTCTCTCCAGAAATAGGAGTGAGCAGTGTGTCGAAATCTAGAACAGAATTGGCCGCCATGGCTTATCCTTCCTTCTTGGCAATTACGTTTCAACTATTGCAAAGGTCATTTCTCGAATTTCTAAAATTCCTTTATCCTGGTCATTACATCCATACAAATGTTGTCCCATTCCCAAAGTGAACCCTTCCTGCTGTTTCCAGTCTGTCACCCGCCCTAATTTTACTAATTCATCCTCTGCCATGAATGACCCGGGGTACAACACGGGCACGACTCCCGCCACACTGGCATCGGTGGTCTCTACTTGTACTGGGGCCCAAAGGAGATCACGCAAATGTTTAGGTGGAGTCAGCGAAATTTTTCGAATGCGAGAGAATGGAACCCAATAATATTGATCCTGCATGATCATTTCTAAAATCGGGGCTAATAGGTCATCAAGATCCATAAAGCTCCCCACGATCGAACCATCTATCGTGCCTTGAATATCGGGTCGCAGCTCCTCTGCCTTGGATAATCGCTCTTGGGCTAACGAAAAATTTTTCTCTTGTATGTGAAGCAAAGCATCCAGATGACCTTGAATATGGGCTGGACAAGATCCTAATAACTTGGGAACCGTCCCCTTTGAAAAAAGTTGCTGACGAACCTGCTCCGCCTTGAGGACTTTACGGTAAAAATCGATTCCTAAGTCGGCTTTTGGATCTTGCGTATCCAGGGCTTCCAACTGGTTCTTGGCCCGATTCAAGTCTCCCGAGAAACATAACAATTCAAACAAAAAGGTTCTCGCCCGAGAATCGGCAGGATGGGCCTTCACCTCCTGTGTCATTTCTTTAATGGCTTCTGATAATTGCCCCTTTTCAAGAAATTCCCTAGCCTTCATTATGGTCATGTGTTCACCCTTAATTTTGGCCTTCCATTTTCAAACTTGAGACCTTCTGGATTTTCGGGTCAGAAGGTTTCGTTCCTTCTAAATGTGCTGCCTTTCCAAAAGGCCATGCAATGAATGATCTGAAAAATCCTCCCTCTGTTGATTTCCCAAGCGTAATTCTTCCTCCTCCACTCCTGGCTCTGTATCACCAATTGAACACATCTTCCATAACGACTCCAAATTTGTCGTGGGGTGAAGGAGAGACCAAAAACTTTTAGGCGCCAATGGCGACTCTTGCATGAGAAGGATCGCCCTCCCATTTCGAGGACATTTATTCCACAACAAGAGGGGAACGGACTTTCCTGGGGCAGTGAGCGAAGCCACATAGTCCATCCAAAATGGAATTTCGAAAGGGAAAGCCGGTTCGTGGATTAAGGGAAAGGCCATCAATTTTCCCATTTGGGAATTGAGTGAAGGATGATTTTTCCCCACCATCTCTTGCACCATGACTTTCACTGCTTCATCGGTTAAACCTTGACAGGATACTCCGCAGGCCTTCAACAATGTCTTCAACGAATAGCTTTGAAGAAACTCGTCATACAGGAACGTCATTTGATCCGACTTCAACGGATTGGGAGCAAGTAATTTCCCCACTTGTTCCCGAAACTCAACCAACGACAAAGTTTTCCACTCGTCTTGAAGAAGATTTTTCGCATTTTCTAAAAATTCTTGAAAGAACAAGGGATACATGGCCGTATATGTAGAGTCCCCATGGGTGTTGTCACAAAGACGATAAAACACCATCATCGGGAACACCCGACCCGCCTTATCGTGACTTGGAACAAGGACGCCAATAAGCCATTCCCGCTGTTTAGGAATATGAAACATAAAATTCCACGGTTCCGATTGCAAAAAATCGTTTCGCCATTGGGGTCCGATTTTAGCCCGGCACCATAGTAACCCTTCTTGAATCCATTGATCGAAAGCCTCCAATGTCGTCCCTTTCGCATTCACTCGAATGAATTCTGGAGATACGGGTAATTTCCCAAAACATCCTATTTCTCCCGCCCATCCTGCTCGCATTACTTCGGCTCCGCTAAATGCGCTAAACACGAAAATTTTGAAAAGAAATTTGGTTGAAAAGGATTTTCCGCGCGTCGCGCGCGCAAATCATATTGAATCCGTAATGGCTTAGAGTCGGCCGAATCCCACGCCCAAACCACACGATACAGGGATTCGCTCATTGGCGAAATTTGGGCATTTTCTAACAAACGAAACAGCCCCCACCATCCCTGCTGTTCACGAGACTCCCACCTTCCATTTACTTTCACTTGCAACAAACTTCCCGCTGAACCTGATGGACCCGGCCAAATTAACTCTTTCCATTCTGGGGGGCCCATGTCATAGGTCAATTCCTGCTCTCCCACTTTCAAGCGAATATGACTGACTAACGAGGCCGAAGGTCCTTGATCTGAATACGGATATAGTTCAAATGGGACACTAGGAGTCCCTTGCCCTTTCAGAAATAAACTAGAGGAGAAAAACTTGGCATACCGTAAAGAGTCCAAAATTCCTTGGGAAAGGGGAAGGGATAATCCCCGCCAACTCTTGACGGTCCACCCCTCCTGACTTTCTTGAATAAAGGGCTGTAATTGCTGATTCACAAAGGCCCATAACTTCCCTTGATCCGGACTAAAGAAACTGGCGACATCCCCGATGGCTACCTCTGTATTTGACGCTTGAAAAGGATAAAAAGGGGCAATGGTTTTTTGACAGGGTTCAAAGACGTCTGCGACCCATTGTCGATCTAAGGCTTGTAGCGACTGATCAATCACTGATTGCATCGCGATTAATATAGGTTCTGTCAGTAAGGGAGTTAATGATTGCTGGGTTTGTACATCAAAATTCGCAGAAAGTTGATCGACCGTATTGATGGCTTTCGTTAATTCGTTAGCTTCGCCTTGAACAATACGCTGTCCGATTTGCACTGGATTCTCCATCGTACCTTCAGTGGAAGACATCCCTACCATAATGGCCTGAATGCGTTTCAATTCAGTCAGATACTGGGTCAATCCAGATTGGGCCCCCTCTGGACTTTCCGGAGTCATTAAAAAACGATGGAGGGACTTAAAATCTTCCTCAATCGTATGACTCTGGTCTGATACTTGATTATGGACGTCAGAATTAGAACTGGAGAAAATCTTTCGTTTCATTTTTTCAATCAATCCAGCTGACACCTGACCCATTTGATTTAGGACCCCATCATTGAAGGAAGTATTGTTTTTGATATCCTCAAGCACCAGGGTAACAGGCGAGGGCGGACCGGTCAGGCCTTGATAAAGGGAAAGGACCTCCGATTGTGCGCGATTGGGCCGAATATGAAGTGAAGCCAAATATTGCAACCAATGTCGGCTATAGTCTCCGAAATATTGGGCCTTGACGGCCCCCTGCATTTGTTCAGTGATAGGATCTCGTTCGCCCAACACCCAATATTCTTTGGCGTAATCATTCAGCACGAGGTCCAGGGTTTTTTCAAACGCATTTGACCATCCGGATTTCGTAAAAATTCCGGGAATTTGATAATCGCTAATCAGGTGAGGCTGCTGATAACCCTCTAGCGCTGATTGAAGGGTATAGTTTTCTAAACCGACAGATGCTCGCTGAAGAGTTTGTTGGTACAGGCGCTCCTTTAAGGGTGTCTGTTGAAGAATGGATCGTATGGATCGCACCAAGTCCGCTTTCGGAGAAATAGAATAATCTTTCACGAGATGCCGGCTAAAGAAATCTAAGTTCAGGTGCAGGTTTTCCTGTAATGCCGGGTCAAGTGATTGAGTGGAATTAGCAAACAACGCAGGGCTCCCATTCTTCCACAACTGTTGCAATTGGTTCGCTAAGAATTCAGGATGAAGATGCTCCGGATCTCCCAGCATTAAATAGGCCTTAAACAGATCATAATAATTTTCATGGTCGCCACCAGATTCCTGAGCCGCATCGACATTTACAAAACGTGACAACCGGGCCTCAAGACCAATTTGAGTTGGACGAAGAATTAAATGAGACAGCTCACGATGATACAATTTTTTGAGTGGATCAAATAATGAATCTGCTTGATAAAATCCTGTCAGACGAAACGGCACACCCTGATCACGATATTCCTGGACTTGCCCAAGTCGGGATTGCAAGTCCCCCAATAATTCCAAATTTTTACCAAACACCGTTTCGTTGGAGGCCCCTCCCTCTTCTCTCCGAATTTGCACAAGCTTGACTGAATCATTTCGAATCGATTGCAGAATTAATTTATTTCCCAAATAGGAAGAACCCATCGCAAACAAACTCAATCCTACTCCGATAATGGCCAGCCCAAAAACCGCCACTCGAATCAGACCTCTTTGCCGATACGCTACCGAAGACGGCGAAGCTAAGTTTTGATCAGGAAATATCACGTCGGTGAATAAATTTTTAATAAAATAACTTTTCGGCTCAAGGGAATTCTGTTCAGCAACAGCCGATTCAGGCAATCCTGCGGCTTTCCGAACAGAGTCCATAATGCGATCAATTGGATGCCCTTCTTGCGTTCCACTTGTGAGATAAAACCCACGGAAAAATGGATTTTGCTGGTAGGGGTTTTGATGAAATAAAATTTCAACGAATCGGGTGAGGACGGGACTGCAGGATTCTAATTGCAAGGGGAATCCAAGAATCGAAAGCTTGGCTTCGCCTCGTGTCAGGGAAAATCGTTCTAATCGCCGTGCCACCACTCCCTGAATGAGCTCATTGTATTCTTTGTGGAAAATTTCATGCGGAGCCGGTGAAGATTTCGTTCGTCGGGGGAGAGTACACCCCCAAATATCTTCTCGTTCATGCTTTTCTAATTCACCAAAAAATTGATTAAACCCTTCCAATAAATCGCATTTCGTGAACATGAGATAGACTGGGAAGGACATGCCCAAATGAGTCATGAGCTCATCAATTCGATCACGAATCGTTTTGGCATGCCATTCAACGAGTTGATCCGTGGCCTCTAGAAGTTCGTTAATCCCAATGGCCACCATCACTCCATTAATCGGCTTTTTACTTCTGGCTTTTTTCAACAAGTCCAAAAAGGCAAACCATTCTTCTCGATCCTCGTCTTCCGTCATATACCTGCCAGCGGTGTCCAACAACACCGCATCGGTGGTAAACCACCAATCGCAATTTCGTGTTCCTCCAACACCCTGCACCCCTTTGGGGTTTTCACCAAGAGAAGGAAATTGCAATCCGGACTCACGTAGCGCCGTACTTTTCCCCGAAGCCGAAGGCCCCACAATCATGTACCATGGAAGGGCGTACAAGGCGGCCTTACCTCGATAGCCTTTTCCTAACTTTGACTGCTTTAAGGTGGCGATTGCTTTTTCAAACCGAAGTTGAACCGCTTCAATTTTATCTTTGTCTTCCCCTTGAACCCGACCAACCTGCTCGACTCCTTGCTGTTGCAGCGAATCTTCCAATAGTTGAGCCCCCTGCTGGGCCCGATAATGATCGAAAATAAGAAAGAAGACCCACACCAAAATAATTCCACCAATGAGAAGCATTCGGATTTCTGAGCTCTGCATGCCTGCCAAATCCCCAGCGAACCAAATAAGGGTACATAGCGATACGATTCCCAATCCAACCAGCAAGCGGGGACGCCGCACTAATCCCATAAGCAACATTTTTGGCAAGCACAGGACCTTCCAGAGAAGGCTGACAATTTGACTGATCATGGTTGAGAGGTTTCCACTAATTCTGAAAGATGACCGAACGTCGTTTCTGCTTCTTGGTGAATCATGACCGACATCCCCACATACGAGAAAAAGGCCACAGCGAGGCTACAGGCCAAGACCACCCAAGCAGGGATTTCATGTTTCACGACATCCAAGACCACCTCATGACGTTCCGCATGAGGTGACAACGGAGGAATTTCGCCTCGAAGCCCCTGAATGTCTCGAAAAAGGTCATGCTTAAGATCTTTCAACTTTTCTCGCCCTTCTAACTTATATTGTCCTTCAAATCCCAGCACTAAACAGGCATGAAAGACTTCCAGTAAATCAGGATTCACCGGAAGCGCGCGCCGAAGCGTTGTCAGATGATGGAAGAATTCTTCTCCGGCCACTTGCGTTTGAAAATATTTGTATTGGAGCAATTGGGAAGCCCATTGACTCTTTTGATCCCAACCAGACTGCAAAATCATTTCGTCGAGAAAGGCCACAATGGCATAGCGAGTTTCAATGAGTATGTCGCGAGAATAACGCATGACCGTCCCTCGGCGATCCGCTTCTTCCAGCATTTGATCAATTTTCGCCTGCAACGACTCAACGCGTCCTAAATCACGCGAATCCCTGGCGTGAACGCCTAACACCAGAAGATCAAAATACGCATTGACTAAATGTCCGTCTTGCTTCATGGGTACAGGTTTCATCGTTCTACTCTTTGGTGACAAGAATTTCGATCGTCATATTCTGCAATTCCGGAGGAACCGATAACGCAATCGTCTGGGATTGTTTAATGCGATCCCAGAAGCCCCCTTGGTTCTCCAACCCAAAATAATGATGTCCCGCTTTTCTCGGAATACTGGCTGGAGTTTGCGTCACATGGCGAAAGCGAACTCCTGGCATAGCCGCGTTGATGATTAAGTCCATATCATCCATGGCGCCAATTTTCACTCGCTTCACAAATAACGAGGGAACTGACTCATCCAAATCCGTCCCTGAAAGGGAAAGAAAAAATTGGCCTTTTTCAAGAAGCGTTGCGTCTGAAATTTGTCCCACGAAGACGGTCTCTCCTCGTTTCTCCAGAGAAATGGTGACATAGCGTGTTGGAGAAATGTGTTCGACCACATTGCGAATTTTTATATCTAATTCACGAAAACTTCGTGCTAAATTGGTGTGTTCATAGGGCGGAAGATCTTTGGGATTGGCATCGGGAGACATTAGTGCTAATTCCCCGGCTAAGCGGGACAACGCCACATACACCACCTCAGGGTGAATGCGCCCTACTTGATTATAGTGGGCTAAGGCAGGGATATATGAAAAAATCGCATGGAGCATTGAAAACCGCAGGAGGTCCATTCCCCCATGTTCACGAATCCCTCGTTGTTGATCAGCTAAAGCCGTGCCCATGGACACTAATAACTCCAACAATGACCGCAGCAACCGAGTCAAAGCCTCTGAGCCCGATAGCCACAAGAGAGGAGGAATAAAGGAATCTCTCAGGGCAATGGCCCCTCCGGGTGTTCGCACGAGTTCAGCAATTTTCATGATCGTGGCATCAGGCATATCTTCTCCTGAGAAAAAAACTTTTAGATTTTTTCTCGCCACCATAATTTCCTTAGCATTTCCTCCGGAATTGAAATCTGGTAAAGAGACAAATGTACTGTGATAACGTGGATCTCGTGGTAACCCTTTCGCATCTAATTGACAATTCGCGATACCTGGATGATCCATTGGAATACCCACAAACACATCAAGATGATCCAACGTAGGCGGAAACAGCGCTTCCATCAATCGCGTAGGCGGAATCCCATCCTGATCCGGGATTCTGATCACGAGGCCATCCGGCATCACGGCTCGAAATTCCAGCAACGTAAAACTCCCATTTGCCAACCCATCCCGGTCGATATCAAGTTGACATACTCCCCAACCAAAAGGGTGTAAATGTTGGAGTCGTTCCGCCAACATGCCATCATGGTAGCAATCCCATTGCTGAAACAGATGTGGCGTTAACAACATCCCCTCATTCCAAACCACCCGATGAAATGCATCCATTTTGATCTAACCTTTCCTCTCTAAAATCTTTGAACCCCGCTGATTAATCCTTGACAGGCTCGGCAATATCTTGTTGATCCACTTTCAAAATAAATTCAGGATCGCCAAATGAAAACATTCCTGGTTCTTGTATCGGTATCACGCGCCGCCAAATTCCGTCCTGATATTTCCGAAACAGCACCATGACTCCGATAAATTTTTCATGGTTTTCTGGGTCCACATTCAAGACAATAGGCTCCTTCGTAGAAGGACGTAACGTGATTTCTTTTCTGTTCAACAGATCTTGGCCAAGAAACTCATAGTCATTTTTCCATAATTCGTGAAAGGTCGCTTGCTCAAAACGCGTGCGATCTTTCAGTGTATAAATTCTCACCGTCACTGGAACTGGTTGCCCCATATCGGATTGATTCAAACGATTGGTCGACTCGAGCATAACTTCCATGTTCATTTTTGAGGACCCACAGGAAGACAGCAAGGCCCATACTACCCCCAAAATAATCCATGGCCATTTTTTACGACTTGGAAGACGGTGCTTTTTGTTGGTATACACGGAGATATCCTTTCGCTATTTCCGGCCCTAGTAATCGATGAAATGTTTTTATTTCTTCCTCTCTTAATTGACGGTGTTTTTCTTTGAAATATTCCCAGGCCGGGTGGTTCCCTAAAATTCCCATGGACAAGATTTTGGCACCTAAATCTTTCCTTTTATTCTTGCATTCCACCTCGAGATTAATCGGATCCAATTGTTTCAACAGAAAACGAACTGATTCTCGAAATCCCGCTATTAATCCGAGTGGATGTAAGGTGAGATCATCCAACACCTGCCGCAATTGATGAAGTTTTTCAGGAAAAGGGATTGAAGACGTCGTGTGATCAAATAAAAAAGCACTCATGTGTTCGCCGGTTTCAGCCCACTTCAATTCTTGTCGTTCCTTCCCAAGAATACGGGTTACCTCCACATCTAATTCTTTCTCGAATTGCCTTCTTCCTTTCATAGAATCATTGAGAAATTCGAATAGTACAGTAAGCACCTGAATTTGTTCCGTGGCGTCTGAAGACCATAAGAACGCATCCCTCTGGTTCGATTCCAGCCCCACGCCACTTCTCTGAGAATTCTGTTGATTGACCTCAGGTGTAGAAACCTGCTCCCTTGGGAACACCTCTTCAGCACGATGCGATTCGCCAAATGCCGCCTCAACATCTGACAAAAATTCTTCTTGTTTTTCAGGGGGTATTTCAGATAAGGCTTGGTGCAGAATATCCACTAAAGAGGTTTCTCGATCTTCGGGGGAAAGATGCAGCATTTCCGCATATTGGCCCTGAAGCTGGTCAACGATGGTCCTGGGAGAAAGGCAGGCTGGTTGCGGCAAACAGACCGTGGCATCAGGATCTACCATTCCCTCCAAAGATGGAGGAGTTTCGACCACCACAAACTCCAACACACAATCACCAATCCCAATTTGATCGTGAACCGCCAACGTATACGGTTTCCCAATTTCTAATCGAGAGCCATTTATGGTCGTCCCATTTGTGCTCCCAATATCCATCAAAACAAATTCACCGGCTTGTTGAGTGATTTTTGCATGACGAGAAGAGATAAGCCGACGACGATCCGGAAGTCGAAAATGGCTGGCTTCTCCTCTGCCAATAATACATTCATCCCCCCATTCTCGCTTTGATAAAGCCAAAAATTCTGGGCCTTGAGGCGTTTGCACAATAAGTTGAAATGGCATAACGTTATGATCCGATGGAAGCGATCTCTTGGCGCATTTTATGGCAGGCTCGAAGAACTTCTTGTCGCCGTTCTTGAGGATGAAATAGTTCTAACCTCATCCACTCTCCAATCTGCTGAATTCTTCGAAGGACTCCATTGAGTTCCGCAATCGGATCTGGAGCCTCATCCTGGCTCAAGTCCGAGACCGGCCTCCGTGCCATTAATGCAAGCCCGAGCTTAAGGACGGCATACCAGAGATAGGGTGGAATCTCTGAATCGTCCTTACTGAATTTTTGATGGGATTGCCTGCCTCTTTTCGACGAAAATAAGGTCCCCTGTTCATCAAATAAAAGACGAATCCTATCCGGCCCATTTCCGTGTGGCTGTTCAGCATCCTGCTTGGCAAGGAGCAGGCTCCCTCGAATAAGCGTGGGCAAGCATCGTTCTAATCTAGCCAGCGTCTCGTCATCCCTTCCCAACACCGTCTGGAAGAGCAATAGGCCAAGACTATACCAATCACAGGAATGTTGGAAGGAGCGAAAGAATGTCACTGGTGCATGTAAAAAGGCCGTATCTTTGGCCATCTCCAATTGCTCCCAACACGCATGACTCATCGGTTCCGATTGCCCACGAACCACAATCCCGCGCTCTGAAGACTCTTGCCGAGTCCCCCAAATCGTGGCTGGAACATGACCACTTTGTGGAAGAAGTAGTTGGATGCAAAAGACATCCTGAGCCGAGAATGATGAGCCCGTCATGGTGTCACTGGCAATATGCAATTGAAACATTCCAGTGACCTCAGCGGGCACATGTTCGGGCTTTCTGATTCTTTCCATCGAACGAACCAGGACCGTAAACTCTTCCTTTTT
>Ga0224496_10002498_pt1 | contig 10930 bp, 14 predicted proteins | sample SF_Jul11_sed_USG_2_FD_168127 | JGI IMG/M metagenome (GOLD analysis project Ga0224496, IMG submission 168127) | Sediment microbial communities from San Francisco Bay, California, United States - SF_Jul11_sed_USGS_8_1 | ecosystem: Environmental > Aquatic > Marine > Sediment | place: USA... | reverse complement strand
GCGCACCACGCACGCGGTGCGCGCGAAATTGAGATTGGCCACGATGTCACGTGCGATAGACAGCGCATGGTCGTCGTCGTTGGCGAGATGATCCGTCACGCCGGATATGCGCGAGTGAACACTGCCACCGCCGAGCGTTTCCGCATCGACGACTTCGCCGGTCGCCGCTTTGACCAGCGGCGGACCGCCAAGAAAAATCGTTCCCTGGTTGCGCACGATGATCGACTCGTCGCACATGGCCGGGACGTACGCGCCACCCGCGGTACACGAGCCCATCACGACCGCAACCTGGGGCACGCCTTTTGCCGACAGCCTGGCCTGGTTGTAGAAAATGCGGCCGAAGTGGTCGCGGTCCGGAAACACCTCGTCCTGGCGCGGCAGGAAGGCCCCGCCCGAGTCAACGAGATAGATGCACGGCAGGTGGTTCTCCTCGGCGATTTCCTGGGCCCGCAGGTGCTTCTTGACGGTCAGCGGATAGTACGTGCCGCCCTTCACCGTCGCGTCATTGGCGACGATCATGCATTCGATGTCATGAATACGGCCGATCCCGGTCACGATCCCGGCACTGGGCACGTCGTCACTGTAGACCTGCCACGCCGCCTGGCGACCGATCTCGAGAAAGTGAGCGCCTTCGTCCAGCAAGCCCCTGATGCGATCGCGCGCCAGCAGCTTGCCACGCTTCAGGTGTATCTCGCGCGAACGCTCCGAACCGCCCTGCATGACATAGTTGTCGATGTCCCGAAGCCCCTCGGCAAGCGCCTCGTGTGCTTCCTTGTTCTTCGCGAAGTCCTCGGACTTTCGATCGACCTTTGTCTGGATTACAGGCATCGACTCACTTCGTGGCGTTGAACAGTTCGCGACCGATCAGCATGCGGCGGATCTCGCTTGTACCCGCACCGATTTCGTAGAGCTTTGCGTCGCGCCAAAGGCGCCCGGCAGGGTATTCGTTGATGTAGCCATTGCCGCCCAGTGCCTGAATGGCTTCGCCCGCCATCCAGGTCGCCTTCTCGGCAGCCACGAGGATACATCCAGCCGCGTCGAAACGGGTAGTCATACCCCGGTCGCAGGCCCGCGCCACCGCGTACACGTAGGCCCTGCTTGCGTTCATCGCGGTATACATGTCGGCAATCTTGCCCTGCATGAGCTGAAACTCGCCGATCGGCCGTCCAAACTGCTTGCGGTCGTGGACATAGGGCAACACCAGGTCCATGCACGCGGCCATGATGCCGAGCGACCCGCCGGCCAGCACGACGCGCTCATAATCGAGGCCACTCATCAGGATTGCCGTACCTTTGCCCTCTTCGGCGAGCAGGTTGGCCGCAGGCACGCGACAGTCCTCGAACAGCACTTCACTTGTGTCGGAGCCGCGCATACCGAGCTTATCGAGCTTCTGTGGCGTCGAGAAACCCTGCGTGCCTCGTTCCACAACAAAGGCGCTGATATTTCTTGACGCCATATCGGGTCCCGTCTTCGCGTACACGATAACGACGTCGGAACCGGGCGCATTGGTGATCCACATCTTGGAACCGTTGAGCACATAATGATCCCCATCGCGAACCGCTGTCGTGCGCATGCCCATGACGTCCGAGCCCGCACCGGGCTCGCTCATCGCCAGTGCGCCCAGGAACTCACCGGAAACCAGCTTCGGCAGGTACTTTTGTTTCTGATCGGCGTTGCCCCAGCGATGCAACTGGTTTACGCAGAGATTGGAGTGCGCGCCATAGGACAGACCCACCGAGGCCGACGCGCGACTGATTTCCTCCATCGCAATGACGTGCGCAAGATAACCCAGCTCGGAGCCGCCGTACTGACTCTCGACGGTAATTCCAAGCAAGCCCAATTCCCCGAGTTCCGGCCACAGATCGCGGGGAAACTCGTTGTTTTCATCTATCTCGGCGGCTCGGGGCGCGATCCGATCTGCAGCGAAACCGCGAACCGTTTCGCGCAGCAGATCGAGATCTTCACCATGACCGAAGTCGAACTCAAACATGATCTGACCACCTGTCGGGAGTGTGCATCTGTTTGCACCATTGTCCGGACGGTGCTCCCCCACATGAATACCAATCGCGGGGTAGGATCGTCAGTCGGTATCGTTCACCCGTTCCACCGCGTGCGCACGTGCGCTGACGTCCTCGCCGCGAACGAAACGGGCAAACCAGAAATGCCGGCCGAATTGCTCGGCATCGGTTCGAAAATAGGCAACCTGGCAATCCGGCACGAAACCACAACCCGGCGAAGTCCGGCCCGGAACGCTGAGTGTCAGGATACCGTCGCGATCTGTTGTACCGAGGTACGAACTGTCGTCATGACAGATCAGGCGTGCGTGCGCAATCGGCTTGTTGTCCGCATCGCTCATCCTCAAGGTAACCGGCATGCTCATCTCTGAACTACAGCCGCAAAACGTCCTGGCGCAGTCGACTTCAACGGGTGCGCGGGAATCGTCAGCGGCACATGCGCCCAGCAGGGAAACGACTGCGAAGACGGTGACAGGGATTCTTGCGTTCATTGCTTTTTGCTCTCAGCCCTCGGACAGGTTCTCGATAAATCGGGAAAACAGCTCGTACTGGGAAGTAATGCCGAGCTTGGAAAACAGGTTGCGTTTGTGAACCATGACGGTCCCTGGCGCGATATTGAGTTCGCGCGCAACGGATTTTGTCGAGTGACCGCGCAGCAGTAGCTGGGTAATCTCGCGCTCACGCAGGGTGAGGACGCTGTCACCAAAATTCTCGAAACAGTCCATCAGGCGCTCGTGGATGTCACGATCCGGTGAACTCGTCTGCTGCCACTTGTCCCAGACGCGCTGCATCGCGGCAGCCACGATGGGCTCGATAACCTGAAGTCGATTCAGCTCGGTTCGCGTCAGTCGATTCTGGGTGCGCCCGACAACGACGACCAGGGTGCTTGTCGGCGACATGTCGCGCAAGAAGTCCATCTCGTCGACCAGGTGCGTACGCTCAACGTACTGGTGGTAGTACTCACTCGATCGAAAGCGGTCAGGGTGCGTGTCCCGAAATCGGCACAAGGTCGGCTTGGACTCTGAAATCGCGAGCTGGTACAGCGGGTCCAGCAGGTAGGGACCGGCCAGGTATCGATCGAGGAAATGGCGCCGCTGTGCCGGCGCCAGCGAGTGCGCCATCACCTCCGGCGCCGCGTCCTTGTGAAAGGCCAGCAGGCTGGTGCCGTCGTTGGCCACGGTTGCACAGATCAGCGAGACCAGCTGCTCTGCGATCGCCCTGCTCTCTGTCGCCGCGACCAGCGCCGCGACTTTCGCGTGCCACTCAGGCGTCTCAAATACCGGTTGCGGCCCCATATCAGGGTTGGTACAGCGCCGCGGTCGCACCCGATGGGTCGCGAATCACACAAAAACGCCCGCCCGCCAGGCCTTTCGGCGCCACGACGATCTCGCCGCCGTTCGCCGTGCACGCTGCCGCGCTGGCATCGACGTCGGCGACGGTTATATAGATAAGCCAGCCGCCCGGGAGATCGGCGTTGCTGCCACGCGCGTGACAAATACCGGAAACCGCCTCCCCTGTCGAAGGTGACGTCATCGAGTAGTCGGAGTAGTCGCCCATGGATACCGCTTCTGTCCCCCAGCCAACGACGCTCTTGTAGAAATCTCTCAGGCCGTCGGCATCGTCTACAGTCATGTCGATCCAGCCGATCTTGCCAATTTGTGGATTATCTGACACACGTATCCCCTGTTGTATTGCTATTTTAAAATGACGTGAGAAACGATGCCGCGTTACCGCCAATCAAACCGCGGCCGGACTGCGCCGTTCTAAGGTAAGCCTCACCCTTCGGATAATCCTCAGGCTGCGGATTGTAGATTCTCTGCACCCGATTGCGGTGGAACAATTTCAGCTGCGCTGCAAAAGGAATGACACGCGCTGGATCGTTCCCAGTGAGCGCTTCGTGCAAGGCAGGCAGGCGGAAGAACGGCAGGTTCATGTCGGCATGATGAGCATTGTGATAGCCGAAGTTCAATACCAGCCAGTTGAGCTTCGGGTAGCGCAGGCTTATCGGGTTACTGAACGTATGCTCCTGCTCCCATTCGGCATCCCCCTTGTGCGGCGGCTTCACATAGTCGAACAACGTCAGGCTGTAGGGATAGTCGTGCTGCACACTGTCCATGAACCTCAGCACCTGCATCATGATCAGGTAAGCGACCGCATAGAGCAGCGCCACCTTGGGCGCGAAGACCAGGAGCGCGATGAAGATTCCGCCTCGTATCAGGATGACTGAGACATTGCGCCTGCGCTGGTCGCGCCGCTGCGGAATGATGAACGATGTGAAGATCATGACGCCGTGCATGATCAGGTCATGGGCGGGAATATAGAACCACTCGAGAACGCGGACGATCTTCGTGACAAAAGGGTGTTCCTCAAAAAATCGCTCGTAGTCGAACCACACAACGTCGTCGTTGTCGACGTGATGTCGGAAATGCTTGTAGCGCATGTCCTCATAGGTGCCGTACGCGGCGCCGCAGAACCAACTCATGACACGGCCAAGATAGGCGTTATGGCGATTCTGCGTAAACACCATGTTATGGCCGCACTCATGAATCATGTAAGCCGCGATGATCATGCCGTGCGCAAGTAACAGGGTGCCTGCGGCATTGAGAATGCCGCTCGTCGAGAACAGCAGCGCGAACCCGGCGCAATAGGCTGCGACGGCATAGACCGTGGCGGCGCCGTAGTACCGCAATCCAAGGGGGTCTTTTATGAGGCTCTTTGTTAGCATACACACCATCGCCTGCTGGCTCCGGAGAACCAACGAATGAAGCTTGTGACCGCTATTGTAAAACCCTTTCGCCTGGATGACGTACGTAATGCGCTCGGCGAGGTCGGCATCCAGGGCATGACCGTCAGTGAGGTCAAGGGCTTCGGACGCCAGCGCGGCCATACCGAACTCTACCGCGGTGCTGAGTATGTCGTTGATTTTCTTCCGAAAGCCAAGATCGAAGTCGCGGTGTCGGATGATCTCGTCGAGCGCGTGGTCGAGGCGATTGTCGATGCCGCCAAGACCGGCAAGGTCGGCGACGGCAAGATATTCGTGACGACGATCGACCAGGTGTGGCGCATCCGTACCGGTGAAACAGGCGACAGCGCACTCTGAGCTTCAGTCCTCGATCACGACCCGTCACTCACGATACAGAAAGCATTGAGCTTGTTACCGTCGAGATCGCGAAAATAACCCGCGTAGAAGCCGTCGACACGTGGTCCGGGAGCTCCCTCGTCGGTTCCGCCCAACGCCAGCGCCTTGGCGTGCACCTCGTGGACCTTGTCCGGCGAGTCCACGGCAATCGCGACCATCGTGCCATTGCCCACCGTCGCCGGGTTGCCGTCGAACGGCGTGATCACCGAGAGAGCCGGTGAGCCTGGCCCGGTCGACCAGGCGATGAATCGCTCGCCCTCGTAGGTGCGGCCCGCGCCGATCAGGGCAAGCAGTTCGTCATAGAATTGTGCAGCGCGCGGTACATCGTTGCTGCCCAGGGTAACGTAGCCAATCATATTCGCCTCCTCGTTGTCAGCCTGGCCCTGACAATAACGCATCACGCCAGGCGGACAGCTTACCGGAGAACGGCATAGCCGCGTAAGCAGGGCTGCTCGACGGCAGCGCGGCAAAACCGACGCCCGGAGGAAGGGCCCCGGCATCCACGAAGCGCCGGAATAGCTGCTCCGCCTTCCTGCCGTTGAAGGCGATCAACTCGACTGACGTATGCCGCCGGAAGAAACCCTCGAAGTCATTCACCTGTGCACTATCGAGTTGAATGTCCGCATCCAGGCTGCCGGGACGGACTGAACTTCGCAGTACATCCCAGACCGCAATCCTTTGCCGTTGCAACTGCCGACACCGTTCCTCGTAGTCACCCTCGATGCGAAACAGCTCGCGCATGATCGGCCAGAAGGCGTTTTGCGGGTGCGCGTAGTACTGCTGCATCGTAATCGACTTGCGGCCCGGAAGACTGCCAAGGATAAGCGCACGCGCGTCGGGGCGTGCAATCGGTGAGAACCCGTCAGATCTTGCCATGCAGCAGACGCCGTGCAAGCAACTCCATGTCGCCTGCATCTCGCGTCCTCATCACCGGGTCGTCGGCCGTAATATTCATGCCGCGTATCGTCTTGCGCAGCAAGGTCCCGTCGGTATCGAAATCGAAATCCAGAACGTTGAGACAACAGGTCGACTGGTCCAGAAGGCCGAATGCCTGCAATCCAACACCCGTCGCCCAGCCCAGAATCGCGGCGTTGGTGCCACCGTGTGCGAAGACGGCGAGATCGTGCCAGGAATCATCGAGCAGCAAGCGATCCATCGCGCCCGAAATGCGTTCGTAGAAGTCCCGGTAGCGCTCACCGCCGAGGAACGTGGCGTCTTCCTGCGCGGCCCGCCAGTGGGAGAATGCGACATCGCTCACGATGTCATACCCACCGCTGACCTTACCTTTTACCGGTCGTATTTCCTCGAGCTCACTGACGACTTCGAGCTCGATGCCACGATCGGCGAGAATCGTCGTGCCTGTTTCCAGGGTGCGCGGCAATCCCGTGCAGATTGCCTTGTCGACGTGTACATCGACGAACAACCGCGCCATGGCCTGCGCTTGCGCCCTGCCCCTGGCGTTCAGTTTCACGAGGTCCGGATTGCCGATCAGCTCGCCGTCCTCGCCGATATAGTCAACGGCACCGTGCCGGAACAGGTAGAGCCGCCGTCGATTCGAACCATCGATCGCGACGCGTTGGCGCGCCACTCTGTCCGGGCTTCCCGCCACGGCCGAGCTAGTAGCCCTTGCCGACGTCAACGACGTTCAGCAACGCATCGCCGGCCAGGTAGCGGCGAATATTGTCCATTACGAGCAAGCGATGGCGCTCGCTGTTACCGCCTCGACCCGAAACGTGCGGGGTGATAATGACGTTGTTCATCGCCCACAGACCGTGGTCGGCCGGCAGCGGCTCGGGGTCGGTAACGTCCAGGCCCGCGCCGGCTAGCTGCCCGGACTTCAACGCTGCCAGCAACGCTGCCGTGTCGACGGTCGCGCCCCGGCCGACATTAATGAAATAAGGCGCCCCGTCCTGCGCGGCGCTATCGAAGAACTCGGCGTCCAGCAGCCCACGCGTCTGGTCGGTGAGAGGTAGTGCATTGACAATGACGTCTGCCTCTCGCGCAAGCTCGAACATCTCCTCGGACAGGCCAACGTAGTCAACGAACTCCGGGCCCTCTCTCGAGCTGTTCCTGGTCGCCGTAACGCGCATCCCCAGTGCGGCGCCACGCCTTGCAATCTCAGTACCGATGCCGCCCAGTCCCAGGACCAGCATCGTCTTGCCGGAAACTGTCGTCATCCCGCTCGTGTGTTCCTGCGACCGCCGCCATTCACCCAGTTCCTGGTCATCCACGAAATGCGGGAGATTGCGGTGCAGCGCCAGCATGAGGGCGATCGCGTGTTCGGCGATCACGGGCGCTGACATCTTTTGCATGTTGGTGAGAACGACGGCGCCGCTTTTCAGCCGGTCGGACTCGAGACATCGATCAGCCCCTGCTGAATAAATCTGCACCCAGCTCAGGTGCGGCGCGGCAGCCAACAGCGCATCGTCGCAGTAGCCAAGCATCGCGCCTGCCTGCGGCGCAAGATCCAGCGCCTCTTCGTAGGACGTAACGATGATGACTTTTTCGCTGGCAAAGTCCGGGAGATCCAGCCCGGTGTCGCGAACGACGACGATGCGGGACGCATCCCACGACGGCCACTCGCGCATCGGCGTCTGGCCCTCACGCAATCCGGCCTGCTCGACAAGCGCGTCGATTGGCCGCTCATCTGCCCACGCCGTGGATGCACTAAAAAATGCCGTGGCGCCGATGGCCGCCGAGGCAACGAAAGCTTTGGATAGATTCATGGAGATCCCCGAATACCGGACACAAGGCCGTTCGCTCATTATGAGCGAACGATCGGAATATCGACACCCGTGAATCAGGCCGGGAAGAAGTCGATCGGCTTGGTCGTTGTGATGGCTTCGACGTCCCGGGCCTCAAAGCGGAACAGCTTGACGCGCTGCACAAGCTTGCGCTCGAGATCCGCATTGTTGAGTTCGCTGGAGACCACTTCGCACATCGTCACCGTTCCATTCGGAGCGATCGTCAGGCGCAGTACCAGTTTGCCTTCGAGCGACGGGTCTTCTCGCAACGCGCGATTGTAGAGCGCGAAGATGGCGCCCTTGTTCTTGTCGAATACGAGCTCGATTTCTTCACGCGAACGCGATGCCTTGCCACTCGTACCCGAGCGGCTCGCGCCGGCTCCCTGCGCCATGCCGGCCACGGGGCTCGTCACACGTGTCGTATTGCGGCCCGCAATACCGGTACCGCCCGTGTTTCGACTCATCGCGGCCGTATTAATACCGCCTGATGTGGCACCGGCTTTCGATGTAATCATCGAGCGCTCATTGCGCTCGGCTTCGCCGACCGATGCTGTCAACGGGCGATCGTCGGCAACCTGGAGATCCTTGTCCACGAGATCCGCCAGATCTTCCGCGAACGGCATCAGGGCCGCCTGCGCCTCTTCGCGAGCCTGTTCCGTGCGATCCACGACCGGCTCGGGTTCGGGCTCCGGCACCGGCTCCGGCTCGGTCTCCACGACCTGCTCGGGCTCGGGTTCCTCGACCTCCGGCTCCAGCTCCTCCTGGGGCGGCGGTGGCGGCGGTGGCAGCGGCTTTTCTTCCAGCAACAACTGAGCGATTCGCGGCGGAATCTCTTCCACGTCGAACGGTTCGGGTTCGGGTACAGGAATAAACGGCCAGACGATACTCAGCGCCATGCAGATCAGGAAGACGATGCCCAGCAGACGCTGGAACTTCTTTTCCTGTTCCTGGCCCGTAGTCCAGGGCAGGTCATATTCTCTGTAAAACGGTAAATCCAATTCCGTGGCTCCTGGTCTCTGTGCGCCTTACAGCGACGCCTGAAGGTCGTCCAGCTTGTCCGAACTCTTCTGCAGCACGGCCAGCGAGATTTGTCCGTAGTCCGCATCCGTACACGTCGCCATGACTTTCTTCAGCAGACGGTACGGGATGTCTTTGTCACCCAGTATCGTGACTTCGCGGCCAGCGATATCGTCGGCCGCTTCACGGCGCAGGACGCGATCGTTCTGCGACAGCAGTGCCTGACGCAGCGCAGGAATATCGTTGCCCTGGGTTGCCATCACTTGCGCGATGTTCGCCACCGGAGTGCCCTGCACCAGGATATCGGTCCGTCCAATCAGGACCGTGACCGTTTCTCCCGGTTTCTTCTCGGCGATCGATTCCGGCAGCTTCAGGTCCTTGGCGTTCGGCAACGTCTGCACGTCCGACGAATTGACGAGAAGGAAGAACACAAGAATCGTGAAGATATCCATAAGCGATACAAGGTTGAGCGCACCCGCACCCTTGTTACGCTTGTGGTGTTTTTCCATGCGTTTCGCGCGGCCCGACTTAACCATTACGAGGCACCTCCGCCCAGTACCGGCGCATCGCCGATCGAAATATCGGGGAACAGGTCTGACCGTTCGACCTGACCCTCATCTTCATTGACTTCCTGAGCGACACGAACCGTGTCCATGACCTGCACCAGCGTGTCGTAAGCGATGTCCTGCTCCAGCAAAATCGACGCATCGGTTTTGCTCGGATAGCGATCCTTCAGTTCACGCAGTTTGACCGCAAGGGCATCATAGTCGTAACCCTCGTCGCCGTTGGGGTAGACACCCAACAGGCCCTGGTTACGATCGCCGACTTCAATCTTGTCCTGACGCACAATGATTTCGAGCTGGAATGTCTGTTCCTGCGGCTCCACGGGCTCACTAGAGGAGCCTGGCAGATTCAATTCGAGAATCGCCATTCGTGAGAACACCGCGGTGATGAGCAGGAACGGAACCAGAATAACCATCAGGTTCATGAATGCCGTGATGTTGAGTTCGACCCCGTCGTGACGACGATGGCCTCCCCTGCGGCTGCGGATCATGGTCCTACGCTCCGGTCGTGTTCAGCTGACGTTCGGTAACCGCGTTCAGGAACTTGACGCTGGCCATCTCGAGACTGTCCACCAATGCATTCGTCTTTGTCTGCAACAGCGCATGAATCAGCAGCAACGGAATTGCCGCCATCAGGCCGAACGCCGTGGTGTTCATCGCTGTCGAAATAGACGCTGAAAGCATGTCAGCCTTCTCGGCCGGATTCGCCTCAGCGACCGCGGTAAACGCCGCGATCAGGCCGATAATCGTACCCAGCAGTCCCAGCAGCGTCGCGATATTGGCAAGCGTCGCAATGTAATGCGTACGCTTCTCGAGGCGCGGCAGAACCTCCATCAGGCTCTCTTCCATCGCTTTCTCGATATCGTCACGACGGCGTGCCGACTTAATGCGGTACAGGCCGTAGGTCAGGATCGAACCAATGGCGGCCTTGGACTTGGCGGTATGTGCGGCAGCTTCCTGGAAATTACCGGCCTTCAGGAAAGGCACGATCTTCTTCCACAATGCCCGGTTGCTGGTACCCGACATCGTCAGGAATGTCCAGCGCTCGATCGCAATCACGATACCGAACCCGAATACCAACAGAATGGGGATCATGAACGGTCCGCCTTCCTGGAAAAAACGCACTACTGTGCTCATTTGTCTGCTCCTCTAAAACAGATATTTCAAAATGTCGCGAGCCAGGCTCGCGTCTACTCTTCTTCAGTTCCGTACAGGTTGTCGTGATACCCGACCTGGCGAATAAATTCCTCACGATCCACCGGCGCCAGCACCTCGTCGAGCAACGTATTGACGGGTCTGCCCATCAAGTCGCCCGGATCCGATTTCTGCCAGGGCACGATGTACAACACCTTCGGCAGCTCCTGGTTGCCCGTAATCTCCGTGCGACTCAGTTCCATCGAGTCCATGACGCGGTTGCCCGACGTCGTACGTGTAATATCCTCAACCGGCTCG
>Ga0224496_10002497_pt1 | contig 10931 bp, 8 predicted proteins | sample SF_Jul11_sed_USG_2_FD_168127 | JGI IMG/M metagenome (GOLD analysis project Ga0224496, IMG submission 168127) | Sediment microbial communities from San Francisco Bay, California, United States - SF_Jul11_sed_USGS_8_1 | ecosystem: Environmental > Aquatic > Marine > Sediment | place: USA... | reverse complement strand
GACTCCGGTGTCGGCTTGAAGAAGTCCTCCGGGTTGCCCGTCGGAGTGGCGCAGCCCAGGAGCAGGCTCGCGAACAGGAGGGAGACACCGAGAACGACGACCGCGGACTGCCTGCTCGTTCCCAGAAACGGCCTAGAACTGCGTGTAGTTGTACGCAAAATCTCTCACCATCTTCTGCTCATCGAAGTAGATGATGATGGTCAGGGTCTTTTGGGTCGTGGTGCTCTGCGACTGCGCACTACTGCCCCCCAGAATGAGGATCGTGCCGGCGACCGAATTGGCGGTGTCCACGCGGTTCGAGGAGACCTTGTCGTAGATCCACTGCTCGCGCCGCTTCTCATCGGTGGTGACGATGTTGGGCGACCCGAGAACGGCCGCGACCTCGGATGCGGGCATCCCGATCTTGATCTCTCGCTGGACCGTGCCCACCGTCAGATTGGTTGCGCTCCCATCCGGGCCTGCATTGGTCGGATGCTTCATGCAGGCGGACAGCATGAGCAGGCCGATCACAGCCGCGAAAGCGATGCAGATGGATTTCTGACTCATCCGACCAACCCTCCTAGGTTCTCGAAGGCCAACGCCTGCGATGCGCGGAAGAGTAGCCGAGATGTTTCGGAAATTCTCAGCTGCCAGCCTCTGCGCTCGAGGATGGGTGGGGCAGGCCAGCGCAGGCGGACCGAAGGAGCGCGGCTCCTCGGAGGGTGCACGCGGCCTAGCTCCAGAAGCCGGCGGTGCGCTGGATCAGCCAGAAGGCGGCAGGGATGCCGATGGCGTAGGCGGCGGGGCGCGCGATGCGTGCGGCCACGGCCCAGGTATTCCGCGCCGCGCCGCGCGCGAGCGCGTGCATGGCGGCGAGCAGGGCGAACACGCCCGCCACGAAGACGAGCTGCCCGAGCTCGACGCCCACGTTGAAGAAGGCGAGCGCGGCGGGAATCGCGTCGTCGGGCAGGCCCACCGCGCGCAGCGCTCCCGCGAAGCCGAGCCCGTGGAGCAGGCCAAAGGCGAAGGCCACCAGCCAGGGCTTGCGCGCTGCCAGTCCCGTGGCCCCGTGCGCCACCTCGACAGCGACGAAGACGATCGAGAGCGCGATCGCCGCCTCCACCGGTGCCTGCGCAACGGAGAGCCATCCGAGCGTGGCCGCAGCCAGCGTGAGACTGTGCGCAATCGTGAATGCCGTGACCGTGCCGATCAGTCGTGTCGCGCTCCCCACCAGGAAGAGCAGCGCCAGCACGAAGAGGAGATGATCGAGGCCGAGCAGGATGTGCTCGACACCGAGCTCGGTGTAGGTGTGCGCCACCGCGGTCCAGCTCGTCCTCCCGGTCACGCGGAAGTCCGGCGTGTCGGGCGTGAGGTGCACGGTCTGGCTCGAGCCGTCGGCGCGCTCCACGCGCGCGAGGACGTCGGTGCGGGTGACCGGGAGCCCGTCGATCGCGACGCGCTCGCCCACGAGTCCGCCTGCGCAGGCCACGCGCCAGCGCTCCACGTGGGCGCCCATCGCCGCGCGCGCCACGCGCTCGCTGCCGACGCATCGCTCCGGCAGGCACACGGAGATCCCGAGGCGCAGCTCGGCCTTGGCCGGCACCTTGAAGAGCACGTCCCAGTGGTTTGCGTCCCGCTCGCGCAGCTCGAGGTAGGCGGGCCGCACCTCGTGAGCGGCCGCAGCCGCGGACATCCCTGTGACGAGCAGTGCGAGTGCCCCCGCGCGGAGCGCTGCACTCACGGCGGGCCCGCCACGTCGGGCATCGGCGTGTCGGCGGGCATGCGCACCTCGATGTCGTAGCGCCCGCGCAGGGCGCGGTAGAAACGCTCGCGCGTCTCGTCGCGCTGCTCTGCCGCCCACTCGCGTTCGACGAACCTGCGCGCGTCCTCGAACGGCGGCAGACGCCCCGGCACGCGCGTGCCCACGCGCACCAGGTGCAGGCCGAAGCTCGAGGCGACGGGTCCGGACCAGGTGGCGTCGGGCGCCTCCGCCAGGGCCTCCGCAAAGGCGGCGCCGAAGAAGCCCGCTACTTCGGAAGGTGTCGCGCTGGCCATCGCCGGCGGCAGGCCCGTGGCAGCGCCGAGCGTCTCGGGATCCTCCCCGGCGCGGAGTCGCGCCAGCAGGTCGGCGGCGCGCGCCTGGGCCGAGCCGTTCGCCTCCGCTCCGACGAACACCTGGGCGAAGCTCACCCGCGACGACACTCGGAAGCGCTCGGCGTTCGCCGCGAAGTACGCGCGCAGCACCGCGTCGCTGGGCTCGCTCTCGACGAGCTCGTCGTTCAGGAACTCCATCTTCTGGCGCATGCGCCGGCGCACCACGAGGTCGTCCCGGTCGAGTCCGAGCGCCAGCGCCTCGCGGTAGAGCACCTCCTCGGTCACGTAGTCGTCGATCAGCCCGCCGAGCTCCAGCGCGCTCGGCGGCCGCTGCCAGGTGCGCTCGAAGGATTGGCTCAGCATGCGGATTCGATCCTCGCCCACGGCGATCCGCTCCGGCGGCGCGACGCCCGGCCCGGCGACCATGCCGTGCAGCGCGAAGAGCGCGGCCCCCGCGAGCAGGAAGTGGAGCAGCGGTTCTCGGAGCCAGCGCCGCATCCGATCAGTCCGCCGGCGTGTACCAGATCGGAGAGGTGTAGGCGCGCTCCTGCGTCGACACCGGGGCCCCCTTCGCAAGCGGCACGCCGAAGCGGAACGCGTCGTAGGTGGACCAGCGCGGCGTCGGGATCTCGATCACCCGCGCGTAGTAGAAGGCCTTCTGCGCGGGATCGAAGTCCGGGTCCGTCCAGACGCTGCCGAGCTCGGGCGCGCCGATCGTGTTGGCAAACGTGGCGCGAGCGGCATCCACCGTGTTGCCGACCGCGGGAAGCTTCCCGTTGGCGCCCGGCTTGCGCTCGCCGGCCCACGCGACGTCGTAGACCTTCTCGTGTGTTGCCCCCTTGGCGTCGAGCCAGCCCTTGACGATCTGGATGCGGTCCAGGTTGGCGCCGATCGGATCGCGCAGCGCGTAGACCAGGAAGCTGGGCCGTTCGGCTTGCTTGCGCGCCGGCAGATCGCTGCCCATCGGCACGCCCTTCTTGTAGCCGGCCCAGGCGGGCGTGCGGCTCTCGAGATCCACCGCCGTGAATTCCCAGCCGCCAAAGAAGCGAACCGCCATGCGACTGCCCGTGGTGGCGTAGACCTCCTTGCGCTGCATGGCGTCGAAGATCGACTCGCGGGTGTTCTCCGCAGCCCAGACCGCCGCCAGGCCGGAGGCGACCTGCTGCCAACCCATGATCGTCCCATTCTTGGAGCCGATCACCACGTGCTCGATGCGATGCGGCTCGGGCTCGACGCCCGAGTGCTTGCCGAAGAAGTTGTCCTCCTCGGCGGTGGCCAGCGAGGTGTGGCTGTCGGTGGATCCGATCTGGCCGAACTTGTAGGGATTGGTGCCGAGCCGGGCCTCGAGCGCGAGGCCGCGCTTCAGCGCCTCGCGAGCGTACTCGCCGGCGAGCATGGCGTCGGTCTTCTTCTCGGAGAGATCCAGGTTCCCGAAATCCCAGGTCTCGTAGTCCGCGAATTCGTCGTCCGGTGACAGGAAGGGATGCGCCTCGCCGTCGCCCTTGATCTGGGTCGCTTCGTAGAGGGGCTCCCACTTGCGGCGCTGCACGACGTAGGTCTCGTCCAGGGCCGTGCCGTCGTACTGGGTCTCGAGCGGGAACATGATGCCGTTCGAGAGGTTCCCGTTGTGCGGGATGGCGAGCAAGCGGCCGCCGGTCTTCTGCTCGTAGGCCGTCATCCACTTCCAGAGGTCGCGCGGGTTCGGGCTGCCGAGGGGCGGCAGCGTCGTGTAGGCGACCATCTGCGAGGCCTTGCTGGCGTCATCGCGGTAGATCACGACGCGGTGCAGGTTGTTGCCCTTGATCAGCGAGGTCCACTCGAAGCCGATGAACGCGGTGAAGCGTCCCGGCTCGTTGTACTGCTCCGCGGTGTCGATGGTCTTCTGCCAGGCAGATGCGTAGGGCTGAGAGTCGGGCGAGTACATCAGGGCCTTCGGAAGGCGGCCCTGGGAGAAGAGTCCGATCAGTTCGAGGGCCACATCCACGCCCTCGCCCGCCTGGATGCGGTCGTACCACTCCTTGCCCTTCGGGTCGGACAGGAGGTTCGGCGCGCCCGCGTAGAGATCCGGGAAGAATCCCATGTTGTCGGAGTGGTCGGCGACGACGAGGAAGTCGAGGGGCCGCGAGAGCTTCGCGGGCATGCCGGTCGACGAGACGATCTCCTCGCCCCGCGCGAATCGATACGCCTCCGCGATGCCGAGCCGGTTTCCGAAGGCCCCCGCATCCATCGACATCGCGGTGTGGAGGTGCGTGTCGCCCCACAGCAGGCGGCTCGGCAGCTCGGCACCCGGCACCTCGCGCCCGGCGTACGGCGAGTAGCTCGTGCCATCGTAGTCGTCCGACAGCACGTGCTTCGCATCGGGCGGCATGGGCATCTGGGCTGCAGCCGGCGCCGCAATGCCGAGCCACGCCAGGGCCGCCGCCCCGAGAACGAGCGTTGCCGAGATTCGGGCGTTCCTGTGCATCTTCGCTCCTCCCTGCTTGCCTCGCTGCGGATCCGAATGCGCTCCGGAAGCCCGTGCGCTCGACTCGATCCTTGCCTGGGGAGCGGGGAGAGTAATGGGAGGATCGACATCAGCAAGCGAAAGATCGCCCAGCTCGCGGCTCGCATGGGGTGTGCGGCACCCGCTTTGCGACCCGGCAGGGCGGGAACCTGCTGGAACCGCTCGCATTTCGTCCGTCGCGGCGCAGGCGCTCATGCAGTCTGATGGACGTGCGGGCTCCGGCTGGCAATGGCCGTTCACGCCGGCAGGCGTTGCGGCGGGTTCAGCAATTCAAGAATTCAACAGCGTCCCCGCTGGCGGCGGCGGTGGTGGCCCAGGGCAGAATCGAACTGCCGACACCTTGATTTTCAGTCAAGTGCTCTACCAACTGAGCTACCGGGCCACCGGGCGCAGAAAGCTAGCCCGTGGGCCGGGCGCGGGCTAGCGAGTTGCCCTGCTGCGTTCAGACGCACCGAGCGCCGCGATGGCATCACGAACCGGTCGGGCGGGGTGCCCGCACGCGGCGCATGCTCGACAGCGCGCGGCCCACGGTGGCGCACAGGATGAGCACGCAGCCCGTGAGCGAGACCGCGGTCGGCTGCTCGTCGTGCACGAGCCAGGCCCAGCCGAGGGAGAGCACCGGCTCGAGCAGCATCAGCAGCGCGGCCTCGATGGCCGTCAGCCGCTGCAGTCCGCGCGCCATGCACAGGAAGGCGAGGCCCATCTGGAAGACGCCGAGGTAGAGGACCACCAGCCAGTCGCTCAGCGGATGCGATCCAATGGGAAAGGCGAGCGGCGCGCAGGCGAGGGCGGAGAGCAGACTGGCTCCGACGAGGGCCGTGTCCGCCAGCACGGGGCCCCGCAGCCCCGAGGTGCCCGCCAGCCAGCGCAGCCCGAGCAGGCTCAGGCCCGACATCAGGCCCGCGAACGCTCCGAGCGCGTTGCCGGCGGCCGGGTTCGGGGCGGTGTGCACCGGCGGGTCGCCGCCGAAGAAGAGCAGCCCCATGCCGAGCGCGATGGCCGCGCCGAAGCCGAGATCCCGCGCATACGGCCGCTCCTGCAGCAGCAGCGGTCCGAGCAGCAGCACCCAGAGCAGCGAGGTCGACTGCAGGAAGATCGCGTTCGCGGCCGTGGTGAGCTTGTTGCTGGACACGAACAGCACGAGGAGCGCCGCGTACGGCGCTGCCACCAGCAGCACCCGCGGCTGCACGCTGCTGCGCCACGCGGGCCGCAGCAGGGCGAGAAAGACGAAGGCGACGCTCGAGCGCAGGCAGGCCACCTGCCAGGCCGAGAAGCTGGTGAGCTTGATCGCGGTGCCGCCCGTGGAGAAGAGCAGCGACGCGCAGAGGATCAGCAGCGGGCCCACCAGCGATGCCGACACCGCGCCAGCATAGGCAAGCGCCCCGCGCGCGCGAGTCTGCGGCGGAGCGCTCAGCGGGCCCCGGGCACGGCCTCCTCGATGCGAATCGATTGCACCGTGGCGTTCACGGGATAGGGGCGATCGCGCGGGCCGTAGCGTCCGTAGACGTCGACCTCGAGCTGGGTGATCGCATCCACCACCTCGATGCCCTCGATCACGCGGCCGAAGACGCTGTAGTGGCCGTCGAGATGGGGTGCGTCCTGGTGCACGATGAAGAACTGGCTGCCGCCGCTGTCCGGAAAGCCCTTGTTCGCCATCGAGACGCTGCCACGCAGGTGGGTGTAGTCCGTGAACTCGTCCGGAATGCTGTGTTGGGGCCCGCCCTCGCCGTCGTCGCGCGGATCGGCGTTCTTCGTGGCCGGGTCGCCGCCCTGGATCATGAAGCCGGGGATCACGCGGTGAAAGTAGGTGCCGTCGTAGAAGCCCTGGCTCGCGAGGGTCACGAAGTTCGCCACGGTCTGCGGCGCGATCTCGGGCAGCAGCTCGAAGCGGATCGTGCCGAGCCCGCCCAGGTCGATCACCGCGACGTCGTGGGGTCCGGCCGCGACGCGGGCGTGCGGCAGGGCGGGAGGCGCCATCGCGTCGGGCGCTGGGCGTGGGTCGCGGTCGCAGGCGAGGGCAGCGACGGCCAGGCTGAGCAGCAGGGCGGAGGCACGGCGCATGGGGGGGGAATCGGCAGACCGCGCGCACCGGGTGAGCCGCTTCGGCGCCGCTCGTGGTAGCTTGCCGGCGTGCGAGTGGGAGCCGCTCCGCGAGAAGGGGATGGGGCAGCGCCTTGGCGCTGCGCGCCGGCGGCCCGCTGGGTGCTGCGCTGCGCCCTCGTCGCGCTCTTGTGTGCGTGCGCGTCCGGGGTGCGGGCCGCGGCGCCCGCGCCGGCAGCGGGCCGGCACGGCATGGTGGTCACGTCGCAGCCGGATTCGACGCGGGCGGGCGTCGCGATGCTCGCGCTCGGCGGCAATGCGATCGACGCGGCCGTGGCGGCGGCCTTCGCCGCGAGCGTGACGCAGCCGTTCTCCGCGGGCATCGGCGGCGGCGCCTTCCTGCTGATCCGCCTCGCGGACGGAGAGATCGTCGCGATCGATGCGCGCGAGACGGCGCCGGCCGCCGCCACGAGCGACATGTACGTGCGGCCCGGTGTGCCCGAGCGGGCTTCCCTGCACGGGCCGCTCTCGGTCGCCACGCCGGGCTTCGTGGCGGGGCTCGCGCTCGCCCTCGAGCGCTACGGCACCAAGTCGCTGGCGGAAACGCTCGAGTCCGCCATCGCGCTGGCGCAGCGCGGCTTCGCGATCGGACCGTATCACGCGGAGGCGCTCGAGTGGCTGCGCGACCGGAAGTTTCCGGAGCGTTTCCCGGACACCGGTCGCATCCAGTTTCCGCCGCCCGGCACCCGCATCGAGACCGGCTGGCGGCTCGTCCAGACGGATCTCGCGCGCACGCTGCAACACATCGCGACGCGCGGCGCCCGGAGCTTCTACCGCGGCGCGCTCGCCCAGGCGATCGCCGACGACATGGAGAAGAGCGGCGGGATCCTGACGCTCGAGGATCTGGCGAACTACGAGCCCGTGCTGCGCGAGCCGTTGCGCGGGCGCTACCGCGGCTACGAGATCGTGTCGTTTCCGCCGCCGTCTTCCGGGGGCGTTGCGCTCATCGAGGCGCTCAACATCCTCGAGGGCTTCGATCTCGGCCGCCTCGGCGCCGGTTCGTCCGCGTCGATCCACCGCATCGCCGAGGCGCTCAAGCTCGTGTTCGCGGACCGCGCCGCGCTGCTCGGCGATCCGGATTTCGCCGCGGTTCCCACCCGGCGCCTGCTCTCGGAGTCCTATGCCGACGCGCTGCGCGCGCGCATCAATCCGCCTCGCTGGCGGCGCGCTCCCTGGACCTGGGGGCGTTCGGAAGTGGCCATCCGCGTGAAGGGCCCGGGCCTGCCGCTCGATGACGCGGGCACCACCCACCTCTCGGTGAGCGACGCGGCGGGCAACGCGGTCGCGCTCACCATGACCATCAACACGTACTTCGGTTCGGGCCTGACGGTTCCGGGCACCGGCATCATCCTCAACAACGAGATGGACGATTTCTCGGCGGCCACGCTGCGGCCGAACGTGTACGGGCTCGTCGACACGCGCGGCGCCAATGCGATCGCGCCCGGCAAACGCCCGCTCTCGAGCATGACGCCCACGCTCGTGCTGCGCGACGGCGCGCTCTTCATGGTGACCGGCAGCCCGGGAGGTCCGCGCATCATCAGCACCACGCTGCTCTCGATCCTCGACGTCGTGGACTACGGGATGACCGTGCAAGAGGCGGTTGCCGCGCCGCGCTTCCACCACCAATGGCTGCCCGACGTGCTCTCCCTCGAGCCGGCGCATCCCGCGGACGTCGTGAAGGCGCTGCGCGCGCGCGGACACGTCGTCGAGGTCGAAGACGAGAACTGGTCGGCGGCCGAGGCGATCGTGGTGGATCCGGAGACCGGCTGGCAGCTGGGGGGGCGCGATCCGCGCCGCGACGGACTGGCGCAGGGGTACACGCGGCTGCGCTAGCGGGCCGCGGGCGACCCGGTATCCTGCCGCCCGCGGCGGATCCAGCGGGATCCCCCCGAGTTCCATCCACACCTCGGGCTCTCCGGCGTGCCGGCCCGCAGCTGCGCGGCGGACGCAGCGCCCCAGTGATCAGGAGTCAGCATGCACCCGCCCCTGCGAGCCCTCGAGAGCGCCGAGCCCGCCTGTTTCTGGCTCGACCGCCCGGAGCGCCCAGAACCCCTGCCTTCGCTCGAGGGCGACGTCGACACCGACCTCGCCATCGTGGGCGGAGGCTTCACCGGACTCTGGGCAGCCGTCCAGGCGAAGGAGGCTGCGCCGGACCGAGACGTCGTGCTCATCGAGGCCGAGGCCGTCGCGGAGCAGGCCTCGGGACGCAACGGAGGCTTCGTCGATTATTCGATCACGCACGGGCTGGCCAACGGTCTGCATCACTTCCCGGACGAGATCGAAGTGCTCGAGAAGCTCGGCGTCGAGAACTATCGGCAGCTGCTGGCGACGCTCGATCGCTACGGCATCGCGGCCGAGTACGAAGCGACCGGGGCCCTCGATGTTGCGACGCGGCCGCACGAGCTCGATCACCTGCGCGAGTTCCACGCGATTCGCGAGGTCTACCATCCCGGCGCGCTCTGGCTCGATCGGGACGCACTCCGCGCGGAGGTCGACTCGCCCACCTATCTCGGCGGATTCTGGCGCCGCGAGAACTGCGGCATGCTGGATCCGGCGAAGCTCGCCTGGGGGCTGCGCGCCGCCGCCTTGTCGCTCGGTGTGCGCATCCACGAGAGAACGCGGATGGAATCGCTCGCGCGGCTGGGTGCGGGCATGCTGCTGGGCTGTCCGCGCGGCCGTTTGCGCGCGCGCCAGGTGGTGCTGGCCACCAACGCCTTCCGCTCGCCGGTGCGCAGCATGCGCCAGCGCGTGATTCCGGTCTGGGACTACGTGCTGGTCACGGAGCCGCTCTCCGCGGCACAGCGCGGCGCCGTCGGTTGGCGCCATCGGCAGGCCATCGACGACTCCGGCGCGCGTTTTCACTACTACCGACTGACCCCGGACGATCGCATCCTCTTCGGTGGCTACGATGCCATCTACCATTTCGGGAGCCGGCTCGAGCGCGAACACCAGCAGCGACCCGAGAGCCACGCGCTTCTCGCGCGCCACTTCTTCGAGACGTTTCCGCAGCTCGAGGGCATTCGCTTCACGCACCGCTGGGGCGGACCGATCGCCACGAGCACGCGCTTCACGGTGGCGGTGGGCTCCGCGTACGGGCGCCGCGTGGCCTGGGCCGTCGGCTACACCGGAATGGGTGTCGGCACGAGCCGCTTCGGCGCGCGCGCGGCGCTCGAGCAGCTGGCGGGGGAGGGCGACACGGTCGCGCTGCGCTTCGTGCGCCGCCAGCCGCTTGCGTGGCCGCCCGAGCCGCTGCGCTGGTTGGGCGTGCAGATCACGCAACGCGCCCTGGCGCGGGTGGACGAGACGGGCAGAAACGGGCTCTGGCTGCGGCTGCTCGACAAGCTCGGCGTCGGCTTCGATTCGTAGCGCGCGGGTCGCGGCTCAGGGTCGAATGATCGCTTCGGTGTAGGTATCGAGGTCGAGAATGCGCCGGGCCACGCGCTGCACGTCATCGCTGCTGACGGCGGACATCTGCTCGGCGTAGCGGAAGCCGGCGTCTGCGCCCAGCCCGTAGCGCGCATTCAAGCTGATCTGGGCCGCGTGCACGGCGTTGCGCTGCTGGTCGATCGCGTACGAGCCGGTGAGGTAGCGGCGCGCGCGCTCGAGCTCGAGCGCAGACGCCGGCGCCGTGTGTACGCGTTCGATCTCCGCGAGCAGACCGCCCCGCGCCTCGTCGAGCTTTTCCGGCGCGGTCGCGATGTAGAGGGCAAAGTAGCCCGGCGCCACGCCTTCGACGCTCACGGCGTTCACCGCGTAGGCGAGTCCGCGCCGATCGCGCAGGTCGATGAAGAGCCGCCCGCCCTGGCCCGCCAGCAGCTGGGCGATCACCTCGAGCGCGAAGCGATCCTCGTCGAAGACCGTCACGCCTCGAAATCCGATCACCAGGTGGGCCTGGGCGCGATCCTTGCGCAGCTCGGCGCGGCGGATCTCGCGCGGCAGCTCCTCCGGCGGCGGATCGGGGGCCTCGAACGCGCTCGCGTCGAGCTCGGAGAGGCGCGCGGCGAGCTGCCGCGCCACGCGATCCGGGTCCACGTCACCGGCGATCGCAACCACCAGATTGCCCGTCTTGACGAGTCGCGCGTGGTGGGCGCGCAGCGTCTCGCCATTCAGCGCGCGGATCGCAGCGGCCGAGCCGAGCGTGGGCATGCGATAGGGGTGGTGGCGATAGTGGTGCTCGGCGAACAGCAGGAAGGCGCGCTGCGCCAGTCGATCCTCGCGGCGCTCGATCGCCGCCAGCGTCTCCGCGCGCTCGCGC
>Ga0224496_10002495_pt1 | contig 10935 bp, 12 predicted proteins | sample SF_Jul11_sed_USG_2_FD_168127 | JGI IMG/M metagenome (GOLD analysis project Ga0224496, IMG submission 168127) | Sediment microbial communities from San Francisco Bay, California, United States - SF_Jul11_sed_USGS_8_1 | ecosystem: Environmental > Aquatic > Marine > Sediment | place: USA... | reverse complement strand
GAGTTGGGGCGGGGCATACTGCGGTTGAAGGAAAGGGAAGGGGAGCAAGATCAATTGGTCAATATAAACCCGGGCGTGGACGAAGCCGAGGCCAAGCAGATCTTGGCGGCGATCGTGGCGCGCTACCCGCAGTATGCGGCGGAGGGTGCGGCCGGGTAGCCCGGCGGCAATTTATTGGAGACAAGCAAGACGAAAATCGAGTAACGAGTAACGCTTCTCGTAAAAATTTGGAGCAAGATATGCCAAAAACATTTTATACCGAACATGAAATCGAAGACCTGGCCAAGCAGGGCGTCAGCTCGCTGGTGGTGACCGACGATGTGGTGCTGACCGACCTGGCGCGCGAGAAGGCCCGTCGCCTGGGCGTGCAGCTGCTGCGCGAAGACGACAAGCCGCCCAGCGCGCCGGAGCGCCCGTATATCGCCAAGGCGATTGCGCCAAGGCCGGCGGCGGCCAGCCAGCCCAAAGCGGCCCCGGCCAACAAAGCCGAGCTGCAAACGCGGGTGCGGGCGGCGGTGATGGCGCAGCTGGGCGAGAGCGTGGATGCCAAGCTGCTGGATACGATCATTACACGGGTGCTGAACAGCATCGGGCCGAACTAGGTATGTTACTGGGACGCGTACGCGGCAGAGCGGTGGCCACGCTGAAATATCCGGACCTGAAAGGGATGAAGCTGCTGGTGGTGGAGCCGCTGGACCGGCACTTGAAGCCCAACGGCCCGCTGCAGGTGGCGGTGGATGTGGTGCATGCCGGGCATGGCGATCTGTGCGTGATGGTGCGCTCGCGTGAGGCGGCCCTGGCGATGCAGCTGCACAAGTTCGTGCCGGTGGACCTGGCCTTGGTGGGCATCGTGGATGAGCTGGATGTGCGCCGGGACGGCGATTTCGACTTCAAACTGAAAGAGGGCTGGGTGAAATATACATGATCGCACAAACAGCGCTGATTGGATTGGAGACGCGGCAATGATCTTGGGCAAAGTGACGGGGACGGTGGTGACGACGATCAGCCACCCGCATTATGATGGGAAGCGTTTGTTGGTGGTGCAGCCGCTGACCCTGCCGGGCGAGAAGGCAGCAGGCGACTTCATTGCCATTGATAATTCGCAGGCGGGGATTGGCGATACGGTGCTGGTCAACCGGGAGGGCAACGGGGCGCGCCAGGTGTTGGACAACCCGGATGCCTGCATCATCTCGGTGATCGTGGGGATCGTGGATTCGCTGTACATCGAAGCGTTGGACTGAGGCGGGACAAGCGGCGCGCGGGAATCATGTGGGTGGACATTGGTGCGCAAGACGGGCGGTTAGGTAAAATCAATCAAATAATGCTTAAGAGAGCGCCTTGGGCATTTGCCAGACGGGTACACTAATCGAGGACAATATCCCGGGTGCGAAATACATAGATGAGCAGTCCGTCAATAAGGGCAAATAAGATCAACCACTGAATGACCCCGGCAGCCAGGGTATTCATATAATTCACCCTAGATAAATTTGCGCTTTGAACCATGGTGGAGGATACCTGCAATAAGGGGGCAAAGGGATTTTGGTGGACGTTCCCAAGAAGAATGAATACGATAAATGTCATGAATGATCCGACGACAGCGGTTGTTTGGCTTCTATATAGTATTATCAGCAGCAGGGCAATTTGGCCGAACAAGAAAATAATCATTGCGGACCAGCCTCCGCTAAACAAAGACCTGCCTACAGCTTCTACATAAGTTATTGAGCGGTTTTCTAGAATTATTTCCTGTGATGAGAATAACCAGAAAGCGATGAGGATTGCAGCACACTGAAAGACGATATACAGTGCGGCTGTGGCCAAGGCGGTCAACCCAATCTTAGATGAAATGACGGATACACGCGAGCGTCCTTCGAGCAGGGGGAGCAAAAGGGTGCGCCATTGATATTCAGTGCCCAAGCTGTAGGCGGCGAAGAGGCAGACCATTAATGGGAAGGTAATGTTGATATAAAAATTGGTTGCGGCCACCAAATAGTCGAGAAAGGAATAGTTACTTAATCCAACCTGGTTCATACCGGCAAGTAAAAACGAATACAGAACAAGGAGCAAAACACTGATCCCGATCAAGCTCCAAAACACACGGGTGTGGAAATATTTATTGACTTCAGATCGCAGCATTGTTGTCTCCTGTTCCATAGCAAATCTGAAAATACAATTTTTCTAGGCGGTGTTTAACCGGGCTGACCTCGTGGATGGGGATGCCATTTTCCACCAGCACTTTGATAAGATCAGATGGGGAAGGCGACCGGGTTAATTGGACCATTAAGTAACCCTCTGCGGAATCCAGCAATTCGACATCTGCGGGGAGATGAGTAATCGCCATTTGGGTGCTGGATGTTTTGAGCATAAAGACATTTTTGTTTTTATGCATGTCTTCGAGTGAAGATTCAATGCGCTGAGTACCATCTTTAATAATGCACACCCGGGTGGCGATTTTTTCTACTTCACCCAGGATATGGCTTGATATGAGCCAGGTAATTCCTTCCTCGATGTTCATGCTTAAAATTAGTTCTCGCATCTCGGCGATACCCTCGGGGTCTAAACCGCTGGTAGGCTCGTCGAGAACAATTAAATCCGGATTGAAGAGCAAGGCGCGCGCAATCCCGAGGCGCTGCTGCATACCCGTGGAGAATTCTCCTGCCAGCCGGGAAGAGGCGGCGCGTAAATTTACTTTGTCGAGCACATTGTTGATTTGGGCCTGGTCCACTGGATTTCCGGAAATCAGGAAGGCTTGTTTTAAATTATCGACAGCCGAAAGATGGGGATATACAGGCGCATGACCGCCGATAAAACCAGAAATATTGATCTGGCTGTTTTGAAAGCGTATATGGCCCCCGCTGGGTTTATACAGCCCGGTGATCAAATTCATGGTGGTGGTTTTGCCGGCGCCATTGGGGCCTAACAAGACATAAATATCCCCAAGGTGAACTTTCATGTTCACATTTTTTAATGCATGAATTTCCCCAAAGCTTTTTGAAAGGTGTTGTGTTTCTAGGATCAAGGTGTCGGGATTTGTCATGGATGGCTCTTTATAATCCAAGGAGCGCTTTCAAACGTTTTCGGATCATGTATAAAAAGGTCATATCGACAACGATGGTGACAGCTATTCTCCAGGAGGAGGAAAAGTGCCAAAGTGGGCTGTTGAAAATCCATTTTAATATCCAGTCATTTAATTGGAAAAGAAATATGCCAATCAACCCGGCCACAAAGAGAACATCAATATAAAAAAGGCGGCATACTTGTTATTGAATTTGTTGTGCTTCTTTTGCTTCCAGCGGCGAAACTCTTGAGTAGCGGTGCCGCGGATATCAATTTCGTGAAATAGGGCCTGGGATAAAATGGCGTAACCATCGGTCATGGGTAAGATGGGCAGGACGTTGTAAATAAAACGCCCATAGCAGCTCAGCACCCCAAAGGTCAACCAGGGAGAAATGGCGGCAGGAGCGTTCAATGCGCCCAATAAGAAAATGTTGCCCAGCAGTAAATCTGCCATTGGGCCAGCGGCGATGGCTGTCATGCGTTGTTTAAATGGCAAGGTATACAAACCTGGAACTTGCAGGGAAAAATAGGGGACGATGAACATGTAGATCCGCATGGTTAATTTCCGGGGGAAAACTCCGCCAATGGCAGCGGCAACCGCATGCAGCCCCTCATGAAATAAAATGAAGAAAGGCATCATGAGTAGATTGAGGATAAAAATCCAGATAATTCCTTTACTTCGAATAATTTCCCAAACAGCGGTTTTGTTCAACAAGCTGGGGTCATTTAAGCTGATCAGATACCCGGTGACCAAGATAGAGACAAGCACAAGGTTTAGGATGAGGGCATTCCTCTTTTTATTTTCTAGATATTTGGAGGAGAGCTGAATGGAAAATATATCCCAGGATAAGGCCCGCAAGTGACCAAACAGGGAAGACCACAGGGATGGGGTGGCGTTTGGTTCGTCTTTGACTTCGTCGCCATCTTCCCATTCGATAATTTTTTTCTGGCTTAGGGTTTTGCAAAACTCGACGACATTTACAATTAATTTCTGAGAAAGGAGCTTTTTCTCAATTTGATCTGGATTAAGGCCTTCTCGCAGACTTTCAATGATTTGCATGACCAAGGGATAGCGATTGCTGGGGACAACCAAGTATTTGTCTGCATGAACGCTGCCGACCAAGTAAATGGTCTCTCGGGAGTTTTTTTCAGGAAACAGGATCCAGGTCCCTAAATCATTGGCAATTCTAATCGTATTTTCTGAATTCATTTTAATGGTTCCCTTTTGTGAGCGGCTGCCAAACATAAACGAATCATCAAGCACGCGGTGATGATGTTTATCATCTCTAAACAGGCTGAGTGGAAAAGGGAGCGGCGAACCGCCCACTTTTCCACGGTTGACGTCATCATATAACGGTTTGTGTCTTGTTCTCGACGTTAAGCCTGAATTTTTTGTAATTTTCCACAAATATGGCCCATTGCTCCGGGTCTGATTGCACCTGGCCAAGGAACAACATGGTTTCCTCGGCAACATTCTTCATGATCGAACACAGCACGGGGGATTCTTTCTCTAGAGATCCCATACTGATTTCTGTATCCCCAACACAACCCGAACAAATTTTTATAGCCCAGCATGAACGACAAGTGGGGTGGGTGTGCTTGAAATTGTATTGGGCAAAATCCAAGATGCGTTGACGGATAACTTGGAGATCGGGAGCGGAATTGACATTACAAATCACTTTATCGGGTTGGCCGGTGAACATAAAACAAGGATAAACCTCTCCACTGGGATCAACGGCGAGGGTGCCGACTCCGGCCGGGCAAATAACTTCCCGGTTTCTTTTGGTGATTAAAGTGCGCAGCATGCCAGCGGCCACGGAAAAACCGATGTATTCCCCGGCCATGATGGATTGGAGGGAATTTTTTGTGGCGGTGCGATAGCTTTGCGAAATTTCGGGGATGCGTTCGAGCCAGCAATTGGTGTCATCGGGTTCTGTGGTAACCGGTGCGATGTGGGCTTCGGAAAGGCCCAATTCCTGAGAGCTATATTGGGCTAATTCCCAAACTCCCCAACCGGCGTCCAAGGCTTGGGGGGTAAAGGTCATTTCTACGCCGAGGGAGCTTTTACTTTGGGTGCAATATTCTTGGAATTCCAGAAAGTTTTTGATCGTGTCATCATGACAGCCCTTGCCACTGGCAAAATAGCGGTTGGCATCGTGAACAACTTTGGGGCCGTCGATGGAAAAAGTAATGTGGATGGGTTGGCGGTCGACCAGTTTATCTAGATGATCATTCCAATAGGTGCCATTGGTGACAATGGCATACTGCAATTGGTCGGTTAAATTCTCATCAGTCTTTTTTAGCTCAAAGGCATCGTAAACAGCCTCCATGGCGCTTGGGTTCAGGGTGGGTTCCCCGCCAAAAAATTGGATTGTGCCGATGCCGGCAAATACTTCTGTGGCCCATTGTATGGATTTTTGAGCCATTTGCTTGGTCATTTTCTCGCGCTTCAGGCCGTAATCCCCGCCTTCTGCATAACAATAGCTGCACCGCAGATTACAATCGGTGGTTAAGATCAAAACCAGTCGTTCGAGAAACCAAGAATTTGAGGGAGATTCCTGAGTGACCGGATCCGGTTTGGGTGCAGCGGCGGTTTTTTCTGGTTGGCCGTTTGAGTTTTGCAGTTTATCTGGGTTCTGCCATGTTTCATCATCAATCCGATAAATAATCATCTCATTTTGATCATAGGCAATATGTGTGCTGCCGTCGCTGAATAAATGATAGTTGTTTGCACGCATGATTTTTTCCCTTCCCTTTTAAATTATGGGGTTATTTAAGTTTATAGATAAAAATACTAACTTGGCCTCGCTCTGCGATGAGTATTTGGTGATTAAAGATCACGGGACTATAACGGGGGGCGCCTCTGACGAGTGAAGCGAACGAGCCGCCCTGTCCGGAATTGATTGGTGTGTAGGCCAGCAGTGTGCCCTTACAATCAAACACGAACAATGAACTGGCGGAGTTGGCAATGATCTCGTCGATACCGTCATTGTCCAAATCTGCGACGGTGAGGCCAAAGGCAGGGTTTTGCGGAATGGGTATGGGGAACCCCAAGACCTTTACAGACCCGCCGGGCAATTCCCAGCTGGCTTCTTCTCCGGCAGCATTCATGAGGTAAACGCCGCTCATTATGTTCCTGAAAACCATGTGTTTTGATGCCCCGCCACAATTTACGGAGAGCGCGTCTCGGTTGAGATCGTTGTTTCTGATATTCCATATTGTTTCGCCGCTGGGGTTGATGGCATAGGCGCCGCTGTGGCTTAAGGCAATCAGCACGGGTTTATGCTCAACCTGCCAATCCTCGAAAAAGCGCAGCTCGATGATTGTTTTTGCCGCCCGGAAATGCCAAAGCAATTCCCAGGGGAAAACAGCTGCGCTATAGACATAGATATCCCTGCCAATAGAGACAGCAAACATCACTTGCTCACCGTTCCGGATGCTGGTTATCGTCCGCCAGTCGCTAGAATTTGGCAATGATTCCCAGGTCACCATCGTCTGGATATTCTGGCCATCCGAAGGATTGATTTGATAGACAGTTTCCGAGCTGATTACCCATGCCTTGTCGTCCAGGGTTGTCATTGCCATGATGGAATTTCCATCGGCCTGGTCCCACAACAGTTTGCCGTCTACAGGGTTGATGCCAATGATATGGCCTTTCCCAAGATGGTTGGCGGTTGCTACGAGCAGCGTGTCCTTGAGCAAGACGGCTCCCAGGGGGGAGGCAGGCAGATTTAAACTCCACGCCGCGTTTTTCTCAACCGTAGAATATGCAGTAAGTTTTTTGGGCGTTGGGCCATTTTGCCAAACTGTCCCCATGTAGAGGATCTGGTCATTGGTAAAGGCTGAATAATCTCCACTAGGGATATTGTTCAGCGGGATGGATTGAACGGGCTGCAATACGTGGGACAGCGCGTCGGTATCAATGGTTCCATGGTTATCAGAAAACGCTAGGGTGAGGACAGCCGTAATAACCAGAGTAATAATGATTATTAGTGTGCGAGACTTTCTAATGTTTCTCATATAGAATATGGATAGAACCTAGTATAATTAAAGTGTTTTATAGGGAGGGTTTTTGTGGATTTATCCACAAAAACCCTCTCGCGTGTGGTTCACAAAATACGTGAAACCACTAACTTAGGAACGTGGCTGGTTTAAGTAAAACCACACCCCAGGCCACAGATAAGCCCGCCACAGCCAAGACCACAAAACAAACCCCCTAAGATCCCCTGCATTGCGGATTCTTCGATAACTTCCAGTGAAGTCAAGTCCACTGCTTTCATTTTGGTACCTCCTGTGAAAGAGAACTAATAAACGGATACAACGAGCTCCCGGATGCTCCGTTTCAAGCGGGGTCTAACTTAACTAGCAAAGCCCGCCACAACCAGCCCCGGCACAGCCGCCGCCACAAGCTAGGCCGGCACAGCCAGCACCGCAGCCCAGACCTGGGCAAACCAGGCCACCGACTGGGAGCGCGACTGCTGATTCTTCGATTTCCGCCAGTGAGCTTAGATCAACAATCTTGTGTTTTTTGCTTTCAGACATGATAGTGCTCCTTTATTCTTAAACGAATCTTGGATGGGGTTAATGATTTGCACAAAGGTACTACGGTGCACACCACCAGCCACAAATATTGCCACCGGCACAACCCAGGCCGCAAATACCGCCGCCCATAATTACCAAGCCGCTGTTCAATATTGTTTCTTCGACAATTTCCATATCGGTCAGGTCTATTCTGGTCATAGTTTTCACCTCCTTTCAGGTAATTTTAGCTATCGAAATTCGAAATTCCGGGATTGAGAATTTCGCTGCTTTCATTGTAGGTTGAGCGCCGTAAGGACTGCTTGGTAGGCATCCAATATGCCATAGCCGATATCGTTGTTGGGCTGGGGTGCGGTTGGATTGCAAGCATTAATGTTGGGGTTTTCGCTGTTAAAGTGCAGCGCAGTTTGGTATAGGATCTGCTCGGTGTGGTCAATGTTTCCGATCAATGCGGGGTTTGCCGACCACATTAAAGCAACTGTGGCAGAGACATGAGGGGCGGCCATTGATGTGCCAGTGTTATAAGCATATGTGTTGTTGGGCATGGAGGAAAAAATATTTTCCCCGGGGGCAACCAGGTCGGGTTTGATCAAAATTTCCCCGGCGTTGTTTACCGGCCCGCGGCTGCTGAGGATTGATAATTTACCGGCTTTGTTCACTGCGCCGACGGTAAAGACGCTGTCGTATATGGCCAAGGGGCTTGTGATGGTGGCGCAGCCCAATAATCCGGTGTTGCCAGCAGCGGCAGTGACAAATATACCCGCCGTTCGGAGGGTGTTTGACACTGAATGGAAGACAGCCGCGTCGCAGCCTTCAAAGGGAGGGCAGCCCCACGAGTTGTTGATGATATGGGCGCCTTGGGTTGGATCACCGGCAATTAAGGGATCGGCGCCTTGTGGGTAAGGGGCAAAGAGGAATTGCATACAGACTAAATAGCTGCCAGGGTTGCCAAAGTTGCGGGCTAGGTTGACACAGCTGATCCATTTGGCATCGGGGGCTACACCTAATCCATTGTCTCCTACCATTATGCCCATTGTGTGGGTTCCGTGGCCGATTAAATCCGCTGGGCTGGGGGCTGCATTCCACGGGTCGAGCCAATTGTAATCATCGCTTTTTCCGAAACCTCGGTAGCTGGCGCGGATGGCGGGGTGGGTGCCATCCACTCCCGAGTCTGCGTGTCCAATGACGATGCCGGCTCCTGTGATGCCAAGTTCCTGCCACACGCGGGGAGCTTGAATCAAGCCGATATTCCAGGGCGTGTCCTCTGCAGCGAATTCTTGGATGCCGCCTGTCTGGATGCGCATGTTTTGGGGCAAAGGACGCAGGCGTGGGCTGTCTAGAACACGGTCTACTTCGGGTTGAGCGGTGAGAAAAAGCTTGATCCAAGGGGATCGTTTAACTTGGAGGCTATTAATCAGGTAAAAGGATTGATGTGAAACTCCGTACCGGTCCAGTTTGCGGATCAAGGGGGCTTGGGATTTGTGTGCATGGTTAGTTAATGTGGAGTAGATGAAATTCAACCGCTGGTCCCGGTCCGACATTTGGGCCGCTTGGGTCAGGTCCGCGTGTGTATTCAATATGACAAACAGGTTGTCCCCAAAAAAGCCAGGCTGTCCGAAACTAAAATAGATAATGATGGCGGCAGCAAACGATAATACAACCGGTAATTTTTGGGAACGGGGGGAGATTTTTTTTATGTGCGGGGATAGGGCCCAAAGCCCCAGGGTGAGCAGTATGCCGAGGCCGGCTGAAGATAACGCGGCCCGAAAGGCCCAAGCTAATAGATCGTTGCCGATCATTAAGAAGAGGGTCAATTCTTTGGGATCAAAAAACAGCATGGTCAATGCGGATTGGGAACCGACCAACAGCATCACCGGCAGCCATAGGCGGCTTTTGCTGTGCTGGTTTGAATGGCGCAGATGAGTGATGAGCGCGCTGGTAAATCCTAACCCCGGTACGCAGACGATCAATAACAATTGGCTGCCGCCGATTCCGTAACCACTGACAATCATTAATAGGATGACCCCAAATATAAATCCGTTGGTGATGACTTTGCGGGGCTGATCGGTTTGCAGCCAGGCCACATCGCATACCAGCCCGGCAATATATCCCACCAAAAGCCCGGCAACAAGGCTTAGCAGCGTATCTAATCCCGACCCCAAGGCGCCCCATAGTAAAAATGGGATGGCAAGCAATGGAATGAGGAACAAGATTGCCAATACCAGAGAGTTGTCAGGCGCTAACTCAAGGTGCTGGGATTTTAGCCGCTTGTTCAAAACCGATATAATGATGGCACTAAGCACTATTTGGGCTGCCAAAACAAACTGCGTGGTTGAAATGGGGATCAAGCGGATAAAACTAAATAGAATGTGGATGCTGATGGCAATACCCCAGGCCAAAACAGCAGACCTGTGCTGGGCTGCATATTTGGACTTTCTATTATATAGATACAGCGGGAGCGCAACCAAGCCACCGTGAATCAGCGAAATGATCACCCATAAATACCCAGGCAGCTTCATGTTCAATTGAACAAATAAAAGTTGATCAAGAATCCAAGCGGCTCCAGGAATGGTGATGGTGATTAAAAGCAGCCAAAATGAAAGAAGAGGAAACCCCCAACCATTGGTCAGGCGCATTCAATACCCTCCGTTTGATGACCGAGCTTAGATTTGAGTATTCGTTTTGCTGATGCAGGTGAAATAGTTCTAAATTGTAGTGCCCCCGAGTAGATTTGACGACAGCTTAGCGCTGGGATTATATAGAATATGCTGGCAATCCCAGACTGCCAGAATTTGTATCTCGCCGAACTATATCGATTTGTCCCACTAAGCCCCAAATATTCCTTTCGAACGCTTTACATGATAATGCTATTTAGTTACCCCGGAAAATTACTGGTAAGTTGCCGTTAATTTACCACCCGGTATTTAACTACGACATATTCATTATAGCAGGTAAAAAATAATTGTCAACTGGTGAAAATTTCCACAATTTATTCCGGCGCCAACGGATGGTATAAATTCGGGATTTGGATGGATGATTTTATGGATCGGCATATTTGGGCGAGGAGCACGGCAGGCGAGGGATTGGTGGAGAGCACTAGGATGATATAGCCCCATATTCCCCCTTGCGAGGGGTTGTGAGCAGTCGTATAATCGCGCTGGCATTTGCCGGAGGTAATTTTGGAAGACAAAAGCACACCAAGCCCTGTCCGTGAAATCGATATACAGAATGGGCATTTAGGCAGCCCGTTCGATACATATTCCCCGGTGGAACTTGAAGGGCCGCCAAAAAAATCGTGTCTGCAATCCCTCTTTATTGAGGTGATCGAGACCCTGAACTTGG
>Ga0224496_10002494_pt1 | contig 10935 bp, 10 predicted proteins | sample SF_Jul11_sed_USG_2_FD_168127 | JGI IMG/M metagenome (GOLD analysis project Ga0224496, IMG submission 168127) | Sediment microbial communities from San Francisco Bay, California, United States - SF_Jul11_sed_USGS_8_1 | ecosystem: Environmental > Aquatic > Marine > Sediment | place: USA... | reverse complement strand
AATTCATCTTCTGGTCGTGAAAGACCGCAACGTAAAGATCGTGAACGTTCATCTGGCAAAGACAGGGAAAGATCATCAGGTAGAGATCGGGAGCGTTCATTTGATAGAGAAAGAGTACCTGGTAGAGATCGCGAACGTTCATCAAGAAAAGATACCGGACCGGCACCGGGTATGCAGTCTTTCCGTATTGAAGTCGGCCATGATCATGAAGTGAAACCCGGTAATATTGTGGGTGCCATTGCCAATGAAGCAGGCATTGACAGTAAATTTATTGGACACATCAAAATTGAGAATGATTACAGTCTGGTGGATTTACCCGCTGATATATCAAATGATGCCTTAAATGCTCTGAAAAAAGTCTGGGTGTCGGGTAAGCAACTCAATATTTCTCGACTCGGACAGGAAGCACGAGTAGATAAGTCAGATAGACGACAGAAAGTAAAAGCAGGCAGTGCAAAAACAAAAGAAACCGGTTCCAGAGTAAAAGACCCTAACGCCAAGGCTAAAAGCAGGCATAAAAATATAAAAGACAAGGGTAAGGGACGAAAGAAAATTGACGTTAAAAAACCTGATACAGTTAAGAAAAAAGTTGTAACCAAAACTAAAGTCTCAGACAGCAGTAAGAAAAAAACACGAAAAATTATCAAACTGTGATAATAAACAGGTGATAACAGCAAGCGGTTTATCATGTTTTTTATAGTTGATCAGGTAAAAAAAGGAGCCTTCAGGCTCCTTTTTGTTTTTAAGATTTAATAGTTTAACTAGTGTTTGCCAGGCTGCAAGGCAACACCACGGCGTTCGTAATGAATATAAGCCTGAAGAGCAATGATTTCATTTGAATCCAGTTCAAGTGGTTCACTTTCGGTAGGATTCATTATGCACCAGTTGATCATTTCTCCGAGTACGGCAACTTTGCCAAGCTGTTTCTGGAACTTGGGATAAGTTTCCGGATGAATGTTGGTTGCATTGGGGTGGCACTGGTCACAGGACACCGTATTATTTGCTTTCAGCCCACCATGAAATAATTTTTCACCCTGTTTCATAACTGACATATATTCATTGGTCCATCGCTTTACATCGGCTTCAGTAAATTGATCCGCAGAGGATGGCATGCATATAGTTAGTAGCGTACAGGTAAGTAAACAAGCGCTCATCATTTTATAAAGTTTCATCTTTTATCTCCTTAACTTAATAATGCACTTGTGGTGGAATGCGTTTATCCGTTTTCTGGTAATCACGATCCACTGGCTTGCCCTGTTTGGCATCATAGCCGACAATACGGTTCTGGTTTTCCGGCAAAATATAATGTAAATCAATATTTCCCGTGTGCATGTTAATAAATTGCCAGCCAGTTGCATCTCGTTCATTAAATGGGTCGGCCCGATTCATTTCCACTGTCAGTTTAGGTAGATAGGTTTCGACCTGTGTGTAACTGGATGGGTAAGGCCAGGGCCATGCAGTTGCCATAGCAGAATGAAAACTGATGTTTCCAATCTGGTTGTACTGAATCTGATGTACATGGCCATAGATGACAGTGACTTTCTTGAAGGGTTTGAGTAATGACTGCACCTGTTCTGCATCATCGGTCCAGAAATTCCAGCCTTTGTGAATTTTCTGGATGGGTGAATGTGAAAATACTACCACCGGCGTGTCTTTATTGATTTTGGCAAGATCTTTTTTAAGCCATTGCCGTTGTGCATCGCCGACCATAAAGGGCTGGCCATCAGGATTATCTAACCTTGCCATTTGTAGCATACGATCCATGCCGCTTGGCCATTTTTTATGCATCCATTTCTCATGTGTGAGTATGCTGTTGAGTACCACAAAGTGTACGCCCTTGTGATCAAAGCTGTAATAATCAGGGCCAAGTTGTTTTTTCCAGTATTCACCCAGGTCCAGATAATAGTCATGTTCGCCCATGACATAATGAACTTTGCCATTCAGGCCGCCTAGAATTTCCAGTCCGTGATCAATTTCTTCAGGTTTACCCAGTTGTGCAATATCACCACCGTAAAATACAAAATCCGGTTTTGGATCCATGAGATTGCTTTCGGCAACAGCACGGACAAGACCTCGATCCCAGTTACGTACAAATTCATTGCCTTTGATATGTGTAATGTGTGAATCAGATAAATATGCAAAGCTGAAATTTTGATCACTGTTTTTGCCAAATGCAATTTCTATAACGGATAATGGTAAACTGCCAGCTGCAACCAGAGCCGCAGTTTGTTTCATGAAGTCTCTTCTATTCGTTGTCTTTTTCATGATCTTCTCCTGCGGTTAAAATTTATTAGCCAGCGCCTGGTATTCAGGACTGGTTAAGGCTTTCATAAAGGCCACCAGATCTTTCTTTTCCTGTTCGCTTAGCTTTAAGGGTCTGATGCCGCCACTGAGGAAACCGGAGACAGGGTCAGTGTCTTTCAGACGGCCTCCGTTATTATAAAAGTCGACGACTTCTTCAAGTGTTTTTAAACTGCCGTCATGCATATAGGGTGCAGTGACTGCAATGTTACGCAGTGTTGGTGTTTTGAAGGCGCCTACCTGGGTTGGGTTTTCGGTTACCGCGAAACGTCCCAGTTCCGACATGTTTGCCTGTGTCAGTACCGTTTCATCTACGTTGGCTCCTTTGCGTTTCGCTGCAAGCATCTGTGCAGCTGTTTCGCTTTCCCGGTCTTTTATTTTTTTGAAACCAATACCGATATTATGAAATCGGTTGTCGGTAAATAAAGCCTGAGTCTGTTCAATAACATGGCAGGAAACACAACGTCCTTTGCCAAGGTAAATGGCAAGGCCTCGTTGTTGTGCATCGTTCAATGCGGTTTTGTCATTCGCGTACATGTATTTATCAAAAGCTGAGTCGCCTGCGATGATGGTGCGTTCGAAACTGGCAATGGCCATGGCCACGTGATCCATGGTGATGTCATTGGCTTTCACATTGAAAACATCTTTAAACGCTTTAACATAATCATTATCTTCACGGATGACTTTAAGTATCGGCTTATGATTTTTCAGTCCACCTTCAACTGGGTTAATGGGAGGTTGTTTCGACTGACCTTCCAGATCCGGTTCACGTCCGTCCCAGAAAAGTGATGTGTAATAGGCTGAGTTGATCACCGTCGGAGCATTACGTGTACCGGTAAGATTATTGAATCCTTTAGACACCGGCAGGTTATCAGTAAACCCTTTTTCGCGTGCATGACAGGTTGCACAACTGACCTTGCCATCAGCGCTGAAGCGCGCATCATGATAAAGTTTATCACCGAGGTTTATTTTCAGGTCTGTTTGCGGATTATTGTTTGGTATAGGGACTGGCGGTAAGCCAAGAGGTAAGGCGTTAATAGCTGAGCTTAATAAGGCCATGTTGAGTAGTACAAACAGTAAAGCACTTTGCATCATCTTTCTCCTTGTATTTATACACTTAACTTAAGGAAATACGTTGAACTGATATGCTGCGATACTTCTGGCTTGACTATATCACTGTCAGTAAATGAATGGCTATTTTAAATTATTAATAGGATTGATAGTTTTTTTAAATTAAAAATAATTACCATATTTAATGTATGGTTCGCGTGCTGAATTAATAGATGCTGTTGTTCTTGAAAACAAAAGTTAAATTTGCCTTAAGAACAAAGCAATTATTATGGGTTTCTTTTGTGGCTTTTTACTGTAGTGGGTCAGCAGGTTCGGTGTTTTTTATGAATTGAATTTCATCAACAAAGCCAACAAAGTTTGCCAGATCTTTTTTATATTCCAGGGATTCAGATAAAAGTATTTCACGGGCAGTATCCATGCGCGCTATGATTTCACTTATTTGAATGCTGATAGCCTGTTTCTGTTTTTGATTTGCTGGTGGTAATTCGTTCATGCCAAAGGGGTACTCAGTGATTCTGCTTTCGCTAAGATGATTGAGTAAGGCTTTGCCATTAAGAATGTTTTGACCCGATGATTTGAATTTGAATTCTTCACGTAATGGCTGAATCAGTGAATTGACTTTAAGTGTTGCGTCTATTTGATAGAGAGCCAGTTCAATATCCATACCGAGTACAATAGCTAAGTCATGTCCCTGATTTAAACGATTAAGAATGCTGATGGCAGCACGTTTTCTGGGTGTTTGTTTGTTCATTTTTTTCCGTATAGTAAAAAGTAAGTGTATTTTTGTCTTTAAAGACGGGAAGCTGAACCGTTTTAATCTTCCTTATTGTTGATCAGGTTCGTTACGGGTAGTGCAGTTTATCTGATAATTGACTTTTTAGGCAATATTAATTAAAGCCGGCAGGATTTTTATTTTAGATAGAAAATACAGAAATTATGTGGTTTTAATTGGAAAAGCGGCTAACCCGGGAGCTGGATATTTAAGTGTTTAATCAGTCTTTTTATCGCTTGTTAATCTGGTTGTGATAGTTTCCGGGATGGGGTGAAGTACACCACCGGTGGGCCATTGATAATCGCTAACAAGCTGATTGATCAATGTAATTCTGTATTGAGTATCCGGGTGAGAACTCATGATTTGAGGGACATAAATGCCTTTTTCGTCATGTTCGTGTAACAGTACTTTGAATAAATCATCAGCACCTTTTGTGTGTTGAAAATAATTCTGGGTGGCATGTAAACCTTCCAGGTCGGCATGTTCTTCTTGTTCGCGGCTAAAACTTAACATGGTGAGTGTACTGGTGTCCGTTAGCAGACCACTGGCAACATCAGATGACTGGCCTAATAAGGCAGCCAGTACCAGACTGATGATAATGCCTTTGCCCAGCCCTTTTATCGGATGTCGTAACTTGATGTGACCAATCTCATGTCCCAGTAACATTACCAGTGCATTTTCGTGAGGCAGCTTTTCCAGTAAACCGCGATAAATAAAGATATGACCACCCAGTGTTGCCATGGCATTGACAATATCCTGATTGACATAGTGAACCGTTATCTCCATACCCTCCGGCATGTCCATATGTCTGGTTAGATTATCGGCAAGTTGCTGTAAATAATCATCCACCAGATTACGCTCATCAGATTTACTTTCGAATGATTGCGCAATATTTTTTTCATATTCGTAAGGTATGTATTCAGCCAGCCAGTCGATGGAATAGGCGAGTGCGGTGGTGATTAATATGGCAGCGATAACCACTGCACTGACAAGCATGCCAAATTCTTTTAACGGATGCGTGTCAGTGACATTTATGCCTTCAGGAATATCAGGATTAGTGTATTGCAGAAGATTGCTTCCTAACGTTTCACAGGTGACAAGGCTGTGCCATAAGCAACCACTTCAATTGAGCCGATGGCGCCCCGGGCATTTTTAGAAATTGAGGCGGTTTCCAGTTTTGTATTGAATACCATGATGGCATTTAGTTCACGGGCCTGTTGTTTCATGCGCAGGATGGCTTCCCGCCGGGCACGATCCAGTAAACTTTCATAAGATACAACACGACCTCCGACTAGTGCACGTAAACCGGCGAGAAAGCGTTTGAAATAATCCACTGAAACAACCACGTTACCACTTACCAGTGCGGATGATAATGGCCCCTGGTCCATGGGTGGTACACGACTATTGACCGCAATAATATCTTTAAGCATCTGCTCTCTTGTGATGATTGATTTGTAATGGCGTTTTTCTGCGGCGCGACCAAAAAAGTAACCGAGAGCCAGTAGAGTAATAAATATAATTAAATCATACATGGCATTATTCCAGTATCACTGCAGTGCCATAGGCAAATAGTTCGGCAGCACCCTGGGTGATGGATGAAGTGGAAAAACGCACGTTAAGCACGGCATTGGCACCGACGGCGCTGGCCTGCTGTTTCATGCGCTCAACGGCTTCGTCCCGTGACTCCTGTAATAATTCTGTATAGCCTTTTAACTCACCACCAAATATATTTTTCAGGCTGGCCATGAAGTCACGGCCTGCGTGTTTGGCGCGTACGGTACTGCCCTGAACCAGACCTAAATGTTGTTTAATGCGTTGCCCCGGAATGATTTCCATATTGGTAACTATCATGGTGATTTTGCTCCTGTTTTTTTATATTAGGTTTAATGCTAGCAGAAAAAATGAAAAAATCGGCGCGGGTGTTATAAATTGATGGTGTCTGTCGGGGGACGTGTCAGGGGTCGGAGTCGTTACTCCGACCCCTTTTTTGACCCCTTTCTACTCATCCAGTTGTTCAGCAATGAGTTCAAGCCAGTGTTTGACCGGTACCTCCGCTTTGCTGGTCATGTGCATCTGGCAGCCGATATTAGCAGTGGCAATGACATCGGGTTGTTCGGCTTGCAGAGATGTTAGTTTGTTGCTTAATAATTGTTGCGACAGTTCAGGTTGCAAAATGGAATAAGTGCCTGCAGATCCGCAGCATAAATGTGAATCGGCTACCTGTGTCAATGTGAATCCTGCCTGACTCAGAATTTTCTCAACTACGCCATTAATTTTCTGCCCATGTTGCAAAGTGCAGGGGCTATGAAAGGCAACTTTCATGTGAGTCGGTTTTGTTTTTGCAGCAGAGAAATTTTCATTCGCTAATATTTCGCTAATATCTTTTGCCAGCTGACTTACTCGGTATGCTTTATCTGCATAGTGTTCATCGTGCTTGAGTAATTCTGCATAATCTTTTACCACCGCGCCGCAACCACTGGCGGTGATAACAATGGCTTCTGCACCCTGTTCGATGTGCGGCCACCAGGCATCAATATTACGACGCATAAACTCAAGGCCTTCATCTGCTGCAGATAAATGATGGCTCACTGCGCCACAACAACCGGCACCACTGGCAGTGATTAATTCAATGTCGAGTTTTTCCAGTATACGTGTGGCAGCCTGATTAGTCTGTGGTGTCACCACCGATTGTACGCATCCCTGTAGTACCAGCATCTTGCGCTGCTTGTTAAGTTTTATTGTGCTGGCTGATACAGGCAGGGGTAATTTACGTTGCAGGTTTTCGGGCAGTACAGGACGCAGCAGTAACGCAATTTTATAGAGGGGAGCGAAACGTTGCGGATAAGGTAAAATTTTGCGTAATACCGTGCGTTGCAATGTTTGTTTGAAACTGCGTGTGACCTGATGATCAACAATGCTGCGACCAATTTCGACCAGACGTCCATAGCGCACACCGGAAGGACAGGTGGTTTCACAGGAACGACAGGTCAGGCAACGATCCAGATGGCTTTGTGTTTTGCGGGTAATCTCATTACCTTCCAGAACCTGTTTGATTAAATATATTCTTCCCCTTGGGCCATCCAGTTCATCGCTAAGTAACTGATAGGTAGGGCAGGTTGCAGTACAAAAACCACAATGTACACAGCTGCGTAAAATAGCTTCCGCATCTTCGATGTCATCATGAGTCTGAAATTTGTTGCTGATACGGGTTTGCATAATAAATTACAGTTCCGGGTAAAGCTTGCCAGGATTTAAAATGTTGGCTGGGTCAAATGCCTGCTTCAGGTTTTTATGTATACGCATTAATCCCGGTGTTAAGGGTTGAAACAGTCCGTGATGATTATGGCGAAATAAACAGGCGTGACCATCAACAGCGGCGACTGTATTCTGAATTAATTCAGCTGTTTCATTACTCTTTAGCCAGCGTAATGCGCCACCCCATTCATAAAGATACTCACCCTGCAGGGGCAGTGATTTTGTGTCTGAGGCGATGGATATTCGCCATAGCGATTTTTCAGTGTTGAAAAAATCCAGTGTCTGTTCTTTAACAGCCAGCCAGTAGTCATTAGCATTGTTTAAAGTATCGCCACCGATAGTTTCGATAGCGGCATTGACTGCTTTGGTAGTGCCCGAAAGTCGAATCTGTAACTGACCATCATTAAAACAGCTGGCCGATAACGGTAGCGGTGTTTGTGACAGAGCGTGAATTTTTTCCAGTGCCTGTTCAGTGCTGCACTGAAAAAATTGCGTGCTTTCTTTTTCCGGCCGGGGTAATACTTTTAGTGACACTTCAAGTAATACACCCAGTGTACCCATTGCGCCCGCCATTAAACGGGAGACATCATAGCCGGCTACATTTTTCATGACCTCGCCGCCAAAAGAGAGAATTTCACCTTTGCCGTTAATGATCTTACAACCCAGAAGGTAATCACGTGCGGCACCGGTATAAGCACGGCGGGGACCGGAAAGATTACAGGCAATGGTGCCGCCAATGGTTGCCGCTGGCGAAAATGCCGGTGGTTCAAAGGCAAGCATCTGGCCGTGTTCAGCCAGTAACGTTTCTATTTCAATCAGGCGTGTACCGGCTCGAACTGTAATCACCAGTTCAGTGGGTTCATAATTAAGTACACCACGATGCGATTCGATATTGAGTGTTTGTGTGGAAACAGTTCTGCCATAAAATGATTTGCTGTTACCACCGACAATACATAATGGCGATGCCTGTTCAAAAGCATCGACTACCTGTTGCTGTAATTGCTGGCTAATATCAGTATTCATTTCTGTATCTTTATTAAAATCTTTCCAGTTCTGGAAATGCGAGTTTACCTTTGTGTACATGCATGGCACCAAATTCGGCACAGCGATGCAGCGTGGGTACAGCCTTGCCCGGATTGAGTAACCCTTGTGCATCGAATGCCGCTTTTACGGCATGAAACTGACTCAGTTCAGGACTGTTAAATTGCACGCACATCTGATTAATTTTTTCCATGCCAACACCGTGTTCACCGGTGATGGTGCCACCCACTTCAACACAGAGTTCAAGGATTTTGCCACCGAATTCTTCGGTGCGTTCCAGTTCGCCCGGAACGTTTGCATCGTATAAAATCAGCGGGTGTAAATTGCCATCACCGGCATGGAACACATTGGCCACCGGTAAGTTATAGTGTTCTGATAAATCAGCCATGGTTTTTAATACGCGCGGCAACTGTTTGCGTGGAATGGTGCCATCCATGCAATAGTAATCCGGTGAGATACGTCCAACAGCAGGGAAAGCTGCCTTGCGTCCTTTCCAGAAAATTAAACGTTCGGCTTCATCTCTGGCGGTGCGCACTTCGGTGGCACCACTGCGTTTAAGTACATCACGTACCTGCAACACATGTTCTGATACTTCTTCATTGGTGCCATCCAGCTCGCACAATAAAATCGCTTCCGCATCCAGTGGGTAACCGGCATGGACAAAATCTTCTGCGGCTTTTATCGCCAGCTTGTCCATCATTTCCAGCCCGGCAGGAATAATACCGGCGGCAATAATATTGCCCACAGCTTCACCGGCTTTAACAACATCATTAAAAGCGGCGAGTAACACCTGAGCACGATCCGGTTTTGGCAACAGTTTTACAGTCACTTCAACAATGACACCGAGCATGCCTTCGGAACCCGTCATTAATGCCAGCAGGTCATAACCGGATGAGTCCAGGCCGCTACCACCGATGGTGAGTAATTCGCCTTCAATGGTGATAATTTTTAATTGCTGAATATTGTGTACGGTAAGGCCATATTTCAGGCAATGCACACCACCGGAGTTTTCCGCCACGTTACCGCCAATGGTGCAGGCAATTTGTGATGAGGGGTCAGGTGCATAATAAAGCCCGTACTGATCCACTGCCTGTGAAATTGCCAGGTTACGAACGCCTGGTTGCACTTTAGCAATGCGGCGCCGGGGATCGATATGAATAATGTTTTTGAATTTTGCCAGGCTGAGTAATACACCCTGTTCATGGGGCAGTGCGCCACCGGATAACCCGGTGCCGGCACCACGGGCCACCACGGGTACTTTGTGCTGGTGGCATAAACTCAAAATGCTTTGTACCTGTTCAATAGTCTCTGGAAGAACAACGACCAGAGGCAGAGCGTGATAAGCAGACAGACCATCACATTCATAAGGTGTGAGATCTTCTGTTTCGAATAGCACCGAGTCATTATCAACAATGGCCTGCAAGGCATCGATCAATTCGGTTTTGTTTATGCTGGATTCAATGGTTTCGCAATTATGCATGGCTAAGTCATATTTATAATGTGGTCAGAAATTATTTCTGGCTCATGTTTTTTTAACCGCCGCATATCAATTACCGCAGGCGTTTTTATGATGTTACAAAGGCTAACCATATCATTTTTCATCGCATGAAACATAACTGTATGATTTTGATTTCTGTTCATTTATATCACCGGGTTCATGCGTTGATAGGCGGTTGCCAGTGCGTTGTTGTCACCCACATTACCGGGAAAAATAACCACCGGCATATCAGGAAATCGTGGATGATCATGAGGGCAGCGCACTACTGAACATCCGGGCAGAATCTGTCCTGCTACCCGGGAGGTGCGCAGCGCCAGTCCGTCACTGAGTACGTCATTGGAAGTAATGCCGCCCTTGCTGATTAAAAATCCGGTACTGGCCGGCAGGTGCCTGACCACATCCATTAAAAATGCGGATACCTTTTCACCAAACGCCAGGCGCGTCTGCTGATTATCAAACTGTAATTCTGTGCGGCTGGTGTAAATCACCGGTGTTATATTGCTGGCGTGGCAGTCAACAATCGCCGTTAAAATGCGACTCAGTAAATCATCTGTCCGTGATGTAATCTGGCTAACATCAATTTCAATACCTTTAATGCCGGGTTGCTCCAGCAACTGAGATAACTGCTCTGTGGTTTTTTTCACATGAGAACCGACAATCACGGCACCGGCTTTGCCGGTGACTACATAGTCACGCATTTTTTCGGCAGCTACCGGTTGTGCCGGTAATTGTGCCAGTGCAGTTAATAAACTGGCGGCGCTGCGAAATAGAAAACGTTTACCCTGTTGTGCCGCCTGCATTAACTGGCTGCAAAAATGATTCAGGTCGGTTTGTGTTTCAGCATCCACTACGCAACAGACATTATTTTCGAGTGCCTGCAGGCGAGGCAGACAATCGGCGCGAACATCTTGCAGCACAAAACGTTCAACTGCTGATGCCTTAATACGACCGCCGGTTTTTTCTTCCACATAGTCAGGTAAATAACTGTGCGTATAAC
>Ga0224496_10002493_pt1 | contig 10941 bp, 11 predicted proteins | sample SF_Jul11_sed_USG_2_FD_168127 | JGI IMG/M metagenome (GOLD analysis project Ga0224496, IMG submission 168127) | Sediment microbial communities from San Francisco Bay, California, United States - SF_Jul11_sed_USGS_8_1 | ecosystem: Environmental > Aquatic > Marine > Sediment | place: USA... | reverse complement strand
ATTCATACTCACACCCGGCCATGCCCTGCAAATCGAGGGGCCGAATGGCAGCGGCAAAACCACCCTGTTGCGCTTACTCTGCGGCCTGCGTCTGGCCGACGAAGGCGATATATTATGGGATGGGCAAAGTATTTTTGAAGAACGCAGTGAATATCTGGCCAATCTGGCCTATATCGGTCATGCCCATGGGGTCAAGGGCGAACTGACACCATTAGAGAACCTGGCAATGGCGCAATCTCTGGCCGCATCCAATAGCCTGATGTCGGCCGAACAGGCACTGGAAAAACTGGGGCTATTTGGCTTTGAGGACGTACTGTCTCGAACCTTGTCCGCCGGCCAGCGCCGCCGTGTTGCTCTGGCGCGTTTGCTGATGAACCCGGTCCCGCTCTGGATCCTGGATGAACCCTTTACCGCCATTGATATTCATGGCCAAAAGCAAATTGAAACCATGATCACCGAACACGTCTTACGTGGCGGTATGGCGATCCTGACATCGCATCATCCGCTGGATTTATCCAAAGACCATTTATCAAGCCTGAATCTAGCCGCATGAAAAACTCAACGCAATCTTCCCATTCTTCACTTAGCCATGCTTTTTTCGCCATGCTCAAGCGGGATCTGACCCTTGCGATCCGTACCCGCTCAGAAATCGCCAATCCACTGTTGTTCTTTATAATAGTCGTTACGCTTTTCCCGCTAGCCGTCAGTCCGGAAGAAAAAATATTACAAACCATGGCTCCCGGCATTATCTGGGTAGCGGCACTCCTCGCCACCATGCTGTCTCTCGACAGTATTTTCCGTTCTGATTTTGAAGACGGCTCGCTGGAACAAATGCTGCTGAGCCCCCAGCCTCTGGCCATTATGGTACTGGGCAAGGTTACCGCCCACTGGCTGGTCAGCGGTCTGCCACTGATATTTATTGCCCCTGTACTGGGTATTTCACTATTTTTACCGACTGATGCCATGTTCGCCCTGCTGGCTACCCTGATACTGGGCACCCCCGTACTAAGTCTGGTCGGGGCCATTGGTGTGGCTTTAACTGTCGGCCTGCGTCGCGGCGGAGTATTACTGTCACTCCTGGTGCTGCCGCTTTATATTCCCGTACTGATTTTCGCCAGTAATGCCATCGCCACTGCCGCAGCCGACATTAGCATTAAAGGCCAGTTATTTTTCCTTGCGGCACTATTTGCCCTGGCTCTGACATTGTCGCCCATAGCCATCGCCGCCGCATTACGCATCAGCCTGCGCTAAAACGGTTTTCAACCTGCTTTGATCTGGCTCAATGAGGAATTAACAACAACGCATGATAGACTGACAACAAATTCAGACTATTGCCCTTTTTACGAAACATGGCACAATGCGAGTTGATATATAATTTCGCATAAAAACCAACAATATATAACAGGAAATTGGTAGTGCTCCCGCAGTGGATACTTCTACTAAAAACTATAAATTTATGTGGTCATTCATTCATAAGCACGCCTCACCCAAGCATTTTTATAATCTGTCCGGACGTTTGATCCCCTGGCTCGGCTGGTCCACCCTGATCCTGTTAATCATCGGGCTTTATCAGGGCCTGATTGTCGCGCCGACCGATTATCAGCAGGGTGAAAGCTACCGTATTATATATATCCATGTCCCGGCGGCCTGGATGTCCATGTTTATCTATATGGTCATGGCTATCTCCGGTGGTATTGGTCTGGTCTGGAAAATTAAGATGGCCGATGTCGTGGCCTCCAGTTCCGCCCCCATTGGTGCGGCCTTTACTTTTCTGGCGCTGGTTACCGGCTCACTCTGGGGCAAACCGATGTGGGGAACCTGGTGGATCTGGGACGCCCGCCTGACATCTGAATTGATCCTGCTGTTTCTCTATCTGGGCTTTATCGCCCTCGAATCGGCCATTGAAGACCGTCGTACCGCAGCCAATGCCTGTGCTGTGCTGGCGCTGGTCGGCATTGTCAACATTCCCATCATTCATTACTCTGTTGAATGGTGGAACACCTTACACCAGGGTTCCACCGTCACCCGCTTTGACAAACCGGCCATGGCCACCAGCATGCTGATCCCGTTATTAGTCATGGCTCTGGCTTTCAAACTTTATTTCTTCCTGACCATGCTGATGCGCGTACGGGTTAAAATTCTGGAAACAGAAAAAGACACCCGCTGGATGCAGGAATTAATTCTAGGCACAGAAAATAAGGAGGCGGGAAAATGAGTGAATTTTTCCATATGGGCGGATACGCATTCTATGTCTGGGCTTCTTACGGACTGGCCTTTGTGATCATGTTATGGCATGTCATCATTCCGCTACAGCGCAACAAACAGCAAATCGCCCGAATTAAACGTAAATTACGCCGAGAACAAACAAATTCGGCGGTTGAATAAAACTTTTTCCTGTCCCTGTTGACCAATATCGACCAAGACAACAATCCAAATCATTTTAATTTGCCAAAAGAGACCGAAAAACCATGCCCTTATTACCCAAAAATCCAAAACGCCGCAAACGCCTTGCTCTTATTGGGTTATTAATTGTGGGCATCGGCAGTGCAGTCGGCCTGGCAACCGTAGCCTTGAAAGAAAACATTAACCTGTTTTACAACCCCAGCCAGATCGTTGCTGGTGAAGCCCCCCTGAACCATACATTTCGTATTGGGGGCATGGTGGCGGAGGACTCAGTCAAACGTAACGCAAACTCTTTAGAAATTCTTTTTGATGTCACCGATACCGTAAAAAGTGTGACCGTCAGCTACACGGGTATCCTGCCTGATCTTTTCCGTGAAAAGCAGGGCATCGTGGCAATGGGAAAATTACGTGAGGATGGCATTTTTGTTGCCGATGAAGTCCTTGCTAAACATGATGAAAATTACATGCCTCCTGAAGCCGCTCAGGCTTTAATGGATGCCGAAGCTAACAAAAAACTTCAGTCCACCCTGAAAGGAAATTAATAGCATGATTGCAGAGCTCGGCCATTTTGCCCTGATACTCGCCCTTTGTCTGGCTCTGGTGCAAAGCACCGTCCCACTATTTGGCGCCGCCCAAAATAAACCCGGTTTAATGACCGTTGGCCGCCGGGCCGCCTGGGGACAGTTTTTCTTTTTATCCCTGTCCTTCGGCATTTTAATACTGTCATTTATTCAGAATGATTTCAGCATGCTCTATGTTGCATCCAATTCCAACTCAGCATTACCACTCGCCTACCGTATCTCTGCTGTCTGGGGTGCGCATGAAGGTTCACTGTTACTCTGGACCGTGCTGTTATCCCTATGGACTGTCGCGGTTGCAGCATTCAGCCGCAGCCTGCCACAGGACACTGTTGCTCGAGTAATGGCCATTATGGGCATGATCGGTATCGGCTTTCTGTTATTCATGTTACTCACATCCAATCCTTTTGATCGCATTCCCATCAACGCAATTCCCGCTGACGGGCGTGATTTGAATCCATTATTACAGGATGTTGGCCTGGTCATGCACCCGCCTATGTTATATATGGGGTATGTTGGATTTTCGGTCGCCTTTGCTTTTGCGATAGCAGCACTGCTGGGCGGACATCTGGATGCAACCTGGGCACGCTGGTCTCGCCCCTGGACTGCTGTGTCATGGATGTTCCTGACCATCGGCATTGCACTGGGAAGCTGGTGGGCTTATTACGAATTAGGCTGGGGCGGCTGGTGGTTCTGGGATCCGGTTGAAAATGCTTCTTTCATGCCCTGGCTGGTTGGTACCGCTCTCATGCATTCACTGGCCGTCACGGAAAAACGCGGCAGCTTTAAAAGCTGGACAGTACTGCTGGCCATATTTGCATTTTCCTTGAGCCTGTTGGGCACCTTCCTGGTACGTTCAGGGGTACTCACATCCGTCCATGCTTTTGCCACTGATCCGGCTCGCGGTGTATTTATTCTGTTCTTCCTTGCTGTTGTCGTGGGGGGGTCATTAAGTCTGTATGCCTGGCGCGCCCCGAAAATTAAAGGCGTAGGGGGATTCCAGTTATTCTCCAGAGAGACTTTACTACTTTGTAATAATGTTTTACTGGTTGTTGCCACAGCATCGGTATTACTCGGCACTATCTATCCATTAATACTGGACGCTTTTGGCATGGGCAAAATATCCATCGGCCCGCCTTATTTTAATACGGTCTTCGCGCCGATCATGCTGGTGTTATTATTCTTCCTCGGCATTGGCCCGCTTACCCGCTGGAAAAAAGATGACCCTGCACGTATTCGTTCACGCCTGAGCATCCTGTTTGTCGCCAGCATAATACTCAGCCTGGTATTTGCCTATATTATGTATGAGGAGATTTCTTTTGGCGTCACCATCAGTCTGGCTTTGGCATTCTGGGTGGTGTTAACAGTCTTGAGTGATTTACAGAGTCGATTAAAAAATAAATCCGGATTTCTCAACGGACTGACACAACTGCCCCGCGAATTTTACAGCATGAGTATTGCGCACATTGGTGTGGCCATGTTTACCATCGGCGTAACACTTACCAGCGTTTACAGTATTGAACATGATATTCGTATGGCTCCCGGTGAAAGTGTTGAACTGGCCGGATTAAATTTTAAATTTGTACAGATGGATAAAACACGCGGGCCAAACTATCAGGCCAGCATTGGTAAAGTCGAAGTCAGTAAGAATGGTAAAATGGTTGCCCTGCTGGAACCTGAAAAACGTTTTTACTTTGTACAAAGTATGCCGATGACCGAAGCCGCCATTGATGCAGGACTGTTCCGTGATCTTTATGTTTCATTGGGAGAACAACTGCCCGACAGTGATGCCTGGGCCGTGCGCATTTACCATAAACCCTTTATTCGCTGGATCTGGTTAGGGGCATTGGTCATGTCATTTAGCGGTTTATTGATCGCGACTAACAAACGTTACCGGTTACCAACAAAAAATTAAAACAGGCCACAGCAACTAGCTAGAAAAGACAATTAACCGCAGAGATGTTGCGTTCGCAAAGATAAAATATCTTTATCTCTTGAGGATCGTACGGCACTGCTAAACGATATAAATGATACACAGGTAATTTGATAACTTAGCATCAGGATTTCAATAGCCCAGAAGAAACAATTAAATAGTTTGTTGTTTCTCTGCGCCCTTTGCGTCTCTGCGGTTAAAAAAATATAATTCAGGTAAAACAATGTCCCGATTTCTTATTCCACTTGCCATCTTTATTATACTTGCCATCTTTTTAGGTATTGGTTTGACTCGCGATCCCAAGCTGGTGCCTTCGCCACTTATCGACAAGCCCTCACCCGCCTTTGATCTGCCCCGGCTTTATGATCCGGAAGTTCAATTCAAGCACACCGATTTTCAGGGCAAGGTTTCACTTTTTAATGTCTGGGCGAGCTGGTGTGCTGCCTGTCGTTCCGAACATCCTTTTTTGATGAACCTGGCACAGGAAAAAACTGTTGAGATCTATGGTCTTAATTATAAAGATGAACGCGCTGATGCCAAGCGCTGGCTGGTGCAATATGGTGGCAACCCCTATTCTGCCATTGCCTATGATCATGATGGACGTGCAGGAATGGACTGGGGAGTATACGGTGTGCCTGAAACTTTTATCATTGATAAAAAAGGTATCATTCGTTACAAGCACGTCGGCCCCCTGCATCCGGAAGTATGGCAAAAAGAACTACTGCCCCTTATAGAAAAATTAAAGGCCGAATAACATGTACTCATCACGAACTCTAGTTAAACTGGTGCTTACATTAGCACTTACATTGACATTACTCACCTCAATGAGTCTGTCACAGGCCACTATCGTTGCTTTTGACTTTAATGATCCACAAAAAGAAGCACGTTTTAAAAAGTTCAGCGAAGAACTACGTTGTCTTGTTTGCCAGAACCAGTCTCTGGCTGATTCCAATGCAGAACTGGCGATGGATTTGCGACGTGAACTTTACAAAATGATCCAGAACGAGGCGACTGACGATGATATTGTCGAATTTATGGTTAATCGCTATGGCGACTTTGTGCTTTACCGGCCGCCAGTAAAATCCACCACCTGGCTGTTATGGTTTGGACCGTTTGTACTGGTATTTATAGGATTAATTATTCTGTTCAAAGTTATTCGAGCTGTTAATAAGGGCGGTAATGCCGAACTTTCTACCGAAGAGCAACAACGTTTGCACAATATGTTAAAAAATAAAAATGAGGACAACCTTTCATGATAGTTTTTATTGCTCTCGTTTTTTTATTGATCGCCATTGCCCTGTTTTTTGTATTGCCCCCATTAATGGGCCGTTATAAAGTTTCATCAACGCAACATAATGAACTAAATCTGGCGATCTACCAACAGCGCCTGACCGAACTTGACGACAGTAACAATGCTAATCTCAGTGACGAACAAAAAGTCATTGCACGAAAAGAACTGGAAACCAGCCTGGGGCAGGATCTCCAGGACGAGGTAGCTGACGATAGTTCGACAGCCACTACATTGGTTAAAGAAAAAAATCCGCTCCTCATAAGCATTATTGCAGTCAGTATTCCTTTACTGGCCCTGTTTTTATATGCTCTGGTTGGCCCCGCCGAATTACCGGAAATTTTAATGGGCCAGGCCATCAGTCAACAACAGACGGTTAATGATGCCCACGGCCAACAGCAACCTGATATCAAAAAAATGGTCGCATCACTGGAAAAGAAACTTCAGGAAAATCCTGATAATGCTGAAGGCTGGCAGATGCTGGCTCGCAGTTACATGTATATGCAGCGTTTTAATGATGCCACCGAAGCCTATAAAAAAGCCGTATCTCTGGGTGGCGATGATCCACAGGTACTTGCCGATTATGCTGAAGCTATTGCCATGCAACGTGAAGGTAATATGCAGGGTGAACCTACTCAACTTGTACTTCGGGCGCTGGAAGCTAACAACATGCATCCCAAGTCACTGTGGCTTGCAGGTGCTGCACATATACAAACAGGGCAATATCAGAAAGCAATTGACTACTGGCAGCGTCTAATGACCTTGCATCAGGCCGGTACCGAAGGCGCCATAGAATTACAGAAACGAATTGATATGGCAAAACAGGCGATGCAGGAAAATGGCCAGACTCCAATGAGCAATGACCAGACCCAGCCCGCAGCAACCAATGAGACCCAGATCACTGTCACGGTTGATCTTGCGCCTGCGTTAAAAGCAAAAGCCAACCCGGAAGACACGCTGTTTATTCTCGCCCGAGCCCTCAACGGCCCACCCATGCCGCTGGCCATCTCGCGCAAACAGGTCAAGGATCTGCCTGTTACCGTGACCCTGGATGATTCCATGGCCATGACTCCCCAGGCGCGCATGTCTAACTTTGAAAAAGTATATATTCGTGCGCTGATAGCTAAATCCGGCATGGCCAAAACCGAACCCGGAGATCTCGACGGTCGCAGTGCCATAATTGAAACCGGAAGCACAATTACAACCACGGTCACTATTGACCACGAAGTGGAATAAAGACAACAAATTTAACCCCGTTATTATACAAACGATAAAATAACGGGGTTAACAAACAGTCAGCCCGGAACATCCATGTAACCATCCCGGATTGTCCTCGACCTAACTGGCATCAGAATACTTTTTCTATTCTTACCTTACTCTCATCCCCTGATACTTAAGAAATTTCTCCCATTTTAGGACGGGGCTTGAACTGGCAAAGGTATCAGAATGCATAACAGGTTAATATTTTTTGCCATTATGATCGGATAAACCCAACTCTGTTAAAAAACATCCCGCACTAAAGTACCTGCATATAATCTTATTTTATAAGCCTTTCTGCTTCTGGCCACCTCTTTCTCACCCTGTTGTCACAAAAATTTCTCAATAGAAAAATAAAGTTTTCTACTAAACAGGCGATACACTAACTACACTTATGGAGCATAACGGATGTATTAATTGATTAACTCAGGTTAACTAGGGACAACCCTTAGCACTGCCCCTTCCTTGTAATTATATTTTATATAGAACTAAAGACTATGACATTAACTGAAATCCGCATTCACGGTCGAGGCGGCCAGGGCAATGTTGTCGCCGCCAACCTGCTGGCGATGGCGGCCTTTGAAACCGGCCGTTATGGCCAGGCCTTTCCCAACTTTGGCGCTGAACGGCGAGGCGCACCGGTTGTTGCCTTTGTTCGTATCGCTGACGCAAGCATTCTTCGTCGCTGCCAGATACAAACTCCCGCCTTTCTGATCATTCAGGATGAGGCTTTGCTACATATACCGGGGGTCACCGACGGCTTATTACCCGGCGGTAAAATTCTGGTCAATTCATCAAAAGCGGCGGATGAGTTTTCAGCACCGGATAACACGGAATTAATTACGCTACCCGCTTCACTGATTGCAAAAAAATTTCTCGGTCGGCCGGTTCCCAATACTGCGCTCCTGGCCGCCTTTCTCAGTTTAACTAATTTATTTCCGATTGACGCATTAGTAACTGTATTAGCCCATAAATTTTCCGGATCAATACTCGAACACAATACCCAGCTTATTCATCAGGCAGCCGATCAGGTCCCTAACGGCCATTGGCAGGAGACAATTCATGCAACAGGCCATTGAAGGTTCCCTAGCGATTGCCCGGGCAGTGGCATTATGCAAGCCTCAGGTTGTGGCGGCCTATCCGATCACACCACAAACACATATCGTAGAGAATATTGCCAAACTGGTTGCTGATGGTGTTCTGGACTGTAATCTGGTCAGTGTTGAAAGCGAGTTCTCCGCAGCTTCCGTAGTGCTCGGTGCTGCGGCTGCCGGATCACGAACTTATACCGCCAGTGCCTCACAGGGTATTTTGCTGATGTGTGAAGTACTTTATAACATCGCAGGGTTGCGTATTCCGACTGTACTGACCTGTGCCAATCGTGCAGTTTCCGCACCTCTATCGATATGGAACGACCAGCAGGATTCCATGGCCGTACGTGATGCCGGATGGATCCAGCTTTATTGCGCCGATAATCAGGAAGCCGTTGATACAACCATTCAGGCTTTCCGTATTGCTGAACGCTGTGAAATACCCGTGATGGTATGTGTCGATGGTTTTACCCTGACTCACACACTGGAACCAATCGAAATACCTGAAGCAGAACAGGTCAATACATTTTTGCCCCCCTATAAATTTTCACGCAGTCTGAATCCACAGCAGCCGATTAGTATTGGCACCCTGCTTTCACCGGATCTTTTCCCTGAAGCACGCCACTCCCATCATCAGGCCTTACTCAATGCTGAACAGGAAATCATTTCCGCAGCAAATGACTGGGCACAAATATGCGGTCGCGCAGGCCCTGACCTGCTGGAGGCCAACGGCCCGGATGAGGCACGGATTGGCATCCTGATCATGGGTTCGGTTTATGGAACGCTGGCGGATGCCCGCAATCACTATTCGGATCTGGAACCCATACGTTTAATCAAGCTTCGTGCCTTTCGACCTTTTCCAGTCAAGGCATTACAGGAAGCCTGTCAGGGTCTGGACAAAATCATCGTGCTGGATCGTGCCCTGTCTCCCGGTAGCGGCGGCATCCTGGGTAACGAAGTGCGTTCAGCCTTATATGAAATAGAAAATGCCCCTCAGGTTTATAACTTTGCTATCGGCCTGGGCGGACGTGATGTACCCATGGACACCTTGCCCCAACTGATATCAGCTATACGAAATAATACACATGAATATTTTCGTGTGTTTGATGCAGTAATGGAAAGGCTGCCTGAAGAGGATCGTTAACGCTATGTCGATAATATTAAGTTCGCCTGGAGGCATACCTGCAATACCGCACTGCAAGTAGTGGGAAACTTAATGCGTAAAAATTAATTAGCATGACTCAACTAAAGTAGAAAAATATGAGCAAACAACCGGAATATCCAGACATTAACATACCGCTGTTACGCCAGCAGCAACAGCGCTTTCAGGCAATGACCCCCGGTCATCGTGCCTGCCTGGGTTGTGGCGAGGCACTGGCCGCGCGTCTGGTAACAGAGGCCGCAGGCCCTGATGTGATTATTGCGAATGCCACGGGTTGTCTTGAAATATTTACCACGCCTTATCCCGAATCCGCCTGGCGTATACCATGGATGCACTCACTGTTTGAAAATACCGGCGCTATTGCTTCCGGAATGGAAGCCGCCCTTAAGGCTCAGGGCAAGTCCACAAAAGTACTGGCCTTTGGTGGTGATGGTGCAACATTTGATATTGGCTTTCAGGCTCTATCGGGCATGTTTGAACGTGGCCATAATGTGCTCTACGTCTGTTTTGATAATGAAGCTTATATGAATACCGGTGTACAACGTTCCAGTTCAACACCTCATGCAGCCATGACCACCACTTCCCCGCCCGGTAAGATGCGGATGGGCAAGCGTCATCTTAAGAAAGACATCGTCTCGATTATTGCCGCCCATCATATCCCTTATGCGGCATCGACTTCAGTCGCCTACCCTTCTGATATTCGTAAAAAAGTACGCCGGGCGATGTCGATTGAAGGTTCAACTTTTTTACTGATTCATTCACCCTGTCCACTAGGCTGGGGACATGATGGCTCCATGACAATCGAGGTCGCACGGCTGGCTGTACAGACCGGCCTGTTTCCCATCATAGAACTGGAACGGGGTGAACTCACGGGCACCATGCCAATCCGAAATTCAAAACCTGTAACTGACTACCTGAAACTTCAAAACCGGTTTCGCCACCTGTTTAAAGATGGCCAGCGTGAACAGGAAGAGCTTGAACATTTACAGGCATTAGCTGATTACAACATGGAACGTTATCACCTTAAAGACAATGACCCGGACACGCTGGATAGTGAAGGAGCAGATACTGTCGGCAGACGAAAAGTACGCTGGGCATGAAGCATGATCAAACTACATGGAGCACAAGATGAACATATATAACCGGGGTGGATTTGCCTATCCTGGCACGGCCACACAGTTTAAAACCGGCACCTGGCGAGTACAAAAACCATTTCATCAGCACCAGGC
>Ga0224496_10002492_pt1 | contig 10944 bp, 8 predicted proteins | sample SF_Jul11_sed_USG_2_FD_168127 | JGI IMG/M metagenome (GOLD analysis project Ga0224496, IMG submission 168127) | Sediment microbial communities from San Francisco Bay, California, United States - SF_Jul11_sed_USGS_8_1 | ecosystem: Environmental > Aquatic > Marine > Sediment | place: USA... | reverse complement strand
CACGCATAATAGCCACTGCGACTCACGCCGAGGGCGTGACAGAGACGGGTGACTCGATGTTGGGGCTCCTGAGTCCGGATGAACGCGTACTTCACGTGGACTCCCGCGCAAAGTACGCGGCGGCTTTTTTTAAGATGTCCCGCTCCTCGGTGACCCGGGCAAGGTCCCGGCGCAGTCGGGTCAACTCAGCGGCTGGTTCCGCTTGCCGTCCAGACCCCGGAAATGCACCGCCATGCGTGGCCACCGCCTTCTGCCATTTGTAGAGGCGATTGCGAGGGATGCCGAGTTCCCGAGCAATCTCGGCCGCCGGACGTTGGCCGGCATTGAGGAGCTGCACGGCTTGTCGTTTAAATTCTGATGTGAACCGTCGTCGCTGTCCCATCACTCACCTCCTCGGGGGACTATCGTGCCCCCATTTGAGGTGTCCGTCAAACCCGAGCCAGCTCAAGGCGTCCCCTTATAGGTTTCCATCCTTTAGATATTTAGCCCAACCATCCAAATCAGTTAACAGTGTGCCCTCATGAACTCCTCAGAACCTTGGATACCCGTTCGCAGGTTGAGCCAGGGACGCAGGTGACGCAATTCCTGAGCGATCCGGCAGTCGACGAAGTTCCCGTCGATCAACTCTGCCAGACGATGCACCAGGGAGCGTGGCGTCAACAACTCAGCAAGAAGAGCGAGCTCAACGGGACCAGAAGCCTGCTCGAGTGGTGGGGAACCTCGGCCCTCGATGCATCGGGTGAAGGAATCTGACGGCCCCGCCGTGAGGATCGTCTCCAGCCCAACCTGATGCTGCCACACCGGCATGAGCGCCTGGGCGTCCCGGAAACGCACGTCATACAGAAAGCGCTCGTTCGCCGTGAATGTAAACTCCGACAACAACGGGCTTGCCGCGGCATTGTTGTCTGAGAAGGATCGACCGCGGATCAGAAACCGGCATGGATGATCGGCGCTCCAGCCGAAGCTGCAGGACGAGCGGACGAGCATGCGGCGCTACAGGTGAGGGCTCGTGCGCAGCAACGCGACGCGGAGACGGTAGATGGAACCTGCTTGGTTCGCTGAAACATCTTCGCTCAACGGTAGCAACAGCCATCCATTCCGATCCAGCGAAATATGTGCTCCCCCCCGTTCTTCCAGATTTTCCTAAAGCGCGTACCACGTAATTGCTCTTACATGACTATGTTGACAAGCGGTTTTCTTTGACGTAGTAGATGGTTCTCCATTAGCCAACTACGGGTCATCGCATGCTCGACGGACGGCGCGTTTATGTGCAAGTTCCTGCGTATCGAGACTCTGAATTGCTGGTGACCATCCAGAGTCTGATAGAGACAGCGAGTCACCCCGATCAACTGAGAATCGCGATCGCTTGGCAATATGGACCGGACGAGTCGCATGTGGAGGAACAGCTACGCCGATACGACCGGGTAGAATTGCTCAAGATTCCTGCATGCGAGAGTCAAGGCTGCAACTGGGCGCGGCGGTTGCTCCAAAATGGCTGGTCCGGTGAACCCTACACCCTTTTTATCGACTCACATCATCGGTTTGTGATGGGGTGGGACGAGCAGATCATCGGGATGTATGAAGCACTCCGTCTCAATGGCATTGCCAAACCAATTCTGACGGCGTACTTACCACCATACAACCCACATGCTGACCCGCAGGGTCGCACAGAGTGTCTGTTCAAAATCCATGTGCTCGAAAGGTACCAGGGACTTGTATTTCGACTCACCGGGCATGCGATCCCGAACTGGCAACGACTGGATTCACCAGTTCGCGCTCATTTTACTTCTCTGCATTTTCTATTTTCAGGTGGGATATTTAACAAAGACATACCTGTCGATCCTCTGATTTATTTCTTTGCGGACGAAGTGGCAATCGCGCTTCGTGCGTACACCCATGGATACGATATATTCCATCCCCATCACAATCTGGGCTGGCATCTCTACGACCGATCCACCAGGGTCACCCACTGGTCGGACCACCCGGCGTGGAGGAAAAAACAAGAACTGTCATACGAACGTCTGCGAATGCTCTATGGCGGAAAGATTCGCGGGCACGACGGCATTGGGTCGGTTCGATCGATTTCAGACTACGAGCACTATATTGGCATGCCTTTATCGTCCGGCGAGAGCTGAGTGTGAGGAAAGAAGGGACAACGACGATCATCCTTGGTGCCGGCCTGAGTGGCCTAGGGGCGGCACTGGCCTCAGGCCTTCCGGTCTATGAAGCAACAGATCGACCCGGCGGAGTGTGCCATTCCTACTACTTGGACGAAGATCACATGCGTCGCGACCCGTATGTTGGAGAGGTCTCCCAATGCTTTCGTTTCGAACCAGCTGGCGGCCATTGGCTATTCGGAGTTTCGGAAGTTTCACGCAAGAAGATCGAGGGATTCTGTCCCCTTCGTGAGTATGCTCGTAAGGCTGCCGTCTTCTTCCATCAGACCGGCACGTTGGTGCCGTATCCACTTCAAGATTGCCTTCGCTACTTTGAGGACGCTGTGCGAAATCGAATCTTACAAGAAGTGTGTTCTGATGAACTACGTTCTCCTCAACGATCCCCGAGCTTCAAAGATTGGCTTCTCGCAAATTTCGGTCCAACCCTCTGTGAGTTGTTCTTCTTTCCCTTTAACGAGCGGTATACCTGTGGGCTCTATGCGGACATCGCCCCACAGGATCTCTACAAAAGCGTAGTCGACAAGCAAAGAATACGCCGAGGAGCATTTGAGGATGCGTCAAACCATGGATACAATTCGGTCTTCTTGTATCCGAGTGGCGGCCTAGACAAATTGGTTCGGGCCATGAGCGCGACTTGCGATATTCACTTTGATCACCGTGTGGTTCGAATCGACACGTCCTTGCGCAAGGTGTATTTCGAGAATGGAGCCATCAGGAGCTACGACAAGATCATTTCAACCATTCCCTTGCATACTATGATTGAGTTGTGCGGGATCGACTGTGGTCAGACCCAAGATCCATCCACTGCGGTACTGGTAGTCAATATGGGAGCTATGAGAGGCGCCAATTGCCCACCCTATCATTGGGTGTACCTCCCCTCGTCAAAGTCTGGAATTCATCGAGTCGGTTTCTATAGTCATGTCGATCGATCGTTTGTGCCGCAGCGATATAGAGAGGATGATCGCGTTGTGAGTCTGTACGCTGAGAAAAGCTTGCGAGGCGACTTTCCCCTTAGTGCTGAGGTCAAGGCAGAAACCTGCACCGCGATCGTGGACGAGCTCAAAGAGTGGGGCTTTATCGGCACTCCACTTGTTATTGACTCTACCTATACTGATCCAGCGTATACCTGGTCGAGACCAGAATCTACGTGGGCCCCTACAGCGATGCGTGAACTTGGACATCGAGGGATTCATCAAATCGGACGATACGGAGCCTGGCGGTTTCAAGGAATGATGGAATCTTTTGAAGAGGGGCTATCTGCCGGCCAGACGATGGCCCAATAACTAGCTAATCGAAGAAACACATTCTATTTAGAATCTTGTCCACTCTTTCTAGACGACCCAGCCTAGGAATAATCATCTGAAAGGAGCCACCATGAAGTCTCCGAGGGAAATTCACACGCGGTTAATTGAAAAGTATGGAGCAGTCATTAATTTAAAAGACAATCCGGGGCTCCTTTTGGACCTCCTTGATGAAGTCGAACGGAGTGCGGGAAATGCCAGCCACGATACTTCAGCTCGCGCTCCGTTCGGAGTATCCTGGATGGATTCTTGGGTGGCGCATTGGGTGTACAGCGAAAACTTGCGGGCAACGGATGAGAAGGACAAGGAGATGGCTTCGGCTCTGAGAGGACTGGTGGACTTAAAATTCAATGCCCGGCTCAACGAAATCAAAAGGTTTATCCTTGACCATCCAAACTTTACCATCACTGCGCCGGACGGGGGACCACCCGAACCTGGCACTCCTCCTGCTGGCCCCGCTTCATTGTTCAGTCCACCTGATGGAGGAGTCCCCGAGCCTGGGGTACCTCCTGCGGGACCTCACACTGCGTTTGAACCGCCTAATCGGAGAGCATCTGAGCCTGGTGTGCCCCCTGTCGGACCACGGGTAGCGTCTGAACCACCTGATGGGGGCACGCCCGAGCCTGGTGTGCCACCAGTTCCACCTACAGGGCCTGATGCAGGGTTCTTAAACGAAAATCCTTGGATTCTCTACTGGTTCATTTCCATCAAGGCTCCCCTGATTCTCGATGTGATTGATGCGCATATGACGAGGCGGTTGAATGAACTTCAGGAGCAGCTAACGAAGAAATGAAGTGTCTGGGCACCTCTCAATCGGGGACATGCATACTAAAGTGGACGATCGACGAAGTGATCCAGCACCGCAAGGGAAAATGTTAAATGCTTTTCGGTGACGGACCAAGCGGTAATACATCGGCAACATATTGTTTGTACTCCGACGTCATGGGCGAGTCCCTAAACCGTAACCTATGCCAGATCGCTTTTGAGAAACGAGAGCATTTCACGCAGTCAAAAACCTCACCCAGCAAACTGTATCCAGACTGGCGACGTTCCACCGTTATCTACGACGCCCATATCGAAAATGCCGTGTCTCATCTCGACCAAGAGATTCGACTGCGCTTGCGCGAAGTACTGGCTGCGCTACGGATCCCTGAATTCGATATCGACTCGATCGAAATGCAACTCACAAGTCATAACCATGGCGAATATTACAAGTGGCATACTGACAATGGGACGCGTGAGACGGAATCGCGGGTAATCACCTTCATCTATTATTTTCATCAGATACCAAAACGCTTCAAGGGAGGAGAGCTGGTCCTTTATCCGGATGCCGCGTCGGAAATGGTGATCGAACCACAGAACGATTCGTTAGTATTTTTCCCCTCACACACAAAACATGAAGTGAAACAAGTTACCTGCCCTTCACAGTGCTTTGAAGACGGAAGGTTCACACTCAATGGTTGGATTCGTCGAAAGCTTGTCCAGGTTCGGCAAGATTACTTCGACGATAAGATTTTCCGTCCATGGGCGCTGAAGAGGAAACACGAATTCGTTGGCCAGTCAGCAATAAGGTCGTCTGCCAATGCGTGGAGTTCCGGTCTGGCGGTAAAGCAAACCGAGGGCAAGAAATCCTCACCATTTTGTGATGGGGACTTGGCACAAGTTGAAGCGATGATGTCTAGCTCCCTATTGGCACTGTACAGCGAGTTATATCGCAAGTCTTCGCGATGTGCCAAGATTGACGTATTTCGAAACATCTCGCAGATTGAGTTCTACGAGAATTACTATTTTCTCAATCGTCCCGTCGTGTTAAAGGGTCTGATGAAAGCATCGGTTGCTGTGAGGACATGGTCACCGGAGTTCTTTGCGTTGAACTTCGGTTCCGTGCCACTCGAAATTACTGCGGGCAGAAATCGCCTTGGGGACTATGAATCTAAGTTCTCTCAAACCGTTCAAACCGTCCTTATGGCTGACTTTATTCAACGCCTTTTCCAGAATCACGAGACGAATGATTTTTATCTAGTCGCGAGAAACTATTTTTTTGATAACCCAGCCTTCGTAAAGTTGCGAAACGACTTGGAACCCCCACCAGATATAGTGAACACTACGGATCACGGGCATGGGACCGTTAAGGCCTGGTTCGGCCCGAAAGGTACGGTGACTCCACTGCACTATGATGAACACTCCATTCTCTTGGCGCAGATCTACGGACGAAAACACTTCAAGCTCATACCTCCGTTCGAATTCCGAAACTTATACGTCCGGGACAAATTCTATAGCGCTGTCGATCCCGAACATATAGAGCCCCAGCGTTACCCTGGTTTTCTGGGGGTGCCTGTAGCAGATGTCATACTGGACCCTGGAGATCTCCTCTTTATTCCGGTTGGCTGGTGGCACTGGGCCAAGTCTCTTGACGTTAGCATTTCAGCAACATTTTGCAGCTTCCATGTCGAGGGCCGAAATACTTCCCTTAGAGGCTACCAATCCTAGAGTAGTGTCCCGTTAATAACTTTTTATTCTGTCCCAGACCATTCAGGCACCCGTTTTCTCACCCGTAAACGGGTGCCTGATGGATGATGCGCGAGTGCACTACAGTTGCACCAGACTGGGGCCAAGTGTTGAGGGCGCGAGGCTGGGGCCGAAGTAGTACAGCATCAGCTTGCCATTCCCCTCGGGCACGCCCTGCACCTGGATGGTGAAGTTGCCGGCATTGTCGGTGACGCCGGTGCCGCTGTAGGTGGCGCCGTCTTTGTCGCTGACAAACGCGGCACTGATATTTTGATTCGCCGGCCAGTCGCCAATGAGTCGACCGTAGAGTTGCAGTAGCGGGACACCGGTGGTGCTTTCGCCGCGCCCGGCCTTGCGCAGTTCAAGCTTGGAGGCCTTGGTGGGCGTGACCTGCACGGTGATGCCGCCGAACGGCAGGCGGAAGTCTTCCGTGCGGATGAAAGCATGCAGGTTGAAGCGATAGTTGCACTTGCGCCGCTCCGGGTGCACGGGCGGAATCTTGCTCTCATCGACAAACAGGCGGCCACGGATGGTGCGCTCCTCATCGGGCGCGAGTTCCAGCCAGCGGTGTTCGAGTTCCAGATCCATGCCGTTCGGCAAGCCGCTGGGTTCGAACTCGACTTCGATCGGCGTGGGAAAATCATTGTTGATGGTGAATTCAAAATCGACCGGCGTGTATGGGCTGCCGGCAACAGGATGGAAGTTGTTGACGTTCTCCTGCGCGGCGTTGTTGGACAGATCCAGCTCGCCCAGCGTCGAAGCATGCGAGAAGATTTCCGCGCGAATGCAGGTGTGCCCTTTCTGCTTTGGTTTCCAGTCGAAGGCGAAGTCAGTGAAGCCGCCGGCGGGGATATCCAACGGCGCAGAATCCGGGAACGGCACGAAGTTACCTTTATCGCCCATGCCCATGGGCTCGTTAATATAGGCACGCACCACCACATCTTTGGCTTCGATGGTGCCCAGATTGTGTACGCGCACGCGAATGATGTTGGTGACGGCGCCATCAGGATGCCAATGCGTGTTATCCCCGTTGCCCACCGGCGGATCCATGGTGGCATAGGTCTCCGTGCCGTTGCCGGGCCAGTCGATCCAGATATCGGGGGTGCCGTAGACATGCGGCGCATTCCATGGCCGGATGCGCAGATCCAGGTAATCGCCGGGGCCACGTTCGACTTCCACGCGCAGCGCCTCGGGTTTACCGGCCGGCCCGGGCGCGGTGCCGACCACACGCACCAGCGTGCCGTCATAGGCCGGATATGAAGTGTTCGGATCGAACGTTTCGCCGCTGGGAACGCCGCGCGCAGCAATAAAGCCGCCGCCTGGCGTGGGCGGTGAACCATGGGGATTGAGCGTGGTAACGGCGGATCGGTACAGGAAATTCGAGCCAGGATTGACGGTGTCGGTGATCAGCAGACCGCCAGCCGAGGCGCCCGCCGCTGGCGGTGTGCGACCGGTGGTGTCATCCGGCAGGTTCTGTGAATACGTGGCGCCGGGTTGCCGGTTCTCGAGCAGAATCCAGTGCTCGGGCGAGAGCTCGATTCGCGCGAGCTGGCGCGCCGGAAATTCGGCGTTGCCGGTACCCGCATACTCACCCGCCGGATACTCCAGTGGCACGAGTGTGAACTTGGTAAATTCAGTCGCGCTGGCGGCGGGATTGTTGATGTTGACGATCGATGCCGCCGGCAACCAGCCGGCCTTGTATTTGTGCCAGCCGTCCGTGTCATTCTTGCCCCAGTGATCGTTCATCATGCTCCAGACTTTGAGGTAATCCCAGTCTCGATCAAAATCCACGTCGTGATAGGGTTGCGCGTAGATATCCCACATGCCGAGGTTGTGGCCCAGCTCATGCGCCCAGGTCTCCCAGCCTTCCGCGCCGGTGCCGATCTGGCAGGCGGCATTGACCTGTTTGCTGAAGGTATACCCGCCGCCGCCGGGGACCGAAACCGTATACGGGCCACCGCACGCGCCAGCGCGTTTGCCGGGTATGCCAGTCATCGAATCGACGAACAGCACCACGTACGAATCCTTGCCGCCCAATTCGTTGCTGACCAGCGTATCGAGCAATGCCGAATTGCCCGATGTGATCGCAATGCCGCTGGCGGCGGCACGCCCGGCGATATATAACGACAAAGCTTCGCCAACGATGGCACTGCGGCTGCCGCGTACCGTATTGGTACCGGCCTGCGTGACCACACCGTCTACCCGCTGCGGGCCACTCAGGCCCATCGCGGCATGCCCGGTACCAGTGACCACACGGATCGCCGCGTTCTCACCGCTAAAATCGGTCCTGACCCGCAGACCGAGACGATTTGCGCCTGGATTGAACACCTCCACCCAATTGAATTCGGTGATCAGATTGGGCAGCAGCGCATTGGCCAGGTCAGTTGGATTGTTGTGGGTGGCGGCCGCCATGCTGATGTTGTAGCGGCGTGTCTTGAAATTCTTGTCGCGCACTTCAATGGTCACCGCTTCGGCGCCGGTGAGGGACAACGGATAGGTCAGGGCCAGTCCCCTCAACGCGGCCTGCGCCACATCACTGCCCGGCTCCTCTTGCGGCCCATTCAGGCCAAGATTGGCAAGATTGGAACCCGACTTGACCCGCAGAAAGGAGCCTTCCTTGACCTTGAGGTTGGTGAGCTGCATGCGTAGCTCACCGCCGGAACTGGAACAGGTGACCCAGGGCGTCGGCACACCGGGCGTAGCATTGAAGACATTCTGACACTCGAGCACCAGCGCGCCGATGTCGGCAAAGGTGCCGGTCGGTGCAAAGGTGACGTCCACATTGCGGTCGGTATCGCGCACGTGAATCGTGGCCGAGGTGGTGGCGCCATCGAGTATGAGTGGAAAACTGCCCGTCAAGCCGCTGGTGGTCAGCGAGGCCGCGACGAACGCGCGATTGAAGTAGTCATTGAATGCGCCACCCATGTTCACCAGCCGATCGGACATCGCCCAGGCAACCTGCACGGTGTCGTAACTGGCCGCTTTCCAGAATTCACGCGTGTTGGTCTCGTAATCAAACATCTTGTTGTCACGATAGGTCGTCAGTTGCGCCTGTGTGCCGGTGTAGCGAGAGTCATTGGTGTCCACGAGCACCGAGAAGACATTCAACGGCGGGTCATCGACCTGTTTGTAGTTGGTCTTGCGCCAGGGGGTGCCCACGTTCAGGTTGTCCTGCGGACATTGCTCGGTGATGAAGGGATCGAATTTGTTCTGATTCACCGTGCTGCCGTAGAACCGATAGGCGTTTGGGCCCAGCGGTTCCGTTGGCAGTGGTTTGACGCAGGAAGACAGCGTGACAACAAGGAACAATGCCGTGAAGATTGAAGCGCATGACCATCGAGTAATGTCGCTCATAGTGCCTCCCAGCGTGAACATGATCACGATCATGACCATGTCGGGTTACAACTCCGGCAAGATGGTTTAATTCCAACAAAAGTACCAATTCGGTCATAGGACTCTCGCAAAACCCGTGATGCCTTTCACCTGATGGTCATGTTGCCGATCTCAACATTCCGCGTCATTCTGGCCGCCAATTGTGATCGTGCGCAGAAAACTGAAAACTCAAGTTGCGTAGCAGCATACGTCAAACCGGGTATCCCGTTTGGCACCTCTGTTTGGATTTAACCACATCTCGGCAACTGCGGCTACGCACAACGAATTGTCTCTGATGGAGTGTGAGAAGAACCAACGTGTCATCCCTCACGGCTGCCATTCTGAATGACCCTTACCGTCGCCTGACTCAGCAGCAAAAACCAAGCCAGCAATGCAGTTGAACGCTGACCTTCTGACAATCTGCAGGAAATACGAATGTGGTGGGCAACCTTGACGCTTCGTTTATATCGTCAGGATGACTGTGGGCGGAGTCGACAATAGAAAATTGAGGGTGGTGTATCGGAATAGATTCACTGCGTATCGAAAAAGATTCACTGTCAAGTTGTGACACAGAGTGCCTGGGGTCGTTCCCACCTAGATCTGCGTCACCACATCTTCCGCTCCTTCCAGCATCTTCTGCACTCTTCGACATTAATCTCCGTCATCGCATCGTGCTGATGCCGCATCATTTTGTGCACCCGCGTCGGATTGGCGTCATTGAGCAAGGCAAAGGTGGGGTCGAGTGGCGCAAGCTCAGAAGCAGACCACTACGTGTGGTAGGGAACTTGAATTTTCCGAATCTGTCGACATGCGTCATGTGCTCAAAAGGATTATCGACGTAAGGTGCGACAGGACTTTCGCTGTCGCCTCACAGCGGCCAGCCCTGATCGGCGAAACTATAGAGACGGTCATCACCGAGAATGAGATGGTCGAGCAGCCGGATGCCCAGTAAGTCTCCAGCTTCCCGCAGTCGCGTGGTGAGCGTCCGATCTTCGGCGCTCGGTGTGGGATCTCGTGAAGTAGGGACGGGAGCGTCTTACACACCTTCCAATGCGCGAGTTCTCCCATCCCTCTTCCCGAACCGGACGTGCGAGTTTCCCCGCATCCGGCTCTCCATTCGACGATCATGAACCAGCCCTGAAGCCATGCGCCATGTGATGGTGCGTCCGGCATAAAGTCTCCAGATCCTTCACCGCCCAGGACGTGAGTCCCTTCTTGTGATGAACCTGTAGATCGTTCTGGTCCTTGCATACGATGCAAGCAAAACCATCCCGCTTGAGCACCTTGAGCCTGCGCGTATGCCAGTCCTCAGGAAAGTTCCGGTGTTCATCGAGACCTCTGACGGTTCGATAGATGGCCGGATCAGGTCCCTTGAAGGCCTCCGGAGTGTGTGGCTCAGGATCCTCCACGAGGTACGGATGGGCAAAGCCGGCCCGGCCCTTCGCGTAGTATCGTGAGCGCTTGAGCTCCGTTGGCGACGGGAGCCATTGATGGATTTCAATGCCTTCCGTTCTGGCAACCCACCGTTGCCGCCGTAAAATGGTGCGTGATTTCTCCGTGATGAGTTGCACTTTCCGGCTCCCCTT
>Ga0224496_10002491_pt1 | contig 10946 bp, 6 predicted proteins | sample SF_Jul11_sed_USG_2_FD_168127 | JGI IMG/M metagenome (GOLD analysis project Ga0224496, IMG submission 168127) | Sediment microbial communities from San Francisco Bay, California, United States - SF_Jul11_sed_USGS_8_1 | ecosystem: Environmental > Aquatic > Marine > Sediment | place: USA... | reverse complement strand
TTCGGGCATTCGAGTCGGCCGCCAACAATTTTTTGAGCCTCGCCGTTGGATATTCGATAAATCTCTGGATGGCCTCCGCTTCTTTTTTGATCCTCACCCCTTTCATTTTAATCTTTCGATTGGATCACCCCTCGCCCCCACCCCCGATAACGAGAGCATGGTCTTTAACGATATTTTCCAAACTCGCCATCGTCTCAATTTTCTGCTCGACTCCACCTATGCTCTTACTCCTGCCTCCACGTTAGGCGCTTATGCGTTGTACCGCTATGATGACTCGGTTATCGATGAAAGCCCTGTGTGGGTGGGAATACGAGCCTATGGAAGGGAAAAATATAAATTCTCAAAAGCTGATTATCTCAAAGCCAAGATCAAATACTGGTTAGATGCGGCCTTTGTCGGAGGCACCGTTCGGAACAAAACCATTCGGGGTTTTGGGTTAGACGTCGGGGGAAGTTATATTTTTTACAAATATCCATTTCAACCCTATGTCACGGTTGGGTACGCGTTCGGTACGGGTGATAGCAATTCCAGGGACAGGGTCGATCATGGCTTCAGGCAATCCGGCCTTCAGGGGAATACAGGGAAATATGGAGGGGTCGTCAATTTCGATTATTATGGTATTTTGGTCGATCCGGAACTGAGTAATCTTCACATCGTCACGGCTGGCATTGGTGCACGGCCACTTCCCAAAACCTCCATTGATCTCATTTATCATCGGTATCAACAATCTACCGCCTCTTCCCAAATCCGAGCCTACGATTTGAGCCGGCGGCCAACAGGAACCAGCACACACCTGGGAGACGGATTAGATCTCATCTTAGGATACCGGGCCATTCAAAATATTCGGATCCGCTGGCGGAACGGCTTCTTTTTCCCTGGCGCGGCGTTTGTCCAGGACGACTATGCCTTTGAAAGTCGATTAGATATCTTGTTCACCTTCTAATCCGATGATCTGTCCCCGCTCCAAATGTGTGCCTTACCTATGGGGAATATTGGAATGTCGATTGTGACACCACGTGTTCCTAAAACGGAAACCCGCGGACGTTGCATTGCCCTCTACCCTGGAGCCTTCCGCCCACCCCATATGGCTCATTATGCGGCGGTACAAAATCTGCTTGCCCAACCTTCTATTGATGAAGTGGTGGTGATCATTGCCAATCGATGCCGTGTGATTCCTGGAACCACCCAAGCCCTTGATGCGGACGTTGCCCGAAAGGTTTGGGAAATCTATTTGGACGGGATTGATCGCGTACGAGTAGAAATTGCTCCGCATAATGCCGTCGTTCATGCCTTAGAGTACTTTTCTAAGGTCAAGGTTGAGGACTCTCTCGTGTTTTGTCTTGGTGAAACCGACTTGGAAGACGGGGACGACCGATTCAGGACATTAGAGGAATTATCTGCCCAAACCGGCATTCACGCAGAAGTTCTCTCGGCCCACACCGGGTCCCTCCCGATTCGAGCAACCACCTTACGAGCGGCTCTGGCCCAAGGAGACGATCAACAAAAAGAATTTTTCAGCGCCCTTCCCTCCCACCTGACAAGGATCCAACAGGAAACAATTTGGACCATTTCCCAACAGGGTATGAGAGAAATCGGAGAGATCTTTCAAGAAAAGATTAGACTGTTACTCGACACCATCCCCCTAGGATCAATTCAGGAATTACGAACGACCTCCGTAGGAAAAATGGATCCGGTGTTTTGCGCGCAATTCACCAACTGGCGGCGACTTTTTCTTAAATATGCTGGAGATACGGTTGGGACAGGAATATTCGGAAAGCGATTTTCTCCAAAACCTCGCCGTCGATTAGCCACTGAACGACGCGCCCTCAAATGGTTGCGGACCCATCTGTCTAGCAATGTCGAGATTCCTGAGGTTGTCTATTTCGAGAAGAAGACTTGGACCCTTGCCTTGTCGGAAGTCGGTCAAAATGGAACGTCTCTACGGGACAACCTTCAAAAGGGTATCTTCAACCCGACAATCGCTGGCAAGGCCAGCCAGTTTCTCGCGGAATGCCATACGATATCTCACCCGGTCCCACCGCTATGGGGTGATGCAGAGGCAGATCATCAACATTGGAAGAAAATGCTGGCTCGAAGTACGACGGAGTTCACATCAAAAGAATTTTCGCAAGATGTGAGAAACAATCTGACAACCCTAATGCTTGCCAGTGAAGAAGCATCAGAATCCAGATTTATAAATCTCGATTTCCAACCTAAGAATATCCTCATTGGGAAAGGGAACATTGGGGTAATTGACTTTGAAATGAGTTCAAATTTTGGAGATCCCGCCTACGACCTTGGATCTTTCCTCGGGCATTACGTCTACTGGATACTCGCTTCATCCACAGACACCTCATGGCAAAAGGCCATTCATAGCGCCCTGCATGCCTATCAACACGCCGTCGGCAACTTGTGGGAACGGATAAATTTACGAGTGGTCGCCTTCATAGGGACAATGCTGCTGAATATTCTGGCAAGAGAGGACAGAAGCTTCAATAGAGATTTAGCCGACAGGGTGATGCAGGCTGGAACTTTTCTTTTGGCTCAGGGGATAAACCAGCAAGGAGAACCTGGCCAAATCCTCTGTGAGACGATTTCTTGTTATTCAAACTAATTCATCATTTGGATTTGGCCTATCGTTATTGCCCCTCGTTCAAAAACGCATCGACGGCTTTCTGAATAGCCACTTGAATCTGTTCGCACTGAGTGGCATCCCGAATCTTTTCACCCGTGGAGGTGGGCACATAAAACACGTCAACCACCTGATCTAACCGAGTCCCGATTCTCGCCATATGAATCGATATGCCCATCTTCAATGTGGAGGTACTCAAAAAAGCCTCTCCCTCCACAGGGAAATTGCCTAATCCCAAATTATTGATGACAAACCTTATCTCCTCATTATTTTAACAAAACAGATATTTTATCCTTTTCAAAAGGAGGTTTTTCCCTCATAATCAATGGAAGGGAATACCCCAATGCTCATAGTCTTTGCCAACCAAAATAGTTATTTACGGAGATTATTTTTATGAAAGTTCTTGTCTCTGGAGGAGCTGGCTACATCGGAGCACATGTAGTGCGTACGTTAGCCGAGCGAGAGCATCAGCCTATTATTCTTGATGATTTTCGATCATCGTTGGAAAGTCGTGCAGGAAATTTCCCTGTCGAAAGAGTTGCACTTGAAGCAACACAGGATGTATTGGCCGTCTTTGAAAAACACCGCCCTGAGGCCATTATCCACCTCGGAGGATACATTAGTGTTGGCGAATCGGTTCGGGATCCAGATAAATATTGGAATAATAACCTTGGAGCAAGTTTCAACCTCCTTTTGGCGTGTGCTCAATTTCCGATTCAGGTTTTTGTGTTTTCTTCAACTGCAGCGGTGTACGGCAATGCGGTAAAAATGCCCATTCAAGAAGATACAGAGCTTCTCCCTACCTCCCCCTATGGTGCATCAAAGCTGAGCTTTGAAAAAGTCTTGCATGCCAGCGCACAGGCCCTGAAATTTCGTTCCATTGCGCTTCGGTATTTTAATGCCTCTGGCGCCAAGGCGCAGTGGGAGGTCGGCGAACAACATGATCCTGAAGAACATCTCATTCCTCGAGTCATTCGGGCGCTTCGCTCAGGAAACCCGGTGCAAGTGTACGGAAATGACTACCCAACTCCTGATGGCACCTGCATTCGAGACTACATTCATGTCACGGACCTTGCCGAAGCCCATGTGAAGGCCATCGAAGCCGGCAATCTCATGGGACAGCATAGTTTCAATGTAGGCACCGGTCACGGCCATTCCGTCCTCCAAGTGATCCACGCCATCGCCGCACGCCTCTCGGTCACGCCAACAATTGAGATACATCCCAGACGCCCGGGTGACCCTCCTCAGCTCGTGGCGGATCCCTCTGCTTTGATTTTAAAATTAGGAGGGCAGCCGACCTTCTCTTCACTTGAGGAGATCATTAATTCAGCGGTGGAATGGGAATTCGCGCATCGCCCGTAGTTGTCTTTGGCCCTCAATAACCATGGTCATCGTGACCTCATACTATTGCCCTCCATCCAAAAACACATCGACAGCTTTCTGAATCGCTTCTTGTATTTGTTCCCCATGCGTAGCATCATGGATCTTTTCACCAGCAGTCGTGGTCACATAAAACACGTCAACCACCTGATCTAATCGAGTCCCGATTCTCGCCATATGGATGGACAGGTCTAACTGTACTAATGTTTTAGCTAATACGAATAATAGGCCTGGTTTGTCATCGGCGAAGACATCAATCACTGTGTAGGAATCGGACACGTCATTATCGATGAGGACTTCTGTTGGCCGACGTCCCGTAGGGAATTGACGACCAAACGTCAAGCGTCGACGACGTTCAAAGACATGATCAACAGAATACTCCTCTTGCACAACCGCCTGAATTTCCTGAGAGACTTCATGAAATCGAAAATCTGAAGGTTGCCCTTCACAATCGGCGTCATTGACAGAAAAAATATCCAACACGGTGCCGTCAGACAATGTCATGATCTGGGCATTCAAGACTTCGAGACCCAACGCCGCAAGAACACCGGTGACTTGCATAAAAAGGCCAGGTTTCGCTTGTGCTCGAGTGATCAAGGCATATTCCGACACTCCCAATTCTCCATTGAATCGCCCTTCAACATGGGTTGGCCTGGATGGCAAATTCCTCATGGCAAGAAGATGCGCAGCCATTTGTTCGACCGATGTGGAAGTCATATACCAATCAGGAAGTTGCGAGAGCTGTCCATCAACCCACGAGGACCAGTCAGGCTTAGGCTCCGGGATGTCTCTTCCCTGGATTGCGATGCATTCCAGAAGTGTTTTGCGAACCGCAGGCTGCAGGACTACTTGCACACTGGCTGTTGTGGTAGAGGGCTGACCATCGACCATCGCTTCGTATGTTCGAGAATAGAGCTCGCCCAACAAAGATTCCTTCCATTTAGTCATGACTTCAGGTCCTACGGCCGAAATATCTGCGACAGTCAGAATGAACAATTTTTGTAGGACCGCAACGGTTTTCATTTTTCGTGCAAAGGACAAAGTGATTTTCAGATCATTCAAATCCCGGCGAAAAGCCGTATGAGACATTACTAAGTGGTGAAACACGAGAAAGGCCAATTCCTCCCGTTCTTTTTGGAGCAGCCCTAAACGATCAGCTGTTTTATGAGCAATCTCTTGTCCGATCTTGCAGTGGTCACCAGCGCGACCCTTTCCCAAGTCATGAAGTAAAAGCGCCAAGTGCAGAATATCTTTGTCCTCAATCTTGCGATAGACCTCCCCCATGATTCCCTGATCTTCTTGCAATCGCTCAGCTTCTTTTACGGCTAACAGACTATGCTCATCCACCGTATACTTATGATACTGATTAAATTGCATGAGCCCTCGAACCCGAGCAAAGGCTGGAACGAGTTTTTCCAACAGGCCAGCTTGATGCATCGCTTCTAGAGTTTTCCAGATCCGACCAGGACGACTTAATATTCCTCGGAAGAGCCGGCTGACTTCATCAGTATGAAACCGTTCGTTGGGCACCGTGGCTAAATGTTGCGATAATTCATTTAATACTTGTGAATCAATGGACAGCTCTTGGTCGTGGGACAATTCAAATAATCTCAACAGTAAGATGGGACTTTCCAAGACCCCCAGTATTTTTTCTGAGGGAATGGTGAGTCGATGGTTTTCTTTTTGAAAATGGCCATCAATCAACGAGTTGGGCCACCACCGTCGCATTCGGTCAACCCAGGATTGCTCCTGCGCCTGTTCGAGAAACCGCAAACATCGATCATGCAACCCTGTGGTATGTCGGAAATATTGCTGCATAAATTGTTCAACACCCAACAAATTGGGGAGATCGGACAATCCATAGATTTTCGCGAGCCTGACCTGATCATCAAATGTCAGAATATCTTGCGCTCGGTTCGCCTCAAAGTGAAGAAATCCTCTCAGGCGCCACAGAAATTCTTGTGCCTCCTGCAACACTTGATAGTCTTGAAGGGTCAATATCCCTCGATTGGAAAGTTCTTGAATCGTTCCTGCTCCATAGCGAACCTGACCGACCCACTGAACTAAATGGACATCCCGCAAGCCACCCTTACTTTTTTTAATATTCGGTTCAAGTAAAAAGACCGTCCCCCCAAATTTGGCATATTCTCTCTGACGCTCTTCGATTTTATCCAGAATAAACCGTTTGGCCTGTCGTTTGAGAATTCGTCGATCAAACTTCCTCTGGAATTCCTGAAATACCGCAGCATTCCCCCCTAAATATCTGGACTCCATGAGAGAGGTACAGGCAGGAAGATCCGTTCCCCCAATCTCAAGACATTCTGCAATGGACCGAACGCTATGTCCGACTTGAAAGCCTAAATCCCACAAATGATGAAACACTCCTTTGGAAATACCCTGAGCCATCTCGGGTTGGTTTCCCTGAGTCAGTACCATGACGTCGATATCAGAATACGGGGCTAATTCTCGACGACCATATCCTCCCATCGCCACCAAACAACATTGCTGCCACCTTGCGCGAATCTCCGAATTGCCTTGTTGGATGACTTCACGAAATCTCGCCATTAAGAGCACATCCATAAAATCAGAGAAGGCTTGCACAACTTCTCCGCCGGTGGCTCCTTCTCTCAATCGCTGATGCAAGAACTCCCGTTGCTCCTGTAGGCTTTGTGAACCAATGACCGTGGAAACTGTTGGGGAGATTGGATTACCTGTTGTCATATATGTATCTGCCTCACTGCGATATGAACGTTGTCAAAAAATCATTCACCCCTTTGGAAGATACTGATTCGTAACGGGCATACGACGATCTTTACCTAAGGCCCTCGCGGTAATTTTTATTCCGATAGGCGCTTGCCGGCGCTTGTATTCACTCTGATCAACCATTCGCAATACCTTTTGTACAACATGTACAGGATATCCTGACTTCGCAATGGTCTTATTAGACTGATTATGTTCAACATAGGCTTGCAAAATAGCATCTAACTGTGAATATGGCGGCAACGAATCTTGATCGGTCTGATTCGCTTTGAGTTCAGCCGAGGGGGCCCGTGAATGTATTCTCTCGGGAATACCGACTGGGTCAAAATCTCGACCTTGATAGTTGCTCCGCCATCTCGCCAATTGATACACCCGCGTTTTGGGGATATCTTTGATAACGGCAAACCCACCAGCCATATCTCCATACAACGTGGCATACCCCACACTCATTTCACTTTTATTCCCTGTTGTTAAGACAAGATACCCAAACTTGTTCGAAAGGGCCATTAAGAGGGTCCCACGAATACGGGCCTGTAAATTTTCTTCCGTGGCATCAACAGAACACCCTTTGAAAAGTGGGCGCAATTCTTGGAGGAACATTTTGAAAAGGGGGGTGATGGGAATATTCAGCAAATCCATTTCCAAATTCTTCGCCAATGACCTTGAATCTTGCTTACTCGCGGAAGAGGTATAGGGAGAGGGCATCATGACACCCACAACCTGAGAGGCACCCAGCGCATCTCGGGCGATCAGTGCCGTAAGGGCTGAATCAATCCCTCCGCTGATCCCCACAACAACTTTAGAAAAACCATTTTTTCGAACATAATCCCTGACACCTAACACCAACGCACGATAGATTTCCTCCGATTCCGTCATGTATGAGGATTTTTTTGGCACAGATTGGGATACGTTCTGTGAGAGCGAAGGTTGCCAGGGAATGCGAATAAAAGAAATTCCTACTCGCTTTTGTGATGGCGATATCGGTGGCAAACTTTTTGGTTGTGGATCAGGTGCGCTAGGAATAAAAAGATCGGTGAGCAGAAGATCTTCTTCAAACGCTTTGGCTTGCGCCATGAGGTTCCCACTAGGATCAATCACCAGGCTATTGCCGTCAAAGACTAATTCATCCTGGCCCCCGACCATATTCGTATAGCTCACAAACACCCCATGTTCTTTCGCGCGATCGGCCAACATTCGTCGTCGAGCGCGTGTTTTTCCGACGTGATAAGGAGAGGCATTAATATTGACAATCATCTGGGCTCCCCCATCGTTCACTTGAGTGCGGACGGGCCCATCGGCAAACCAGATATCTTCACAAATATTGATGCCGATCCTGACCGTTCCAAGGCAAACAATCGGATTGGCTCTTCCCTCCTGAAAATACCGCTGTTCATCAAACACCCCATAATTAGGGAGCTTGTGTTTTGCATAGCTCGCGACCAAACGGCCCTTGGCGAAGACCCATGCAACATTCAACGGTTTCTGTCTATCAGAAGGATCATGGCCATCAGATTTGTGATGGGTTTTCAACTTTAAATCACGTGGACTGACCACGCTGCCGACCACTGCGACCAGACTGTTTGCAGCCTTAGCTATCCGAGTCTGCATGCGATGCACATCGCGAAGAAACTGCGGCATGAGGAGAAGATCTTCTGGAGGATATCCCGACACCGCTAATTCGGGAAACACGACGACGTCGGCTTTGGCCTTCTTGGCTTCTCGAATCCATCGACAAATAGCGCGAGTGTTCCCCTCAAGGTCGCCAACGACCGCATTCATCTGTACGATGGCCAATCGTAGGTTCATCATAAAAAAACGTCCTCTATCCCGAAAGGAACCGAGGACGCCATTGTCCTATTCATCCATTAGATTTGAGCGGGCGACGTCGTTGTCGCCCATTTCAGTCATTATACAAGTGCCAGAACCACTCTTCAATCAACCCACGACCATGCATGGATCCATCCTCCCCATGGGCTCTACGGTTGGGTCGCCTGTTGAAGTTCCTCTGCGAGAATGATGGCATCAGCAATTTCACGCATGGATTTACGCAAATTCATACTCTGTCGTTGCATAAGACGAAAGGCCTCAGGCTCAGAAAGTCCTTTTGATGCCATCAGAAATCCTTTGGCTCGTTCCACTTGCTTCCGGACTTCCAGGGCCTCTTGCATTTCAAAAGATTTCTCCATGAGCCGCGTATGCTCGATGGCCACAGCTGATTGGTTCGCAATCGCTTGAAGGGTCTTCGTTTCTTCTTCTGAAAATAGGTGATGAGTAGAGGTATAGACATTGATGACCCCAATGACGTTATTCTTCATCAACATGGGAACGGATAACAACGAATGGAGTCCTTCCCGTTTGGCCAAATCACGATAAAAATACCCACCTTCTGCCGTGACGTCTGGCACATACACAGGGCGCTGTTCCTGCACAGCTCGTCCACTCATGCTTTGCCCTACTTTCAACGGAGGTTTTCGTCGATAGGCATCGCTCAAACTCTGGGTCGCCGCAATCCGCAATTCCCCGGAATCTTGGTCGACCAGCATGATGGAACAAATTTTCGAACTCATCAATTGTGCAGTCATCGTCACAATCAATTGTAAGACATCTTCAATCATGCGATTCGACGATACCGTTTCCGAGACTTGAGAAAGTGTTTCAAGGCGACGAGCCTTTTCCCGCATGTCATCATACAAGCGGGCATTGGCAATGGCTCCGCCCACTTGATTTGCAATGGTCAACAGTAATGCCAGCGCTTCTTCGGTATACCGCTTGGATCGTTTATGTTGCACATTGATCACCCCAACAATTTCACCTTTATTGATAATCGGAACTGACACGAACGCTTGGTAGCGATCTTCCGGTAATCGATGGAAAAACTTAAACCGCGCATCATCGCTGGCATTTCGTGGAATGACCACCGGGACTTTTTCCCGGGCCACCCATCCGGTGATCCCTTCGCCTAAGCCGATGGAGATCCGACCAATCAACCGAGGATGCGGATTCTTTGAGGCACGCAAGATCAGCTCTTCTTTGTTTTTAGAAATCAGGTACAACAAACACGCATCCGCCTTTGTGACTTCAACCACCACCTCCACAATTTGCTTCAAGACGGTGGCCTGCTCCAGGGTACTACTTATCGATTCGCTGATCCGATGAAGGATATGGACTTCGCGAGTACGTTCTCGCACTTGTTGTTTCAATTCTTCGCTAGTCAATGGCTTGGCACGTGCCATGTTATTTCTTCCTTGCTGGACCTGAACGAGACGAGGTCTTTCGAACTCCATACGTCGTCCTAGAAGAAGGCGGATGCTGAATGGAAAACCATTTCCGTATGGATTCTCGAACTAAGGGCACCACACTCACGTCACCAATTCGATGAGGCAACACACAATAAATGTCTCCTTTGACGACCTTTTTATCATGTTGCATAGCATGCCAAAGGTCCAAAAATTTCATCTTGGGCATGACGCTGGGCAATCCGACCCTTTTAATGAGCTCATCCTGCTGTTCAACCACCTCTTTGGCGCACAGGCCGAGATACTGAGCCATGGAAGCTTCTTGAATCATCCCAAGCCCGACTGCCTCACCATGAATCCACTTCCTATAATGGCCCCAGGCCTCCAATGCATGGCCCACCGTATGCCCATAGTTCAAAATTCGTCTCCTGCCTGATTCACGTTCATCACCCGCCACCACATCCGCTTTTATTTCACAGCATCGACGAATGATATGCGGCATCACATCGTCAGACTGAGTTCGAAGGCCTTCAACATGGTGCTCGAGATAGTCAAAAAATTCTTTGTCCGCGATCATCCCGTATTTAATCACTTCGGCCAGGCCTGCTATCCATTGCCGAGAAGGAAGCGTGTTAAGGACGCGAGGATCAATGACCACCATTCGGGGCTGATAAAATGCTCCAATCAGGTTCTTGCCCTGTTGATGATTCACGCCCGTTTTCCCACCCACACTTGAATCCACTTGTGCGACAAGAGTCGTCGGAACTTGGATGAATGGGATTCCTCGCAGATAGGTCGACGCTGCAAACCCGGCGACATCACCGGTGACCCCGCCGCCTAGCGCCAAGAGAAAATCCTGTCGTTCCATACGTTGAGTCACCAGTGCGTCGAGAATTTTGCTTAACCATTGCACCGTCTTCGCCTGCTCTCCGTCTGGA
>Ga0224496_10002489_pt1 | contig 10950 bp, 8 predicted proteins | sample SF_Jul11_sed_USG_2_FD_168127 | JGI IMG/M metagenome (GOLD analysis project Ga0224496, IMG submission 168127) | Sediment microbial communities from San Francisco Bay, California, United States - SF_Jul11_sed_USGS_8_1 | ecosystem: Environmental > Aquatic > Marine > Sediment | place: USA... | reverse complement strand
GCATTGCATCCCGCGCCCGGGCGATCCGGGTGTCGACTGGCAAACCCTGGCAGAGAGCTGGCAACAGCTGAACATGTACGAGAAGTGCCTGCTCTGGTGGACGGAAATCAACCTGTATGGCCTGGAACTGGCGGAACGTTTCGGCGCAGACCGTTACCTGCTGGTTCGCGCGGAAGATATGTTTAATCCGCAACACCCCGCACTGGCATCACTGGTCGAATTCATCGGCCTGCCCTACGAGGAATCCGTCCGGCACGTACAGTCGAAGACCGTCGACAAGCACCAGCAACTGCGCACACCGCCGGTTGACTGGGAGGCAATCAGGCAATACCCGGAAACCATGTCCCTGCTGGAACGATTCGGCTACCGCCTGGATACGATCGATAGTGAGAAAATCAGCCAGCGCTATTTTTCGCAGCGCTGAAACCGGCGTTCAGTTGCCTGACATTGCCCGCTTCATACCCACACCGATATCCGCGGGTGAGCGCACCACCGTGACGCCGGCCGCTTCCAGTGCAGCGATCTTCGCCGCGGCCGTCCCCTGGCTGCCGCTGATGATGGCACCGGCATGCCCCATGCGCTTGCCGGGCGGCGCCGTGACACCGGCGATATAGGACACCACCGGCTTACTGACATGCTGGCGGATATAGTCCGCCGCCTGTTCCTCATCACTGCCACCGATCTCACCGATCATGACAATACCCTCGGTCCCGTCATCGGCCTGGAACAGTTTCAGGCAATCAATGAAACCCATGCCACGGATCGGGTCGCCGCCGATACCGATACAGGTACTTTGTCCAAAGCCCTGGCGGCTGGTCTGGAACACCGCTTCATAGGTCAAGGTGCCGGAACGCGAGACGATGCCGATAGTGCCAGGCGTATGCATGGGACCGGGCATGATGCCGATCTTGCAGGCGCCGGGCGTGATGACACCCGGGCAGTTTGGCCCGACCAGTACCGCATCGGTGTCGCGCAGAACCGCTTTCACGCGCAACATATCCAGCACCGGAATGCCCTCGGTAATACAGACGATCAGTGCAATGCCCGCCGCCGCGGCTTCGAGGATGGCATCGGCGGCAAATGGCGGTGGCACGTAAATCATGGTCGCGTTTGCGCCGGTCGCCGCCACGGCCTCGCCGACGGTGTTGAATACCGGCAAACCGAGATGGGACTGGCCACCCTTGCCGGGTGTTACGCCGCCGACCAGTTGCGTGCCGTAGTCCAGTGCCTGTTGCGAGTGGAAGGTACCCTGCGAGCCGGTAAAACCCTGGCAAATAACGCGTGTATCGTGATCGACGAGGACGCTCATGCCGCACCGGCAGCGGCGACGACTTTTTCAGCCGCCTCCGTCAGGTCACTCGCGGTTTCGACCGACAGGCCGGATTGCGCGATCAGCTCAAGACCGGCGGCGGCATTGGTGCCTTCCAGCCGCACCACCACCGGCACCTCGATCGACACCTCTTCGATGGCCTGCAGGATGCCCTGCGCAATCAGGTCACAGCGCACGATACCGCCGAAAATATTAACGAGAATGGCTTCCACCCGCGGGTCCGAAAGAATGATCTTGAATGCTTCCGCGACGCGGTCAGCGGTGGCACCGCCGCCGACATCGAGGAAATTGGCCGGGGTGCCGCCGTGCAACTGGATCAGGTCCATGGTGGCCATCGCCAACCCGGCACCGTTCACCATGCAGGCAATGTTGCCGTGCAGGCGAATGTAGTTCAGTCCGTGTTGCCGGGCGATATTCTCACGCGCATCTTCCTGCGAGGCATCGCGCAGCTGCGCCAGCTGCTGGTGCCGGAACAGCGCGTTGTCATCCAGGTCTACCTTGGCATCGAGCGCCACCAGTTCACCGCCCGTGGTCACGACCAGCGGGTTAATCTCCACCAGGCTGGCATCACAATCCTGCAACAGGCGGTATACACCCGCCAGCAGCTTTGCCAGTGCACCGACCTGGCCACCCGCAAGCTCCAGCGCGAATGCAAGATTGCGACACTGATATGCCTGCAGCCCCACGGCCGGATTGACGTGCTCGATAATGATGGCATCCGGGTCGCTGGCGGCAACCTCTTCGATGTTCATGCCACCGGCCTTCGAAACCATGAGCGTGACGCGCTCGCTGGTACGATCGACCAGCACGCCCAGGTAAAACTCGCGCTCGATATCCATGGTCTGCTCGACCAGCACGCTGTTGACCGGCAGTCCCGCGGCATCGGTCTGCTTCGTCACCAGGCGCATGCCCAGCATATCTTGCACCGCTGCGGACAAGGCCGCCCTGCCCTGCACCACCTTGACACCACCGCCCTTGCCACGACCACCGGCATGGACCTGCGCTTTCACCACCCAGGCCTCGCCGCCAATCGCATCCGCCGCGTCATCCGTCGCCGCTGTGTTTTCAAGCAGACGCCCGGTCGGCACCGGTATGTCATATTCAGCGAACAACTGCTTGGACTGGTATTCGTGCAAATGCATGACAGGAGTGTGTCAAACAACACAGTCCTGAATCAAGCTATTCATTCAACACATTTCCTGCCGACACTAATAAACGTATGATCGGTCTTGCCGAGTACCGGGAGTCAACCCATGCGCATACTTCTCATCCTCATCGCCCTGGCAATCATTGTCATGCTGGTAAAGCGCATGTGGTTGCCACCACGAACCGGCAGTCAGCCAGACAAACGCCTGCCGGGTGAGATGGTCAGGTGCGGACACTGCGGAATCTACCTGCCGGAGCAGGAAGCAGTACGCGATGGCGATCGATACTTTTGCTCAAAAGAGCACCTTGACGCCGATCACGGGAACAGCTGAACGGTTAACAGCATGCAGTCACACAACACAGACAGCAGCATCACACAGGCATCACAGGATGCACGCACCTGGAATCCGCTGCGCCTGCTGACCTTTTACCGGGTCATTCTCGCCAGCCTGCTGGCAATCCTGTTTTTCGGCCTGCGCGACGAAACCTCCCTGGGGCTCTCTTACCCGGTGGTATATGGCTACACGGTACTTGCCTACCTGGCATTCAGCGTCCTGGCCGGCTTCAGCACACGGCTGCGTGTGCCCGGTTATGAATTCCAGGCAATCACACAGGTGCTGGTCGATATCGGTGCCATCACGTTGCTCATGTTTGCCAGCGGCGGACCGTCCAGCGGCCTCGGCATCCTGCTGATAATCGCGGTTGCAACCGGCAGCATCCTGCTGAGCAGCCACATAGCCTTTGCATTCGCCGCCTGCGCCACCCTTGCCGTCATCGGTGAGCATTTTTACAGCAACTGGCTGACACAGATCGCCGCCGGCAGCGACTTTACCCAGGCCGGCCTGCTTGGCCTGACATTCTTCGTTACTGCCGCCGTGACGGCGCTACTGGTACAGCGCATCCGTGAAAGCGAGGCGCTTGCATACAGCCGCGGTATCGACGTCGCCAACCTTGCCAAGTTAAATGCCCATATTGTCCAGCGCCTGCAGGCCGGCATTATCGTCACGGACCACGATGACAATATCCGCCTGATTAACGACACGGCACGCAAATTACTGCATGCCAGGGATACGTTTGACGGACAATCACTGGAGTCACTGTCTGAACCACTCTATCGCCAGCTGCTTGACTGGAAAGACTCACCGGATAACGAACCAACCCTGCTGTTCCAGGGCGGCGATTCGGACAGCGTACTGCCACACTTCACCCGGCTGGGCTCGGCAGACGCATCCGGCGCGCTTATCTTTATCGAGGACACGGCAACGATTATTCGCCAGACCCAGCAGATCAAGCTGGCCTCACTGGGCAGACTGACCGCGAGCATAGCCCATGAAATCAGGAACCCGCTGGGCGCCATCAGTCACGCTGCCCAGCTGCTGAACGAGGAAAACACACTGGCAGACGCGGATCAGCGCCTGATGACCATCATCCACGACAACACCAGGCGCGTGAATGCAATTGTTGAAAATATCCTGCAACTGTCACGCCCGGAGCGCTCGATTCCGCAAACCATCCGGCTGGCGGACTGGCTGGACAAATTCGTCGATGAATTCGTCCAGAGCGGCACCTGCAACCGGGAGGAAATCACCTGTTCAATGACAGACAAGCACGCTGAAATTCGCATCGACCCGGGACTGCTGCACCAGGTTGTGTGGAATCTCTGCCAGAACGCAGTGCAGCATGGCAAGCCGGATGAAAATGTTAAACTTATGCTGGCAACGGGCCTGTCGACGCACATTGATGCACCGACACTTGATATCATTGACAACGGCCCCGGCATACCGGCAGATATGGCAGACAAGATCTTTGAACCATTTTTCACAACGCGCACCAGCGGCACCGGCCTTGGCCTGTATATCGCGCGGGACATTTGCGAAAGTAATAACATGCGTCTCGAGTATATTCAGAACCCCGGCCAGGGCAGCTGTTTCCGCATCACCTTCCCGTCCGCGCGACATTTACCCGTGACGGCACTGGCCTGACACCCGCATGGCAACGCACCGCGCACTGATAGTCGACGACGAACCCGATATTCGCGAGCTGCTGGAACTGACGCTCGGACGCATGGACATCGACACGCGCAGCGCCGCAGACCTGGGTGAGGCCTATCGCTTGCTGGAGCAAGACACATTCGACATTTGCCTGACGGACATGCGCCTGCCCGACGGTAACGGACTCGACCTTGTCCGTCATATCCAGCAAAACAATCCCGGCCTGCCGGTTGCTGTCATAACGGCGTATGGCAGCATGGATTCGGCCGTCGAGGCACTCAAGGCCGGTGCGTTTGATTTTGTTTCCAAACCGGTCAACCTGCAGGTCTTGCGCAACCTGGTCAACAGCGTGCTGAGACTCACCGATGCATTACCCACGCGCGACCGCCGCAGCCGCGAGACGCTGCTCGGTGAGTCCGAGGCGATGCGCGATATACGCTCGACGATCGAGAAACTGTCACGCAGCCAGGCACCGATCTATATATGGGGTGAATCCGGCACCGGCAAGGAACTGGTCGCCCGCCTGATTCATTCGAAAGGCCCGCGTGCCGACCAGCCGTTTGTCCCGGTCAACTGTGGCGCCATCCCGGCCGAGCTGATGGAAAGCGAGTTTTTCGGGCACACCAAAGGCAGCTTTACCGGTGCCGTGGAAAACAAGGACGGCCTGTTCCAGGTCGCCGCGGGCGGCACCCTGTTCCTTGACGAGGTGGCCGAACTGCCGCTGCACATGCAGGTCAAGCTGCTGCGCGCCATCCAGGAAAAGGCGGTCCGCCCGGTCGGCGCGCAACAGGAAACGGCCACTGACGTGCGCATCCTGTCCGCCACGCACCAGGAACTGGGCGAACTGGTCGAGGCCGGCGAGTTCCGCCAGGACCTGTATTACCGGCTGAACGTTATCCAGCTGCGCGTACCGCCACTGCGTGAACGACGCGAAGATATTCCCCTGCTGGCCGAACACTGCCTGCAGAAACTCTCTGCCAACAACAAGGGCGAGGCACTTACCCTGACCAGCGCTGCCGTTCAGGCACTGGGTGCGTACGATTTCCCCGGCAACGTGCGCGAACTGGAAAACATCCTCGAGCGCGCCACCACCCTGAGCGAGGGTCCGTCTGTTAACGATACAGACCTGCACCTGCCGGCAGCCGGCAGGATGACCGATACGTCACTGCCGCTGACACCGGGCGAGATCCCGCTGGACACATATATGGATAACATCGAGAAAGATGTCCTGATCAAGGCGCTGGAGCAGACGCGTTACAATAAAACCGCGGCCGCCCGGCAGCTCGGCATTACCTTCCGCGCCCTGCGTTACCGGCTAAAGAAACTGGGCCTGGATTGAATCGACCTGTCACCGCGGGTCACGTCACGGTTGAAAGTGACGCAGCACGTCACATTGTGACCCTGAATGTGCGCCAGTTCTCATAATTCGTGCCCTCAAACCCATTTGGAGCAACAAATTCTTGCTGGCTGCGGGACTGCTCAGACACAATCATTCACATTATTTCTGTTGTTTATTAGCTAGTTAACCCAGACACTAGTTACCAGTGACTGGCGCACGCATCAAGTGACAAATAGTTGGCACGCAAAATGAATGTAATTAAACAGCCAAAGATTCCGGGCTGTTGACCGATACCAAGGCTGTCAGGTAACCCGGTGTCGGGCGACCACACAAATCACCACTGCTTGTAACAATTGAGGATGAATCATGAAACAGCAAAAAGGTTTTACACTGATCGAACTGATGATCGTGATCGCCATTATCGGCATCCTGGCCGCCATCGCGATCCCGGCCTATCAGGACTACACCGTTCGTTCCAAGGTCTCTGAGGGTATGAACCTGGCAGGCGCCGCCAAACTGGCCGTCTCCGAGGTCTATGACTCGCTCGGCACCATGCCATTAACGATGTCCATGTACGGCCTGCCGGTCAATGCACGCAGTATCCAGGGCACGTACGTATCTTCTGTTGGCGTGGCTAGCGGCATTATTACCATCACCTACAATGCAAGAGTAGGCGGTAACCCGTCACAGGCCAACAACACCATTACGATGATTCCGGGCACTGCCAATCCGGGTTCCGTAACCTGGGACTGCACGGGCGGCAACGTTCTGGACAAGTATCGTCCAGCCAACTGTCGTTAAGCCAGCTTACCTGGCTAACAGGAAACGCCCCGCATTGCGGGGCGTTTCTTTTTGTGCCGCCCGCATCCACCGCGGGTACTCGCACGCCCGATGTGTTAATTTCCCTGTTCCTGCCGATACAGGCTGTTGTTGGCTTAGCGGATCCCGCCTGACATGACCAGCTTACGCAATCACAAACCGTTTATCGCTTTTCTGCTGTGCGCCCTGCTGGCACTACTGGTGTATTTGCCCGGCCTGTCCGGCGATTACATGTTTGACGACATGTCCAACCTGCTGGACAACCCGGCGCTGAATATCGATTCGCTGGATACCGAACAGATCGCACGTGCAGCACTGTCGATGAAATCCGGTGAACTGCGACGCCCGATCAGCATGGCCAGCTTTGCCCTGAACCGCTACTATTTTGGCATTTCACCATTCTCACACAAACTTGTTAACCTGATCATCCACCTGCTGACCGGGGCTGGCCTGTTCCTGCTGACCCGGCAGATAGTCGCCGCCTGCCGCCTTGGGCGCACCGCCGAACTGTCGCAGGCCATGATCCACTGGTTGCCGGTGGTGGTGGCCGGTATCTGGCTGGTACACCCGCTCAACCTGACCTCCGTACTGTATATCGTGCAACGCATGACCAGCCTGTCGAGCCTGTTCATGGTGATTGGCCTGTGCCTGTATATGGCCGGCCGTCTTAACAGACTGAACGGCCGGCACGGCCTGGCGTACATGCTGAGCGGTTTCTTCCTGTTTGGCGCACTCGCCGTGTTCAGCAAGGAGACCGGCATCCTGCTACCGTTATATATACTGGTACTGGAACTGACCTTGTTCCGCTTCAGTGCCGGTAACGGACGTCTGGACCGGCAGGTAACCGTCTTTATCAGCCTGTGCGTACTGCTGCCGTTGCTTGCCGGCACGCTTTACCTGGCCGGTAACCTCGACCGCTTTGCCAATTTCAGCGGGCGTGAATTCAGCATGACGGAGCGCCTGCTGACCGAAGCACGGGCGCTGGTGTTCTACCTGAAAATGGCACTGCTGCCATCGGTGCAGGCGCTCGGTTTGTATCACGACGATTTCGTGATATCGAAAGGTCTGTATGAGCCATCCTCGACCTTGTACTCGCTGCTGGCGCTCGGCGGCCTGCTGCTCACCGCGATCCTGCTGATACGCAAACGGCCGCTGGTCAGTCTCGGCATTCTCTGGTTCTTCGCCGGCCATGCACTCGAGTCGACGCTGCTGCCACTGGAACTGGTGCACGAACACAGGAATTACCTGCCGGTATTCGGCATTATCCTTGCGCTGGCGGGCCTGGTCACCAGCCTGCCGGTGAAACGCCTGTCACCACTGATACATGTCGGCGCACCACTGCTGTTGCTGGCGATGTTCGCCTCGACCACCTGGCTGCGCAGCACGCAATGGTCGGATAACATCAACCACGCCGTGTATGAAGCACGCCATCACCCGGACTCGGCCCGCGCCGTTTTCGTCGCCGGGCGCATCCATGCACGACTGGTCCTGCAGGGACACGCCGAATACGAGGATGAGGCACAGACTTACCTGGCACGCGCCCACCAACTGGACAGTACCGGCATCATGCCGGCCATCACGCTGGTCAAATTCGGCTTCCTCACCGACAAACCGGTCGATCCGTCCCTGTACGAGGAAATCATCACACGCCTCAGCAACCACCCGGTCTCGGCATCCGATACCGCCAGCCTCGAAATGCTCGCCGAATGTCTCGGGGAAACCTGCCATATCCCCGTAGAGACCGCGGAGCGGATTTTCCTTGCCGCACTGAAAAAAGGGGATTCGCGCATACTGCCGATTTACGGTTATTACACCATCAACAAGCTGGGCAATTTTGACAAGGGGCTGGCGTTATTCGAGCGTGCGGTCGAACGCACACCGGACAAGCCGCTGCTCTGGAAAAACCTGATCAATTTGCTTATGGTCATGGGCAGGTTTGACGAGGCGGAGCAACGACTGGAAGAGTTCATCGCCCTCAGCCCGTATGGCAGCAGCGCCGTCGATTACAGCGCGCTGCAGGCAGATATAAAAGCTGGCCGCGAACAAGCCGGTCAATCCCTTAACGCAGCAGCAGGAACCCGCACACCATGACCTGTGAAATCAGTATTATTTTGCCGGCGAAGAACGAAGCCGAGAGCCTGCAAGTCCTGCTGCCCGAACTGCGCAGTGAATTTCCCGACGAGGAAATCATCGTCATCGACGATGGCTCGACCGATAACACGGTGGATATCTGCAAACAGAATTCGGTCGCCGTCATCAGCCATGTCTATTCCATGGGTAACGGCGCTGCCATAAAAACCGGCGCCCGCAATGCGCAGGGCGCGATACTCGTCTTCATGGATGCCGATGGCCAGCACCGGCCGGAAGACATCAGGGGCCTGGTGGACATGGTCAATAGCGGCTATGACATGGCCGTCGGCGCCCGTCATCTCGATACCCATGCCTCACTGGTTCGCCGCATAGGAAACACCGCGTACAACCGGCTTGCTTCCTGGATGACCGGTTACCCGGTAGAAGACCTGACCTCGGGATTCCGCGCCGCGCGCGCACGTCATTTCAAGAAATTCCTTTACCTGCTGCCGAACAAGTTTTCCTATCCGACCACCAGCACCATGGCATTCTTCAGGTCCGGACTGCCGGTCGGCTACATGCCCATCCAGGCCCGGCAGCGCAGCGGCGATCGCAAGAGTCATATCCGGCTGTTTCACGATGGATTCCGTTTCCTGATCATCATCCTGAAAATCGGCGCACTGTTTTCACCCATGCGCTTCTTCCTGCCCATCAGTGCGGCACTGCTGCTGGCCGGACTTTCGTATTATGGTTACACCTATATGTCCTGGGGTCGCCTGACGAACATGAGCGCCATCCTGTTCCTGTCGTCACTACTGACATTCCTGATCGGCATCGTCTCTGAACAGATCTCCGCATTGCATTACAAGGACATCCATGAAACGCGGCGGCGCACAGCACGCAAATAACCACGTGTCATACCTGATAACAGCATTCACCGCCATCCAGGGAAGCAGACGCACGCCAATTATCCGGACATGAATATTCTTGGATTATCCTTGCAACCGAAATTCTGGCTGACGCGCAGCGAAAACAGCCAGCAGCAGACTGCGAATGCCGCCTGGCTTATGCTCGACAAGTCGCTGCGCCTGGTTATCGGTGTCACCATCGGCATCTGGATCGCCCGCTACCTGGGTGTGCAGGCGTTCGGCCAGCTGAGTTATGCCATTGCCTTCGTCTCATTGTTCAGCGCCGTTGCCACGCTTGGCCTCGATAAAATAGTCGTCCGCGACCTGGTCAGGCATCCGGATCTTAAAGACGAGATCCTCGGCTCCACGTTTATTGCCAAGCTGACCGGCGGCGCCGTGGCGATGGGACTAACGCTGATCTGCATACGCCTGATTGAACCGGACGATACGCTTACCCAGACCATGGTCAGCATCATTGCCGCCGGCATGATCTTCCAGGCAACCGATACAGCAGACCTGTGGTTCCAGTCCCGGGTGCAGTCGAAATACACCGTCTTCGCGAAGAGCTCCGCGTTCCTGCTGCTGTCGCTCGTTAAAGTCGCACTGATTCTCACCGGCGCCGGCCTGCTGGCCTTCGCATGGGCCGCACTGGCAGAAATCGTGATTGCCTCAATTGGCATGCTTGTCACCTTCCGGGCGGTCGGCAATCCGTTCAGCCAGCTGCGCGCCAGTGCCGCACGCGCGAAGCAGCTGCTCGCGGAAAGCTGGCCATACCTGTTATCGGGCCTCGCCATCATGCTTTACATGCGTATCGACCAGGTCATGCTCGGCAAACTGGCAGGTACGGCCGAGGTCGGCCTGTATTCGGCCGCCCTGAGGCTCTCGGAGGCGTGGTACATCATCCCGACGATTATCGTCAGCACCTTGATGCCGGCCGTGACGCGCGCAAAGTCCACCTCACTGGATGATTATTACCTGATACAGAAAAGGCTGTTCATCGGCCTGGCCGGCATCGCCTACCTGGTGGCCATCCCAATGACAATTTTTTCCACGCCATTGATCACTCTCCTGTTCGGCGCGGAATATTCAGGCGCCGGCCCGGTCCTGGCCATCCACATCTGGGCCGCCCTGTTCGTGTTCCTCGGTGTCGCGACATCACCGTGGGTGGCCAATGAAGGCCTGGCCAGGTATCGCCTTTACTGCACCGCTGCAGGCGCTGCGCTGAATATTTTTCTTAACTACCTGCTGATACCCGGCTATGGCGCGCTTGGCTGCGCGCTGGCAACGACCCTGTCTTACGGGTTCTCCGCGTGGCTTGCCAACGCCTTATCCAGCAAGACACGCAAA
>Ga0224496_10002488_pt1 | contig 10955 bp, 8 predicted proteins | sample SF_Jul11_sed_USG_2_FD_168127 | JGI IMG/M metagenome (GOLD analysis project Ga0224496, IMG submission 168127) | Sediment microbial communities from San Francisco Bay, California, United States - SF_Jul11_sed_USGS_8_1 | ecosystem: Environmental > Aquatic > Marine > Sediment | place: USA... | reverse complement strand
GATCGACTCGACCTTACCTTGGTTGCAGGCCTGCGTTACGAATGGTTCGACAGCAGTGACCGACCGGTTTACAACCAGAACTTTTTCGCTGCATCGGGCATCCGCAATGACGCCAACATCGATGGCGTCGACCTGTTGATGCCGAGATTTGGTTTCACCTGGGGCGCACGCGATGACCTTACGATTCGCGGCGGCGTGGGCTTGTACTCGGGCGGCAATCCGAACGTATGGATCTCAAACGCCTGGAGCAACGACGGTTTGACCAACGCTCAGTTTGAGCGTCGCGACTCCGGCGGCCCGGCGCAGTTTGACGACGAGACCGGAACCAACACGTTTACGATTCTTCCGGGCATGGCTGACTCTGTCACGCTCAGTGGCGCTGGCCGACCCGGCTACGATATCCCGCAATTGCTGGTTGACGATGTTTTGGGCGTATCGCCAGCAGCGGCGAATGACTCGGCGCTGGTCCTGATCGATCCCGATTACAAACAGCCCAGCGAGTGGAAGTTTGCACTTGGTGGCACCTGGGAGATGCCCTGGTACGACGTCACTATGGATTTCGACGTACTGCATTCCAGGGGCAATGATCCTGCGTACTACGTAGACACTGCTGAGGGAATCATCGGAACGACACTGGCAGGAACGCCAATCTACGGCTACCTCGACGGCGGTGTTGTCGACAACTACATGCTGACAAACTCGTCGGCGTCACCCGTAGCGACGACGATTTCTTTCGTGCTTCGCAAGCAGTTCGACTTTGGTCTGGATGTTCTGTTCGGTTATGCATGGACGGAAGCTGAGGACGTCGCACCGATGACCTCGGCTACCGCCGGATCCAACTTCGACAATACGGCATTGCTGGATGTGAACAATCCGCCTGCCGGTAATTCGAACTGGGTAGTGCCCAATCGTTTCACGCTGCGTATGGACTATGAGGCGCAGTGGTTTGGCAACAACTCGACGCACATCACGTTGTCGGGTTACGCGAACGAAGGCCAGCCACAAAGCTACGCCATGCAAGGTACTTCACTCGAGGGCGACGGCTTCTTCGGTCGTCATCTGCTCTATATTCCGACCGGGCCCAATGATCCGAACGTAGTGTACGGACCGGGTTTCGATCAGGCAGCGTTTTCGGACTGGATTGCTCGTAATGGTCTGTCGGGTGGATTCACCGAGCGCAATGGTTTCAATGCGGGATGGAGCACGCGCTTCGATCTTCGTATCAGCCAGGAAATACCGTTGGGCGATGCGCTTAGTGGTCGTGTGTATCTCAAGGTCTACAACCTGGGCAACCTGCTGAACGATGACTGGGGCAAGATTACCGATGCCGAGTTCTTCACACCGGTAATCGTTGACCGGGCAACCGCAAGCGACGGCGGACCTTTTGTTTACAACCGCTTTGCCGACAACGCGATTGAAACGACAATTGTCGAAAGCAGTCTTTGGGAAGCTCGTATCGGCTTCGATGTCGGCTTCGGGCGCAAGTAAAACGTATTGAGCCGGAATTGAAGGGCGGCCACTGGCCGCCCTTTTTTTTGGTTCGCCATTTACCTGAAACAGGGTTCCTTGCCTTCGCGCAGTTCGTGGAAGCGCCGATTCGATGCATCGACGGCCGCGCCCACGGGCCGGCCTTCCGCCGTCGCCGCCAGTATCCCGTCGAGCACGAGGTATTTGAGCTCCGATGCCGGCAATGAGGCCGGACGATCCTTTGGTATGACGTAGCCATCGCCGCCGCCGTAGAGGAAGTCCGGTACGACCAGGCTGTAAACCTTCCCGGCCTCGATCTCACTCCAACCGCCGTCTGCCGGTACCTGCAGGCTCACGATACGATCGCTTTCATTGCGGCTGCGATCGACGCAGATGCGAAATCCCGAAACCTGCGGGAAGTAACCCTGCGCGCCACCCTCGCCGCGATAACCCGCCTGCATGATCTCTTTGAATTCGGCACCTGTCACCGTGGTATGGCGGAGGAAGGAGCTGAAACCGAAAGTCCGGCCGATATCCTCGAAACGAATATCGTCCTCGATGTAGTCATCGAGGCGCAGCGTGCCGGAATTGATGAATGCGAGGTCCGCAGCGGGCTTGCCGAAGGCCAGGCGCATCTGGTCCGCAATGAAATTCCCCCAGCTGCTCTCGCCCGTGCGGATCGCTTCCTCGCGCGCGTCCATCGCCAGCGCGGCTGTCCCTATGCGCGCTTCGAGGAACGGAAACTTTTCGAGCAGCCGGTCCCGCCAGCGTTCTTCGATGCCGGCATAGTCCGCGTCACCCGCGACGCTGGCGTTGAGGTCCCTGCGCTCCGGCGTAATGTGCGGCAAACCGTCCGCGTCAAAGTCGAGTTCGACGGTCCAGATAACGCGGGCATTCGAGGCCCCCTTGATAACGGCCGCGGACACGTCGCTCAGCGGGCTGAACTCGGCCTCATGATCGTGGCCGCCTGCGACCAGTACGAAGGTCGGGTGACGCGCGCGCAGCGCTGCCAGTTCGAGGTCCTGCCGCATGTACAGATGGGTCAGGCCGATAATCGCGTCGACGCCGGCCGACTCGAATTGCCCGATCACTTGCTCCGCGATACCGAGATAATTCTTGTCGATCGGCACATAGTCCCGATCGTTCCCGCCATGGTCGGCATGTGCGGTCAGCGAAAAAATTCCGATCGTCTTGTCGCCGTGCTGGAATGTGAGCGCCGTACGCAGGGCTTCGTCTGCCGCGCTGTCGCCGGTATTGAAACGGTAGTTGTCTCCGAGCCAGTCGAAATCGGATGCCCTGACCGCATCGATGAGATGCTCCGGCGTCCGCCAGTCGAATTCGTGATTGCCGGCAACGACATACATCGGCGCCAGCGCATCGATGTAATTGAATGCCTCGAGCATCTGCTGGCCGTACCAGAGCTGGCTCTCGAGGGACGGGTTGAGAAAATCGCCGCCATGCAGAATTCGCACGTCCTTTCCGGCCGCCTCGAGTTCGCGAATTACCGTGACAACACGACCGAAGCCGCCTTTCGTACCGTCTTCAACGGCGCCCACACGGTAAGTGTCATTAAGGTGTATCAACGTCAGGCCTGAGCGCGTCGAGTCCACCGGACTCGTGATGGCGCAAGCTGCCAGCAGGACACCTGATAACAGTAAGCAGATTCTTTTCATTGCCGGGTCCCCGAATAATGGCCGACATGCTAACCTGAAACTCCGCTCGCCGACATCCGGAGTAACCATGAACGCGCCCAGGTACTTGTGCAGCGTCGCCGCCTTGCTGACGCTATCGGCATGTGCGAGCACCAGCCACGAACACGACCCCCACCAGGATCTCGGCATCCTGTGGGTGAAGCATTCGGCCGAGTACCAGGCGATCGCCATGCAGGTCTATCGCGACGCACGCGAAGATCTGCCGCGCCTGCTCGAGGACAGGACCTGGAATGCAATGACCGGGTATGGCGAGGCGTCAACGCTGCCGGCCGCCGTTATCCTCGACATCGATGAGACGGTAGTCAGTAACGTCGAGTTCCAGATTTCATTTGAGCGACCCTTCGCCAATCACAAGCTGGACTCCTGGAGCGCCAGTCGCGATTCGCTCGCCGTTCCCGGCGTGCAGTCTTTCGTCGGCGCCGCTCGAGAGTTGGGTATCACGGTCTTCTTCGTCACCAACCGGCCCTGCGAAGCAATAGCGGGTAACGACGATCCCTGCCCGCAGAAGCAAACCACAATCGACGACATCCGCGAGATCGGGATAGCTGTTGAACCCGAGTACGTCATGCTGGCGAATGAACGTCCAGGCTGGGACAGGGAAAAACAGGTTCGTCGCGAAGTCGTTGCGAGAACGCATCGCGTCATCATGCTGATCGGCGATGACCTGAGTGATTTCATCGCCTGCGTGCGCGAAAGTCCGCACGGCGCGTGCACGGAAGCTGCGACGAGCGAGAGCCGCGCCGAGGCCCTCGAAAGGTACGCGGATTTCTGGGGCAATGGTTGGTACATCCTGCCCAATCCCATGCACGGGTCGTGGACTTCATTTGACTAAAAGGCGTATGCTGGCCGCTGCGCATTGCTCGTAACACCTTGAAAAGAAAAGACCTATGGGGGTTGGTATGGCTAAGGTTAAGTGCGGATTGATACAGATGGCATTGAAGGGCGACGGCAGCATGGCGCCTGACGAAATACGCGACCGAATGATAGAGGCGCATATCCCCTACATCGAAGACGCGGGAAAACAGGGTGTAGAGGTGCTGTGTTTCCAGGAAGTCTTCACGCAGCCGTATTTCTGCCCCAGCCAGGATCGCAAGTGGTACGCGTCGGCCGAAAAAATTCCCGACGGTTACACGACGAAGCTCATGCAGGAGTACGCGAAAAAACACAACATGGTCATCGTCGTCCCGATCTACGAGGAACATATGACCGGCGTGTACTACAACACGGCGGCCGTCATCGACGCCGACGGCCGCTACCTCGGCAAGTATCGCAAGACACACATTCCGCAAGTCGATCCCGGCTTTTACGAAAAGTTTTTCTTCAAGCCCGGCGACTCCGGCTGGCCGGTATTCGAAACGGCCTATCTCAAGCTCGGCGTCTACATCTGCTATGACCGCCACTTTCCGGAGGGCTGGCGCGCACTGGCATTGAACGGTGCCGAGTACATCGTCAATCCTTCGGCAACGGTTGCGGGCTTAAGCAAATACCTGTGGGAACTGGAGCAACCGGCATCGGCGGCGGCGAACGGCGTTTTCATCGGCGCGATCAATCGCATCGGCAAGGAAGAGCCCTGGGCATCGACGATGAACATGGGCGAATTCTACGGCTCGAGTTACATCGTGAACCCACGCGGCACGATAGAGGCGCAGGCGAGTTACGGCGACGACGAACTGCTCGTGCACACCATCGATCTCGACATGATCCGCGAGGTTCGCGATACCTGGCAATTCTTCCGCGACCGCCGACCCGAGACTTACGGTCCGCTGACCGGCGAGTAAGGGGACCCGGATGCCTGTTCTCCCGTCCGTCAGCACGCTGCGCACCGTCGGTGAACACATCGAGCTCGAGCTAGGCGACGACATCGCGAGTAGCCCGCGTTACAACGATGACATAGCACCGACCAGGGCCTCGCAACGTACCTGGTCCCGCTGGAACGTTGCCTCGCTCTGGGTCGGCATGGCGATATGTGTCCCGACCTACACACTCGGCGGCGTGCTGACCGCTTATTTCGGCCTGTCGGTGTCGGAAGCATTGTGGACCATACTCATCGCCAATATCGTTGTGTTGATTCCGCTCACCCTCAATGCGTTCCCGGGCACGCGTTACGGCATCCCCTGCCCCGTCGTCCTGCGTGCGTCTTTCGGCATCATCGGATCGAATGTTCCATCGCTCATACGCGCGATCGTTGCCTGCGGCTGGTTCGGCGTGCAGACCCTGTTCGGCGGCATCGCCATACACCTGATGCTGGCGGCATTGTTCGATGGCTGGGCCGCTTTGGGCGGCACCGGGGAGGTGCTCGGTTTCTTCATTTTCTGGGTACTGAACATCGCCGTCGTCATACGCGGCTCCGAGTCGATCAAGCTCCTCGAAACGCTGGCGGCGCCGCTGCTGCTGATCGTCGCGATCGGACTGATCGTCTGGGCGATGCCGAAAATCACCATGAGCGAAGTCCTTGCGGTGCCAGCCAATCGTCCGCAAGACGCCGCGTTCGCGCCCTACTTCATGGCCGCGCTCACGGCGATGGTCGGTTTCTGGGCGACCCTGTCGCTCAACATTCCGGACTTCAGCCGCTACGCAAGATCGCAGCGCAACCAGGTCATCGGGCAGATTATCGGCCTGCCCCTGACCATGTTCCTGTTCGCCGGGCTGGGTGTCGTACTGACAGCTGCATCGGTGAGCCTGGTTGGGGAAACCGTCTCCGACCCGATCAACCTGATAGGCCATATCGACAGCCCGGCCTGGGTCGTTTTGTCGATGCTCATGATCATACTGGCGACCATTTCCACGAACACGGCCGCCAACATCGTTTCGCCAACCAACAGCTTCCAGAACATTGCACCGCGCTACATCAACGAGAATCGTGGCGTACTGATCACGGGCGTCATCGGCATCCTGTTGATGAGCTGGGAACTCCTGAAAAAACTCGGCTGGATCGAATCGGATGTCAGTGTCGAGAGTTTGTATTCGAACTGGCTGATCGGCTATTCCAGCCTGCTCGGGCCTATTGCGGGCATCATGATCGTCGACTATTTTTTGATCAAGAAGCAGTCTTACGATCTACTCGCGCTGTACCAGGACAATGCGGGCTACCCCGCCTGGAATGTTGCCGGCATGGTGGCTTTCCTCGTGCCGGTCGCGTTGACCGTAATGTCCTTCAAGATTGCACTGCTGAGCTGGTTTTACACCTATGGCTGGTTCACAGGATCGATCTTGGGCGGACTGATTTATTACCTCGTCGCGCGCGGCGAGATTAGGAGCACAACATGAGCGTACTCATCAAAGGCGGTACCGTCGTCAATGCTGAACAAACGTTTCGTGCGGATGTATTGTGCGATGGCGGCTCGATCGCAGCGGTCGGCGTCGGCATCGCTGCGCCGCGCGGAGCGGCCATTGTCGATGCGGCCGGACAATACGTGATGCCGGGTGGCATCGATCCGCATACCCACATGCAGTTGCCGTTCATGGGCACGGTTGCGAGCGAGGACTTCGAGTCCGGCACGGCTGCGGGCCTGGCGGGCGGCACGACGATGATTATCGATTTCGTCATTCCGAATCCGCAGCAGAATATCCTCGAGGCTTACCGGCAATGGCGCGAGTGGGCGGAAAAGTCGGTGGCCGACTACTCATTCCACGTTGCCATCACCTGGTGGGATGACAGCGTGCACAAGGACATGGGGACGCTGGTGCAAAAGCACGGCGTCAACAGCTTCAAGCACTTCATGGCATACAAGGGCGCGATCATGGCGGACGATGAAATACTCGTTAACAGCTTTTCGCGCGCGCTCGAACTCGGCGCCTTGCCGACCGTGCACGCCGAGAACGGCGAACTCGTTTTTCGTCTGCAAAAGGAATTGTTTGAGAAAGGCATCACCGGGCCCGAAGCGCATCCGCTGTCGCGCCCACCGGAGTGTGAAGGCGAAGCGGCCAATCGCGCCATTCGCATCGCGGAGGTTTTGAAAGTGCCGCTCTATATCGTGCACAACTCCTGTCGCCAGTCGCTCGAGGCCATTACCCGGGCGCGCAATGAAGGGCAGCGCGTGTTTGGCGAGGTTCTCGCAGGTCACCTGCTGATCGACGACTCGGTGTATCGCCACAAGAATTTCGACGTCGCCGCCGCCCACGTCATGAGCCCGCCGTTTCGCGCGAAGGAACACCAGGACGCGCTGTGGCGCGGACTGCAATCGGGCAATCTGCAAACGACAGCAACGGATCACTGCTGTTTTTGCGCGGACCAGAAAGCCGCGGGAAAAGACGATTTTCGAAAAATTCCGAACGGCACGGGCGGTGTCGAGAACCGCATGGAGGTGCTTTGGCACCACGGCGTGAGCAGCGGCAAACTGACGATGAACGAGTTCGTCAGGGTTACATCGACCAACGCGGCGCAGATATTCAATATCTATCCACGCAAGGGCAGCGTGTCCGTCGGCGCGGACGCCGACATCGTCGTGTGGGATCCGGAGGCGACCAAAACCATCTCCACCAGGACCGACCACCAGAAAGTGGATTACAACATTTTCGAGGGCATGAAGATCAAGGGCTGTCCATCGCACACGATTTCGCAGGGCAAGGTCGTGTACGCCGGCGGCAAACTCGACGTCAAACGCGGTGCCGGACGCTATGTCGATCGCCCGCCCTACGCGCCTTACTACGACGCGCTGAAGAAACAGGCACTGCGCGCCGAGCCTGTGGCGGTCAAACGCTAGTTGCGTGGCGATGGCGGGTAATTCAAAAATCCGGTCGGGACGTCTCAGCAAGGCCGAGATCGATGTGAACTTCTCCGACCTGCATCCACCGCTGACGCGCTCGGAAGCGCTGATCGAGGCGGATCGCTGCTATTTTTGCTACGACGCGCCGTGTACCACGGCCTGCCCTACGGGCATCGACATTCCGGTGTTCATACAAAAAATTCGCAGCGACAACCTGCGCGGCTCGGCGCGCACAATCCTCAGCGAGAACATCATGGGCGGCATGTGCGCCCGCGTTTGCCCGACCGAGGTGCTCTGCGAGGAAGCCTGCGTTCGCAACACGCACGAAGAAAAACCGGTGGAAATCGGGCTGCTGCAACGCTACGCCACCGACCCGGTATTCGAACGTAACGAACAGCTGTTCGAGCGTGCCCCGCCGAGTGGCAGGACAGTCGCGGTGGTAGGTGGCGGACCGGCTGGATTGTCCTGTGCGCATCGTCTCGCGGTTCTCGGTCACGATGTCGTGGTTTTCAATCGCCACAGCAAGCTCGGCGGCCTGAACGAGTATGGCATCGCGGCCTACAAGGCGATCAACGATTTTGCGCAGACCGAGATCGGTTACCTATTGTCGATTGGCGGTATCGAAGTCAGGAACAATGTGACGCTGGGAGTCGACTTCAATCTTGACGATCTGCGCAAGGAATACGATGCCGTGTTTCTTGGCCTTGGTCTCGCGATGTCCAACAAGCTGGGCGTCGAAGGCGAAAATCTCGAAGGTGTCATCAACGCGATCGACTACATCGCGAAACTCAGGCAAACGGAAGATAAAAGCACCTTGCCCGTGGGACATGACGTAGTTGTCATCGGTGGCGGCATGACGGCAATCGACATTGCCGTGCAAAGCAAGCGACTGGGTGCCGAGCATGTGCACATGGTTTACCGCCGCGGCCCGGAACAGATGAGTGCAAGCGTCTTCGAGCAGGCGCTCGCGCAAACCAGTGGCGTGACGCTGCATCACTGGGCGAATCCAGGGCGCATACTGGGAGACGATTACGTGACCGGCGTGGAGTTCGATATCAACGGCACCGATGGCGGGATGCATCTGGATGCCGATGTCGTATTCATCGCGATCGGCCAGAAGATGGATGCCAGCGGCCTCAATGCGCTGACGATGGACTCCGGCCGATTTGTTGTCGACGAGGACCACAGGACGTCCATGGACAAGGTATGGGCGGGTGGCGATTGCGTGGCGGGTGGCGATGACCTGACCGTCAGCGCCGTACAGCACGGCAAACTTGCCGCCATCAGCATCGATCGTACGCTGAGGAAAAAGAACCATGGCTGACCTGAAAACCCAGTTCCTCGGCATTTCGTCCCCGAATCCTTTCTGGCTGGCCTCGGCTCCGCCAACGGACAAGGCGTATAACGTGAATCGCGCGTTCGAAGCCGGTTGGGGTGGCGTCGTCTGGAAAACGCTCGGCGAAGATCCGCCGATCGTCAATGTCAGCGGTCCCCGCTACAGCTCACTGATGAGCAACGACCGGCGCGTCATTGGCTTTAACAACATCGAACTGATCACCGACCGGCCACTGCAAACCAACCTCGATGAAATTCGCCAGGTCAAGAAGGACTGGCCGGACCGCGCCGTCGTGGCGTCGGTCATGTTGCCGATGAACGAAGCATCGTGGGCGAAGTACCTGCCGATGATTGAAGATACGGGTGTCGACGGCTTCGAACTCAACTTCGGCTGTCCGCACGGCATGTCCGAACGCGGCATGGGCGCGGCGGTTGGCCAGGTGCCCGAATACATCCAGATGGCCACGGAGTGGGCAAAAAAAGCCGCCAGCGTGCCGGTCATCGTGAAGCTGACGCCGAATGTCGCGAGTTCCGTGCCGCCGGCGATTGCCGCGATGAACGGGGGCGCGGACGCCGTGTCGCTGATCAATACGATCAACTCGATCATGCGCGTCGACTACGACTCACTGACGATGTACCCGACGACCGACGGCATGGGTACGCACGGCGGCTATTGCGGCGAAGCGGTCAAGCCGATTGCCCTGAACATGGTCGCCGAGATTGCCCGCAACAAGGAGACGCGTGCGCTGCCCATCTCAGGCATCGGCGGAATCACCAACTGGCGTGACGCCGTCGACTTCTTCGCACTCGGCGCAAGCAACGTACAGGTCTGCACGGCCGCCATGGTTTACGGCTTCCGCATCATCGAGGACCTCACCGACGGCCTCAGCAGTTTCCTCGACGACAAGCAGCTGGCACTTTCCGAACTCATCGGAAAAGCCGTGCCAAGCGTGACTGACTGGCAGTACCTGAATCTCAATTACGTCGAAAAAGCCGTTATAAATCAGGATCTTTGCATACAGTGCGGACGTTGCCACGTCGTCTGCGAGGATACCTCGCACCAGGCCATCACACACACTGTCGACGGCGTGCGCCGCTTCGAGGTGATCGACGCCGAGTGTGTCGGCTGCAATCTGTGCGTCAGTGTGTGCCCCGTCGACAGCTGTATTTCCATGCGGCGTCTGACGACGGGGACCGATCCGCGAACGGGCCAGCCCATCAGCGACGAGAAGTTGCAGTGGACCGCCCACCCGAACAATCCCATGCGCAAGACGGACTGAGTTATGACGGTTGCCGACGAAGATCTCATCAATGCTGCGAAGGATGCACGCGAGAACGCTTACTGCCACTACTCGGGTTACAGCGTCGGCGCCGCCATTGTCGACGACCAGGGTCGCCTGCACGTCGGCTGCAACGTTGAAAATGCCGCCTACCCGCTCGGCAACTGTGCCGAAGCGGCGGCGATCGCGGCAATGGTGCTCGAGGGCGGCAAACGCATCGTGAGGATCGCCGTCGCGGGCGGCTCCGGCGACATCGGCCCCTGCACACCTTGCGGCGGTTGCCGGCAGCGCATCCAGGAGTTTGCCGACGGGAGCACGGTTATTATCGCGATGGACGACAGCCGGGACTGGCAGCGCTATTCGATCGCCGAGTTACTGCCCGCTGGATTTCACCTCGACTAGAACCGGGCGAGCCGCTCGGTCAGCAAATCGTAAAATCCGTCGGCATCGACATC
>Ga0224496_10002487_pt1 | contig 10957 bp, 10 predicted proteins | sample SF_Jul11_sed_USG_2_FD_168127 | JGI IMG/M metagenome (GOLD analysis project Ga0224496, IMG submission 168127) | Sediment microbial communities from San Francisco Bay, California, United States - SF_Jul11_sed_USGS_8_1 | ecosystem: Environmental > Aquatic > Marine > Sediment | place: USA... | reverse complement strand
GGCGTTTTCACTGATGACCAGATCACAGCGTACATTGAACTGAAGGAAGAAGAAGTTATGCGCTCACGCCTGGCGGTTCATCCCGTTGAGTTTGACATGTATTACTCTGTATAAATCACAGCGTAAACTGTTTCATGCTTTAAAAAAACACCTCGCCTTGCGAGGTGTTTTTTATTGCGCCACCGAAAAAAGCCAACTAAGCTTTCTCCATGAAGAGAATTTTGCCACTCCTGTTATTGATCACTGTCAGTTTTGCAGCCCATGCCGGTATTTATAAATGGGTAGATGAAAATGGTGAAGTTATTTATTCAGACAAACCCCGCACGGATAACATGAAGGAACATGTACCACCGGCGCTACAGGTTACACCGGCGATTAAGCCCAAACCAAAAGCCGAAAAGCCCTTAGAAGAGCAGCCTGCGGTAACCGCCTATACAGACTTCACTATCACCAGCCCGGCAAATGATGAAACCATTCGTAATACTGCAGGGAATTTCAGCGTTAAGCTGGCCCTTAAGCCGGCACTGGATACTAAAGCCGGTCATTACATTAATTTACAGATCGATGGCAAAACACGGGTCGCCAAAACCAGTAAGCTTGCGATAAATCTCAAGTTCATTGATCGCGGCAGCCATGCCATCAGTGCAGAAATTCGTAGCGCCAAAGGCAAACTGCTCAAAACCAGCAATAGCGTCACTATTCATATGCATCGCACCTCGGCACTCCACAAAGCACCCAATAAAGCACCCACACCCTGAAGCCATAACCTCTAATTTGCTTGCCATGCCGCACCAATTTGGTGCAGACTAGTATCTGTTTCCATCATTATTTTCTCTTTTTAACTTAAAATGCTTTAACACCGGTGCACTAACACTCTAAGTTACTGATTATACGCTGAGTTATTTTAACTCTTATAGTTGCTAGGCATTGGTTCAATTCTTGCAAAACTATATATATGCCTGAAACCAAACACAAATTATCCGTTAATCATCGATCCATACTGGATAACATGAGTACGGCCGTGATACTCCTGGATGCCCACCTCAACATCCAGTACCTGAATCCGGCTGCAGAAAACCTGTTCCATATCAGCTATCACCGGGCGCAGGAGCTGACGCTGGATAAAATTATGTTCTTCGAGAGCTCTTTCAGTGAGCGACTGCAGCAGGCCATTGATCACCTGCAGCCCTTTGCCGAACATGCCACCAAAATTAATCTAGGCCCCAACCACTCTATTACAGTCGATTATATGCTGAGCCCACTACAGCTATCGGACCAGGATACGCAACTTTTATTTGAAATCTCACCGATGGATCGGCACCTGCGTATTGCACGGGAAGAAAAATTACTCAGCGAGCAACAGGCTACACGTAACCTGGTACGCGGAATGGCCCATGAGATTAAAAACCCACTGGGTGGTCTACGTGGCGCAGCCCAGCTACTGGAACGTGAACTGGAATCAGACAACCTGAAAGACTACACCCGTATCATTATTGGTGAAGCAGATCGCCTGCAAACCCTGGTTGACCGTATCCTGGGGCCCAACAACCTGCCCCACAAAACGGACGTCAATATCCACCAGGTACTTGAACATGTACGCCACCTGGTGAATGCCGAGGTAGCGGAAAATATATCCCTCAAATTTGATTACGACCCCAGCCTGCCAGAGATCTATGCCGACCCGGACCTGCTGATACAGGTTGTGCTCAATATCACGCGCAATGCGGTCGCGGCACTCAATGGCCAGGGTGAGATCCTGTTCAGGACCCGGCCACAACGCCACTTCACCATTGGCCATGTGCATCACAAGCTGGTGCTACAGACCGAGATCATTGATAACGGCCCGGGGATTCCCGAAGAACTACTCGATCACATTTTTTACCCCATGGTCACCGGTCGCGCAGACGGCACCGGCCTTGGGCTATCCATTGCGCAATCATTAATTAATCAGCACGGCGGCCTCATCGAAGTCAACAGCCGACCGGGGCGAACCGTCTTTACTATTTATTTACCCCTGGAGCCGAAGGATGCCTGAATATCATATCTGGATTATTGATGACGACCAGTCAATACGCTGGGTACTGGAAAAGGCCATGGAACAGGCCAACTTCAAGGTCAGCAGCTTTGCCAATGCTGATGCGGCGATGGACGCCCTGGTGCATGATCGACCCGATGCCATTATCACTGATATACGTATGCCCGGCATGGACGGCCTTGAGTTCCTCAGCATACTGAGTCGAGACCACCCACAGATTCCGGCCATTATCATGACCGCACACTCTGACCTGGACAGTGCCGTATCTGCTTATCAGGGTGGCGCCTTCGAATACCTGCCCAAGCCCTTCGACATCGATGAGGCGGTTGACCTGGTTACCCGTGCCTGCAAACAGGCCGATAAACAGGGTCGTAAGGAGACGTCACGGCTGCAACAATCGACACCGGAAATTATTGGTGAAGCCCCGGCGATGCAGGAAGTATTCAGGGCCATCGGCCGTTTATCCAAATCGAATATTACGGTGTTAATCAATGGCGAATCAGGTACCGGCAAGGAGCTGGTGGCAAGCGCCTTACATAAGCACAGCCCCCGGGCCAGTCACCCGTTTATTGCCATCAATACCGCGGCCATCCCCAAGGACCTGCTCGAGTCTGAACTTTTTGGACACGAGCGCGGTGCCTTTACTGGCGCCACCGCCCAGCGGCGTGGGCGCTTTGAGCAGGCCGATGGCGGCACCCTGTTTCTCGATGAAATCGGTGATATGCCGGCCGACCTGCAAACCCGCTTGCTGCGCGTACTGGCCGATGGCCAGTTTTATCGTGTCGGTGGCCATACACCGATCAGGTCGAACGTACGTATTATCACCGCCACCCACCAGGACCTGGAAGAGCGGGTCAAGCTGGGGCTGTTCCGAGAGGACCTGTTCCATCGCCTGAATGTGATACGCATTCAACTACCTCCCTTGCGGGAACGCAAAGAGGATATCCCGGCACTGCTGTACCTGTTTTTACAACAGGCCGCCAGGGAAATTGAAGTGGAACCCAAAATCCTGTTGCCCGATGTCGAGACCTACCTCGCGAACCTCGACTGGCCAGGCAACGTCAGGCAACTGGAAAATACCTGTCGCTGGCTCACGGTGATGGCCTCAAGTCGTGAAATTCACATGTCTGACCTGCCGGCAGATCTACAATCCGAACCGACAGAAATCACGGCAACCGGGCAACAGGACTGGGAGTCCGCATTACACCAGTGGGCGGAACAGCAACTGGCGATGGGCCAGGAGAACCTGCTAGGAGATGCCACACCCAAATTCGAACGTATTATGATAGAAGCGGCGCTGGCAAAAACTGCAGGGCGTCGACAGGATGCAGCCCTGTTACTGGGCTGGGGAAGGAATACGCTGACGCGTAAAATCAAAGAACTGCAGATGGACTAGCCCCTTTTCTTTACGCAAAAAAAGGGCCTGCTTGAGCAGGCCCTTTTGGCATCAATCAAACAACTTTTTCAGTGTTTAGATTCTACGACAGAGATCATCCACTGCACCATTCACGACATCGTAAGCACCGGTAGTATTCTGTATATCACCCGCACCACCGTCACCATCATCCAGTTTAAGGTCGAGGATCTCACCAAATTTATCTTCTATGGTTGTCAGGCAAATAATTGTACCCGCAGTAATAGCAGTAGCATCATTAGCGCCTGTTCCACCCACTGTCTCTACCCCAAACACACCACCCAGGGCATGGGTTGGTGGGATTATCGCGGTATTATCTGCGGTTGGGGCACCGGTAATCAAGCCTGCCTGACGCAGGTGTTCCCATAACATAGCAGACTCATCAGCTGAACCATCAATAGAATCATAGGCGCCATCAATGACACCATTGCCATCACCATCGACAACGAGCCCACCCCAACGGCCAAGAGCATTCGGATCATCACCGGGCAGGGCGTTATAGCGATCCTGATAGGAATAGATGGCAGCGGCAATACCGTCCATACTGTTATTGGTATTACGGACTTTCGAATTATTGATCATCTCCTGCCCTTTAAGTACACCACCCAGCAGCAGGCCGATAATAACCAGCACGATTGCTATTTCGATGAGCGTAAAGCCCGCCTGTGTTTTTTTCATAGTCTGTTTCTCCAAAAGTAATGCCTTACAATTTATGTCAGTTATAAACGTCAGCCCGTCCACATAACAGTACAGTCGCTATTTATATCGTTAATATATAGCAGATAATAAATTTATTTGCTGCTATTTCTATAACTTAGAACAACTTTTTAATAAAATTTCCATCATTTGATGGTGCCGTGTCACCATAAATTTCTTACCCAATTAAAGAACACCTGCCTCAAGTAATTTTGCATAGAGGATATTTGGTGAAATCCATAGCACAATATCGTCGTATTCCGACCCAGCAATCTCTACACTTTCACGGTGCACGTAAATATCATCGTTACTGATATTATAATTAGCGGGACCACAGCCTGTACCCGCAATCGTTCCCTCACCATTCTCTATTTCATCAGCACTGGCCATAGTTGCCCAGTTTTTTCCCATAGAATAAACCACAGCCACTGCCTCTGTCGTTAATTCAGTCGCTGGTGGACAGGGACTACCATCACATACATTAATGGCGTTTAGGGGTGGTGGAACCACGGTAACATTGGTTGTAAATGAACTGCCATTAGCAATAGTTACACTGTAACGATAGGGATTACCCCAGGGATCAAGCAGCAGGTTCTCACAATTAAAATGCCCACTAATTCCCAGCGTAACGACTGGAATAAAACCTCGTGCATTAGTACAGACACCGCCACCAACTGGATCCTCAACACCTGTGCCTGGGATGGCTGGGCAAGGTATGCGACCATTTGCAATCGCAAACCCCATGATGGCCTGCTCAATCACTTTTAATTCTTCCCGCGCCTGTTTGATCTTTATCACTTCGCGCTGCGCGCCCAGCGGCACAATCAATGCACCGATAGTGAAACCGATAATGACCAGCACTATGGCCATTTCGATCAGGCTGAAACCCGATAATTTTTTTTGCTTAACTAGGGTGAGCATTTTGAAATAACCCGCTGATCACTTATACAATAGGCCACATCATTCCCGATTGAAAAATCAAACCGGTTATTCGCGATATCATAAGATTCAAGATAATTAGTATAGATGCCTTTTTCCAGATCACGTGCCTGTGCCGCTGTGGCAGTACCGGAATAGATGACAATGGCCGCATAATAACTACTCACGCCAGCTGTTATTACTTCCACACAGCTGGCTGGCGTTGTCGCGCAATCGGGCGTGCCCACGTCCGGCGCGTTGGACGGTTCGAATCCGCTACCGATGACATAAAAGAAATGGTCCTTCCAGTGACGCCATAGTACTTTATATTCATCATCAACCAATGTGTAATTCATACTTGCCGGTAAGGCTGGAAATGCATTTAATGTCGGCACTATCGCACTGCAGTTGGCAAACATATCGGCAGCAGGATTGCCTGTTGCCGTATTCGAATTGTCTATGGTCTCAGGCAGGCGCCCCGGCGTTTGATTTGACGCCGCATCATCATAGGAACTGTTCAGGCGATAATCGTCGATAGCGAGAGATAAGGCGACCGGGGCAGGCCAGGGCATCCAGAAATTGTTACCACCACCGCCACCTCCGGCTGTACAGGAAGCAAACACTGTATCACAGGCGTTTTCACACGTGGCCACACATGTGTTCCGACAATTTTGTCTAATTTGGTTACAGACTCTATTTGGCAAAATATTTGCGTCGCGACAAATTCCAGCCTCATCATTACACACCGTGATACAAGCCGGGCACAAATTATAACAAGTGGTTCTATCATTCGTGCATTGTGTCATACAGGCAGCATCACAGCCGCCACCGGTGACAACCGGATTGGTGGTGATATATTCATTCACACACAGCGCCAGTGATTCCGTTGCCGCATTGGCACGATTCATAAATAGCGGTGATTTACGTATCGCCAAAAAAATTTCCTGCTGGGTGATGGTGATGATGCGATCATTAATATTTGCATTCTGCTGGCTTCGTGCGGTGACAAAGGTATCCAGGCCCTGCAGCGTATCCAAACTGGCGTTGTCATGTATACCGATAGCGTCAAGATAATCCGATGCGACCACGGCATTGGGCGCGACCTTACAAAATAAGTTGGGATCAGCTGCCAATCGAGCCTGGCCGGCCAATTGTGCGCCTGGCGCTATCACTACCGCTACCACGCGATCTGCCGCTGCACCTGCTCTTAATGCATTACCATTTTCATCATACAGCTCAAACATACCCACAGAGTCTTCATTGAGCATTTCAGATCTTACAGTGCCACCGTGTTTATAGTCACCGGTCACGGCATACCAGAGGCATTCGCCTGATGCATCTTTTAAAGGCTCGATATCCATATGTTTCCAGGGCAATCGCCCTAAGACATGATCATATCTATTCGAACCGGTTTCACCATTGGGCCTGACACTACCCTCACTGGCTACCGACGGCGTCTCAGGACTGGGCAGGAATCCATACCAGCCACCCGAACCCACTCGTTCATAATTAGAGACCGCATAGGCCAACAATGCCTGCTTCGCCTTCGCCAGTGCATCGGTCGTTACCTGTTCACGGGAGCTGGGGCTGTTGACCACGGACAATTTTGTGACAAAATAAATCGACGCAGTCATCATGATCACGAGGAACAGCATAATTAATGCCGCGCCTTTCTGCGTACTGGCATTATTAGAAAGTCGATACTTTTGTCTCAAATCAATTCCATAAACTAATCACGCTACTCAAATAATATTGCACCTTAGCGACAACATAGCCAGACCATACAGCCATTAATCAGACTATTTCGTCAGGTAGATATCTTCAACCCGATTACTACCCTCATCCCACTGCTGGCCCGGCTTTATGCGAATATTTTTCTGGCTAATTTTTACCGGTATTTTTGTTGATTGTTGTTTTATGCCATCGATGCGTACAAGCACATTGCCCAGTCGATTATGTTTCATGGTATTGCTATCATTCACCCAGACAACGGGTTTCGAGCCGTTACGCATCACCAGTCCCTTAACCGTTATTTTCGATGTCTTTGCCTGTGCTGCAGCATCATCCTTTGTACCCCCAGCCAGGACGCGCAGGCGCATAGCATCCAGTTGCTGTCGCTCCATAGGACTGGTAAACAAGGTGCCTAATCCGGAGACACCGGGATAATCCGACGCCTGGACGGTCGCAATACACAGGAAAAAAACGAGAAGACTTATACGATGCAGGCCTGTCATTGCCTATGCCCCTTTTGTCTTGATGCTATACCAGTTCAATACACAACTGGCATTCAGGTTATTCAGGTCTTTCTGGTCCAGTAAACTGGCACCCAGCTGCTTCTTGCGTTCGATATTACACTGCTCAATATCAAACAGGCCTTTCGCTTCATTATCAAGCGTATTGAAAAAATTATACAAATCACCTTCATGCAAAAGACGCATAGACAACTTCATCCTGCTTCTTGCCACCTGTATTCCTGGAAAAGCTTTTTTGAGCCCGGCATCTTTAATAAGCATTTGATGCTCAATGCTGTACTCTATGCGCGGTATATGAAACCGGTTAGCCGTTGACTCTATTTTCTCTGCCCAGTTAAGACGGTCCTCTTCATTGAAAACATTCCGCTTGTCCATTAATTTAAATCTTGTATTAAACTCACTTAATATCCGACTGTTATTTTTCGCATTGTCATATTCTGTCTGTGCCGCACGCAGAGCCTTCCTTGCTGCTTTCATCTCCTTATCCTTTTCAATCCAGAATGACACTGATTGATAGCTAATAGCAGACGACACCACTATAGCTGACAAAAACAAAAGTGCATTTCTTTTCATTTGTGACTGCAGGCTCATGACTTATGCGCCTCCAGTATCAAACGAAACTCGAATACATCCTTTCCCACAGCCTTCTTTTCAACGCCTTCGACAGCCTTAAAGCTCGTCTTCTCGCTCATATCTAATGGTAATTTTATTATATCGAGTTCGACCACATTCTTATTCGATGTTAAGGAACCTGTCAGCCGATTTATGACACCTACCTCTTTTCTAATGCCATCGTTTTTGTCCTCTACTACACCTTTGATATGTGAATAGTGCCTGACTGCCTTATCACTACCATGACGAATTACATGACTGTATTTCCTGCCACTCATTTCTTTAAGTGTACTCTGCGTCTGCATCCAGTCCACACCCGTTATATGTAAGCCCGACTGTTTGCCGACGGTGATTATTTTTCCCAGGCTTGACATAAAACCCTGCGGAGAGACGCGTTTGGCAGCCACCACCTCATCATAAAACAGGACGGATGATTTAATTGCCTGCGCCTTATCCAGCATTGTCTTAATGTCTATAAAGTCTCTCTTGTACTGCTGGTTAATCATCTTCTCCATTTTTATATCAGCCGCGATTTTTGCATCCATATCATTCGCATCCAAAAATGCGTAGGCCATGGCAAATACTGAACAGAAAAACATGAATAACCCTGCCAGTCGCATCGACTGAGACAGCAATAACCTGTAAAAATCTGAAAATAAACTCAGTGGACCATAGTGACCCCTGGGAACTGCAATGCCTGCACAGAGATAAGAATAAAGGCCGTTAGAATAATCGCCATCCAGCCCCCTGCAACCAAGCTCGGCCTCGATATCATGAACATTATGATACTGGAACTGACGTATCGGCGTATCTTCGCACTTGCTCCTTATTTCATCAAAATCCTTCTCTTTACACACTATATGTATACTTATATTTTCATCAAAGCCAATGTGCCTCTGATTCGCAAGGAACCTTATTGTCTGATCTGTTTCTTCTGCAATATACTCACCCAAAGACGCCTCTTCGAGGTTTATTACAGCAGATCGACTTGATTCAAATACCCCATTTACAAAATAACTTTGTCTGAGGTTGCTTGGAACCTGCTGACTAACCAGCAGTACATTCTTATCTTCTGCCGAAATGGCAGTAAATATTTTTTCACTAATCCTGGGTAATGACCATATGCCACTAAGAGGCACATTGTTCTGTTTTATTATTTTCAGCCAGGGCGCCAATAAGTCGGGATTTGTCAGTACGCTGTACTGTATCAGGTCATCTTTACGCCCTTCTTTCTCACGCCCCTTTAATCTATAGTGATAATAACCATCGCTCTTCCTGTACTGTCTCTGAATGAATCGTTTTACGATTGACTCACGATCTTTTTTGCCAACATGCGGTATTGTCTCATTATTAAAATCTTCCTCGATGAGGTCGACCAATAGCCTCAATGGAATTTCTGCCGTATTCGCCAGGTATTCATTGAATGCTGAAAAACCCTCTTCATCGGGCACAAAGGAATGCTGTTCCGAACACTGCTGCCCGGACCAGTGAAACACCGTCATCCTGTAACCCGAATAAAATATTACTCTTTTCACACTATACCTATGTCTTCATTTTTGAGAGCGTGTCGTAAACAGGACCCAGCACAGACGCCATAATCCATAGCATTACCATACCTAAAATTACTGTCAATACGGGCGTTATTGCCGCCTCCATCTTTTCAACAGTCTCCTTCACTTCCCTGTTGTAAAAATAACTAATGTTCAATAGCGCCTCATCCATGCCACCTGTATTTTCACCCACCCTTAACATGCGTATAACCAGTGATGGGTATATCTCAACTGACTTGAAGCTATCGCTAATCATCTCGCCCTCCTCGATCAAACTTCTTGCCCTCGCAATCGCTGTACTTATGACCGTGTTATTGACCAGGTTTTCTGCGATCTTTAGTGATTCAAGCACGGTCAGGCCAGAGCTATACATCATTGCAAAATAACTGGCAAATCGAGCCAGGTTTGTTTTCAGCATGAGCGGCCCGAACAGGTATAGTCTTAGCTTATAGCCATCCAGTCGATACCGGACAGCTGGCTTTCGCTTCGCTATATATTTCAGGGCAAAGAATATCGCCAATGGAAGACCGAATACAAGATACCAGTAATCTGTCATAAAGTTAGAGGTCGCAATCAACGCCCTGGTATGCAATGGAATCTCACCACCAATGTCTTTTATAAAAGGTATCAACTGAGGAATCAGGTACACCATTAAAAAACTAACAACTGCTAGCACTACCACACTCACGATTGCAGGATAGATCATTACTTTCTTGGTTTGCGATATAAGCTCATCCTGCCACTTGATATTTTCTGCCATATCGTGCAACACCTCGGCAACATTACCACTTTCTTCACCCACCTTAACCAGTGTCACGTATACCGAATCAAAACTCTCCGGAAATTCGGCTAATGCCTCGGAAAATGTCTTACCGCCTTCTATCGAATCTACCAGCCCTGAAAGGATCTCCTTCATCCTGCCATGCTCTAATGAGTCACCGAGATCTTTCAGGCCATCGAGGATACTGACACCGGACTTCGTGAGTTGCTGCATCTGGAATGAAAAATTAATAAGTTCCTTTCTATTAATCTTTTTACTGCCACGGCTTAATGCGCCCTTCTTATGCTCGCGAAAATTTATCAGGTCAAGACCCATTACAGACAGGCGCTGCTCAAGATCCAGCAGGTTCTCGGCCTCGATGCGATCCGTCCTGATCCTGCCGTCATTATCTATCGCTTTGTAACGGAACATTTTCCCCATGTTACAACCTATCCGTTAAATCTATGACGCGACTTACTTCATCCAGTGTTGTTATTCCTTCCACAACCCGACGGATGGCATCATCCGCCATGGTCTCGAAACCCTTTCGCTTTAATACTTTCTTAATTTTACCTATGGTCTCCCTGGCTGCAATCATTTCATCTATCTCATCATCAAAGCGAAGCACTTCAATTATGGCAATACGCCCCTTGTACCCCGTGTTATCACACTCACTACAACCCTCGTTGTGATAGACAATGACATCCTCGCCTATATCTA
>Ga0224496_10002486_pt1 | contig 10958 bp, 7 predicted proteins | sample SF_Jul11_sed_USG_2_FD_168127 | JGI IMG/M metagenome (GOLD analysis project Ga0224496, IMG submission 168127) | Sediment microbial communities from San Francisco Bay, California, United States - SF_Jul11_sed_USGS_8_1 | ecosystem: Environmental > Aquatic > Marine > Sediment | place: USA... | reverse complement strand
GGTCGATAGAAGCAAGAGTGATGAAAGTAAATGAAATATTTGCATTGGCATCGTATAGCTGAAATCTAATTATCATTATATTATAGATTATGATTGCTTTGACATGGAGCTGTCCTGGAAAATGATGGAAAATATATGGCTATTATGTCCATGCTAAGGCTTATGTCAGATATCATTGATACTGTCCCAGTGCTCTTTAAGGCGCCTGGTCGAGATGGGTAAAGATGTTTTGAGGTGCTGTGCGTATAAAGAGACCCTGAATTCTTCAAGGAGCCAGCGGTAATAGTTGAGTTGGCTGGAGTTACGGCCCTTGACCTTTAGGTCGTCGGCGCGTTGTCTGTATTGAGACCATAAGTCAGAGAATTCAAGCCTCTTCTTACGGTCATCCAGTGGTGCAGACTGAATTTTTTGTAATCGGTAATTGATGGCTTTTAAAAAACGGGGATAGTGAATGAGCCAGGAGTCAGGTGTTTCAGAGATGAAACCAGGGAACACCAGGTAAGACAGTTGTTCTCTAATATCATTTGAGCTATCAAGGAGCTGCAATGGCATGGAATTGAGTTTTTTCATAACCTCATTGTATTCAGTGCCTATCTTCGTGAGTAAGTCTGACCAGTTTTTGCAGCTGGTTTCTATATGGGAGAGTCCATGAGTTATATTTCTGTTAAAGTCGCCAGTTGAGCTAACTGTTTTAGAAGTAAATAGTTCATCGATAATCAAGTGATAGATATCAATAGTTATATTGCTACAGCTATCCACTTTTCTAAAAATTACGCAGATTTTATCAAGGTTAACAAACTGTCTTTTAAATTTGCTCAGGCTTAATGCAATATTATTGATGTAAAGCTGCCTGATGCCTGCGTAGTGTGCATTGGCTGCATCGATTTTCGAGTAATAGATGCGAAGAGCTACCTTGTTTTTTTCTTTTGTTAGTGCGGGATATACAGTTAATTTTATGCCGCTTGAATTAGATTCATAGCAGCCAGGAAAATCATTGAGGATCTCAGGATCAACATGATCTAATCCCTGATCAATATTTTTGTGGATATTGTTTTGATGGTGGTCCTTGTAGGTTTCCTGTAATGCTAAAAGATTCCTGCTTTCTTTGAGAATATTTCCTGTTTCATCTATAACTCGAAAGTTAAGGAAAAGGTAATCATTAAGAAGCTCAGGTCGCCATGCATCATACGGTATAGTGATACCGGTCATTTTTGTTAATTGATTAGAGACTGTACTTATTAAAGGCGATGAAACAGGCGTTAAAGATTTTATGCAGGCAGTGGCAAAATCAGGTGCCGGAACAAAGTAGCGACGCAGTGATTTTGGTAAGGAGCGGATGAGCGCCGTTATTTTTTCGTGCAAAAGACCCGGGATTAGCCATTCACACAAATCGGGATCCAGAGTCATGATGGCGGCGGCAGGTGTTATGACTGTGATGCCGTCGTTATGGCCTGCGGGGTTTAGTGAGTATTCGAGTGGAAAATTAACATTATTTATCAGTATGTGGTCAGGGTAATTTTCCGCGCATATGTTGTTAATGCCATTGCCCGTGACAAGGCCCTGGTCGAATAGTAGCTGTCTGCCGTCATTGGTTTGTAGCCATTTGTCTAATAAGGCGCCAGAGTAAATGCCGTTGGGCAGGTGCGTCGCGTAAAACTGGAACAGGTCTGCGTCATCAGTCAGTATATTGGATTTACGCTGCTTGGCCTCGAGAGTTTTAATAGAGTCAACTAATTCATGGTTATGTTTATAGAAAAAGGCACTGGTATTTAAATGGCCTTCTATCAGTGCTGACTGTATGAATATTTCACGAGATTCAACCGGGTTGATGTCACCATAGTTTACGATCTTTGCCTGCTGGATGATAAGACCATACAGGCTGCTTTGCCTGTATGCTTTTACTGTGGATGATTTCTTGCTCCAGTGAGGGTTTTGGTAGCTATGTTTTAAAAGGTGAGATGCTTTTCTTAGAACCCAGTCGAGATCTATTTTTGCAACAAAATGTGCATAAACTCTGCTGGTTTCAAGTATTTCTGCGGACATAACATATTTGGGTCTTGATTTTGCAAGTGAGGACCCGGGAAATATATGAAATTTTCGGTTTCTGGTAGTCTGGTATTCGGACTCGTCAGTTTTAAGCCCAACATGTCCCAGTAGGCCGCTAAGTAGTGCCCTGTGAATCTGGTCATAATTGGCTGGGGTCTGGTTAAATGAAAACCCCAGTTTGTTGAGTATTTGTTTTATTTGTTTGTGTGTATCTAGCCATTCTCTTATCCTTGGCCAGGACAAATAATTTTCTGAGCACCAGGTTCTTAATTTGTTATTAGTAAGCTGTGATTTCTGGTCGTGAAAAGCAGTCCATATATTTAACAAAGTAATAAAATCGGAGTGCTTGTCTTCGAACTGCCTGTGTTTCTCGTGGGCCTGTTGTCTTTTGTCCAGCGGTCTTTCTCGTGGGTCCTGTATCGAAAGGGCAGATATAATTATAAGTGCTTCTGTGAGAGATGACTCGTGATTGGCTTCAATTAAAATGCGTGCAAATCGTGGTTCGATGGGTAGCTTATATAGGGTGCGCCCTGTTTTTGTTAATTTGTTTTTAGTATTAAAGGCACCCAGTTCAAATAAAAGTCTGTAGCCGTCCTTAATTAAACGATTGTCAGGGGCTTCGAGAAATGGAAAGTTTTCAATATGCCCCAGGTGATTGTTCTCCATCTGCAATATGACTGATGCCAGGTTGGTGCGCTGGATTTCAGGCTGTGTAAATTCATCGCGTTGATTAAAGTCATCCTCCGAGTAGAGTCGTATGCAGGTGCCATTGCTTGTTCGGCCGCAGCGTCCCTTTCTCTGGTTGGCAGAGGCCTGTGATACCGGTTCAATCGGGAGACGCTGGATTTTATTTTTCCATGAGTAACGCGAAATCCTGGCAAGGCCTGAATCAATAACATATTTTATGCCGGGGACAGTTAATGATGTTTCTGCAATATTTGTCGATAAGATGATGCGACGCCTGGCCGATGTTTTAAATATCCGTGTCTGTTCAGTAATGGATAAACGTGCGATTAGTGTCAGGATCTCTGTGTGGTCATAGTTCTGTTTTTTTAGGAAATTGGCCGTATCCTTGATATCTCTCTCGCCACTGAGAAAGACCAGGATATCGCCACGTCCGTGGCTACTTAATTCTTCAATGGCATTTGCAATGCCCTGTTGAAGATCAATGGACCTGTCCTGTCCCTCTTGAATCAATGGTCGATAAAGAATCTCGACCGGGTAGGTCCTTCCCGATACTTCTATTACGGGCGCATCATTGAAATGTTTTGAAAAGCGTTGTGGGTCAATGGTAGCCGACGTAATAACCAGTTTAAGGTCTGGTCTTTTGGGTAACAATAGCTTGAGGTAGCCCAGTATGAAGTCAATATTCAGGCTGCGCTCATGTGCTTCATCGATAATAAGGCAGTCATATTGATTAAGGTAGGGGTCGTGATTGATCTCGGAGAGCAGGATGCCATCCGTCATTAATTTAACCTGGCTGCCACTGGATACCTGGTCGTTGAAGCGGACCTTATAGCCTATGGTTTGGCCCAGTTCTGTACCCAGCTCCTCTGCAATCCTGTTGGCAACAGATCGGGCGGCCAGTCGACGTGGCTGGGTGTGGCCTATGATGCCGCGCTTGCCATAGCCGGATTCGAGACAGATTTTTGGGAGCTGGGTTGTTTTGCCTGATCCGGTCTCGCCACAAACGATAATGACCTGGTTTTCCATAAACAGGTTTTTTATTTCCTCTTTTTTATGGCTAACGGGTAATTCTGTGGGGTAGTTTATGTTCGAGATGTCGAAGCAGCGAGCTTCTGTTTTGGTGATCGATGTCTGAATTTCGAGTAACAGGGGTTCAAGCTGGGCACGTCTGGCTTTATCATTAGTCAGTTTATGGATGATTTTATTGAATTTTCTGTGCAGTCGGAAATGGTCTGTGAGCAGGCAGAGCTGGAGCTGGTTCTTGCATTCTGTCTGGAGTTGTTCAGAAGATAGATCAGTCATTAATATTACGGACAAAACGGAAATGAAGCGTTATTATGATGTCTAAGGAAAAAGATGCAAGTCGTGACACGTTCGGGTGGTGATTAATTGCACAAATGGAGCTATAAATATTGCTATTGGTTTGTTTGTAACCCCCTCGAATGACATTATAGTTGACAAGTTGCTACTGGAAGGACATAACCTGGAATGATGAAGCTTTCTGCCCCATATCTATTGCTGCTTACGGTGATATTTACGCTAAACACAGCCCTGGCTGAGGAGGCCCCTGTCCCCATTATTACTTATACATGTGATTCGGCTAATGATGTTATTAAAATAAAAAATGAAGTTAAATGGGGGGACGAAGGCAAGGCTATAAAGTTTTCTGATGATAATGGTATTTATAATCCATGGGACTGGGTTGATCATGACGCGAATGGACATTATATCGATACCCGGGTGGTTGAATTAGACTGCCAGCTTAATAATAACAAATACAAGGTTCTATTTAAGCCTAAACTGTTTGCTACTAATTCATCAGATAAGTGTGGTTCAAAGGTTTCTGCGACAGTATCTATCGTACGTGGGGGCTCAATCCTGTTGGATCGCAAAGATCTCGAGGCTTTCTGTCATGGTAATGCGCCCATTATTCGCGGCATTAAGGTGACGGGAAAAACAGCCGAAGTCAAAATATACAAGATTCCAAAATATAAATTCTATTAGGGCTTGTGTCCCTGTTTTTAGGGCTTCACTAATCCGAGTCGTAACGCTTCAAGTGTTGCCTGGGCACGATTGGAAACATTCAGCTTCCCGTAAATACTTTTCAGGTGGCTGGCAACCGTATTTGATGTGATGCCAAGAATTTCTGCGGCCTGGTTACGGCTTAGTCCCTTGGCAATTGCGCTCAGGATTTCTTTTTCACGATCAGAGAGGGCAGGCTTGTCTGATGTCTCGGGTTCAGTATGGAAGTGCTGTATCATTTTTCGGGCGATCGAAGGTGATATAGGTGGCTCGCCCTTCAGTATGCCCTGTAAATTATGAATAAATTCGTCTGTTGTCTGTTCTTTTAACAGGTAGCCCTGTGCACCAGCCTCCAGGGCGGGGAAAAGATAGTCGTCATCATCAAAAATGGTGGCCACTACACAGTAGGTGTCGGGTGATTGGCGATTAATTTCACGGATAATATCAACCCCATTACCATCGGGCAGGTTAAGGTCAATAAGTGCGAGGTTAAATTGATGATCAGCCAGTAGTTTTCGTGCCTGTGCCTGGCTGGAGGCCTCGTGTATTTCAACCTCTTTAAATGCCTGTTGAATAATATTGGTTAGCCATTCGCGGGTTTCATGATGGTCTTCTAGTACAAGTACGGATTGCATAATTCTAATCAGTTGTGGTGGATATGGGGAAGCTTATATCGACACAACAGCCTTTGTTATTATTAGTTTCTGATTTAGAGTTCCATTCGACCTGTCCATTTAATTCTTTGATTCGAGTCTGGATATTATGTATACCCTTGCCTGGGATGCACTCGTCCATATTGAAGCCAACGCCATTATCTTCGGTACGAAAATTTAGCCAATTTTCATTGAGTATGACTGAAATGCTCATGAACTGCGCATTGGCATGACGAATGATATTGGTCGTCAGCTCATGTAGCACCCGGTTCAGGTTTATATGCTGTCTTGGTGTAAAAGCCATGTTTTCAAGTTGGCATGGTTGCTCCCATATAAGCTGCATGCCAATTGTATTCAGTCGTTCCTGAATCTCTGCTCGAATATCTGTTATCGCATCAAGTATCGTAGTTGTAGATCGGTTGTCAAGTGTGTAGATGGCATTTCTCAGGGATTTGAGAATGCTGCGGGCTATGTCTATGTCTTTCTGTTGTTCAAGTTTATGTATCAGGGTGAGCATCCTGGCGGCAACATCATCATGTAAATCACGGGCAATACGCTGTCGCTCTTCAGCTGCGCCCATCTCTACTGCGTGTTGAAAGCTATTGAACTGGCGAGTAATGGTGAGTAGTGCATTGGCTAGCTGGCAATCATTCTCCGTGAATGGTTTTTCATGATCGAGGCTGGTAATTTCAAAGTGCCCCCGGGTATCAATCGCAGGAACCATGAGTTTTAAATGGGGCTCAGCCAGTTGGCAGTCATCAATTTTGTTATCTTTTAAAGTGATGCTGACATTATTGAAGAACCGGGTCAGGATCGCCCGCCACTTTGTGTCGATGGCCTCATCAGAATCCTTGCTGGAGAGTTCCTCTATGAGCAAAGGCAGGTGGTGCTCGATATCGTTATGCACAGTGGCCGGCTTTTATAGTGTAATGGCGTTTCAATTGTTTACTCGGCCCATAGCAGAGAAGCTTTTTATAAAGGGCCGGGTCATGCCCTGGTCTTTATAAATTGTCTTGAAGTCGCCTTCAATGAATTTAAGTTTACCGGTGGTATAGGCGAGGCTAAAGCCTGCCTTGCCTACTTCCCTGTTAAGCCACTCGTTCCAGTGGTTTTGTTTGGCACGTAGATCCCAGTTAAGGTCCTGTCCATTATAGCTGCCGGCATCGATGATAAGCCCGTTTTCTACAATGATGCAGCCACGTGGTGTTATTTCATCGGGAAAGCCATAGCCGATGATGGAGTTGAAGTTAATTGCTTCAAGTGCAGTAACCAGTTCCGGATCCTTGTTCCATTCGGACTGGTATTTTTTCATCCATTGTTCATTGAACAGCTCAGACATGTCTACTCCTAATCTGCGCCCGGTCAAGGGGGGTCATTTATATTTATTTTAGTAGGGTTTGAAAAATTAGTTCTTTAGTTCCATGGTCATAGCATGGATATTATTATTTTTTAAGGTACTAAGGGTATTCTGTAACTCGGTTTTTTTATTGAATGGACCAATACGGACACGGTGCCATGTATCGTTATTTATGGTGACATCCTGGATATTCGATTGTATACCCAGTAACGCCAGGCTGGCCTTTAGCTTGTCGGCATCTTCATTGTTCCTGAATGATCCGGCCTGCAGCAGGTATTGTTTACCCGTGGCTATCTTGGTCGATGGCTCGGGCCTTTCCGTGCCGGAGCTGGTCAATTCTGATTCCGGTATGAAGACTTCGAGCTCTGGCAGTATGGTATAGAAGTCAAAGCGTGGTGCCTTGCCCGTATTTTTTTCAGGCATGCTCTTTTCTTTTGTGGCCTGTGTTGTCCGCGCCTTATCGAGTTCCTGTTTTATGGCCTGGGTAAAGCTGATATTTTCCGTCGGCTGTTTTTGTAAATACACCAGAAAGGCGATAAATAACCCAATCGCCAGGCCAGCAAATAGCCAGACATAGCCGGGCATAGTTGTTTTAGTGGACATATTGGCTCGCCCTTTTAAGTCTTTGGCAGTGGGGGGCATTACATTTTCTCTGGCGCAGACACACCGAGTAGCTTGAGGCCGTTACATAATACATGACGTGTCGCGGTAATCAGGTTGAGCCGGGCATTACGAATAGTTGCATCCTCAACAATGAACTGGTGTGCATTGTAATAGGTGTGTAGCTCATTGGCTGTGTCGCGCAGGAAATGTGCAAGCTGGTGAGGCTCTTCGTTAAGGGCTGATTTCTCCACATATTCCGGGTATCGGCTGAGCGAATTGATGAGCGCGACCTCATGGCTTTCGGTGAGCAGGTTGAGGTGCTCATTACCCTGCGGTATGTCGTGCTGAATATTTTTTTCGGCCAGCTGGCGGAACACGCTGCAGATGCGGGCATGGGCATACTGAATATAATAAACGGGGTTATCACTACTCTGGGATTTGGCCAGGTCGAGGTCAAAATCCATGTGCTGTTCACACTTGCGCATCACATAAAAGAAACGTGCTGCATCATTACCGACCTCTTCCCTGAGTTCGCGCAGGGTGACGAATGAGCCGGAGCGGGTCGACATCTGTACCTTTTCACCATGACGATAGAGTGAGGCGAACTGGACCAGTAATACATCCAGTTTGTCGGCATCATCGCCGAGGGCCTTTAGTGCCGCTTTTACGCGGGGTACATAGCCGTGGTGGTCTGCACCCCAGACATCGATAACACGATCAAAGCCACGTTCCATCTTGTCCATATGGTAGGCAATATCCGATGCAAAATAGGTGGCCTGGCCGTTATCGCGTACCACGACCCGGTCTTTTTCATCACCAAACTCGGTGGACTTAAACCAGAGCGCGCCTTTCTTTTCATAAATGTAACCGGTTGCCTGCAGGCGATCTATTGCCTGTTTGATCAGGCCACGCTGTGCCAGGGTGCGCTCTGAAAACCATTCATCATAGGTAACCCCAAAACCGGCCAGGTCCTCGCGAATGTCATCGAGGATGATGTTGAGGCCAAGATCAAACAGCTGTAGATAGGCGTCATCACCGAGCAGGGTTTTACAGCGCATGATCAGCGCATCGATATGGATTTCCTTATCACCACCATCGGGTTCATCGGCGGGAATGTCGTGCATTACCGCAGCAGTAGGGTGCACCAGGTTGCGGTCGTGCTGTGCCAGCAGGTCGCGGGCTATATCCTGTACATAATCGCCCTTGTAGGCATTGCTGGGGAAGGTGATTTCAACCTCGCATATCTGCAGGTAGCGCAGCCAGACACTGGTTGCCAGTATGTCCATCTGGCGACCCGCATCGTTGACATAGTATTCCCGGTGTACATCAAAGCCAATCGCTTCCAGTAAATCGGCCACGGTCGCGCCATAGGCTGCGCCACGTCCATGACCGACGTGCAGGGGGCCAGTAGGATTGGCGGAGACAAATTCCAGCTGTACCTTCCGCCCCGCGCCGATATTGCTCAGGCCATAGGTCTCTGCCTGGTTGAGTACGGTTGAAATGACCGACAGGGTATTGTCCTGGCTGACAAAGAAATTAATAAAACCGGGCCCTGCGATATCGACTTTTACAATCGCTGAGTTTTCCGGCAGGGCATCCACCAGCATCTGGGCCAGTTCGCGGGGATTTTTAGCCGCGGGCTTGGATAGCATCAGTGCCAGGTTGGTAGCAAAGTCACCGTGGCTCTGATCTTTGGTGCGGCTCAACTGGATATTTGCCTGCAGGTCTGCGGGTAAAGTACCGGCAGATTTCAGTGCGGAGACGGCCTGGGTCAGTAGGGTTTCGATTGCGTGTTTCAAGTTATTCAGTATCGGCTATGGGTGAAAATGCGCGAATTTTACATGGGAAAGGCCTCAGGATAAAGGTAAAGCCCGTAATAACTGCCGCTTTGACAGTCTCATCGAAAAATTCATGCTATGGCCATCTTGCTGGCTTACCTGCCCCGGTGTCGGTTAGTACATGTCCTGGGGGTCCACATCCAGCGACCAGCGCACCTGCCGGGATAATTTGAGCTGGCCAATACCGGCAATGAAATGCTTCAGGCAGTGATGCAGGGCACGGCGCTCACTGGCCTGGATAATCAATTGTGCGCGAAAACGACCAGCACGCTTTTCCATTGGCGCCGGTAGCGGCCCGTAGTGTTCAACTTCCGCCAGTTGCAGGTTATGGATGAACTGGGATACCTGCTGCAGGAAGGCATGGCAGGCATCACGTGTGCTGGCCTCTGCACGGATCACGGCCAGGTGCGTGAAGGGTGGGAAGGGTGCCTGTTTGCGTTCCTCGAGGGCGGCACGAGCGAAGCCCTCGTAGCCCTGGTGCAGCAGGGTATGTAACAGTGGGTGCTCGGGGTGGTGTGTCTGGATATAGACCTCACCGGGCTTCTCACCGCGCCCGGCGCGCCCGGATACCTGGACAATCAACTGCGCCATGTGCTCGGCACCCCGGAAATCGGCACTGAACAGGCCCTGGTCCGTATCCAGTATGCCGACCAGGGTGAGGTTAGGGAAATCATGGCCCTTGGCGAGCATCTGGGTGCCGATGAGGATACGTGATTCCCCCGACTGGGCCTGCTTCAATTTTTCATCCAGGCTGCCTTTACGGCGCGTGGTATCACGATCGATGCGGCTCAGGCTGATATCAGGAAAATGGGCCCTGAGCGCCTCTTCAATACGTTCAGTACCGGCGCCGGGAATGTGTAACGCGGGCGCCTGGCACTCTGGGCAGGTTTCCGGTGCACTGCGTTCGTGGCCACAGTGGTGGCACTGCAGGCGTTTATTATGGTGATGCAATGTCATATGGGCATCACAACGGGGGCAATCGGTGCTCCAGCCACAATCATGGCACATGAGCAGGGGGGCATAGCCGCGTCGATTAAGAAATAGCATCACCTGTCCCTGCTGCGCAAGGTGCTGGCGAATCTTCTCGACCAGGATATCGGACAGGCCATCGACCAGTGGCCGGCGACAGATATCCAGCAGGTGTACTTTGGGCGGTATCGCTCGGGATGCCCGCTGCCTCAGTTTTAGCAGGTGATACTGGCCTTTCAGCGCGTTATTCAGGCTTTCCAGCGAGGGTGTGGCGGAGCCCAGTAGTACCGGAATCCCCGCATTTTTTGCCCTCACCAGTGCCAGGTCGCGTGCATGGTAACGAAAGCCTTCCTGCTGCTTTAACGAGGCATCGTGCTCCTCGTCAATAATAATCAGCCCCAGTGCCGGCATCGGCGTAAACAGGGCCGAGCGGGTACCAATCACGACCGGTACCTGGTTACTTGCCGCCATGGTCCAGGCACAGAGACGCTGGCGATCATTCATGCCGGAGTGCAGCGAGGCCACCGGTGCACTCAGGCGTTGCTGGAATCGATGGGTCAGCTGTGGTGTCAGGCTGATTTCAGGTACCAGGATCAGTACCTGTTTGTGTTGTGCAATCACCTGTTCGACCAGCGCCAGGTAGACCTCCGTTTTTCCGCTACCGGTAATGCCCTGTAACAGGAAGGTATGAAATGCCCCAAAGCCTTTGGCCACACTATCTACAGCGGCCTGTTGTTCATCATGCAGTTGCGGTGCTTTTATGGGCGGCTGTGGGTTGCCCGT
>Ga0224496_10002485_pt1 | contig 10961 bp, 10 predicted proteins | sample SF_Jul11_sed_USG_2_FD_168127 | JGI IMG/M metagenome (GOLD analysis project Ga0224496, IMG submission 168127) | Sediment microbial communities from San Francisco Bay, California, United States - SF_Jul11_sed_USGS_8_1 | ecosystem: Environmental > Aquatic > Marine > Sediment | place: USA... | reverse complement strand
GGCAGGGGCGGGCCCTGCGGGGAGCTGTCCCTCTGGACAAGGGGGCCTGGACTGCGTATCCATATGAACGCCAGTCATCTTTAAAGCCCCTGCTCTACCCGCGGGCCCGCCTGTGGGGGGCGCGTAAACCTGCTTGATATTCCTTTTCATTTTCATCACGGGTTCAGCGTATCACGGAAATATAGGAAGTGGTCTATAGGAAGCAGTTCAGGAAAACACTTCCTATAACTAAAGTTAAAGTCCTGTAACCGTTTGCAAGTAAAGGCTTTTTGGGGAGCTTTATTAACTAAGGTTTATAAAAGGGGGTGTCAAAATTTTGACTTTTCGTGCGTTTTTGTTTAACTAAAGTTAATAAAACGGGTGATTTTATCGGGCGGAAAAGAGGCCGGAGACACGAACGTCTTTAACTTTGGTTAATAAACGGTTAATAAAAGGATTGTCGAGCGGCTCTCAGAGGAGCGGTTAAGGTTCGTTTTGGGCAGGTTCCGGCCGGCCCAATTAAAGCATTGCCATTAAGATGGTGGTGGAAGAGAAATAATTCGAGGCTGTCCCTGTTGTTTCTCCTCGTCTCTCTTCTGTCATTCCTGCGAAGGTAGAATATGTGAGCGAGTGAATACGAGCGACTGTGATAGTGAACTCCCTGCATATGCTCCGACCATAGGGAGAAAATCCAGTGTCGTTTGTTTTATCCGTTATAATAAGACGTGAAGCAACTCTACGTATACAGGCTCTGCAGTAAGCGCAATGGCACACTCTACCTGGGAGTGACAAACGACTTGGTTCGTAGGGTAAGCGAACATAGGCAAGGCATTGTGGAAGGGTTCTCGAAGAAGTACAGGACATACCGCCTCGTATGGTACGAGGTCCACGAATCTTCCGGGGCAGCGATTGAGAGGGAAAAGCAGATAAAGCTATGGAAGAGGGAATGGAAGGTCAGGGAGATCGAGGAGGTCAACCCGTACTGGAATGACTTGTACGAAGACCTTGACGGATAAAGCCGCTGGATTCCTGCCTTCGCAGGAATGACGGCTAGGGGATAACACCTTATTAATTAAGTAGAACTGGCCCTGATTTTGTTTCACACCTTACAGGGTCTTGTCTATTCGCTCGCTAATATCGCTAGAGAGCACTCCGGCTTTCTTCATCCCCATCAGCATTTCAATGTATCTTTCAGAAAGGGCATTCGACTTCTCCGGATCCTTGTATTTCAGATATACTTTATACAGTTCTTCGGGCATGTCAGGATACAGTTTGATCGCAGCAGCAAATGAAGCGTATGCCTCCTTGTCTTTCCCGAGTTTGGAAAAAACAATCGCCTTCTCACAATGAACTTGTGCATAATTAAAATCAGGGTTGTCGATCGTGGGTTTCTCATGCAAAATCTGATCGTATTCAATTATTGCAAACTCGTATAAACCCATTTCTCCATATAGCAATCCAAGGCTTTTGCGATTCCTGAAATCCTCAGGTCTAAACTGTTTTGCAATAATGGAATAGTTAACAGCATTATAAAAATCAGATTCTTGATAATAAGCATAAGCTGCAAGTCCTGATAATATAGCTGTTCCTTTACGTACCTCAGCTCGTTTTGCATTTGAATATATCAGGCCAAAAACAATGCCTAAAACAAAGACCAATATGTATCCTGTTATTAAGAGAGTTTTTTTCATATATTCAAATACCGTTTCCCCTCCGGATTTATCCCGACTCCTTTTCTTTTTGTATGAGACCACGAAAGAATCTTGTTGCTGACAGTATGTCTTTTTGTATTTCCCGCCTCAAGTAAATCCCAAGAAGAATGTACGGTACTACTATGAAAAGAAAAAGAAACTGTATCCCGTTAATGATCTCCTCAGTGTACATTGTCACCAGAAGAGCAACATATGGAACCGATGCCGCGAACAAAAGGAAGAATTTGGGACGCCCGAGTTTGCTACGAAGATCGCCCCAAAACAATTTATATGAATATATGTTCAGCAGAGATAAAACAACAACTACAAAATATAGAAGATACTTATTTATAATGCTCCTCCATTTTCCGTTTCCCCTCCGCACTTATTGAACTGCAACCGAAGCGTCAGCGGATGCAACTACACTAGTTTGCATCATTATAGGAAAAAAGGGACAATCACATCCCAACAAATCAGTCCTTTCCGGGGCCACCACGTCTTACTCAGCTATCCTCAAGAAGTACGCAATGGTCACCATTACAAAGTTATCACGAGCTGAGAAGGAACTACTTGTATAGGTTGCGCCGGGGTACGGCTCAATATGGTCATCATAGCTGGCGCCGTTCAATGCCTGGGTCATGATGCTCACCTTCAGCGCCAATGTCCTTTCGTAAGCCCTGTGGTAGTTGATTCCATAGGCAAGTCCGATGGCGACACCAATGCCATCCACATCCACCCCCCTGTTGTGGTCATCCAGATATGTAAGCCTGAGTTCCGGGCCAACCCAGCTGCTTGCCTCATCAGTACTCTCCAGTGTGAAACCGAAATCGTGCGTCATCACAAACTGCTCCAGATCGAGCTTCCTGCCACCGGGGAAGCTGTCCCAGTGGAACTTCTCGATCCCGAGATACAACCTGTAACTAAATAACCTGTCCCTTGAAAGGTTCGTGTCCAGCACCAGCCCGGCTCCAGTGTAATATGCGTCCGAGGTCTGATCCTGTACGCTTGTATTCCCGATCACACTGGTATACTCGGTACCCCCCTCGAGATCAGAGGACCCCAGGCCACCCTGGAGATAAATGCCAAGGCCAACCGCATCCGCCGGCTCAGCCATCAGCGGTATGATAAGGAGGACAGGCAGGATGAGCGCCAGCTTACTTAATGCAAAGCCTCGTATTTTATACAATGCTTTCATGGCACCTTCGGGTTCCCCTCCGTTCAAGATTTGGTTGCAATCCCAACAGCCTGAATGCAACTACATTAGTTTGCATCAAACCGGAGGAAATTGGAAGGGGGGGGATATTTTATCAAGCAGGGTGGTTTCCACCCCCTGCTCCCCTGGACCTACTTTTGGCATATCCCCAAAAGTAGGCAAAAGCTCTAGTCCCGCTCTGCCGCTAAAGCCGTTGCCGGTAGCGTGCTCACAGTGTACCAGCGCACTTCATGTTTTCCGCGCTCCGCGTCTGCCCTCTACGCAAATGGGAGCCATGTGCTCACGCACTGGCACGCTAAACGGATTACGACCACCGGCCCGGCCCGCTCACGAGCGTGACATTAACAGAGCAAGGCGGAATGTGTTTCGCTTTTTGCCGTTGACTCAGGCGTACATTTGCGTGATTGTTGCGGATGCGAAACTGCAAGGAGGGTAGACGCGGAGCGCGGAAAACAGTCCCATCACATGGCCACGGCTGAGAGCCGCCGTGCATGAGCCCCTTTCCTAAAGCACCCTTATACGAAAGGGTGCGCGAGGGAAGGGGACGGGGGATGGGTGAGGGTTTAGAGAAGATACGGGGGTGGGGTAGACTGGGTTAGAAGAAAAGGGAGGAGAGGATAATTCCGGACAAGCCGGAATGACGGATTGGATTGCCACGCTCCGCTCGCAATGACAAATTAAAGGTCAAAGTCCACCTCACGGTCTGGACCCCGGGTCTCGCCCGGGGTGACGGACTGGTGTGTTGCCGTTCAGGGCGTGCCAATGCGCGAGGCAAGAGACAGGTCTTGCTGATCTGCGGTAGACACAGAGTGCGGGGTCGGGTACGGCATAGCCACTAAGAGCACGCCGCCGTACATGAGCCCCTTCCCTCGGCCCCTTGTGATAAAGGGGCCTTAGGGAAGGGGACGGGGGATGGGTGAGGGTTTAGAGAAGATACGGGGATGGGTGAGCCGGTTAGGAAAAAAGGGAGGAGAGGATAATTCCGGACAAGCCGGAATGACGGATTAGATTGCCACGCTCCGCTCGCAATGACAAATTAAAGGTCAAAGTCCACCTCACTGTCTGGACCCCCGACTGAGAAACTCGGGGGTGACATATTAAGGCTCAAAGCACCAATTAAAAAACCCGGCCTAATAACAGACCGGGTCGGTTTACCTATATAATGTATACCTACTGGCGAAAACCCGCGCTCAGCCCCCTACTCCTCCAGGGCCTTCTGCCCTATCTTTGCCGCCTGGAGCATCGCGGTCCCCTCGGACTTCTCTATGAGCATGTCCATGTCAATGAGTATGATGAGCCTGTCCTCGAGCTTGGCAATGCCCTTGATGAACTCCGTGCCCAGAGAGGTGGCAATATGGGGGGTGGGCTCCACGGTGGAGGAAGGTATGCGCAGCACCTCGCTCACAGCGTCCACTATCACGCCGATGGTGATGCCCTGAATGTCCATTATCATTATGCGGGAGCGCTCGTCCGATTCCTTCTCGTCAAAGCCGAAGCGCTTGCGGAGGCTGACCACGGGGATGACCCTGCCGCGGAGGTTTATCACTCCCTCCACGTAATTGGGGGCGTTGGGGACCTTGGCTATCTCGGTCATCCTGTTTATCTCCTGCACCTGCAGGATGTCCACCGCGTACTCCTCCGTGCCCATGGTGAACGTCACGAGCTGAAGCAGGCTGTCTGTTCCGGTGATCTGTTCCATATTGTCCCGTACCTCCCAACGGCTTGTATGATTGTTATATTATATACCAAAAGCAGTCCGGCTGCCTCTAGAGGGAATTGACGATCTCTCCTGCCATCTGGTTGAGGGGCAGCACCTTGTCCGCCAGCCCGTTGTCGACTATGGCCTTTGGCATCCCGTATACCACACATGTGGACTCGTCCTGGGCAAATACCCTGCCGCCGCCCTTTTTGATCTCTCTTATGCCTTCAAGTCCGTCATGGCCCATGCCCGTGAGTATTACGGCCAGCGTCCTGCCGGGATACGCTACGCTGCAGGACGCCATAAGGGCGTCCACAGAGGGGCAGTATATGAATTCCTCCCGGGTGGCCGATACGCTTATGACGGTCTCGGCTGCGCTCTTTCTGACCACCCTCATATTGCCCCCTCCCGGTGCAATGTAGACCACGCCGGGCCTCAGGACCTCGCCCTCCGCCGCCTCCTTGACCTGGAGCCTGGAGAGGGTATTGAGCCTCTCGGCAAAGGGGCCTGTGAAGCTGGGGGGCATGTGCTGGGCTATGACAACGGGCACCGGAAGCACCTTTGGCAGTACAGTGAGTATCTCCTGAAGGGCCTTGGGCCCGCCGGTGGAGGTGCCTATGGCCAGGAGGCTCAGCTTGCGCTCGCCAATTGTCCTGCCCCCGGTCCGGTCTTCCGGCTCGCGGAAGAGGTCCTCTATGAGCTTCTCTTCCGGAGGCAGGGGGTCGGACTTGGGGATGCGCCTGACTCCGCGCCTGGCCAGGAGCTTTATCCTGTCCACCAGTATCTTTTTTATGTTCAGTATGTTGACCGAGAGGTCCTGCAGGTTCTTGGGGATGAAGTCCAGGGCTCCCATGTCCAGGGCCCTCAGGGTGACGCTGGCGCCCTCGGTGCTCAGCGAGCTGACCATTACCACGGGCACGGGGTTCTCGGACATGATATGCTCCAGGGCCTCAAGACCGTCCATCCTCGGCATCTCTATGTCCAATGTAACTATATCGGGCTTGAGGGTCTTGACCTTGGCGATGGCCTCAAGCCCGTCGCGGGCCGTGCCTATGACGGTTATCTCCGGGTCAGAGGAAAGCATGTTTGAGAGCGCATTGCGCATGAAGGCCGAATCGTCGACCACGAGTACCTTTACCATATGCTAGAAGCCGAACTCCTTTAGTAGTCCTTCCACATCGTTCTGGGTCATTTTCTCCGAGGCGGGCTTGGAGTCCTTGCCTGACTCCGACTTGACCCCGAAGGTGGCAATGAGGCCTATGAGCTCGGCCTCTATTGCGTTTACGAGGTCGATGACCCTGCGGATGGTCTGGCCGGTTATATCCTGGAACTCCTGGGCGAGCATTATCTCGTTGAGGTCCTCAGCCAGTGAAGAGCGGAACTTATCCATGTACTCCACGAACTCCTCGGGCGACTTCACGGTCTGGATCCTGGCCTGCAGCTCATCGAGCCCGGCCTGGTGTTTTTCCACCACCGCCAGTGTCCTGTTGGCCGCGTCCTCGGTCTTCTTGATCACGAACTCCAGGCTGTCCACGGCCTGAGGCACTTCCTCGTCCGCTATGCGGCGTATCCTCGGGTCCAGGGTCTGCCGAAATTCCTTGAGGGAGTTATGGAGCTTTCTGGTGACATGGCCTATCTGAGTGTAAAGGTCCCCCTCCGCGCCATGGATAACGTCCGAGATAAGCCTGTCGGCCTGCTTGAAATCCCTCTTGGCCATGGCGTCGATCACGGCCACTATTTCGGCCAGGAACCTGGCGCGGGAATCCCCCTCGCTGAAGTTCCTGCTCAGGAGGTTGGAGGCATCGTGCAGGTCCTTTACGGTAACGGTGGCGCTGGGGTCCTGCGGGGTCTCCATTTGAGTCTTTGGCGGAGCCTTGGGCGGAGCAACAGGGGCCGCAGGCGCAGGCGGAGCGGCAGGCTGTGGTGCTGGCCGGGCCTGTCCTGCAGCTGAGGAGATCTTCCTGATGTCCGCGGCCTTCTGGATGACCTCCAGCTCCTTTCCAATTATGTCCATCTTCTCGTCCGCAACAAGCCTGTCCGTATCCAGCAGTATCAGGAGGCGGTCGTCCAGCCTGGCAATTCCCTCCACACTGTCAACATTCATCAGCCCTGCGGCCTCCTCGATGTTGGAGGCGTCAATGTTCACGACACTCGTTATGGAGTCCACCAGCATGCCGAATATGTTGTCCGGCCTTGACACTACTATTATCTTGCTCCCGGCCGCACTCTCGGCCGAGGCTGAACTTGCGGCCGAAGCAGCCCCTGACGAGACAAGCTCCCTCAGGTCCAGTACCGGGACTATTTTGCCCCTGAGATTTATTATCCCCTTCATGAACTCGGGGGACTGGGGGAGCCTGGTGACCGCGGGAGTGTTTATTATCTCGCGCACCTTCAGTATGGGTATTGTGTACTCGCTTCCGTCGAGCTTGAACCCAATGTACTGCTGCATGACAAAAATCCTCCAGTTCCCCTTGTAATCTTAAACGGACTGTACTAGGCCGTGGCCATTTCCTTTATTATCCTGGACATGCCCGAAGGGTCCAGGATGAGCACGATCTTGCCCTCTCCCGTTATGGTCGCTCCCAGTATCCCCGTGTCATCGGTATCGATACCGTCGATGGCCTTGATGACAACCTCCTCCTGGCCGATGAGCTCGTCCACCGCTATGGCGAAATGCCTGTCGCCCACGGCTATCACCAGCACATACCTGTGCTCGTCGCCGGAGGGCTCCTCTGCGGATGATCTGAGGTTAAGCATGTCCTTGAGCTCCGCCAGAGGGTATATCTTGTCCCTTATGGAGAGCACTGGATTGCCTGATACATAGTCTATGTCCTTTGCTCCCACCTTCAGTGTTTCCTCTATGGGCCCCAGAGGAATGGCATACTGGGCGCCCTCGGTCCTCACCATCAGGGCCTGTATTATGGCCAGTGTCAGCGGGATGCTGATGCGGAGAGTAGTGCCCCGGCCTCTGGAGGTCAGTACCTCCACATATCCATTCAGGCGTGAGATGCTGGTCTTGACAACGTCCATGCCCACTCCCCTGCCACTGAGTTCAGTGGCAACTTCCACCGTGGAGAAGCCGGGCAGGAATATCAGGTTGGTGACCTCCTTGTCCGTCATCTTGAGGGCCTCTTCATCGCTGATGAGTCCCTGCGCCAGAGCTTTGCGCCTTATCTTCTCGATGTCCAGCCCGCGTCCGTCGTCAACGACCTCTATGACTATCTGGCTGCCCTGCTGATATGCCTTGACCTCCACAAGCCCCTTGGGGGACTTCCCCAGGACGCGTCTCTCCTCCATGCTCTCGATGCCATGGTCTATGGCGTTGCGGAGCGAATGCACAAGGGGGTCGCCTATGCGCTCAATGACGGAGCGGTCGACCTCTGTGTCCTCTCCCGAGATATTGAGCTGCACGTCCTTGCCGAGGTTCTGCGATATGTCCCTCACCAGCCTCGGGAACTTCCCGAAGACCTTCTTGATGGGCTGCATTCTCATCTTCATGACGGCAAGCTGAATGTCGGATGTCACCAGGTCCAGGAAGGAGACCGCCTCGTTGAGCCCCTCCACGTGCTCGTCGCCGGATATCTTCTCATCCAGGGCCGAGGATATGTTCAGTAGCCTGTTGCGGACAAGCACTATCTCGCCCGTCAGGTTCATGACCTTGTCTATCCTGTCCACATCCACCCTCAGGGTCTGGAGTGCGCCCCTGGCGGGAGCCCCCGCCTGAGTAGCGGGCTGTGCTGCCTGCTGCTGAGAGGCTGCCTGTGCCGCCCCCTGCGGCGAGGGCGAAGTTCTGGCATCTTCCTTCACAACGCCGGGCGCGCCGGCAAGGGTCCTTTTTGCGGCCTCCAGGGCCGCCAGTATCTCGGGCGATACGGAAGACGAGTCAGGCTCTATCTCCTCAGGGACAAGGTCATCCTCCACCCCTGCCTCTGACAGGTACTCTTCATCGGAAGAGAACTCGTCCCTCGAAGCACCGGGAGCACCTCCGAAGAGCTCCTCCATAACGTCGGCGGGTTCCTCTTCCTCGCCGGAGGGCATGGCCGTCTCTTCAACGGCCACGTCCATATCGAAGGGGGCAGGCTCGTAATCCGGGAGGCCAGCCGCCGTCTGTGGTTCGCTCTGGAGGGCGGACTCCAGCTCGGAGACTATGGCTGAAATGTCTTCCTCCACCCCGTCCTTGTTCTTGATATGCAGGAGAAGGAGTTTAAGCATGTCCGTGCTCTTCAGGACCAGGGAGATGAGCGGGACGCTGATGTTCATCTCGCCCTCCCGGAGCCTCTTGAGGAGGGTTTCGGTATGGTGCGCCACGTCCACGATGGACTGGAAACCGAGAAAACCAGCCGCTCCCTTTATGGTATGCATGCTGCGGAAGATATCGTTGAGTATCTCCCTGTCGTAGCCCTTCGTCTCGAGCTCCACGAACAGGGGATCTATCTTATCCAGAGACTCCTCGGCCTCGGTTACAAAATCTTCAATAATCTCTTCCATGCCTTCAGACATAGTCCACTCCTTGCCTTCTTTAATTCTCTCGTCCAGTTGCCGACAGCTCTCTCCGGGCCCTTTGCATCAGCCGAAGATCCGGTTCATCTTCTCCTTCAGAGTGTCCGCAGTAAAGGGCTTGACTATGTAGTTGTTCACGCCTGCCTGTATCGCGGCCACCACCTTCTCCTTCTCCGCCTCCGCAGTCACCATGAGTATCGGGGTGTTCTTGACAGCTGCGTCAGTACGCACCTTTTTCAGCAGCCCCAGGCCGTCCATCACCGGCATGTTCCAGTCGGTTATGACAAAGGCGAACTCTCCGGTCTTGACCTTCTCATAGGCCTCGGCCCCGTTCTCGGCCTCTTCCACGTTCTCATAGCCGAGCTGTTTCAGTATGTTCTTGACTATTCTCCTCATGGTGGAGAAATCGTCAACCACGAGGATCTTCATGTTCGTATCAGGCATCGTCTCCTCCTTTTCTGAATATTGCCTCAAGGATCTCCTTTATGTTGCTTGTCACCATGTCAGCGGAGACCGGTTTGACCAGGTATCCGTTGGCCCCTGCCTCCATGGCCTTCCGCTTCTCCTCCTCATCCGCCTCAGTGGTGACCATGAGGATCGGCAGATGGCCGTGTGCCTCGTCAGCCCTTATGGTACGTATCAGCTCAAGGCCGTCCATATAAGGCATATTGAGGTCGGTCATCACCATGTTGACCTGGGCCGTGCCGAGCTTCTCCATGGCGTCAATCCCGTTCTCTGCATACTCCACCTCGTACCCCTTGGCCTTCAGGTAAAGGCCGAGTATCTTGCGAGTTGTCTTGTCGTCGTCAACAACCAGTATCTTCATGCCCTAACTGTCTCCTTCCCCGCCCATTCTCTTTTATTTTCTCTATCAGCGTTTTTCATATATCACTACCTTGTCTATGGTCATGGGCCTGAAGGCCCTGGTGACATTGTGGAGGCTCTCGGAAGAGCCTATTATCAGGAACCCCCCCGGCCTCAGGCAATCGTAGAGCATTGAGACCACCTGCTGCTTGGTCTTTATATCGAAGTATATGAGAACGTTTCGGCAGAAGACCACATCAAGGTTCATGAAGTCCATCCCCGGCCGCTCGGTAAGCAGATTGAAGTTCCGAAACCGTACAGCCTTGCGAACAGAGGGGTCGAGCACAAAGTCCTTGCCCTTGGCCTCGAAGTACCTGCTCATATACTTCTCAGGCACGTTGCGTATGGAATACGAACTGTAGACCGCGCGCTCCGCGGACGCCAGCACCTTGTTGCTTATGTCAGAGCCTATAATATCCAGGGTCACGTCCGGCCTTCTCTCCTTCATCACCATTGAGAGGGTGTAGGGCTCCTCTCCTGATGAGCTGGCCGCGCTCCAGACCCTCATGGAGCGCTCTCCGCCCCTGTTCTCAATGGTGCGGGGGACAATATGGTCCACGAAAAGGTCGAACTGCATGGGCTCGCGAAAGAAATAGGTCTCATTAGTGGTGATGGCGTCGTAGAGCCGCTCGTACTCCCTGCCGTTGGGGCTGTACTTCAGGAGGTAGAGGTACTCGTCGTATCCCTTGAGGTTGTTCTCCTCAAGCACCCTTATGAGCCGGTTCTCGATGAGATATTTCTTCGTGCCCGGGATATGTATGCCGGTCCTTTCCTCGATGATACGGGAGAGCTCCTGGAATGTGCTGTCGCTGAGAGTGTACTCCATCACATCCTCTCTATGGCCCTGGTGGCGGCCTCGCGTACCCTCTCGTCGGGATGCTCCTCCGCCTTTGCCAGAAGCCTGAAGGCGTCGCGCCCGCCAATGGCTTCCAGCGACTCCATTGCGGCAAGCACAACGGGCAGGTCGCAGTCGCCAAGCATGGGCTCGATGTACGGTAGCGCCTCATCCCTTCCC